>ENA-ORXR01001612-ORXR01001612.1-marine-metagenome-genome-assembly--contig:-NODE-1612-length-23526-cov-18.269862_pt1 | contig 23526 bp, 19 predicted proteins | sample MGYA00237866_ERZ511479 | MGnify/ENA metagenome assembly ERZ511479 | reverse complement strand
TATGCATTGTATGTCGTGGAGCAAGCGTTGTGTCGAGAAGGTCGACATAATGGTCAACATTTAGAACAGACTGGCTAGAATGACCCTGAGGGATGTGGGCGGCCTGGCCTGATTGATCGGACCAGTCAGGATCGAATTGTACCGCTGGCCGTCTACACGCAGCCAAGACGCGGTCTGTTTTATTGGTTCTGGGCTTGAGGCTACGTCTTTCGTACGGAAGTTCAACGTCGGCCAGCCCACAGGGTGAGTACGCCCGCGAGCCCAAGCAGTGGGGAAGAGCACACCCCACACGCAGACAGAAAAAAGGCAAGACACAGGTGCAGGCGCGGAGGGTGGCGGCGTCGCGAACACCCGCCGCTGGCGCATCGTCCAACTGCCGCGAACAACCACACCCCCAGCAGTGGCCGTGCGCGTCGTCGCTGAGCTCCGACGTGGCGCTCAGCGGGAAAGCGGTGGTGCCGGCGCCGGGCGCCGCGCGGAGCACCGCGTCCAGCGCATCCGCCCCGTTGGTGGCGAGAATGGTCAGCAGCCGCCCCGCGCGGCGAGCGTCAGGGTGGGGGTGCCCGCTCGTGACGCGCGCCCAGACCGCCCCCGGAGCACGGAGCGTCGACGGCAGCCGCGTGCCGCCCGCGGTCCGCAGGTGGTCGGTGCCCACGTGCAGGCCAATCTCCGCGGCGGCCGCCGCCATCTCCCGCTGCCGGCTGTTGCCCGTCGCGGCTGCCCACTTGAAAAGCAGCGCCAGCCCGCCGGGGGAGGCGGCTAGCGTCTCCATACACTTCGGCCGTGATGGCCAGCTCGTCCTTGGTCGCATTCTCTTCCACGTCCCTGTCCGCGGCGGCGGCCGCCGCCGCTTCTGCCAACAACCCCAGGCCGCGGACGACGAGCGCAAAGGTGTGCGCGTGGACCGCAGTGTCGGCTCGGCCAAACAATTCGCCCGGCGGCAGCCCCCCTTCCTCACATCCCCGACGGCTTGAGCGTGGGCGGAGACCAGCGCCCAATCCCGCGCCTCGGCCGCCGCCGGCCGCAGTGCATGTACTCCCCGCGCGGGGGTGTCAAACACCCCACCATCCGCGTCGGCGCCCGCGTCGGCGGCCGTGGCGGCGCGGCGGCGTGGCAACAAAATCCCCCTGACCCTCAATCGTCAGTTCGCGGCTTCTTGGCAGGCGGAGTCGCGTCGTGCGCCGGCTGCATCGCGCCGTCCGCAGCTGCGGTAGCCACACTGACTGCATCCTCGTAACTCGACGGCATCACCGCCTTGTCATTGAGGACAGTCCGGCACACGTTTGGCGCGGGCCACCCTTTGTGTGCTACGTACAAGCACTGCATGCGAGCAAAGGCGTGGTTGAGTTGGCCGGCGCTCTTGTCGCCGGCCGCCTTCATCCACTCATCCGACAGCACCTTGTCGTCAGAGCAGAAGTGCTTGAGCGTGTCGACCATGAAGGAGTCCAGCAGGCGCAGGTTGACCGCCTCGTCCACTTGCGGTGACCGGGTCTTGTACAGGCACCACTTGCACATGGACTTCCACGCCTTCTCCATGGCGTCCGGGAGACCGTCCTCAGCCAAGAAAGCCGTGTCCCAGTCAATCAGCTTCACTTCAACCGCCGACCGGTCGGGAGACATGCGCCACAGGATGTTTGAGATGTACATATCCCCTTGGATGACGCCGGCCGCGTGAAGCGCTGCCATCGCCTCGTTCACAGCCGAGATGTACATCTTGGCCGTCATTACGTCCCGCGGCAAGCCACTGCGATACCCGTCCTGCTTCAAGTTGGGGAAGACCAGCATCGACACGCCGTTGCCCGCCGTTGCGGGCCCAGGAAGGGCGTCGTTGGCCCAGCAGACCGGGAAGCAGACGAAGCGACAAGCAGAGGAGCCGTAGAGCCGGGTGAAGACTCGGCGCATGCGCAGCATGGTCTTCTGCCGCTCAGGCCAGAGCGCGTTTGACACGCCGCCGATCTTTGGCCACAAATGCGCGGTAGAAAAGCGTGGGCTAAACCATGTGGTCGCTTCCTCTCCAGCGAGGCTCTCATATCCCAAAGAGCGGCCAGGCGTCGGGGGCGCTCGCCCAAGCGCAGCGTCCAGCAGCTGCAAAGACCGCCCCATCTGCTGCTTGGCACGCAGCCGGTGTTGGTGCGCACAACCAGCTCCCCGGCTCGACCGTAGGTCGAGCACGATGCTCGTCGATATGGCGACAGGGAAGGACGGGGTTGCCATGAAGGCCGCGCCGTGCACCTCAGCAATGCCAGTGCAGACCGACATGGGCACTAAGATCTGCTTCCAGTCGACACCGAAGTTGTACATGCCGGCAGCAGCCGCGCAGGCGTACGCAGCAACTTGCTGGAGACCGTCCACGGGCGATGCGAAGGCCCGCTTGACCTCTTGGATGGCAACGACGACTTGAACCCCATCTGCCGTGGCCACCCAGGCAATGTCGGGCTTGTTGTCGAGCTTGCAGTAGACGACGGGCTGCTCCAGCTGGCTGAGGAGTTTGTTCTCCACCAGGCGCACGCCGTCCTGCAGGTACGGCTTGTTGCTCCCCATTACTTCGTCCTGCACCGTGTGGACGCCACGGTCCTTGGACTGCTCGACGAGGGCGACGCCGTCCTCCGAGACAACCGACATGGAGGTCAGCGCGCTGAAGGAGCCAGCCTTACCGTGGATGGCGTCTGCAATGTCCTGCTCCGTTGGTTGTAGCTTTGAAAAGACGCGAGGCGGGCTCGTCGGGTCGTGCGAGGGGAAGATGGTGACGCACGGACCGCACCAGCGCCCTTTCGTCGACAGGAGCGAATCGGACGCAGCAGCCGTGGGGAACCCAAAGCGGTAGACAATGTCGTCAGGCTGCGTTGCAGCTCTCTTTTCCGCCTTGGACGACAGCTCCTGGGCTCGCAGCTTCTCGAGATCGCGAAGCGCCTTTTGGGCTTCGGCTTGTTTCGCCAGGAAGTCCGTGACACGAGCGGTTGCTTTGTTGATGGACCGTTCGATGTTGGGCAGGTCGCTTGCAGGCGACTCGCCCTGCCGCTTCAGCAGGGTGGCGAGGGAGGATCGGGTGGCTTCAACAAGGCCGTCCAGCGTCGTAAGACGCTGTCGAGCTTGAGCAAGTTCGGCATCGCCCGCCCCGTCACCTTGCACATCGACAGCCAGAGGGGTGGTGGCCACGACACGGGCACCGGCAGCAGGCAAAGCTGGGCCCCCTCCCGCGGCGCCACCATCTTGTTGCTCGTCAAGAGCAGCAAGCGTAGCAACAGAAACTTCTGCGTTTGCTATGGCGGCGACGTTGGCACCAGCAGCCTCGCCAGCAGCATCGGCGGCGCCGGAAGCACCGGACGCGCCACGAGCAAGTCTCCCATCGAGGAGCCCCACACCTGTCGGCTCACTACGTTTCGTCAAACACGCGTCGAAGGATAAAAGACAGTCGGCAGAAAAGGGACTCTCTCGTACAAGGCACATGCAGAGAAATGCATCTGTTAGTATCTGAGCGTGTCAACATAAGCGCACAAAATATGACGTGGAAGGAAGACGCCTCTCTCCTATTGCGATGCTGGTAGGGGTGTGGCATGCACAGCCCACACACCAACAAAAGCGAAAGATAATCAAACCAACCTCATCTTGCGAAGCGATTGCTCCTGCTATTCCACGGCGGTGGTTGAGTCGGTGACGGTGATAGCGTTGGCAACCGGAGCCAGTAGTGGGAACCGTGGCCGGCGGGGAGCAGCGGTCTTCGGTAGCCAGCGGGAAGGAGAAGAACACGGTAGCTAGCAGGGAAGAGCGACCCACGGTGGCCAGCGGGGCGGAGCGGGGCATGGTGGCCGGCGGGGAGGAGCGGCCCACGGTGGGGAGCAAGCTGAGGCCCTTTCGCAGCACGTTTCGCAGTTCCGCGGGGCCCGCAGAACCGGCGCAGTGGGGCTTAAACCGTGTACCTTAGGGCGTATCCAGCAATGGAGCCAACCGCCCAACCCAACGGCCACGTGTGCGCAACGTGTGGCCCTGCTACTGGCTCTCCAACCGCAAAGCCAAAACTAGGCGCGTCATATCTCAAGTTTGGGCTCGGGCAAGGCTATCTCCGGGATATCAGACATCGGCGTCAGTGTTGTGGCCGGCCGGTCCTCCGCGCCGAAGAATCTGTTGAAGGTGTCTCACTCCATGGTGTCTGCATGCCACGGGTCACGCATCCTATTGGCGTTGGATCGCCACGTTCGGAACCATGTTTTGGCGGAGCGCTTTGGAGCGCCGCCAAACGGGCCTGTTTGGACCTCGGTGCCGTTTCGCTGCCGTTGAAGCTCCAAAACTAAGCGATCGCGCGGGCCCCACACGAGACCGATTAGAAGACTACAATATGTGAGGAAGGGCTATTTTTGGACCGTCACACCCTAGTTTTGGAGCTCGACCTAGCCACCAATGCCCGGTTGGCCAAACGGTGCCACGTTTAGCCACGTTTGGAGTTTTGGGCGGTTGGCTCCATTGCTGGACACGCCCTGAGACAGGGAGAATTCCAGGCACGTGCGTGCAATACCCTGGCCTTAGCGCACATCTGCAGGATGGGTACACCCGCCATCGAGACCCGCACAGGCGATGTGCACGTCACCCGCGTCGCGCATCCCACCTGTCATGTAGTAAAACACGCGTGTTTGCCACAACCTGAGCTGAGGTTTTGATACACACCCCAGATGACGGACAAGACGCAACACGTCCGCGTCATGAACAGCTGAAGAAGAGTCACTTTATCTACATACACACTCCCGCAGCCCACCTCTGGTGACAAGGCACGTCAAACGTCAGTGACATCGATAACATGACGCACACCACAGTTCACGGACAACAGCTGCACCGGAGGGGATGACTCTATCGGAGTGTCGGGCAGAGGCGACATCACGTTGGCGGCCCAGGACTTAGGCGACGGGGTTTGCGGCGACGTCGTCTCCTTGCCGTCAGGCGACGGCTCGGGCATCTTGTTGTGTGGCGACGAGCCCAGCGACGACTTGGGCACTGGAGTGCCCGACGACAGACGCGCCAGGGTGGACCGCGATGAGCGCGTGTTGTTCGCCGGCGCCGAGCTCGACGATAGGGGGAACCGCGATGGGCGCGACATGGACTTAGGCACCGAGCGGACCGGCAGCTTGTAAATCGACGAGCTCGTCTTCTTGACGGGTGCCGAGTTGAGCTTCACCATACGTGCCACGGTCGACTTGTACTGGCGGTCAAACGTGCCGCGGACGAACACGAGACCACACGGCAACTCCCGCATGAGGAATCCGCGGTAGTACGGCAACACGTAGTGGAAGTTGGAAAAAGGATCCAGGATGGTTTCCCGATGCACGAAAATGATCACCGTGCGCGGCGCCCGACTCGGTTGGCGACCAATCTTGATGACCGCCTCCTCCTCCGACACCTTGTTCTTGTTGTCCGGCTCGATGAAGATGTTGCAGTTCAGGGGGCTGCGTACCACGACGAGTGCATTGGCCGCCTTGATCTGGTTGACGTTAAAGCGCACGGCAACGACTTTATCTCCGTCCATGATCTTGGGCACAACAGCAGCACCGTCGACGGCATCACCAGCTGCGCTACCGCCGTCGGGAGCGTCACGTGCTCCGTCATCGTCGGATTGGGAGCCCCCGCCCTCAGGCTCGAGGCCCGTGAGCGGCATCGTCCACGGGTGCAAGGAGATGGCACCGTCCGTGTCCGCGGCAGACACGTCGGCAACGAGGATGCGCATGACGCAGAAGAACGGGGACGTAAAAGGCAACGAGGGTGTGTAGCGGATTGCGTCGGGGTACGCCGAAGTAAGCAGTCGGCTGCAAAACGGCGAGGCTCACAAAACAGCAACTCAACAGCGTCACAAAGCCCGCCTCGCTGGCTGCACAGCGGCAAGACACGCACGACGGCACCTCCACACCGCAACCAAGCCACGCGTCTTGGACTGCACGGCGGCGCCGCACACACAACGGCACCTCCACACCACGACCAAAGCACTCGTCTTTGGCCGCACGGCGACTCTGCGCGCAAGACAAAAGGGCACCGCGGCAGCACGGCCACGCCCACGGAGTGAACTGTACAGCACGACGCGATGCACGACAGCACCGCAGCACCGAGACCAGGTCGCACGCCGTGGGCTGCAGGGTGTCGCAGATGATGTAGCGGCACATCGGCACAACGGCCACGCCACGCGGCGTCTTTCAACCGCGCGCAGCCCCCAGCACCACGCGGCTTCACGGCGATGCCTGGCCGCAATTCCGCATCGGTACCGGGAGGGCCGACCGGCCGCCCGTAGAGCGCAGCCTGCGCCAAACGTCCCTCCCGACTTGCAGTCTCGCACGCGTCGAGGACCCCTCTGACCAGATGCTCCCATTCACTCCCGCGGTCACACCGCGCACCAATGCACCTCGCGTCCACTCCGATGCTAATGCTGTCCTTCCAGCAAGCCCCGCCACTGAACAGCCGCCCGTGCCTCGCGCGTCCACCACACCGTCATGATCAAAAGCGTTCTCTCGGCATCAGGAGCACCATGGACGGCATGTGGGCGCGCCCCCAACTGACAGGGATCACGCACCCCCGGTCCCGTTCTGTCCTGTCCAGGGAAAGCAAGCCCAGAGCCACAGACGTCATTGGAGGACGCACATGCGCTCCTCGCAATGCAATGCCGGAGAGCCCTCAAAAGTGCATAGCACCCCCCTCCACAGAACATCGGACGAAGCACAAAGAGCATCCGCGCCCCCCGCACCAAGTCCACTCCCGAGCAACTTGGGGCACGCTCGCCCACGCAACCGCCGTCGACCAAAGCGGCACACACGACGTGGCCACTGCCGCCAATCGCTCGTTCGCTCTCGCAGCCGCTTGCCCGTGACCGCCGCGAAAGCACATCGACGAGCACCGTGGCCAGAGGCTCCACGCACCAGAACACCGTGGCAGACAGCACCCGAAGCGGCCTGTGACCAAGCCTCCTGGTACCGCCACGAGCAGTCAAGTCATCTGCGTTCGAAATTCGAAAACGCCCGTTCCGCTCGGCCTGCTTAAACACAAGTCCCGTACCTCATTTGTCTGAACATTTACACTCAATCGTAGCTAACTAGAATTTCGAAAGCGGCACTTATCATCCACTGTGTAAGTCGGAAGCATGCCAGCTAATCTTCATTGACCTAGTCGAAGTCAACTAGCAACTGGGGCGGCGAGAGAGGCAGGTTCATGCCGAAGAGAACGAACTGACTTGCAACAGGAGCTGCATCCAATGGACCCTCGAACGAATGCCTTTGTTCCATGGCAGCTGTTCGCGGCGAGTCGGGCGCAGACTGAAACGCGCGGGGGTGGATACTGCATCGAACAGATGCTGCATTTCTGTTGCATGGCAATGTCCACATGAACTAACGCCCTGGAGGCGATGACCTCATGGTCAGGTGTCTAGCCAGACCGACGTTGTGGTGCCCGGCTCTCGATGTCTCAAATCCACACGAGATGTGGAAGCAGGTCATGTCTCAACTGGCGACAGCACGCTGCCGTCTTGGATACAAGCGCGTATCGCGCGGACGCGCGATAAAAAACTCTTACTTCAAGAGACACAATGTTTTACGTGTAACGAGAGAGAAAGCTACACACCAGGAGCCTTCAATAATAGCTCATCACACAAGTCGCCATCTCCCGCGGGACGCTCTTGTCCATCTTGGCCACCACCCCAGCAGTTTTGCACCGACGGCACCTAGTTCAGGTGATACACGCGGCGGGTCGTGCTGGAATTGGGAAGCCCGCGACCAGGCACGACGACAACGGCGCGGTTTGTTGTCGTGTTGCCGACGTCCGCTTCAGGGACGGCCGGTCCAGCAGGCCCAGCCTCCATGCCCCCAGCCACACCGCCAAGGAATAGGCAGCTCTGGATGGAGCGGGCGCGGCGCAGGAAGTACACAGAGAACATCCCGCGGGACACCGGGCACAGCTGCGCGACGTAACCACCAAACATGCCCCTCACAATGGAGCTGCCTTGGATGACGTGATCGTACCCGAACATGATAAAGTTGCGGCGCCACACGTCGACCGACGGCTTGACCGACACTTCAAACGTCACCTTGCCACCGCCATCGTCCTCAACAAAGTCGGCCGACACCTCGTGACCGACCGGCGCCTCGACACAGGAAACGACGCCTTGGTTCATCTGCGGCATGTGGAAGCTCAGCAGGTACGAGTCGTTGCGAGGCTGAAAGTCATTGGCCGTTGCAGTCTCGGAGACATAGAGGCCGTCGACCGGTACTTTCCACAGCGGCAGGACTTGCACGTGCTCGCCCACCATGTTGAACGACACGACAGGATGACGTTGGAGCTTGGCGTGTCTTAGGGCGCAACCCACGCCGGGAGCAGTGAGGAGCACACTGGAACGCCACAAGGGGAGCACACCAAAATTAGACACAGCGACAGCGCAACCAAGCGCCAGTTGGGCCGCAAGCAAAGGCGTCGGAGGGAAGAGGGGGGACACGGTAATGCCAAAGACGAGCAAAGGCGATGATGACACTGCCGAGGCACGTCGTAGGTGCGTGTCGGCGTCGGGGCACGGGGCACAAAAGGTGACACACCAAACAAGACGCGGCTGCTCTGTTTCCCACAACACCGGCCGTAGAAATGTCGACACACGGGCCTCCCACAACGTCGCAATCCCGCCCGCGCCACAGTCGCACCTCGACGCCGTCACGGCCTCGCGAGCGCCCCACAGCTCGACATCATCACGCCCAGTGCCGTCGCGCACCTGCGCGCCCCGCAGAATGCGGTCCCCCGGCACCCCGCCGCAATGCGCCCCCCCTTGCCCGGGGCTCAGTGCCAGGTGTGAATGCATCCTTCGGTAGTCCGCAGCTTCCGAGCAGCCCCACGCTGTGCCCACTTCGGAGCCCACCACCCCTCACATGCGGCACTACCTAAGGCAAAGGACCAGCAGTCAAGAATTGCACGTCCCCGCGCTGTCACACAACACGCCAGGACCCATGAATGTCACACGCCCAAGCCACCTCAGCCCTTGACGCGTACGCTCCCAGCCACACCGGGCAGACCCATGCCCGCCGTCTGTGCCCCGTCTGGTTCCAAAGCAGACGACCAAACAAGCAAAGAACCCTTCACCCCAACGCGAAGTGAACGAACGCACGGACGGCAAGTCGTGCCGTTGCTCCCTTCGGACGGTTCGTGTGAAGCCAAGGCCGGGCCTCCCGCGCACCAAACGCACCGCCGCGCAGGCCCCCCAAGTCGAGATGACCAGGCCGCGGAAACCTTGCCTAACCGCACCTGTCGGAGCGCGCTCTTGACAACGTCACACGGGCACGACACCGCCCGAGGCCCCTTACGCTCGGAACGTCGGTTCTCTGCAAACCCACCTCTGAGGGTGCGCCCAGCCCCAACGCAACGGCCCGAATCGCACCGCTCTCCGACAGGCCGCAGCAAGCCCCTCGTGCCCAGACCAAGCCTTTGGGCCGGACGCGCGACGGTCTCGACCGGCCACATCTGACGGGCCCTTGACATTTTCATGCAAGCGAATTGTTGTTCCTAATATGAGACTCCGATAAAATCCGTTCAAGTAGTAACCCCCATTCGTGGCGACCCTTCACAACGAACGGCGGCCGCTGCTGGCTTTGCCCACCACCGAGAGACTGAGCTTGTCAGGCGGGCCACTGTTTCTTGTGCTTCGCCGCTGTTCCCGCTGACCTAGCCCCCGTCTTCGACATGTGCGCCGCCTGCTGCCGGTGGCGCAGCCGCAGCCACCACCACCACCCCAGCCTCTGCCACCAGCAACGCGACCGCCGCGGCCGGCCTCAGCGCGGCCCCACCGCCGCCGCCAACGCGCCCCCCCCGTCACGGTCTGCCCGGTCCCCGCTACCGACGGTCGGGCCCCCCATGACTCTGGCCGCCACGCCCCGCCTCTGTGGCCACCGCCCCCGCCTCTGTGGCCGCCGCCCCCGCCGCGGCGCCTCCCGTTGTGGCCGCCGCACCTCCCGTTGTGGCCGCCGCGCCCGCCCCTGTGGCCGCCGCTACCCCCCGCTGTGCCAGCCGCTACCGTCGCTATGGCCGCCGCCCCCGCCGCTATGGCGACAGCCCCCGTCGCTTTGGCGCCCGCCCCCGTCGCTATGGCGACCGCCCCCGCTGTTGTGATGGCCGCCTTCGCCACTGTGGCCGCCGCCCCCGCCGCTATCGCCGCCTCCCCCGCCGCTGTGGTCGCCTCCCCCGCCGCTGTGGTCGCCGCCCCCGCCGCTGTGGCGGCCGCCTCCGCCGCTGCGGCCGCCGCTTCCGCCGCCGTGGCCGCTGCCACCGCCGCCGTGGCAGCTGCCACCGCCGCCGTGGCCGCTGCCACCGCGGCTGTGGCCGCTGCCACCGCCGCTGTGGCCACTGCCCCGGCCATTGCGGCCGCCGGGCCCCCCGCTGTGGCCGCCCCTACCCCCGCTATGGCCGCCGCGCTCCCTTCTGTTGCCGCCACAACCACCGCCATGGTCGCAGTGTCACCCGCTGTGGCGGCCGCCCCCGCCGCTGTGACCGCCGCCCCACACGCAGGGACGCGGACGACGGGGGTGGCACTTTGTTGGAGTCGGCTACGTGCGGATCGGCTACAACACCAGTCCTGCCCAAGAGAACCACACGCACATGCTTTAGTATCAAGGGTCCACGTCACCCTCGCCCAAGAACAAAGACATTGTTCTTTCATGCAACACCTTGAGTCGGTCCAGCTCCTCGATCAGCGTTGCCGGGGGACGAAAATACTCAAAGTCCGCCGACGTCAGCGGCTGAAGGAACATGGTCGTCATCGATGAGCGCGTGCGTGAGCTGGCTACGTACAGCGCAGTCTTCGGCGGTCGCCAGTCACCTGAGCGCAGCGAAGAGATGAGCACCGCATCGAGCGTGCAGCCTTGACTCTTGTGGATGGTGATAGCGAGTGCGGGGGTGAGCGGGAACTGCTCAATTCGGACGCCTACCCGGCGTCCTGGGAGCTTGGCTGAGACACTCGTCTGAGTTGCCGGCGCGAATGGAAAGCAGTCCACCGACAGACCATCAGGGATATTGAAGCAGTCCGAGAAGTCATGGCCCTCAATGCGCGCCCAGATGATGCTCGCTGGGTTAGAAGCCAAGTCAAACACAACCCCGTCGACGACAACCTCCTCAAACACCGTGCCGACCGGGAAGCACACGCGCACAGGGAAGCAAACTGTCCCGTTGGCCACGCCCATCGCCACGCTTACGTTCTGGTGGACGGTGAAGGGGAGGTTGTGCGCAACTGGCAAAAGCGGCAGCATCTTGCCGACCTCATCAAGCTCCCGTATCTGCTTCATGGTGCGTACATCAAGAGGCGCCGACTTCCTCGTTGGCGCCTGAATGCAGGCAGGCACCAGTACAACCCGGTGCCGCTGATCCGCGTCTCGAGAGACACGGCAGAGAGCCTGCCACGTTACCGCCAGGCGCTCCTTGTTTGTCGCCACGAGCACTGGACAAAAGGGAGGTATCGGCACTTGGCCACCAGCGCACTTGCGAGCACGCTTGTCAAGCAACGACTTGCTCAGCTCCTCGAGTCGCTCGGGAGTTCCCAGAAGCGTCCGCGCGTACTCATGATCATCGGCACACAGCCTCCCAGTGCGCATTCGCGACAAGAAGGCGCCCCATCGCTCGTCTGCTGCGGCACGCATGTTGTGCACGAGCAGAACGGCGGTCGTGAACTGCCGGTACAAAGCAAAGCCAGCTTCCTCCAGGAAGGATGCTGCCCCCCCGCGCCGCGTCGGGCGGTACAAGGGTTGGCGAGCAATCGGAGGCAGTTGCGGGAAGTCACCACACAGGATGACACTCACCCCGCCAAACACATCCGAGCACTCCTTAAGCACTTGCAACCGCGAGCTGATATCAAGCAACAGTATCTTGTCCACCATCGATACCTCGTCAATGATGACCATGGTGACCCCCGCCCACGCACGTACGTCCTCTGCGTGACGCTTCGGGTTACGCGACTCGACGCGACAGGATCCCGTAGACTTGCTTCGGCCCGAAAAACTCATCGCCGAGTGTATCGTGGCACCCCCGATGTTGATCGCCGCGACGCCGGTGGGGGCCAATTTCGACAGTGTGTTGGCTCGCGACCAGGAAGACGCCAACTGCGTCAAGCAGTGTACGACGGTACTCTTTCCCGTTCCTCCCTCTCCGTGCACAATCATGTGGAGCGGGTCCAATGCCGGGCCGTTTGGCCGCAAGCCGGCTGCGTAGTCCCCTAGAAGCTGCCTTCCAGCGGCCTTGAACGCCACGTGCTGCTCCCGGTTGAGGCCCGCCTTGGCAGAGACCTCTTCAATAGAAAGGCAGTCGGCGTGACCAACCGCCCTTTGAAGCTCCGCGAGCTCCGAGTCGGCCATCTCGGTCCCATGCCGGCCCCGCGCCATCGCCGCCTCCAGCGTCTCCACCGACACTGCTCCGCCGCCCCCAGACCCAAGCGACCCGCTGGTGCCCGGAACTCCTTCAGCGGCCATCACTGTCGCGCCTTGTTCTGGAACTTGGGATACTCCCGCGCCAGAGCGGGAAGCAGCATTGGCGTCTCGGATGCGCGCTCGTACCTCGTCCGCCGTGACCCCGCCCCCGACGAGATCCGTCACAGAATCTTGTGCAACATCAGCCCGGATGCCACGCACACCAAGAGCGTTGCACACGGTCCGCAAATGGGCTGGCACTCGCGCCATGCGCTGGCTGCGACCAAACGCCGAGTCCTCAATCGGCTCGCCAGCCATCGTGTCATGTGGCACAGTGCTGTCGCCACCTTCGTCGGGATCGTGCTCGCTCGCATCGTCCACATCCCCATAGCCCCGCTGGGACAGTTGACCTCCCGTGACGTTCGCTCCAAACCGCTCTTGCAGCTCAGCCACCCGCTTGTCGTTCTCCTCGTTGGCACGCTGCTTGCCCGTAAAAAACTCCTGGGCGTGGCGCAGCACTTGCAGCGACTCTCGCATGTGCGGTACCGACAGAGGCGTTCTCTTCCACCGCTGAAACTCCTCCCATGGCGTCAAAGCGCCAAATAGGTCGACCGAGCCGCGACGATAAGGCTTGAAGAGTAGTAGTGCAATCTCAGCGTAGCGGTTGGCGAGCGCCACTTCATCGCCGTCTTGATCAGCGTCGGGAAATTTGGACAAGTCGGGGATGCGCGGCCCGACCACCTCGGTGATGAGCAGTTCCCTCCGGAGGCGCATCTTATGTGTAGCGCGCTGCGGGTGCTCGTTGGAAAATCGAAGCACGCCATCACCCGTGGTGGCCTCGCACGACATTCCTGAGCCGGAAGAACATGCAGCACCCGAGCCAGCCGCCCTTGCCCGGGCGCCGCAACCACCAGACGCATAATCCTGGCTGGGACTCTCTCTCAAATTCTCCTCGGCCTCCTCCTCCCCTTGCCCAAGTTTGACCTTCTCGTACAGACCAACAAACCAGTAGTGCGGCACTTCTTCCAAGGCCGAGGGCCGGAAGACATAGTCGTCGACTGACGTGCAAACGACTGTACCCGTCGGGCCCGAAGTGATCACCGCTTCATACTCTTCACGTCGTAGCATTGCCATCGCTTGACCGAGAAGCAACTTAGCAAAATCATGTGAGCAATGCACACCGGTGCCGCCCAACAAGTAGTGAGCGGCCAGCGTCGACGCCACCTCTTGGGTCTTGGTCATCGCGTAAACCAACGACCGCACCAGTCGACCCGCTGTGACTCTCTCGTCTGCGGGAAGTAGGACAGCGTTGCGCTCCTTCCGTCGGTGGAACGCCTCGACCAGAATGGCATCGTTAGTTACCTGCTGCTGGTCCTTGACCGTGTACTTCAGTGAGTAATACGTGTCGCCGGGCCCGGCGCACAGGCGGATGTCGTGGTTGGTGGGCAACGTCAAGAGAATGACGCGGGAGAACGAGTTCACGTACTCAGAGCCGACGGCACGCGCCGGCTTGACCACCAACTGCTCGCTGATCGACGTAACCGGGACTGGCAGCCGTGGGAACAAGTACCGGCACACCTTCGTCTTGAGAGCGCGCGTCACCGAGGAGGTCTTAAAGCATGAATCGCAATGGTTCCACAGATGCATGTTGCAATGGGTAACCAGGAACGACACAATCAGATCGGATGCCAGTTTGCTGCGAGCGGCACTCGGGCCGCAGCAGCAATGAGGGCGAGGGGCACGCATCCCCAACTCGCGGGCGGCAAGGACACCAGAGGCCTCAGGTGGTGACGTAGATCTTCGAGTGAGACACCCACTCCCAAGAGCTCTGATGCCGTAGACAGCATGGAAGCGTCGATCAACTCCGAGTGGGTGTACGACTTCTTGCAATGCAGGCATTGTGCTGTCGTCGCCGCCGTGCCGCCGCGCACAAACGAGTAGGCCTCCTCCGGAGGGGTGACGGGCTTGATGAAGCCCTCTTCATGACACGAAAAGCACGTCTCGGCGACCGTAGCGAGTGGCACGGAGTGGCTCTGCACACTTTCCACGTACGCCAAGAAAGCGGCGCGAAACTCGGGGCACTCCACAAGCCTCTCTAAGTCCTCAAAGACCCGTGGGAAACCGTGCAACCACAGCATGGCGTGCATGTGCAACGTGCCGTCGCCCTGCGTCTCAATGCCGGCCATGATCGCCTTCACAAACCCAAACAGTCCCCCGCGAGCCAACGGCCGCTTGGTAGTGCGGTCAAACCCAGCCACCTTCTCAAAGAAGGCATCGACCGTGCGGTCAAAGTACCGCGCAGACGCGACAGGATCCAGAGAAGTCGCCGTAAACCGCTCTGCCTGCGTCGGGAGGTTGGAGGGGTTGAAATCCCCCAGCCGGTCCACCGCCGCCTGGCCCGCCAGATAGGTCACGGCAAGAGAGCCGTTCTCCTTGGGAGATACTGTCACGAACACCATGGGGTTTCCCAGCTGCAACTGCATCGCAAATCCCTGTCGCTGCTGGTGTTGTCGCTGCGCGTTAGACCCCAACGCCTTGACCGATGCCGCCCTGACGCGGCGAACCAAGAGACGCGCCGCGCCAATTCCTTCGGGCAGCGGCGGAATCGGTGCTCCCCGGCGGCTAGCCTTCAAGCAGCCGCTCTCGTATGCGAGCAATAACGTCAGCTGCTCACGGGTCACACTCGCGATGGCCGAGTCAACACCGTGTTGCGTCACTCGCCCGTAAATGCCCGTCTGCTGCATGGCAAGGCCGCGCGCAATGATGTCAAACGCCACGAGCACAAACATGTTGTCTTGGGCGAACGCGCGCGTGGATAACTTGAGCACGTGCTTGATGCACTCGGCTCTCGACACCGCGACTGTGCGCTTGGCGTCGGGGTCCCCACTTCCAAACGGGAAAAGTGCTGCAAACATCAGCGCAAAGAGATGGCGAGTGTTGTCCGTCACAAGAGCCCCGCCTTGGCGCACGACGACACGCCGCAGTCCACCACCGCTCGAACCAAGCTCCTCCACTGCGCGCTCCAAGAGCCCTAAGGTGTCTGTTTCCACGATAGACGTGTGAACGCCAGCGGCAGCCCGAACGAGAACCTCCTCAGCAGGGCCTTCCGCCGCGTCGGCGTCGTGGCGCTCCCGTACGTTGGCCTGGTTGTCCGCAATCAATGAAGCCAACCCTTGGCCGCCGACGCCCCCTTCCCCATCTCGAGGGACTGGAAACGTGTCGCCTTCCCGCGGTGGAGAGCCCGAATGTCCCGAGTTACCAGCTGTCCCCTCCCGCTCGAGGGGAAAATCAGCATCAACCGCGTGCTCCGCAGCTAGCGTTGCGTCCTTGTCTCGGTACAAGGGGTTGTTCTCCATGAAGAACTCGTAGAGCTCTTTGAGACGATGCCCACGGACACGATGCGCGCGGCGGGTGGCGAGCTCCTGTGCCGGTGTGAGCATGCCGGCTACAATGACCATGACAGAGTCCTGCAGATCCCCGATAACCCGTGGGAGCTCCGTAACTAGACGCCCCGGTCGTGCGTCGAGCACGCTGACGTGTGACTTCATCACACGGTTCAAGCCCCCCCGCAGTACGCCAACGCTCATCCGCGTTGTCACCATGGACATCAAGCTCACCTCCAGCCACGTTGAGTCGCGCAAGCGCTCGGGCAGCTCGCCAATCATGAAGCCGTTGCTTATCGCGAACTTCGGGGGCCGATTGTCCCGAGCAGCACCTCGGAGCAACGCCGTGTGGCAGCGACCACACATGCGGACGCGCGAGTCTAATCCAGCACCGACAACTCCCCGCGGGGACAGCGCCACGGACTTGAGCTCGGCATCGCCGAGCAAGCTGCTGCAGTCGTACTGCGCACGTACCAGGGGGTTGACGCCCTCGGAGATTTGCAGGCGGCGCAGCACGCGTTGCAGTAGTGAACCGCGCAACGAGTAGAGCGCCGATGTCGACAGCGTAACAAGCTCGTCGCACACCGCGCAGGCACCCTCGTCCATGGCGTCACCCCACAAGGCTTCACGCATGTCCGCGATGATGACATCCTTGACGGCATCCGAAACAGGTTGAGGAAGGTAGCCGGGTGCGTCCATCTCAGCCACCTGGGCCGCCGACGCCAGTCGCTCCTCGGCCGCTCGAGCCTTGACCGCCGCGGCGCGAGCACGTCTCTCGACTTGCCCACTTCTCCTCCGAGCTGTTTGATGCGCGGCGTTCTCCAGCAATGACGTCACGTAGGAGGAACCGCGGCTCCCGCTCCCGCTGCTCTCCGCGATATAAGAAGACGTGGTATTCTCGACCGACAGGCCGCGCGTCTGACCGACCTCGGCACAGGCTCGCTGCACGGCAGCGCACGACACCTCGCTAGGTGCCTCCGCGGCTGGGGTCAGCGCCCTCACCGGGGCTACATCCGCACAGTCGGCCATCACCCGCGGTCCCGATCCGACAACCCTTGCGTCGTTCATACCCAACGGCGCAATGTCACGTACATGCGCAACGCCACTGACCATACGGACTTGGCCTCGGTTATGCACATTACCGCGCTCAACAACCAGCCCCGCTGCTGGAACGTCGGCTCCATGACCTTTGGTGGGCGCCAACGTTCTTGCGCGCTTGGGGCTGGGCTGTGGGTCACCAGAAGAGCAGTAGTGCGACTCATCTCTGCCCCTGTCACGTCCACCGCCTTCTCCTCCATCCCCACACACTACGTCACCCACCATGCGCCACCTCCGATGGCGCTGGCGCACGCGTCAGCGCCCTGACGCCAAGACGTTTCCAACGGCGGGAGCACAAAGAGCGAGCCGGCCGCGCGTGGTCCGTGGTCCGTCACGCCGCCGCTCGCTTCTTTGCCGCACCGCATCTAGTTGGGGCCGGCGCAAGCGCGATGCATCAGGGTTCCTCATCGCTGATGCACGAGCGGCCCCTTGCATGCGTTGGTGGCGAGTCGAGCAAGCAGCAGCCCGCCCAAGCCGCTCCCCGCCCCATACTCGTCCGCCGTCCTGCTCTCCACAGCTGGTGTCCAAAACATCACCCAACAAGCGCTTCATCCCGAGCCTCCACAGCCGACCGCTCCGCAGGGGACCAGCAACAGCCGCCGCACTGAACGGTCTTCCAGCCGCCGGAGGTACCACCGACGGAGCCCCCCCACGCAGTCATCCGGCCAACCCAGGAAGCAAAGCAACACCACCCAAACTCTCCTCCCCCCACCTCCCCCTATCTCCCGTGCGTCCACCTCCCCCCATCTCCCGTGCGCCCACCTCCCGCAAGGCGACCTCCACCCCAAAATGGCACGGCGCAGCACGACGCACCGCCATGTCCACGACGCGCCGTGCGTGGTGAATTGACACCATCGTGCCTCCGCACCGCCCGTGCCCCACGCCCATCACCATAACCTCAAAGTGAGTACGGCACGGCAGCTGTGCCGAACGACGCCCAGCGTGCGCCCCGTTCATCAAAAATAATGGGCCAACCGAGTCGCTGGGGAAAACGCCACGCATTGCCATCGCGGGATACCCCCACCGACGACGGCAGGTAGACCGGCCGACCCGAACCCGGTCGGCCTCCATGGACGACGGCGGCTGATGGCCAGTCGGCCCCCACCGACAACAACGGCGGCTCACCCTGTAACAGCGCTGCCCGGTCCCCCCCTACCGACGACGGCGGATCGGCCGGTGGAAACGCTCGCCGCTCCACCCACGTACGGTACCGGCGGCAAAGGCTCGCCCATCACCGCTGCCACAGAGCGCACGAGCGCGCCTCTGTCGACGCACTACAGACAGCCTCGCGTGCCTGTCAGCAGGCGCCATCCGTGCCCTGCGACCCCTGTGGCGGGGAAGTCCTTCTGGGCCACGCAACTATATTCGATTTCAGGACCGTCGCGACCCTTCCGACGCTGACACGGCCTGAGACCACCGTGGACACGAATGCAGATCGCCACCTCTGAAACGGACAGCAAGTCCCATGATCTAAGTATATGTGTGCATCACTACACTTTGAGAGCACCCTGTCCTAAAGGCCAGGGAATATCTGAAGAAAACGGAGAATCTCGATTCTGCACGGACCTGGCGGTTGGAGAGCCAATGGAGCGTCGTAGATTTGCACTCAGCAGCTGTTTGCTGCTGTTCTAGACCAATGGTTGGCCTGTTTTACAAAGCAGTCGCAGTCTTGGCCGATGAGGACAAAATTGGGGGATCAGCAATAGCTCTCCACATGTCGAAGCTGTCGGCACCGCCAATGCAGGCGGCTGAAAAAATGTCGCCGATGGGGGCGACGGTGTCGAGAGCCCACTTCCCTATCTCATTTTCTACGTTTGTGCGACCGGCAGGTACTATACCGACCAAGCATGACAAGCACGACACGACGGGCCTCGTCACCAAGGCGCCGGTCTTCCCAGAAGCGTGGGCTCGAGTGACTGCCTTCCTCTACGACGTCGCAGCATCTCGCGGGGTGGATTCTCGGCTCATCCTCATTGCCTACTCGGCAGCTTTCGATTGTCGGGTGCTGGCGTGGGAGCTGCGTCGTGCCGCGGCAGCGGCGGCCGCGGCGGCGACGGCCCCGCCATCCGCCGCCATGATTGGTTCACCGCGGCAGCGCCGGCGCGCGAAAGCCGCTGCGGCGGTCACTGCGGCGACCTCCATCAAGCTTCCTGTGACGGTTCCGCACCACCTCATGTTCGTCGACAGTCTCCCCGCAGTCCGACGAGCGAATCCAAAGTTGAGGAACCACGGAATGGCCGATCTGGTCAAGCACCTCCGTATTGATGGCCACGAGCCACACCGGGCGGCGAGTGACGCAGCGGTGCTTGACGGGATACTCCACAAGACGGTGTCTCAAGACGGCGGCCGGCTCATCAAGCGGTGGAAGGATGGCCATGTTGGAGCCAACGCGTGTGTCTTACGAAAGACCCTCGCTAACCTGGCGACGCCAACAGAGTTTTTTGCCCCTCGCTTCCCCTTTCGCAGCAGTCTGGTGGCAACGTCTGTTGCGGAAGTGAAGCAGACGCTGAAAATTCAAGGCATGCGCGCTCTGGCGGTTAGCACCCCCCATGGTGTGTGTGTTACGCTCGATAGCGGCGTCGAGGTTGCCTCGCTGCCGGCCGACGGGCACTCCAGCGCCAATACAGCGGTTGGTGAGACCAAGGAGGTTGGGCGTCCGCGCAAAGAGATGGCGGTGGCGCCTGCCTCCCGGGACCGCGCCGGCACCAAGACCTCACTCACCGCACGTGCTGGTGCAGCAACTCCGGCGGTTTCGTCGCAGGCAGCGTCGCCGCGACAGGTGGCCCGCAAAAGAAAGACGGGCGGCAGGGTGGTGGCCAATGCTGCATCTGGAGCCGGGCCCGCGATGGCGGACGCGGTGCCACGGACGGCGTCTCAGGCCGCACCGGCGGCAGTGGCATCAAAGGCGGCAGCGGTTGGCGGCGGTCGGTGGGCGGAAACTGCCCGCCGTGCAGGGGGTCGGGGGCAGGCGGCGGCTGCCATCGTGGCTGCCGCTGCGGCGGGGGCAGTGGCGGCGGCAGCGGTGATGCGTGGGGGATAGGTGCTAGTACGTTGTACGGGTAGCAGAAGACCTGAATAGAACGTGGCGGAGGTGCAGTGTAGATTTCGTAGCAGACAGTGGAGATGGTCGACCAACGGCCATCACCAAGGTTCTGGGATACTGAAATTCGGACATGGCTAGCGAAGGAGCAACAGTTTCCTGTCGTCCACTCAAACAGCCGTGGCCAACATACTACATCATTGAAACAGACGCAGATCGCAACGCGCAGCTTCGGGGCGCGCCACCCCAGAAGGATGAGAAAGTACAACGCCATGGAGAAACAATGTTGGGCGAGAGTATCCCGCGCGCACACTCCGCCGCGTCGTCGTCCGTCCGCCCCGCTCGTCAGCTGGTCGGATGTGGGCAGCCAAAGTCTCTACCGAGCGTGTTGGGCTAACTCGCCTCCCTTCACGCCCCTCATAACCCGGCGCTGCTCGCACCGTCCCCCGGCGCGCCAGTCCCCCGCCAGCGCACACAGCTCCCCCCCCCCGCACACCCGTGCCTGCGCACGCCCTCCCCGCGTGCTCCCCCGCGCACCCGCGCCCGGTCTGACGCACGCCTTTCCCGCGTGCTCCCCCGCGCCATCGCACCCGCTCCGACGCATCCCTCTCCCGCGTGCCCCGCCGGGCACGCTCCGCCTTGCCCGCTGCGGCGCACCCGCGTCATCGCGCCCCTTGCTCCACGTGCACCAGTGTGGCGGCAGCCGCCACGCGGCTCCGTCCCGACGCCCTCCAGTGTTGCAATTCCCTCATATCCACCATCACCGGTCGTGTCGACCAATGATTCGCCTAGGTGCCATTACTTGGATCACCCGTGGCCAATCATTTGGCGTGCCCGTGTAAGTCGCGCGTGCCGAAGCAGCGGCGCTTCCACTGGGTCATGCCACCGTGGCGGGCGCGGCGCACCCAGCCATGCAAACACCCGCGCGGCCAGCGCGGGGGCGCCATCGCTCAGCATTGGGCCGCGGCCGTGGCGGCCGCCCCCGGCGCCTCGTCCGCCCGCGCCCCCGGCGGCCCGTCCGACAGCCCCGCGTCCAGCGCCCGGTCCGCCTCGTGCATTGGCACCAACAAACAAGAGAGACAACACAAGCAACAACTCGATCCACAACGAGCGGATGAGCCACTGCTTTCCCTTAAAGAAGCATCCCTCCAGCTAGACTCGACAGGACCCCTCCCCCGGCCAAACTCGCCAAGACCCACTCCCCTCCATCCTCACCCATGGAAAGGTGTAGGGGCAGACGTCGCGAACGCGGCTTGTTGCACCGCCGTTGGTGGACGCCCCGGTGTCTCTGCTGCAGCGTGCCGAAGCCTCTCGGTTCGCGTGTGAGCACAATGGAAAAGGTATTGACCAGGTCGCCTTGCTTTTTCTGCGATGGCATGCCACATGGAGGGACTCCTTCCCATGCCAATCCGGGTGTTTGGCAGATGGCACGACAGCGATAGTTGTCTCGGCTGCGGGGCACTGTAGTCCACAAAGCACCAGGATATACGGGGGCGGCTGAACCCGCCGGCCACGGTAACCCTGCCGCTGTGAAAGAGCAAGGAGGATGAGAGGTGTGCCTTGGGACAGGAGAGTGACGGGTCAGAGCGAGGTTGTCTGTCGTCTCGGCCTCAGACACGACCATCTCCGACACACTCCCTCAAGAAGCAACTTCTTTGGACAATTACGCCATGCTGGGACGTGTATTTGTTCTCTGCTGAAGCGTGACGGCCAGCGGAATTTTCTTAGCTGCCGCACAGCCGCGCCGGCTCGCCTGCCTCAGGCCCATGACCTGCAGACCGCCGTTGCATGGTCCGCCGACGCGGCGCCCTCCCACGGACCAGCGCGGGTGGCGCCGACCGCCCCCCACCGCCCGCCACGTGCACTTCACTGCACGAATGCGGACAGGCGGTTCATGGGGTGTCTGCAGCGGCGATGGCTCAAACGGGATTGAATGCACGTCGGGCCGTGGCGGTACCGGGAGGACAGCGGCTGGAGCCATGGGGGAAGGGGGGGGGGGGGGGGGGGGGGGGGGGGGGGGGGGGGGGGGGGGGGGGGGGGGGGGGGGGGAGGAGGGAGCCGCCTGCCAGACCCGCCCTCCCTGCCAACTGTCTCGCCACGTGCCCGTGGCGCCTCTGCTTTTGCCGCCGTACCAATTTTGGACGGGGGTGGACGTGTGGCAGCGCCGCCGCTGCTGCCGGCGCGGGGGGGGGGGCGCCCGCAACCGGGATTATGTAGCTGGTCGGCGCCTGGGCGGCAGCGGGCCACCCCAGCTGACACAGCTCCTGGCGGGGGACGGCTGCCGCGCGCGCGCGCTTCAGCGGCAACGTGGTGGTCACATCTTGGGACGCGCCGGGGGGGGCGGGAGTGTACTGCCCGCCGGACCGCCCCCGGGGTGCCTGTCTGGGCCCCCGCACGACGCGGCCGCGGCGTCTTGTTGGCGTGCCTACCCACGGTCTCGGTCGACGCGTGCCTCGGTTGGCGGTTGGGGGCGCTGAAACGGGTGGCTGCTGCCGCGCCACCTCCGCCGCCACTAGTGCTGTCGCGGCCGCCCCATCTCTGCCGCCGCTGCCATTGTCGCGGCCGTTGGCGCTGTCACGGTCGCCGTCGCCACCGCCGCCGCCGCCACCGCCGCGACGACCGCGATGGCCTCGACGGCGACGCGGGCGGGGGGTGTCCGGCCCGGCCGCTTTGCCGCCTCCCCCACCGCCGCCTCTGCCGTCCGCGGCAGCCACTTTGTCGCCCACGCCGATGACTTTATCCACGCTGCCTCGATGATTGAGGAGGAGGACGAGCGTGCGGCCGCCGCCCTCACCTTTGTCAATGAGCGGGAAGAGGCTTCCACGCGTGACGGCACCGACGGTGGCGACGAGGACGACATGGACGTGGACGACGATGGGGACGGCGTGTCGCCCATCTCCTCGGCGCCCTCGTCCGCAGGGCGCTACCACTCGGGGGGGGGCGCCGACGGCGGCCCCGAATCGGCCGGTCGCATGCCCCGCACTATGGATTGGGCGCCATACGGGTCGGGACGCAAGGTGCGCTTTGTGGCGGCGGCGACCAAGATTGAGGCCCGCCTCTGCGGCGACCCTTCGCTGTCGCCGCGTGCTGCCGGCCCCGGGTCCCCGCGTCGGGCACTGCCGTCGTGGCCGCCGCCCGAGAGCGGGTCGCCGTCGCCCATGGCGTCGCTCCGCTCCACCGCGTCGGGCAGACGCGGGGGGGGTACCAAGCGCATGCCCGCCGTGGCGCCGGCCACTGCCGCCGCCGTCGGTGGGGACGGCGCCGCGGCGCACGCCACGGGCAAGCGCCCCTCCCTGCTGCAACTGCAGCTGGTCGACGCGGCGTCTGGGCCGTCGAGTCTGGAGCTCCCCACCTCCCCCGTGTCGGCCACCGGCCCGTCGCTGGTCGTTGGCCTCGCCGCCGCCACCGCCGCCGCCACCGCCGCTGAGGCTGAGGCTGCCGCCGCCGCCGCGGTCGCTGCGCACGTGGCCGCCGCGTCGGGCGCGGGGCCGTCGCGGCCGGCCACGGCACGCGCCGCCTCGTCGCGGGCGGCGGCGGCGGCAACGGCGGCGGCGGCGGGCGCCGACGACCCGCTCGCGGGCGCTGCCATCCGCGAGCGCATCGACGCGCTGATGCG
>ENA-ORXR01001610-ORXR01001610.1-marine-metagenome-genome-assembly--contig:-NODE-1610-length-23534-cov-13.155604_pt1 | contig 23534 bp, 26 predicted proteins | sample MGYA00237866_ERZ511479 | MGnify/ENA metagenome assembly ERZ511479 | reverse complement strand
TTCTCCCGGTATACCGGCAGAACTGCGTCGAAGAAGGGGTTAGCTAACCCCTGATTGATGAAATCGAAAATGCTTTGGTCTGGGCTCATGCTGAAGGCAAAGGTAAAGTAGAAGGTGCAAGGCAAACGTATCAAAGCTTAGTTTGCTTTTTTCCATCCAGCCGGCGGACCGACCCTCGTACCTCGGGAATCGGGCCGACGGCTTTGCTAAGGTTACAAACTTGCAATCAGTTATGCACACGAAGACGATGTGCATAAGACAAGCCTCAAAATTCGTATTACCTTCGCGCCGTGTTGGAGCACAGACTAATTTGACCTCCAACGAACCAACGAACCAACGAACCAAAATACCATCTCCTTTGCCTCTCAAAAAATCCATCTCCGGCTTTCGTGGCACCATCGGCGGAAAAGCCGGTGATAACTTAACTCCCGAAGACATCGTGGCTAACGTAGCCGGTTACGGTGCCTGGCTACTGAAAAGCGGGGCAGCGCCCCGCGTGGTGATCGGCCGGGACGGCCGGCCCAGCGGGCCGGTAGTAACCGCCCTCACCGCCGCTACCCTGCAGTGCCTGGGCATTGACGTAATTGACTGTGACTTCGCCACTACGCCTACCGTAGAGATGGCCGTCGTTTTTCACCAGGCCGGAGGCGGCATCATTCTCTCCGCCAGCCATAACCCCAAAGAATACAATGCCCTCAAGCTGCTCAACCACAAGGGAGAATTCATCTCCGCGGCAGACGGAGCCAACCTGATGGCCATGGCCGCCGAAGGAGACATCACTTACGCCCAGGTGGACGACCTGGGAACCATTGTCCGGGACACGACCGCGCTGGACCTGCACATCAAAGCCGTCCTGGAACACCCCCTCGTTGAGGTAGAAGCCATTCGGAAGGCTGGTTTTACCACCGTACTCGACGCAGTAAACAGCATGCCACCTCACCGTGACCTGGAAAAGGGAAGCGCGATGGGGCGGCGATGAGACCCACTGTAGTAGCATCGCGCACAAGGCTCTCGAATTGTGGTCCTTTCTTTGCTTTCTGTCTGACATGGGCACGTCCCACTGACCGGCAAAGGGCACAGAATAGCAGCCGCCACCGTGGGACTCAATGCGGGCGGGACTCACCCCCTCGGGCGTGACACGGACAATTGCGGCCGCATCTTGGACCCAGAGCTGCAGGACCTGATGCTCGACCTCGGGGAGAAGCTGTCGTCCGGCGTCTCAGATATGTTCAAGAGGCCGCGTCGCGCCGCCGCGGCGGCAGCGTCCCCGACCGCTCGTGGGTGGTGAGCCGCTCGGCGCGGGTGGCCGCAGCTTCGGCGGCGGGCAGAGACGGCGGCCGCCACTCCCGCTCATTGCGCGACGGGCCGTCGCACGGAGGCAAACAAAAACAGCCTGGTGTGGTCGACGTGTGTCGGCGGTCGAGACGATTGTTCCCCCAATCGTACCTGGGAAGCACATGCACAGAGGCGCCTTGACCGGCCTGCGTTTGCTGTGCACTCCCCTTGCATCCAGACGGTGGCTCTGCACAGCCGTCTTGCGGCTGCCCCCACCCACCCCACAACCCCGTCGCTCACACGGCCCCTCCATAGGGCCGCATGCCGAGTGCCTGCCCGTCCCACGTCCCTGTATCCAACGCCGCAGTTGCCTTGCCACACGCCCGGTACTCTCAAGTCTTTGTGCTACGTCGGCCGGCACGCGCAGGCGTGCGGTGCTTCCCCCTCGTCGACGCCCCGCCCCGCGTGCCACCACCACGCGTACCGAAACGCCTAGTCACAGCTGCATGGGCCGCACGGCCATGAACTGATCGATGACCTCGTCCGTGACAGCTGCTCTCCGCGCCTGGTGAGTCTCGACGAGCGGCGTCAGCACGGCGATGAGTGCCGCCTTGATTTCGCCAGTCAGCATCCGCCCAGCTGCGTATTCGGTGCGGATGCGGTCGAGCTCCTCGTCGTCGTCCAAAAAGAAGGTCAGGTAGCGATAAGGGATGTCAACGTCCACGTTGCCCCCTTTAGCGCGGTGTTCCTCTACCGTCGCGCCGCCACCCGAGAATGCATGCTTGTTGATCTTCTTTTTCACGACCTTGCCCGAGTCATCGAGGTAAATGGCCGACGACGCGTCCGAAGCCGACATCTTGGTGTTGTCCCCCTGTAGGGCGGGGAAAAACTTGGAGTGGAGAAGCGCGGGCTTGCGCGCACCAAGCTTGGGCGTCACGTCGCGGGTCATCCGAAAGTAGGGATCCTGGTCAATGGCGCACGGTACAACGCATGGCACGTCCGTGCGGCCACCAAAGAGCCCTGGGAAGGAGGACGAGAGGCAGGGCGCGGCTTGCACCGCGGGGAAGCCATGCTTGCCAATGTTGTCCGAGTCGGTGAACCCAAAGATACCCTTGACCTGGTTGTACGTCACCGCTCGCTGGATGCGGAGCACGTTGGGGTACAACGACCCAATGTAGTCTGTGTCCATAAACATGAACGTTTTCTCCGGGTTGAAGCCACACGCGATGATGTCCTGTGGGTGGCGGAGGTGAGCATATGCGTCAGCACGAGGAAAGCAAAGAGACACATGGCGGAGCGGACAGAGTCCCTCTTCCGGTATGGAACACACGGAAACGTCAGACACAGCAAAAGGTTGCGTGCAACAGCTCGTGAGCAAAACGAGAATCGGACACAGGGTGTGGACACGCAGAACAGCAGCCTTACCTTGGCATTTTCTCTGCCCAACCTCGTGAACTCCTCCAGCGGACGCTTGGTCTCCTTAGAAAAGAGGAACTTCTCGTCGTTGGTCAGCTGAATGACGACCACGGCGTCAAAGGCGTCCTGTAGGTACTTGGTAAACATGAAAGGCGTCAGGTGGCCTACAAGGCGTCCAAGGCAGGACGAATGGCAGCGGTAGCAATGCAATTGCGAGCAAACCATGCGTCCGAAGAAGAGTGGCGAGAGCGCAGGAGACCATAAGTCACGGAGCGTACAGAAAGGAGCCTCCTCAATCAGTACAGAGCCAGGCAGTTGCACAATACCCAGAAAAAGATAGCGCTGCCGCAGGCTGCCGACAGAAGCCCAAAACCAGGACCAGCCCAAAAGGACTGATACCCCCTTGACCCCACTCACATTCACCCTGCCACAACCGCCAACGCACCCAGATGGAGACTGGCACTGCTCGGACCCCGCCCTGTGTACAGGTAGAACTTTTGCCCCCCCTCGTGCAGGTCCAGCATCTTGTCCAGGTCCCGGTGGCTAAAGTAGATGCCCCGCCGCAGAAAGTGATGTGCCGGCCGCCCCGTCACCCGCTCCAGCCGCGCGACGAGTTCAGGTGTCAGCGGCGACGAGCCAAACTGTTGGATGAGTTTGGTGTAGTCGACGATGCCCGACACCTCCCACGGGGTGACGACGACGGTGGGGTCGCCAGCGGGGAGGCCGCCCGCTGGCGCGTCTCGGGCGGGCGCGCCCGCGGGCGGGGCGGCGGGCGCCGCATTGAAACGGGCGTCGCCGTTGGACGCCATGGCAAAAGCTCGAGGGACAAAGACAAGGGGGGAACACGAATGAGAAACGAACAGAAGGTGCCCGACTGACAAGTAGCAGTGTGGCCGCCGATGAGAGCCTTGAAGAACACAACAGGTGCGAGGTAGCGTGATAGCCAGCACCGCCTGCGTCGTCTCGCCACCCTGGTCACCGTCGGCAATGCAAACTAGAAAGCGACTCGGTTCGCGGTGCGCAATCAACTGTCGGTGATTTACGAAAGGCGATTCAACAGGCATCACCGCAGCAAATACAGTATTTTGCACGGTTAAGAAACCGAACCAGGCGCCTCAAGCTGGTTCTTGCAGAGGTGGCAGGTGAATTTTATTTGATTATAATCATGGTGATTTTAATGATTATATACATAATCATTTTACATCACGGGGCTGATGATTATAATCTACCCTCATTCGAGGTAGGGGGACCGCCGGGGGGACCGGGGATTTGAAAACGACTTGATTTGGTTTCTGACAGCAGAGCGCCACAATTTCATTGGTCGATTCTCATCGCTATCCAACCAATCACATGTCCCGGAATGCACGTATCATCTTTCTATATAAATTTGGTAGCGAGCACTGCGGCGAAAAACGCAGTGTCAGCGAGGCACCGTCGGGGCCCGCAGCGGAGGCGCGCAGCGCCGGAGCCGGGCCCCGACGGTGCCGAGATGACACTGCGTTTTTCGCGCAGAGCGGAGCGTGGCTGCCTCTAGGATTTGCCCCGGGAAACACTGCACGGCGGCCCGCAGATGGCAGAGGTTAAAAGGTCAATCTCTAAATCTGGAAATTCACCTGGGAGCGCTGCACGTCGGCTCCTGCTTTGGTTCTTAAACCTCTCGAGTGCACCATGTAGATGTGGAGGCTACGCCGCGGACGTGCGCGGTCCCCCCGCATGCCGAGCGGTCCCCCCTGCGGTCCCCCCCCACGAATAAATCGGCTTATTCCAAATTATCGTCCCTGGGGGGACCGCTTACAGAGCGCCGGTCCCCCCGGCGGTCCCCCCCCAGGGATAATCCTCTGCTCTTCTGCGTCCTGACATTACACATGCTCCGCAAAACACGATCTGCAACGTGCTGAAATATTACTGGCCTATATGAATTCTGAGAAGGTCCAATTTCGGCCTCAACGACGCCGGTGAAGGGCCCCCTCGCACAGAGGCTCTAATGCACGAAATTGGGTCGCGACCCAAGAAGAGACCCGTCTCACAGACCCCGCAATGCAGGAAATTGGGTCGCGTTGCACGCGAGTCCGAGCAATGACATTTAACGCGTCGTCTGCAACTTTCGCACGGCTCTTTTTCCGATTTGCCGCATTGATCCACCCACCCAGTGGATCTGCCGCGTCTTCGCCGAGTGATCCACCGACTCATATAAGGTCGTGCACCATCGCCTCGGGAGGTGGTGCAATGGGGTTCTGTTGCGAATACACAGCTGCAGCCTGCTTGTCGCGTCTACCAGCGGAGGATCACAACATGGCAGAGGAGTGCACCCATCGGACGTACGTTTCAACAAACACGTGCTGTCCCTGATGACAGCGTTTACTCGGGTAGTGTTGGAATAACTCTGAGATGCACCGGTTGATACGGGGGAATACACTGCGCGAATTGGCTTGGCTCTCACATAAACACCTCGATGGAGCCACAATTTTTGTGATGTTTTTGTTTCGACTGATTATAATTACCTTTTCTCGACCAGGGCGACAACAGAGGACATCTCCCTTGCATTTTGAAGCACAGTTAGGGCTATAGGTGGCCATTTGTTCAAATAAGCGTAATGCGCAGGTAAACCCCACAAAAACTCACGTGTAGCATGTAGTCACGATCATGCAGGACTCCGCGCCCACCAACCGAGAAACATAGGAGTACGGGCGAGAAAAAACATGTCCTTACCCTCCTCGTATGCGTAAATGGGCAAGTAGAGTCCGCTTGTCACGCTTCTGCAGTAAAAAGTTGGTTTCCATGCATTCCCCCTTCGTCAGGACCGCGAACAGGGACCCCGGTGCCGCCAGTGGCGCACCGGCTGTGATTATGAGAAATAGATCCGCTCAACAAGGGTCATCGTGGCCGCATGCGCGAATGCGCAGCAGCTGTTTGACCTATCGAGTGGCTTCCTTTTCGTATACCGCGTGTGCGTCGCCTTTTTTTCTCGCACGTAAGGGCGCTGGAAGAGACGCTTTTTGCTGTCCAGTATTCGTATGCAACCTTGAGTATCCTGAGTTCGCATACTTTCGCAGCTTTTCACCAAGCGGAATCGGTGAGACAACCCCAGAAGGCCAGTGACAGAGACGTGCAGTCCACACATTGCACGGCTTTCCGAAAAGTCATCTTTTCAGCATGACATTAGGCAGACAGCCAATGATCTGTTGTATTTGAGTCAGGGAGCCAACCACTGAGCGCTCTTCCCCGGCAGACGCAGAAGAGCAGAGACTCTGACGCTTAACTAGGCGTGTGCATGGGCCGCACGAAAGGCCAGTACTGGCGAGAGACCGAATATTAAATGGGGGTGCTCCACAAGCTCAAGTTTCGTCATGTGGACGCCTGGACTCACCTGGGAATTGATGTCGAGACTAGAAAGCTACATTCAGTCTCCATCCATATCCCACCTTCCGAAGTTACACGTAGCAAAACAAGTGCCCCGTTTCCCCTTACGCCTTGGATGATTGTGCGATCATGGCCGCTTTTCGATAGAACTCTGAATATAACAGAGTCTTGCACGATCGGTTTATGGACCGGCTGGGATATAAATGGAGACTGACTGTACCCTCAATCGTGTTAGGGGGACCGCGGGGGGGACCGAGGACTTCAAATCAGTTTCATTAGCGAAGCTACACATGGTGTAAACCCTCAACGTGCTCTCAGAGCTCGAGAGCTCTTTTCTGCTCTGCGAGAGATCCAAGTGGCACGCTGTGTGCGTGACATGTTGCACGCTCGAGGAGGGTGCCACGTGAAGTGGACCTACTTCTCGAATGCGTTTTCGTGAACGAGAACACTTCGATGGTCCGTGAGAGACTCGCGCAATGCACAAAAGCACAGGCGCCACGTGAAGTTGACCCACTGCAGGAACATCTGAACAAAGGTCTTTGACCGCCTGTTTGGCGGCGGTCTTAGACCGCCGGCCACTGCAGTCCCTTCCTGACGCCTCTGCAGGAACCACCAGTGAGGGGCGTGTTGGTGCGGTTGGGAGTTGAGAGGATGGGCGCGGCTGTGGCTGGTGCGGCCGATGTTGCGGCGCGGTGCGGGCCCGGGCTGGAGCGCAGCTGGTCTCCGCAAGTGACAGCGGTTGCGGCCGCGGCAGCGCCTGAGCCGCCGTCTGCCGCGCCGCTTGCGCTCTTTCGAGGAAGGAGGGTAAGGTGGGTTGTTGGCTGCTTTACGAACGAACGAAAGAAATCTATTTCGAAAGACGGTCCTGCGGACTCAGTTGCCCGTCGCTGGCATGATCGGGGCACGTCCTCCCCAGCGAGCGTGGCAATATGTGCAAAAGCTGCTGTATGCCTCCTCGCCGGACCAACGATGGAGTTTTACGTCCTTCACTCTTCTGAACTTCACCCTCAGCAGAGTTCAGTCGTCGTTTCAGCTTTTTTTCGCCGCTTGTGCGAGAACTTCTCAACTTCCTCGTCACTGGCGGCGGCACGCGCCCACGTGCATTTCTCCGACGAGCTCTCACCCACACCGACGCAGCGACGCACTGCAACACTCCTACCACCCCTATCGGCGGTCTCGCTCGTCGTAGCGTTTGGTTTGGCTTCACTTCCCTCCAAGTTTCCATGTATTTTCCTGTAATTCCGGACATAAATGACGATTAATGTGTGTTTGTCTCACTGATTGCTTCGCTGCCCGGACCCGCACGCAGTAGAGGGCTCTTCTGGTATGGATCATGACGGCGACGCGCCAGTACTTGATTGGTCGATAGAACGGTCATCCTACCAATAGCATGTCCCCAAATGTGCTAGTCTGTTTTTCTATAAATTGGGTAACGAGCACAGCGGCGACAAACTCAATGTCAGCGAGGCAACGTCGGGGCCCAAGCGGAGGCGCTGCGCACCGAGCGTAGCGGTCATGGTTCTATGATTTGCTGCGCCAAGCACGGCGCGACGCCCCCTCGACAGCAGGGATGACCGGCAGCACGTTCATTTTTTGTATCAAGATCGAAGTTCACCTGGCACTGCTGCACACGGGCTGTCGTTTCGCTTCTTCAACCTCTCGGAAAGATCTGACGTACGTAATGCTGGCTCGGGGAAGCGCGCGGTCCCCCTGCGTCCGCAACGGTTCCCCCAGCAAGGATGAATCAGATTATTCTCGATTATCGGCACTCGGGGGACCGCTTACAGTCCCTCCACCGCTTACAGTCCCTCGGCGGTCCCCACGCTTAGTCAAGACCGCCTGGAGCGGCTCTTTTGGATTTTGAAGCCCAGAAGCTCACCTCGTAGGGTTGCTTTTTCAATTATTGCGTTCTAGTGGCCGTAGCACACACTGTCGGCGGATTCTAAATATCATTCACTTTGGGCAACCACGTCACTGAGTAGTCAACAGGAGGCAGCATTGGACCAATCAATATGTGACACCTCCTTCATTCCCTTCAAATGTGAACCTCGTCTTTTATTTGCCTTCAACTCCAGCGCCAGACAGCGCGTCGCCGCGGTCCTGTCTGTGGAAGCGCTACATCACAACCCCCCTGTGACGAGACAACTGGTACCTGCAAGCTGCCCACGGGAGGAAGAATATATGTGAGTATGTACGTCTGCACCACCCCGTTGGCCTCCTCAAATTGATCAGTGGCCCTCTTGGCCCTCTCATCCATCCTCTTCTGCAGTGTCGAGAAGCACTCCCGCCTCCATGTCTTGTTATGCCGCAGTATGCGGTCCCCAGGCTGCAGCGAGCCGCGAGGCCCCGCCTTCCGCTTTCTAATTGGGGCCTTGGACCGTCTCAGTGAATCAGAAGCCACGCCGGTCAGCGCCATCATCTGCAACAGCTTCCGGAAGGAAAGCAGAGCGGTCTCCGCCGTAAACTGGGGAGCATTTTGGTTATAAAAACCATGCCGTGATTCGATGGACTGCTCCCCATCAGCACGGTGCTGCTCCAGCGCCCAAAAAGCACGCATGAGTGAGAAAAAAGAGGGTGGAGTGTCGCATTACGCGTCCTGAGTGACCCCAGGACGGGAACTGGCGGGCCACGTCCAGGCGGGGATGACCTGGCAGCCGGGGGTTCGCGAGTGATTGGCGGAGGACGGCTGTGACTGATGAGGGGTCGTCTGGATTGACAGTGTGGGATTGTGCGTGTTTTGTAATTTGCATTGATTTACAGTAGGGGGGTCCACTTTTATGGATCCCCGGACCCTCCAGGTAAGCGGGGCTACTTTTAGGATTCGGGGCCAAACCCAATTGTAGGGGTTTGGCCCGTTTGCGCGTATAGGTAAGGGGACAGCGGGGCGCCCTTGGCCCGCGTCCCCAGAAAAAAAAAACTGCGTTCTTGCGCCCCTCCGCCTTCTTCGTGCCTACGGGTTTTTCCTTGGTAGCCGAGCTGCCGGGCGAGTTCGGATCAGAAGCGTGGGTGCCGGCTCCCTCTACCAGGCAGGTGTCCTGATTTTAGGGGTAACCACGGGGGACACATTTGTTTTATGCGACATAATTGGTGGAGCAGGAGGGGAGATTCGGGTGACCGGCACGTGTTCCGGCGTAACGGGCGATCGCGCCCGTGCGTGAACCTGCCGGGTTGGGATTTTGAGCTCCCGACTTGTATCGGGATTCCCACCCTGTGCCTTTAGCCCCTTTTCTTTCCTCTTATCGTGTCGCGTGTGCCCCCTGTGTTGCTTGGTTGTTGAGCGCCGGAGACCCCTACCCAGGTATACGCGTCTCCGGCCGGAGAAGTCAAGCCGGGGCACGTCAATGGACAACCCGTCGGGTTCTTCCCGGGTCGGGACACCAGAGACTACTGGCCTTGCACCGCCCCCGCCGACGCCGGCTGAACAAGCTGCCCGTCGGGGGTTGAGCCTCATGCAAGGGGCTGGAGCGGGACCGGGTGCCGCATCCGGCGGTGCTTCTGGGTCAGCCCAGGTCAAGACTGAACAAGGGGTCACAGGCAACACCGGCACGACAGCGGGTACGTCAGGGGGTTCCCCCCCCTCTGGTGGACCGGGTCGTGATGCGACTGGTGTGTCTCCGGCGCTCACTTCCTCCCCCGACGTTCAAGCCCTACTCGCGGCTCTCCGCGAGCAGGTCAAGACGGAGGTGGCTGAGGCCATCCGGGGTCTGTCTGGGACTCCCACGCCTGGAACGCTGGCGAAACCGCCCCGAGGTGGGGCGGGGCCTTCAGGGATCCAGGTGGCTACGGGAGTTGGTGGAAAACCCGGCGGGGGACCAGGTGGTGACTCCAGTGACGAGTATCGCCGGAGTCGGCGCTCCCGTCGACACCGGCGTAGCCACCGGCGCCGACGTTCTCCGTAATCTTCCAGGACGAGTTCTTTCTCTTCTTCTCCCGCCGGCGACCCGAACCGGGTTCGTCGGGTGCTGGTGGCGTTCCAGCTGCCGGTACACAAGGTAGGCGACAACCTGTTGAACAAGGTTAACGACTAGAACTACCGGTTGGCCAACCAAGACACCAAGTTCAGAAGTCGTATTCGGTCGCGGATCCCGAGCGACCAGAAGAAGTTACAAGTTTAGATGAACCGAGTCCGGTTTGAGGGGTCCCGGCCGGCCGAGTTGTTCTCCTTTTTACGCCGGTTCGTCCTGGCGTGTGACGAGAGCAACATCTGGGAGGGCAAGGCGCTCTACCTGGTCGGTTCCTTCCTCTCCGGGTCCGCAGCCACCCTGTTTGCCAAGATCCTGCCCGACGCCGCCGGGCACATCCCCGGTCGAACGGTGGCATCGTACCCGGAGGCGGTTAACTGGCTTCTGGTGAACCATGCGGACGAGGTGACCCTGAACCAGGCGGCTGCTGACGTGAACCGGGCTGTTCTCGGATCCCACGAGACTCCGGGGGCCTTCGCCGAACGCCTTAGGGAGCTGGGTGAGGCCTGTGGGAACGTGTACGGGGAGGACCGGCTCAAGATGGTCTTCATTAATGGACTCTCCAAGCACCTCCAGGTGGACGCGCAGCAATACAACCTCCAGTTCCCGGAGCACACCCTGCAACAGCTGGCATCCTTCAGCCAGGGCAAGTACGGGCAGGTGCGCGCCCTCCAACGTCTGCCAGAGGCGAAGCCCCGGATGCTCCCGTCGCAAGCAGCTGCGCGGGCCTCTAGTCGGAGCCCGGTGCTGGCGGTGGGCGAGACGAAGAGCCAGGTGGGTGGGCGCCTGGAAGGCTATCGCGGTTTTGTCTCGACTACGACCCCGGTTCTCGCTCGTGGGATGGGTTCTCGGACCCGGATTTGGGTCTGCTGGCTGTGTGGGCAAGAGAACCATATCGCCTCATCGTCTCCGGAGGTGCCCAAGGACCTCCAGGAGAAGCTGGCCAAACAAGGACTGGTGTTTGCGAAGGCCATGGGCTGGGCGGACCGCCAGACCCGGTGTTGGTCGGGTCCTCGCCGCGACGCCAAGGCGATGCACAACTTACGGGTGGCCTTCCTACAGAACGTCCAGGAGAGCCTCTACCAGGACTTCCCCGAGGACCCTGACTCGCCGCCCGAGAAGGAGGTGTCCCCCGCGGGAACATCGGACGCGGGAAACGAGACGGGGGAGGATCGCTGTTGGGAATCCTCCCCAAACCATCATCACTCGGCGTTCAGGTGCCTGACCCGGCTGCTTTTCTGGGTCGGCAACGCGCGTGGCCTCCTCCGAACAAGGTGGCCGCGCGGACGCCTAGTGCTTGTCGGGGTACCTTGCTTGTTTTGCGTCAAGATAATTTCATGGTTTCTGCTTGCTTGCGTGTTGGTCATAGTCCCCAGACACCCGTACCCGTGGTTGTCGACACCGGTTCCGGACCGAGAGTCGTCGCGGAGACGGTCCTGCCCCCGAATTGGCGCTCCCTCGCCTGGCGGGCACCAACTAGGACCCGGATCGTCGACGCCTCGGGGCAAGCGGTCAAGGCCCTTTCCCGGTTACCGTTGAACCTCTCGGTCACGGTCATCGCGGGGTGTGACTTCCAGCGCCAGTACACCAAGGCTATCCGTCCACAGGACGGCAAGGTCGTCTGGTCAATCGATGCCGTGTCTCCCATTCTGGGTTACCATCTCGGAGCCCGAGGCAAGGCCTACCCGCCGGACAAGAAGAACCGGGTCCGTCTCCATGAGCTGACGCTGGCCGGACCCGCGGTCCTCAAACCGGGCGCCCAAACGGAGATCTCGGTCGTCACCCGGTCTACGGGGAGCTGCCATATCCACGGACGGGCTGAGTTCCTGGCCAAACACGGTCTCCACCTGGCACACGGGTATCGCAAGAAGGTCCGGCGAGGGCAGCCCTTTAAGGGTCCTCATCATGAACCTGTGCCGGGACAAGAGGACCCTCGCCAAGGGGACTCGGATTGGCGTGGCGGAGCCACACACCGGAGAGGCCCCGGTGCTGACCAAGGATATGCTTCTCGCCGTACAAGAGGAGCTGGAGACCGAGGCAAAACGCGTCGACCAGGCGCTCCCAAGACAAGCAGGGCCGACGGCCGAAGCGACCCCGGATCCGTCCCTGGAGGCAGCCGAGAAGCCGGAGGTCAACTGGGAAAGCATCCCGGACCACCTCAAGGACAAGGTGCGCGCCCTTCTGGACGAGTTCGCAGGCTTATGGTCTGGAAAGCTGGGGGAACTCAAGGCGACAACGCACCGCATCCAGCTCCAGCCAGATGCCAGACCTGTGTACTCGGCTTCGTACAGAGCAGGCCCGCATCGCCTGGAGGAGATCGAGAAGCAGGTCAAGAAGATGCTGGATATGGGCGTGATCGAGCCCTCGGATGCCGAGTGGTCCTTCCCGGTGGTGGTCGCGCCGAAACCATGCGGACACTTCCGGCTCTGCGTGGACTACCGGCGTCTGAACGAGATGAGCGTCAAGGACATCTACCCGCTTCCCAGGATGGACGATTACCTCGACTCCCTGGGCGACGCCACGGTCTTCTCAACGTTCGATTGTAACGCCAGCTACTGGCAGATACCGGTGGCTGAGGAGGACCGGGACAAGACGACGTTCACGGCACACACCGGCCTTTTACGGTTCCTCCGCCTGCCTTTCGGTCTCGTGAACGCCCCAGCCTCGTTTCAGCGGGCGCTGGACATCATCCTTTCCGAACTCCGGTGGAAGACCTGCCTGTTCTACCTGGATGACGTCATCGTGTTCTCCCGGACGGCAGAGGACCATATCAAGCACCTCCGGGAAGTGCTCCTCCTCCTAGAAAAGGCCGGCGTCACCTGTAAGCCGGTTAAGTGCAATTTCTTCCAGCGGGAGGTCGAGTACCTGGGACACATCGTGCGCCCCGGGCAGCTACTGGTCAACCACAAGAAAATCAAGAGCTTGGCGCGTGCCCTACCACCGCGCAACCAGACGGAGCTCAAGAGCTTCCTGAGTATGTGTAATGTGCACCGGAGGTTTATCAAGGACTACGCGCATATAGCCAAGCCCTTGACCAAGCTGACGAGCAACAAGCTACCACACGTTCTTCCGGAGCTGACCCCAGAACAGCTACAGGCCTTCCAGTACCTCAAGGACCGCCTGACGTCGACCCCCATCCTGGCTTTGCCTCATCGGGAAGGCCGGTTCAGCCTAGACACCGACTTCTGCTGCGGTACAAGTTGGATGCACCCTACTCCAGCAGCAGCCAGACAACAGCATTCTCCCGTGCGGGTACTACAGCCGGAACGTGACCCCGGCCGAGAAAAACTATTCAACGACCGACCGAGAATGCCTGGCGGTTCTCTGGGCGTGCTTCCTTCTCCGGCCCTACCTGGAGGGCGCCGAGTTCACCATCCGGACGGACCACGCGATTCTACGCTGGTTACTACTCATGGACAGCGCCCAGGGTCGGGTGGCTCGCTGGCGGTTACGGATTGCCGAGTTCCGGTACAAGGTGTGCACGAGACCAGGGAGGGAGCACCACTGTGCCGACACCATGTCACGACTGCCCACCGAGGCGCCGGAAGAGCCGGTCATCCCGGAGGACATACCCTGTTTGATCGTGGCGGACTCTTGCCGGGGATGGACCGCCCCGAACTACGAGGACCTCGGCCTGGACCAGCCAATCCCTTTGTCCAGGATGCTGAGGGCCCAACGGGACGATGAGCGGTGTAAAGAACTCCGGGAGCAGATGGACCGTGACAAGCAGTCCCGGTTCTCGGAGATCAAGGGCGGTCTACTGGTACGCGTCGCCCTCTTGGACGGGGCCGTCCAGGTGTACGTTCCAGAAATGCTACGCAAGGACATCCTCCGGCACGAGCACGACGTGTCCCGGGCCGGTCATCGCGGCGTCAACCGGATGTACGCCTCCGTGCGCCGGCACTACTACTGGGAAGCCATGGCCGCTGACGTGGCCGAGTACGCTCAGGGCTGCACCTTCTGCGCCCGCAATCGGGTGACACCACGGCGCCGGTCTCGCCTGATGCAGCTCTTCCCGGAGACCGAGCCCTTTGCGAGTGTGAGCCTGGACATCCTCGGACCCCTGACGGAGACCAAGACGGGGAACCGGTTCCTGCTCATCATCGTGGACCGCTTCACATGGTTGGTCCGAGCAATCCCGATGACCGGCATCACGGCGACAGACATCTCTTCTTCCTTTTCCCGGGACTGGATCACGGTGTACGGGCCTCCAGACACTGCCCTGACCGACAACGGGCCCCAGTTTGCGTCCCTGTTCTTCCAGGGTGTCTGCGGGTTGATGGGCATCAAGAACTTGTACACGAAAACCTATCATCCCCAGACGAACGGGCACGTCGAGCGGTTCAACAAGACCCTGGTGGACATGTTCATGCACTACATCGAAGACCACCAGGACAACTGGGACAAGCTAGTGTCGGTCTTGACGCTGGCGTACAACTCCCGACCGCATCGTACGACCGGCGTCGCCCCGCTCGACCTCGTGACACCCCGGCGCGTAAAGAACTTCTCCCTGGAACTTTTACCCCAGGGTATGCGCAAGGAGCAAGGCCAGACGGTCGCGGAGACCTGAAACGACATCCTCCAGGCGTTGAAGGTCTTGCTACCCCAGGTCCGGGCATCCATCGCCAAGAACCAGGCGAGGTACAAGCGGGACTACGACAAGAAGATCCGCCCGCGCCGGGAGGGCATCAGGAGTGGAGACTGGGTCTACCTGCGGAACCACACGAAGACGCACAAGTTGGACCCTAAGACCACGGGACTGTACGAGGTGTTGGAAACTGACGGGGTCACCTTCCTGATCGACCAAGCCTGCCGTACCGGGTTAGCAGCGACCATGTCGTCCCAGCCGGGAACGTGAACCCTGCCGATCGACCAGAACGACCCAAGGTGGCGGTACCGGAGGCGCTTCGCCCCGACGGGCCCGGGTACGTGTTCGAGAAGTTTGTCGACCACACCTGGGACGAGGACGGTGTGCTCTGGCTGTTAGTCCGGTGGTGTGGGTGTGGCCGGGAGGAGGGCTCCTGGCAGCACTCGGGTCGCCTGCCCATAGCCGCGGTGTACCGGTACTGTCGCCGACATCGGCTGCTACCACAAGACCGAGACCGGGCCGTCGCTGTGGAGGACGAGAACCAAGTGGCTTGACGAGAGCACAAGACAAAAAGACAGGGTGTGTACTACCAACTACTACGAGAACCACAAGAACACCCTGGCACTCGACAACACGGCGCTACTTGCTCTCGCTCCCCGCTAGGTCCACCGCGGGCGGGACGCTGGCGGACCCTCGGTGCCACCAGACGGGCCATCCCCGCGCCCATAATACCGGGTGTTCCCCTGGGGGAACTCGTAGGTTCCCCCTTGGCCATAACCCCGAGACCCGTTGCCTTGTCCCCGGTCATCACCGTACTCACCGTACCCACCGTACCCGCCGTCATACCGGTAGCCGCCGGAAGCCGCGCCCCCGGCACCGGCCGCTGACGCAGCCCATCTGGACGGCCCCAGTGCGGCCTTCTGTCCCCCGGTCTCGGAGCCCCGGTCGTAGGCACGACCCTCCCCGTGGTAGTCGTAGTCCCGGTCGGAGCGCGAAGCCCCGTCCCAGCCTGACCCACGGTAGCCACGGTTGCCCTGCTCCGGTTCCTCGTTGGGGTAGCCCGACCACTCGCGGTTCCCGCCCGCACCGCCAGACGGCCAGGCCCTCTGCTCCCGCTCCCGCCGAGGCGCTGTGCTCTCCTGGTACGCCCTCTCCTGGGCCGCGTGCACCTTGAGCAGCCGCCAGAAGTGCGCGTTCACCCCGTTCCGGGTGTACTGGGTCAAGAGGCCCGGCAAGGCGGTGAACTCCGGCGTGGGCTGCCGAGCGGCCCAGATGAGCAGGACGTCCGCCTGCCCGGTCACCACGTCGGCCAAGGCGAACAAGACGGCGCTCAGGGAGTAATCCCGGGTGGCCTCGGGGAGTCGCCCCAGGATGTTCTCAAGCCACTCCTCCCCCGACACACCCAAGTGCGTCGAGGCACCCGTGCGCAACGAGGAGGGCGTCACGGTTCCCAGAGGAAGACGCGTCCCGTCGGCCATCCGGAGTGGGGACCCGAGGACGGACGTCGGCCACGCGGAGACGGTCGGAGCACCCGGTCGGCTCGGTACCTCCGGGGTTGACACCGTTACTCGACTGCCCGGCAAAGAGGACGCTGGTGTCGACACCGGTGCGACGACAGCCCCCGGTGCAGGAAGTTGCGCCGCGGGGGTCGCCGGGGAAGAAACAGCTGGAGTCGCAACCGGCGGAGGCGCCGTAGACCGCACGGGTGTCGGAGCGTAGCCCCGAAAATGCGGCACCCGACTAGCCGGATAGTACACACCGGGAGTCGCCAAGGCCCGCCGCTGGTTGACCGCCGTCTCCCAGAGGCTCAGCGTCATGGCCGCCGGGACAAGCGGGACCGGCGCCGAACGCCAGCTGGCGTCCAGAGAGGCCGCCATGCACGCCGGTGGGATCCCCAGGCTCTGCGCGTGAAGGTCGTCCCAGATCAAGAGGCGGACCTGCCCCTCGGTACGATGCACCTGCACGTCGAGCCAGCCGATCCGGTTCGCCAGCTGTGGGTCCATTCGCTGGACCGCTGCCCGGAACCGCATGTCCCCGACGGGCAGACACGCCCGGTGGTCGACCGTCGCCTTGTGGAACGCTAAAGCCTCGGCGTCGTCACCCACCAGACCGGCTGCGGGCAGCTGCTTCACCAAGGCAACCAAGGACGAGGAGAAGAGCCAGAACTTCCCCTGATGCGCGTCCAGGTACCAGCGGGTGATCGTGAGCACCAGGTACTCGGTCGCCCACAAGGCGATGGCCACCGAGTGTGGATCCCGTAACGACCGGCGCAACTCATCCCGGGCGTGGAACGCGACCAGGCACCCCCCCGACGTCATCCCAAGAGGAGTCTCCAGGCGGGAGAACCAAGACGGGACAGCCGCAAAGAAGAGGTTCCGGGCGGCCGTGTCTAGCTTCCAGAAGTCCGGGTGACACGATCTGAAAATTAACTCGCGCCGCCGCGCCCGAGCCTCCGCGTTGGCGTCGGACGTGGATAACATGACGGGAAGACGCCGGAGGTACGGCCCCGGGATGGGCATGTAGACCAAGTCGGGGAAGCTCGGGGGTGACGGTAAGCCCTGGATTTTGTTCACGGCCGTCTCCAACCATCCGGGGTACTCATCCTCCAGCGGTGTGCGGATGACCGGAGCCGAGACCAACGGGCTGTACTCCCGCTCCGGGTCCCGGATAACGGCCTCCGGCAGGCAAGCCAGTCGCGCCGCCCATGCCGAACCCGGGGAACAAGGAGACTTGTCCGACCCCAAGGCCGTCCCTTCTTCCGGACCCCATGGCCCCTCGAGGACGCCCCCGGTCGGCCGCGGAAATGCCTTCCTGGTCCAACTTGGTCAACGCCCCCCGCTCCTTCTCCCAATCCCAGGCGATCCCGATGTCAAGGTGCATGAGCCGCCATGCCTGGGCGACCTCCGGGGTTGTCAAGTCCTGGGGTGGCGCCGGTACCTCCCCAACGGCCGTCCGGTACATACGGGCCAGCACCACCTCCGGCCACGGTTCCTGTGACGGTCCACGGTGTGGCACACAGCCATCTGGCAGGGCCACTCCAGGGATGACGCCGCGCTCCGACGCCCGAGGCTCACCTGCCGCAACGCCTGCTGACCCGGAACCGGAGGGCGAGGAGGAAGACATCCTGAAGACCGGATACGCCTTGGACGCCGCCCGGACCCGCCGCCTTGCCGCCGCCGCCACGACAACCCAGCGCCGCGCGGTTCCACGACCCGGCTGCCCCCTTGGGCCCGCCGAGAACCTGGGGAGCAAGAGCACGATGGGGAACCAAGACAAATGGGGACCCTCGCGCACGGCGGGCTCGCATGCACGCCCTCTGGCTCCGGTGTCCCGCTCGGGCCAACGGTACGGTAAAGGACACCCGGCGCCGGGAGAACAAGTCGGCCAACCCCTCCTCCGCCACCCGGCCGATGGCTCGTCGCCCTCCCGGCTAGGCGGTCAGGAACCGGGACGGTTCCGGCTAGGGAGGGAGCTATGTCGCATTACGCGTCCTGAGTGGCCTCAGAATGGGAACCGGCGGGCCACGTCCAGGCGGGGATGACCTGGCAGCCGAAGGCTCGCGAGTGATCGGCAGAGGATGGCTGTGACTGATGAGGGGTCGTCTGGATTGACAGTGTGGGATTGTGCGTGTTGTGTGATTTGCATTGATTTACCGTAGGGGGTCCACTTTTATGGATCCCCGGACCCTCCAGGTAAGCGGGGCTACTTTTAGGATTCGGGGCCAAACCCAATTGTAGGGGTTTGGCCCGTTTGCGCGTATATGTAAGGGGACAGCGGGGCGCCCTTGGCCCGCGTCCGCAGAGAGAACGAATGCGTTCTGGCGCCCCTCCTCCTTCTTCGTGTCTACGGGTTTTTTCCTTGCAAACCGAGTTGCCGGGAGAGTTTTGGGCAGAAGAGTGAGTGCCAGTTCCCTCAACTCTGCAGGTGTCCTGATTTTGGTGGTAATCACGGGGGAGACACTTGTTTTATACGACACTCTCGTTATCACGCCATCGAGTCGCTCGCGCCAGCCTCGACTCTGCAACCCCGCAATGCTACCGTCCCCCCCGCCTCGCCTGGCGCCCCAGCCCAAACTCGCACGCCGTGTATTTATGTTCCTGTTTCCGTCTCCCGCTTGCGTGCTGCACAGCGTGGGGTGGCAAACAGATACAGGTTTGCGTCAGAGGGGGATACTGAAGGAAGAGGGGGCGGGGGGGAGGGCATGGATGACGGCGGCCGTCTGTGATCGTCGGCTGCGGTCCACGCGGGCGCCTGCGTCACGGGGGGCGCGGGACACTGGGTGCGATTTTTCCGCTCCTCGTTCATTAGGTAAGCTTGTTTCATTTTCAAAGAAAATCATTTCGCATGCGGGTGGATTTATTGCAGTCTGCTCAATTTTGGCTGATGCAAACAAGAACACATGCACTCGATGAGCCGCCCTACAGTCTGAACACCAATCATAAGGCGTATGCTTGTATCTCATTACACATTTGCTTACAGCGAATTTGCCACCATTGGCAGATGCTAGTGTAGAGTGCTCACGCTGCTCGTTGGTTGTTCTCTTGGAGTTTGTATTCTCCGGCTGAGTCTTCGGGGGATGAACGCAATCGAAGTCCTGGAGTGTCCCGAACGCGGTGTCAAGAGCGCTGTGATTCAGAGTCAGGAATGTCATGCAAAAGCAGTAAGGGAAAGTCACTGAAGGACTGCACCCTTTATGACCGATTGTGCGGGCGATAGTCGGGATGTCGCTGTTGATAAACGGGCGCACACGGATACACGCCAAGCAGGTCATAGGAGTCCCATCCCTGTATCGGGGGCTGCCCCTGGCTGCCTCGAGCCGGCGGTCGCGTGGTCCCCCCCGCCTTGGGCGGGGGTCAAATCTGCTGGGTCCGAGGGGCTTCCCCCACCTTTCGGGGGGACTGCCCGGTCGGATTTGGGTGCGCCTCCCGCACCTTAGATGAGACCTGTACCGCAGCGGTCAGGAAGTCCCGAGTCGGTGACTGGAGCGCTCGTCGCTCCCGTCTCGCCTGCTGCCGGCGGGCTTTGTAAGCCAGCTGCTCGGTGAGGTGGCGGCCACGGACGTCGCCGCGCCGCTATGCGTGTTTCGCTGGCAGCTTGTGGGGTAGGGAGGGAGTAACATGCTCCCGCACCTCGGTGCGGACCTCCTACCAGTGCCCCTGCATTTAGCGGCTCTTCGCTTGCGCCTCACTATCTATATATCCACACAGACGCCGCTGCTCCTTGAGCTGTTCATGGAACTGCGTCACTGTCTCCCAGTCTACCTGAAAGGTGGAGTGGAACTGGGAGCTGGTGTACGATAGTCACCGCGGCGGCCTCAAGAACCGCCGCAACGGGTCACCGTAAACCCCCTAAAGGTGTGGTGGTTCTCGAGGCCCGCCAAGTTGACTTTTCGTTGACCGACGTGATCCTTGAATTCATGTGATAACGTCGAAGCAACCGGCCAGGACTCATAACCCACAACCCTATCCGCCCCAGCGGGGAAGGATATTACGGGGTTGCTCGTGGGGTTGTTGAAGGCCAAAACACGATTGGTTTTATCAGACGGGAAGGCGATGGCCGCGGTCACGCCCTAAGACCCTCGCGCGAACACCCACCGGCGGCTAGAAGTAGCCACATAAAAAAGACTACACGCAGCCAATTCCCTCCAAAGCAATGCAATTACAAGGCAGTTTTGAGGGGGGCGGGAAAACCACATGGAAGAACCCCGTCCCCCGAGGACTCGTTCTGGGGACGCCTTGGGGCCTTGAATATCTCCCAGCCATCACGGGCCATACTATACATCCACGTGGCACCCTGCGAGGAAAGGGAGGCGGTTACCCCGGGTCGGAACCCACCTACCGCCACACAAGGAAGACCTTGCCTCAAAGGCAAGAGGACCGCTGACATCCGCAAGAGCGCGATGGAACCGGCCCATTGGCTTGTCGATTCCAACCAGTTTGGGCCTGCGCCATCGTGCTCGACGCTGCACGGAGCGGAACCGAGTCCAAATAGCACGATCGAATTCCATAGAGCCCGGGGACAAGGACTAGTCCGAGGTCCCTCACCGTAAAAGTATGGGGTCGCCCTGTCAATACGCATTCGAGTTAGAATATCTGGGACCCCGACACCAGCTGTCGGGAGATTCGGGGTAGGGAAGCCCCAAGGGGCCCCGCTCTAGGGCTGGAACCTTCTGGGCTCCCAGCCTCGCTTGGCACCCCCCCTTGGGGTGGTGGTTGTGGTTGGCGCGAAGTGCTAGCATTTATCCGTTCGTCTTGCTTGGGTCGTTTGCCCGTGCTAATAAAGCAGCTTTGGGTTTGCGTTTATTCTACGTTCAGGTTGCGCTTGACGCTTCATGTCCTGGCGTTGATGTTTACGTAGATTTTTCGGCTCCGCATGCATCTTGGTTATCTGACGGGGGCTTCTCCCGTCGGCCAGTAAGTGAGAGGATTCCATTACATTCGGTGGAGCGGCAGGAGAAGGGTCTGACCCTTCCTGATAAGGTGGGTTTACCCCTTTCTCTGTTATTTGTCGTGATTCCCCTTGCTTCTGCACTTTCACCTTGGGTGCGTTAAGTTGCTTGGAGTGAACCTGGTTGCGTGTTCTTCTCCCAGGGAGGGATCCCATACCGTCACGGACATGCCTGGGGTGTCGGGCACGGCCCTTGGGGCCGGTGACTCACCACGGGGCAGTACGGGCGGAGCCGGTGGAGGCTCGGAGTCTGGTGACCCAGTGGGTCATCCCCCCCGGACGGGGGACCGGCCTTCGGGGCCCAGCCTGGTAGTGGGGGGTCCCGCGGTTGTCGGCACGGTAGGGGCGCAAGCCCGTCCGGTACGTCAAGGGGTGGGGGGTCCTCGTGATCCCTCCCCCGGTCGAGAGACGGAGGATTCGGACTTTTCACCGGATCCCTATGAACCGGGACCCCGTCGATCGGGGCCCCGCTATCGAGCGGATACCGCTGGGTCCCCGGAGTGGGGGACTTTGCGGATACCGGATGTACGTGTTGGTGGGGCAGCCATTCGGGCTGCCGCGCGTGATTCTCTGGACGAGCTCTTTGGCTCGATCCGGGACCTACTGTCCCTGGTGGAGTCAGCGCTCAGGGCTACCCAACGGTCGCGACGACACCACCGCGCTCGGTCGTCGTCCTCGTCTGACGAGGACTACTCGGGTGGTGACGGTTGGCGGCGCCGTCGGCGCCCCCTTGCGCGCAACTCAGACAGAGACTTTGGGGCCCCGAGACCCCGTGCGATCCCCGCTAGGGTAGTCCCCGCGGATGATCGCTATACATCCATACTGGATTGCACGACGTACGCTCTGGCGAATACGGATACCAGGTATAACCGGGCGATGGCCCATGGCCTGGGCCGACTCCGTAAGAACGTGTCCGCGACCTCTTGTCGCGACACGGAGTGGGATGGGACACCCCCCTTGGGGGTCTTTGAGTTTCTCAACCGCGTCGTCAAGGCGAGCAAAGACAATGATGTGCCGGAGGACCGAGCCCTCTATCTACTCCCCGAGTTCACCAAGGGTGACCTGAAGCGGAATTCATGCACCATCATGCCGTCTCTCTAAGGGGGACGGAGTGGGGAGGTCAGCTTTTAATTGGAGCTCGTTAACTAGCTCCTCAGCAAGTTTGAGGACGAGCCGTCACTAAGCGACCAGGATTGCCTATTCCACTCCGCCTCTCAGGGAGAAGGAGAAACCGAGACGCAGTTCTATGAACAGCTCAAGGAACAAATACGTCTATGTGGCTATTTACACATCGAGGGACAGGTGAAGACCCGCTTCACGCAGGGGCTCTGGTGGGAGGTACGCACTGAGGTGCGGGAGCATGATACTCCCTCCCTATCCCTTGAGCTGCTGGTGCATTATGCACAGCGCCGCGTCGACATCTGTCGGCGCCACATCGCCGAGCAGCAGGCGTACGAAGCCCGCTGGGAGAAAGCGAGGCAGAATCGCCGAGCGCTCCGGCCCACAACTCGGGGCTTCCTGACCGCCGCGGTACAGGTCCCATCTAAGGTGCGGGAGGCGCACCCTGATTCGACCGGGCAGTCCCCCCTGAAGGTGGGGGAAGCCCCTAGGGCCCAGTGGACTCTGCCCCCGCCGAAGACGGGGGGGATTCCGGGACCCCCGGCTCGAGGCAGCCGGGGCACCCCTCGGTACAGGGATGGTACGCACATGACCTGCTTGGCCTGTGACGCCACCACGAACCTGGTACGCAACAGCCCCCGCCTTGATGCGGCGACGAAGGCCCAGCTACGCAAGGCCCTCGAGGTGCGTTCCGCCCGGCGACGGGGCCAAGGTGCGACTGAGTCGCGGGGCCGCGTGGTGGCCGCCGTCGGCACCAGTGCTGGGTTGGTCACAATCTCGTCCCCGGGCTCCTCGTCCCCAAAGAACGCGGGGGTTGCCGACCTCTATCTGGACGAAACGTCCTCGAAGGGAAACGCGGAGCGAGGGGACGAGGCCCCACCCTCTCGCGTTCGGTTGGGGCACCCCCAACGGCGCGGGCTAAGCCGCAACGGAGGAGTGGGATCAAACAGAGAGAGAGGGGGGCTTTCCAAGGGAAATTAAAGCCGAGCGGGCCGAGAGATCGGGCCTCCAAGGGTCGGCCGAAGCCAGGCCTGCCCTGCTCGTTCATGGCTTCCTCTAGCTACAAGCTAGAGGCCAACCTCTTCCTGACGGAGGGGTGATATTTGACCACCAGGGCGGCGCTGGACACCGGGAGTGGTCAGACCCTCATAAGGGGGCAACTCCTACCGCGGGATACCCCGCTTGCGTGTCTTGAAGACTTGGCGCGGATGTCCTGTGACGTGAATAGGGGGTGGCTCCCCATTATCGCGTCGGTCCATCTCGGGGTCACCCTATGCGGGCAGACGACCTACCTGTAAGGTGAAGCGCGAAGAAGCGCCGTAAACGACCGCACACTCGTGCTCGCTCGGTTCCTCTCACGCTACCCT
>ENA-ORXR01001609-ORXR01001609.1-marine-metagenome-genome-assembly--contig:-NODE-1609-length-23546-cov-5.280242_pt1 | contig 23546 bp, 15 predicted proteins | sample MGYA00237866_ERZ511479 | MGnify/ENA metagenome assembly ERZ511479 | reverse complement strand
ATATATTTCTGCCAAGGTTTAAATCTGGAAGATAAAATTTTAAAGTCTTGCTTTTTCATTATATTAATATTAAAAAATACAATTCCAAAGTAGTACATATCTAAACTCAACCTTACACTCGGATGCTTTTTGATGATTTCCCAAGCCTCCATCATACCATCTGACCAATAAATATCATCGAAAATAAATATAGCGTCGTCAGTCATTAAAGGTTTTAAACGGTTTTTATAGTGAATAGTTGCTTCCTTCTCGTGCTGACCGTCAATGAAGGCACAATCAAATTTTTGATTTTCTGCCACTAATTGGTCTATCGCATCATCAAATAGCGTATGCATGATTTTATAGTTTGAAGATATTCTACTGATGTTTTTGTCAGCAATTTTACACAAATCCTCACTACCTTCTATCGTGACTAGCTCAACTCCATCGACGGAAACAAAGTAACATTTGCAAAACCAGTATTTATACCAAGTTCTAAAACTCTTTTTCGTTGTGTACCTTCTACTACTCTCCGTAACAAAGTTCCCTTAAAAATATCTGACCCGGTTTTCATGACTGTTTTGACATCGGTAGAAATAAAATCACCGGGAACGGTATGATCTGAATCCTCTTCAAGCTTAAATGTATCTGAATACGGAGAGGTATAACTTTGGATTTCTTCTTGAGCGAAAAGCTTTGGAATCTGATTGCGAAAAGCTTCTATTTTCTTACCCAAACTTTTTTCTGCTGCAGTCATGGACAGTTGACGGTAAAATAATAGTTTGGCAGCCGAATAATATTCGAGCGGTAATACTCTCAGATAATCTTCTTTGAAAGTTGAATGATTAGATAGCCTGTGAAGTAGTTCTTTAATTTTTTTCATTCTCTTATTTTTTTGCTAAAATACGAATTTTATTTTCCAACCGGATGGTATAACTTTTCTGAAATATTGAATTATTTTATGCTTTTAAAAATGGCTAGCCACGGCATCGGATATACTCGTTGACTTACCACAGCGGTAATCACAAAAAAGCTAAAATAGGAAATTGCCGTTGCGTAAGCGGCACCCATTGTTCCGTAGGTTTTTATTAGAAAGTAATTCAATAGTAAATTAAATATAATATTGAAAACGGCAATGTAGGAAAGGTATTTATTGTTTTTGGTATAAATAATGTAACTGGAAAACATTTTATACCAACCCAAAAACACGTAGGCCATTGCTACAATGCCAACGTATTTAATGCCGCCTTGATACGCTGGTGAAAGTACAAAGTACTTAAAAAGTAAGGGGCTGATTAGATAGAGCATTCCCGCAGCTACCACAAGTCCCGCCATAATTAGATAGGATAACCGAACAATCTCTATCTTTTTTTTCGGAGTAATTTCTTTTAGTTTTCCAAATAAAAAAGGTTGCCAAGCCATCATGATCGCCGCTTGTAAAATCAAAATAATCATCCCCACTTTATAGCCAATACTATACACTCCTAATTCTTCCCGTCCTACCATCTCACGAATAAAAAGTTGATCGGATAAATCCATCACGTTAACGGATAGGATATGCAAAATCAGCGGTAAACCAAAAAATAAAGCATCCTTACTATACGACCAGTTAATCTTAAATCGCAACAGCCCGGAACGGTACAAAATGAATAAGGCAATCAGGCCAAACCCCGCCTTCGTCCCAAAATTTCCAATAATTCTACCTTCCCAATCCATACTAAACCCAATAATCAGAAGGATCGAAAACAATAAGTCCAGCGTCGTCATACTCAGATTATAGGCGGCGTAATGAAGTGGCTGACTGCGCGCCTGATAAATAATTGATAGCACTTGAGGCAGTAAAGTAGTCAGTGCCAATAGTGGAATCGCGTATATCCACTTTGCCGGAATTTCTAGCCAGTCGGCCAGCATCGATCCAAATAAAAATGATAGTAAGGTTAATACTAAAAATAAAATTAGTGGATTAACCAAAGCACTGCTAATATAAGTGGAGAAATTTTCTTTCCCCTGGTCTTGCCGAAAATATTCTAGATTGATGGCGCCCGGAGCACTTAGAATCATAAAAGATCCTAGTAAAGTTACGATAGAAGTGATGGTGGTTAAATCTCCATTTTGGCCTGTACTTAGATATGCGGTGAACACCGGTAATAACACAAATCCAATCGCTTGCCTTGATAAATTCGAAATCGTATAAACCGACATAGACTTCCACAAATTCATATCGGTAGCTGATTTTTGTTAAGATAATTTTGAATGCTAAAAGAACTGTTTATCGTTTTTCCCAAACCTGAAAATTTTTATCTTTTAAAACGTTTTCAAATCCTTCCGCAACAAGAATATCTTCACATTCCCGGGCTTCGCTTTGAGTCAGGATATTTGAAAAAGGGTGTACCTCAAAAAATATCTTTTTAAAACCACGAATTCCTTCTATATGATTTCTGAGAATATCTAGTTCTCCACCTTCAATATCCATAATCAAGGTGTCGAAATTAAATCCATATTTCTTTTCCAAATCCTCAAAACTAACGCCTTTTACTTCGACTCTATTGGGAGTTTCTCTTTTGGTACTGCCCCCAACAATTAATCTGTGAATAAAGAATTCATTTTTTTCCTGATGAGAAATAATACAATTTTCAACCGCAAATTCACACTCGTTCTCTTCTTTGTTTTTATTGATCCATTCAATTAAATTCGGGTTGGCTTCCAGAACAACGTGTTTGTCTTTATTTTTTAATTGTTTGTTTGTAAGACAGGAAATAAAACCCAGACAGGCCCCTAATTCCAAAACTTTTGCATCCGGTGACAAGTGTTTCTCAAGATGTTCACTTTCTTCTTTTTCATATAAATCAAATACAAAGCGTCCTCTAAAATTAAAGTTAGTTAGCTCAAGAGGTACGTTTAAAACGATATCATTTTTTCGGTACACCTTGCTAAACCAGGTAAAGTAAATACCTCCAAAAAATAGTTTTACCTGAAGTACACCGACTTTTAGTTTTCCAAAACTGTCAAGTAGCGAATCAGGAATATATTGCTTTATTGAATCTTTGATACTCATTGTAAATTGATCTTTTTATAAATAAACTTTAAAGTAAAATGATACGAAGTATAGGGTTTTATATCATTCCAAATTGCCGTTATTCTTTAATAACTCAGACATTTTTTTAGCTACTATTAATTGACTTTTCCCTTCCTCTTTTGTTCCCAGGGTAGCATTATAATATTGGGCTTTTAAACGCAAGCCTTTTTTTTCTTTTTCTAAATGCTGGATGATTTTAATTAAGTCATGGTTATCTTTTGCTTCCTGTACGAGTCCGTTGGCAACAAAACCATACATATCATCTACGCCATTTAAACTTCCAAACTTGAAATAAACGGCATGGACATAAAGGGTGGCAGCTTCGTAATGAATGGAAGTATTGCCTGCTATAATCAAGTCTTGCTTTTGTAAAAAGTCAAATGGATTTTCAGCCTTGGAATTAGAACGATTAACCGAACTTGGAAGATTTATACTCCGACTATCTACCGGATGTGGACGATAGGTAAACTGTACTTTTGGAAACGCTTCTATTAAGGCCGTTAAAGTAGCTTCAATCAATGAAATATCATCGAGTAAATTAGAACAAATTCCGATAGCCTGAATCTTGCTATTCGTATTTTTCTGATGAATATACGAGTCCATTCTTGGGATGCCAATCAACGAAACACCTCCCCTGACGGAGCCACTATTTTTGTACTTGTCCAGCGCGTCTTGTCCTTCCAAAAAACTATGGCTAAATTTTAAGGGCGGAAAATCTGCACGAATACAAGCGTGTTGAATATAGAAAGTTGGTATATTTAAAGTTTGTGCGGCCAGAATCATTGCTCTCGCTTCCAGGGTGTGATCATTAGAAAAAGTAATACACTGGGGTTGGTATTTTTCGATAATATCCAAAGCACTTTCATACATTCCCATTCCTCTAAAAGCCGTATCCCAATAGCGGCCTATATTTTTTTCTTTAAACAAAAAACTGATAAAGAGTGGTAATCGAAATAATAGATAAAAAAAATTGGCCAATTCCAGTTTGATAATATCTTCACCTTTGACTTTAAATTTATAAGGTGTAACATAAGTAGTTTGTTTGTCAAATTCATTAATAAACCGCAAGCTCTGATAATTGTTTCTGCCAATGATAAACAACCAGTGTTTTTGATGGAGTTGTTTTTTATGGTTTTTTTGTAGTCCAAACAGCGTTCGCATGGAAACAATAAATGATTTAAGAAATGAAAGCAAGGTGTTTTTTGATTGCTGAAGAAAAGAAGTTCCATAAAAATTACGGCGGGCAATTTGGGGAAAAGTTGCTACCATTTCAGAACGGTATATATGCAAAATGTCAAGGTATATTTCTCGTTTATTGCCCATTTTGTGGATAAATTATTTAACGCGATTATTAGAGGCAAGAATTAAATCCGCAAATTCTCTAACCACCCCTGCTCCTCCTTTTTTGTTTAACAATGTAATCCCTTCAACTTTTTTTACAGCGAGCAGTGCATCAGCGGGGCAAGCTGCGAAACCTGCGGCACTCAACAATTCAATACAATTTATATCATCACCTATGTAGGAAATTTCTGAAAGCGTAATATCTTCCAGCGCACATATTTCTTTTGCAACGTCTAGTTTACCCTTTCCGTGTTTGCCTTGATATAGATAATCTACCTTCAGTTTTTTGGCCCGTCGGGATACGAGCTTTGTGTTTTCGGAAGTGATGATACCAGTTTTAATTCCGGCGTTGCGTAAAAGCTCCAATCCTTTTCCATCGTGGGTATTAAATTTTTTGAGTTCATCCCCATTTTCACTATAGTACATTCCAGCATCGGTTAAAACACCATCTACATCGGTCAAAAACAACTTAATCTTTTGTTTGGGTTTTTCCGATGTAAGAATATACTTACGCATTAATTTTTCTGCAATGATCCAGTCATCCGGCTCATCCAGTTCAACCGCAGTATAGTCCTCCATTTCATGGATAAGTATCTTTCCCGAAAGCCGGTTTTTATCTCTCATAATATTTCCAACCGAGTTGATATAGAAAGCACCATTTTCCATCAATTCACCATCGAAGTCTTGACGACGTGGACGATTTCGATAATCATAATTTTTGGAGGTGCCATCTGGATTCCAGTAAAACCGTTTTTGTCTTACACAGGAAAGTAAAGAGTCTCCATCTTTTATTTTTCGCAGACCATTACTAAAATCGGCAGGGGTGGTAAGTGGAGAAGTAGCTTGTACCAAAAGCATTAAATTGTTTTCCGAGATAGCTCTTTGGTCAATAAATTCCAGCATAACAGATTCTGTGCTGGAAACATCTTTGGCATTTTCTGGTTTCCGTTGGTAGACTTTGGTCTTGCGAAATCCAAAAGACAATACCACCTCCTCTATTTTTACACAGTCTGTGGCCACGTAAATTTCATCTACTTCCGGGGTGTTTTCCAAGGCAAGAATATTCCAGTAAATTAAGGGCTTACCGCAAAATGAACGGATATTTTTTAAAGGAATACTTTTGCTGCCACAGCGTGCAGGAATAAGTGCAATTACATTCATATTAAAGGAAAGGAAGAAACAGTAATGGTAAAATCTTAACGGGATGTTATATCTGGCAGTTACCAAATTTAATCTAAAAAAATCTTCGAAACTTGCTCCGGGTCTACACGCTAAAAAGGGACTAATTAACCGATTCAACAATTAACAGTATATAAATTTTCGTGATACCCCGATGACTTGTCTCGAAGACCTCTTCTAGTGTGGTCGATATTTTAGCTTATCTCTTTGGGGCTTCTCAATTTCCAGAATTTCTTCTTTTTTATAAGCCAATGCTTTATGAGTAGCGGCCAGGTCTCTGCAAAGTTTTGTCAGTCCAGGTGTTTCGAGTGAAGCAGCATGGTCCGTTCCTTTCCAGGTACGATCTTTTGTAAAATGACGCTCGATCCAGTACGTTCCTAACGTATAAGCAGCAATATCGACCGCCATACCAAGGTGATGTCCCGAAAAAGCAATTGCTTTTACTTTATCACCAAAATCTTCTTCCAGACGATTAATTTCCAAAAGACAAACATCTTCAAAGGGAACGGGATAGCCCGAAGTGCAAGAATAAATAACCAGCCTGTCTTTGGCCGTCCCTGTTTCGTCAAAAAAGTTAACAATCTCCTTTATTTCATCCTGCGTAGTCATTCCACAAGATACATGCACTTCTCCTTCAAATTTATCTCGCAGTAACTTCAATAGCTCAAAATGATTATTACAGGCAGAAGGTACTTTAATATAGTCCGGTTTAATACCGATCACTTCGTAGGCAGATGTCATGTCCCAAACAGAGGTCGCATAACCTACACCAACTTCCTTGCAATAATCCATTAACTGCTGATGCTGGGAAATATCTAACTCCAAAAATTCACGATGTGCACCGTAAGTATCTCCATAAGAATTGTAAGCAACAGGGTGAGGTGCATTATATTGTTCTTCCGTCAAAAGTTCTTTTGGTGTTCGCTTTTGAAATTTAGCATAGGCAGCGCCAGATTGTTTCGCTAACCGAATCAGTTCAAAAGCAATGTCCATTTGCCCCATATGGTTACAACCTATTTCTGCAACAACTTTCGGGAGGTGATAACTTTTCTTTGTCATAATATATTAGTTAAATCGATTTCTAGGAATCTTTTTTTTGTGAAGAGGAAATCTACTTGCAATTCGAACAAATATAGGCTGAATTAACGATATATTATAAACGCTTCCCATGATTTTTTGTTGCAGCCGGTACTCCTGGACATTAGCTGGCAGGCAGTAACTTTTTAAGGAGGTTGGGAGGTGGCAATGGCAAGAGATAATCAGTGGATATATTTCTGCTTTGATTTGAGCAAAAACAAAAATTAGCCAACTGAACGACTGTCCGGTTGGCTAACATCTTTTTGTGGTCTGGTGTAATGGAAGCCACATATGAAATTGTCTAAAGTATACCTGTTTTAACTAGAAATTTATTAATTCTAGGTGAGGTAATTCAAAAATAAACAGAATAAAAAGAAGTTGCGTAGAAAATTTTACTATAAAATGGAACTTGGATTAAGGCTATTTCAGCTATAATAGATACTTTTTAGTGGGGAAATTTTACTTTTACCTTTGGTTTTATAAGAAATTACTTAAAATTATTCCCTACTTTTATAAAAAAAAGGAATTCAGATGGACCATTTTATTCACGATTTTGTGCATACGCTCAGTCTTAGTGAAAAAGCGTACTTCAAAAAATTTGCTTCTTTCCATCACGGAAATATGGATAAGAATTATCTAAAGCTCTATAAATTGTTGATGGAACAACGTGAATTTGCGGAGGCAGAACTGACTCCGTCCCTGGAAAAAATCGGTCTGGCCAAACATTATAGCTCAGAGCAGAATTATCTTTACCGACAATTAATGACGAGCTTGATCAATTTTCACTTTGAAAATACCACTTATCGAAAACTGACCAAGCAAATTCTTGCTATTGATTTATTAATGGAAAAAGGGTTTAGAAAGAAAGCGAACAAGGTGTTGCGGAAAGCAAAAAAACTGGCCACCGATCTGGAGGAATTTTCTATTCTATTAAAACTAACCCAACTGGAAGAGGAAATTTTATTCCGGGAAGGAATTCTAAATTTTACCAAAAAATTACAGGAGCTAAAGCGGGAACGTCAGCGAATTATGGTCATCATGGAAAACTATAGTGATCTGCGCTTGCTGCGAGAACAGGTCCGGGAACTGCAATATACCGTTTATTATACCCACGAATTTGAGCAATATCAAGACTTGCTCAATACGCCAATTGTCCAGGATGCTGCTAATGCTTTGTCGGTAAAGGCGTTATCACATTTGTATTATATTCAAATGTCTATTAAAAATATAAAAGGAGATGCGAACGAATCTCTGAAAGCTGGGTATCATACCCTTGAGTTGATCGAGCAACATCCTGCCCTTTTCTCTAGCTGGAAACGGGCAGTTACCTTGAGTAATATTATTTATGATACTGTTGTTTTAAATGATCGAATTTTATTTGATAAATATATGGTGCAGTTAAAAAATCAAACCGGCGTCGATAAATATTATCTGATGTATGTAGAATATTTTAGAAAATTAAAATTTGGTATAGTTAATCACCAGCGCGATCTACTACTGGAAAACCTGGAGCCTGCAAATGATTTTATTTTAAATCAACATCACCTGGAAGAAGCGCAGCGTATTAATCTTTTAGTAGCGATCTGCAGCGGATGGATGATGCTGGGCGAATATTCCAACGCCTTCGAATTACTAAACCTTCTGGAACAGGTAAATACTAAAAATTTAAAATTATCTTTTCGTCGAATGGCGCGACTTATTATTTATTACGAACTGGCATGGAATAATTTGCTGGATAGCGAAGTACAGAGTACGTATAAAATTTTAAAAAAACACGGTGTGTACGAAAAAAGAGAGCAGGTGTTACTGGCTTTCTTTCGAGGGGTTGTTAAAAAGCCATTAAAAAGAAATCAAGCTCGAGAGCAGCTCTGCGAAAAACTAACGGTTATTGAAGCCAATCCGGATTTGGAAATATTTTATCCGGACTTTGATTATCTTTTATGGGCAAAAGGAGAGGAGTTGAAAAATGAATAGAAAACCAATCTGGATCAATTGAAAAATAAGCAGCCAAATGTTATAAGTTATTCTTTTATTGATCCTTACCTCCCAAATCAATAGTAGACTTGTGAGCCTTTAATAAATTGACTCTACAAAAAGCATTTATTTTATCAACATTCCTTAATAATTTTTACTTGCAATTACCTTTGGTCCTCTCCAAAGATTTTTTAGCTTTGTTCCACATTTCAAATCTTTAATACTATGAATAAAGTAATATTGTTTTTTCTCTGTTTTTTACTAACCACTCTGGTTACTGCCCAAAAGCCTACACTGGACTACTATTTTTCCGATACTGATTTTGCGGAAAATATTCCAACACCTGAGTCCGTTTTAGGTTATCAAATTGGCGAATGGCACGTCAGTCACGATCAGGTACTGATGTATTTTCGGGCGTTGGCCGCCGTTTCAGATCGGGTAACGCTGACGGAATATGCGCGTTCTTACGAACAACGTGCGTTGGTGTATCTGACCATAACTTCTACTAAAAATCAGGAGCAGTTACCAAAAATTAAAAAAAATCACCTCGCCAATTTACACGGAGGAAAAAAATCAGACGGTCCCGTAATTCTTTATCAAGGGTATAGTGTGCACGGAAACGAAGCGAGTGGTGGAAATGCCGCGCTGCTCTACGCATATTATCTGGCAGCTGCTCAGTCGCAGGAGGTTACAGACTATTTGAATAATGCTGTTATATTGTTAGATCCTGTTTTTAATCCGGATGGTTTTCATCGGTTTTCTACTTGGGTCAATCAACATAAAAATAAAAATATGGTGAGTGATCCTGCCGATCGGGAATATCGAGAGACGTATCCCGGAGGACGAACCAACCACTATTGGTTTGATCTCAACCGCGATTGGCTTCCCGTGCAACATCCTGAAAGTCAGGGACGCATCCGTAATTTCCACGAATGGTTTCCAAATATTTTGACGGATCATCACGAAATGGGCACCAACAATACGTTCTTTTTTCAGCCCGGAATCCCTTCCCGTACCAACCCGATCACGCCAAAAAGAAATCAGAAACTGACTGGTATGATTGGTCAATTTCACGCCGAAGCACTGGACGAAATCGGTTCTTTATATTATTCCAAAGAATCTTTCGATGATTTTTATTATGGAAAAGGATCGACTTATCCGGATGTCAAAGGAAGCATCGGTATCTTATTTGAGCAGGCCAGTTCCCGGGGGCATTTACAGGAAAGTGCCAATGGATTATTAAGTTTTCCTTTTACGATTCGCAATCAACTTCGTACGTCTATTTCTACTTTAAAAGCAGGCGTAAATTTACGGAAAGAACTCTTGGGTTACCAACGGGACTTCTATCAGTCGGCTAAGAAAGAAGCGGCGACAGACAACGTAAAAGGATATATTTTTGGAAATTCAAAAGATCAATACCGAACCCGGGAATTTGTAAAAATATTGTTGCGTCATAAAATTGAAGTGCAACAAACGACGAAAAGTCAGCGGGTAAATGGGGTGGAATTTTTAAAAGAAAAAACATATTCAGTTGCCATGGATCAACCACAATACCGTTTGCTGCGGGCTATTTTTGAACAAACCGAAGATTTTCCGGATAGCTTGTTTTATGATGTCTCCGCCTGGACGTTGCCGCTCGCTTTCGGTCTTGATTATGCGGAAATTGGCCCAGGTGAAATGGGAAATAAAAGGGTAACGGAAAAAATAGTCAGTGCTACGCCTTACCCGGATTTGCGTAAATCTGACTATGCTTATTTATTGCCCTGGAATGAATACCTCGCACCCGGCGCACTCTACGCGATTCAAAAAGCAGGTCTAAATACCAAGTTGGCCAACAAAAAATTTACCTTTCAAGTCAACGGAAAAAACGAAATTGCATCTACCGGGACTATTCTTATTCCAGTCAAAAATAATCAGAAAATGAGTCCGGATGCTATTTATAATTTACTGAATGATATTCAAAAAAAGTATGCGGTTGAGATGCACGCGCTTCCTTCCGGAAATACCAGCGGGGTCAATTTGGGAAGTCCTTCTTTTGCCGCACTTGATCAGCCCAGTGTATTGTTGGTGGTAGGCCGGGGAGTAACCAGTTATGATGCGGGAGAAGTATGGCACCTATTGGATCAGCGGTACGATATGGCGGTTTCGATGGTGGACATGGATCGCTTGGGGCGAATTGATTTGAGTCGTTACAACGTGGTGGTTTTACCCAATGGGAGTTACACAAACCTGAAAGCTGTTGATGATTTAAAAGACTGGATTCGTGCAGGCGGAACATTGATTGCCAATCGCGGAGCCATCAACTGGGCGCGAGGACAAGGCATGGCCAATGTAAAATATAAGACCAGTAAATCGGGTAAAGGGCTCAGGCAGATACCTTATAATCGTCGTTCGACCATTGACGGTGCACAGGTGATTGGAGGAGCTATTTTTGAAACCAAAGCGGATTTGACGCATCCTTTATTGTATGGTTACGAAAAAGACCGGATTCCTGTTTTTCATCGTGGGACGCAGTTTTTGGAGGTTGCTGGTAACCGCTACGCTACGCCGTTGACCTACACCAATGATCCGGTAATGAGTGGTTATATTTCCAGTAAAAACTTAAAAAAAATTAAGAATTCTGCGGCTATAACGGTCAATCGTTTGGGACGGGGACGCGTCATCAGCATGGTACCTAATCCGAATTTTCGGGCCTTTTGGTATGGAACGAATAAATTATTTGCAAACGCGATTTTCTTCGGATCTACCATTAGTAGCGGTGCAACCAATTCGGCTCCTCCGAAGAAACAGGAAGCCAAGAAGTGAGGAGTTTTTTATCGTTTAATCGTTGCAATTGTTTAATCGTTGAATTGTTTAATCGTTTAACTTGGTACGTATAAATCGCGTGAAGGGTAAAATAGTTCGTTTTTCAAATAAACAAATAAACAAATAAACAAATAAACGATTAAACAAAAAACCAAAAAACATCACCCACACGGCTCCGTCGAAAACCCCGATTCCCCGCCGTTTCGGTCCGGCCAGCATTTCCAAAGTTGTCCTGCTTTTTCTATTTGCCAAAGTTTATCAGTTTGCAATAATTTTAAAATCGTCAAGCTGCCCATTACCGAATCATCGAGCATCCCATCTTCCGTAATGGTAATAATGATTTGATCTTGTGCTTCGGGGCCAGCGGCTACTACTTCTATTTTTTTAGACGCACTTTCCAGTTGGTCGCTCGTGTACTGCAGCGCGATTAAAAAAGGCGAAGTGACCCAGTTTTCTTTGGCATCATCAGCGACAATGATGGATTTATTAAACGCCTCAATGTCCAGTTTTTTTCCCTTAGACAGTAAGCTATCTAAAGTAGTGAAATTGTTTTCGCGAAGCATGGGAAGTGGTTTGGCAACGGCTTCTGTTGCTGTTGTTGCCGGGAGGGTAGTGGGCGTTTTGGTGGTTTCTTCACAACCAAAAAATAGCAGGCATCCTGCTAGAATGATTAAATAAAAATGTGATTTCATTTTTTACTTACAAGATAGTCAGAAAGCAGACAATTTTAAGACAAATATCAAAAATATTATTATTTCGTTAACCTGCGTTAAGAAATATGCATCGTCTAAAGCGTGTTCTATTAATGATCCTTATGATCCTTAATAAATCTGTTCAGGTTATAACCGACTGAATCGGCTATAACAGGTTTGAATATCGTCAATTCCAAAAACGCTACAAACATGGTCACTTACAACGAAGCAGGGACAAACAAAAAAATAAAGCGCCGGGCGCTATTGGTTACCAGCACCTTTTATTTAGTATTATTCGGCTTATTAATTTTAGGTTATCAGGAAAATATTGTGGATTTATTTCCTGATTTTATTATGGAATGGTTTGACAAAATTTTCCAGATGAATACCACCCCCGTTGAATCGGCTCCGCAGGCTAACGGCTCTTTTATTTAGATTTTGATGTTCTGGATTTTCTTCATTTTAATTCCGTTTGCTGCTCGTAACGTAATCAACGGTTGTGGAATGACTGCCTCTTTATTGACCAATTCAAAAGACATTCTCCGCAAGGTCTGAATCAGGACCAACTGCATTTCCATATAGGCAAAATTTACCCCAATACACATTCTCGGACCACCGCCAAAAGGGAGATAAGAAAAAGCAGGACGTTCTTTCAGCTTGGCTTTTTCAAAACGATCCGGATTGAATTCATCTGGATTTTTCCAATAATCTGGTAAACGATGCGCGCCGTAGATAAATGGAAAGATCATCGTTCCTTTGGGAATTTTTAATCCATTGTATTCGTCGTCGGCCAACGCAATTCGATCCATGATCCACGCGGGCGGATAGAGGCGGAGTGACTCCTGTACGACCTGCATGGTATACGACAGCTTTGGCAAATCCATAAAACCGGGATGGCGACCTCCGAGTACTTCGGAGATTTCACCTCTTATTTTGGTAACCACTTCGGGATGTTGAGCGAGGAGGTACCAAGTCCAGGCGAGGGCGTTGGCGCTCGTTTCGTGTCCGGCAGAAAAGAAGATCAGACTTTCGTCGACGAGTTGGGTATCGGTCATCCCTTCTCCCGTATCTTCGTAGCGGGCGGATAACAACATATCAAGTAGATCATGATGTTCTCCTGTTTCCTGACGACGGAAGTTGATAAATTCCTGTAATATTTTTTTAGTGTGAACGGCCGTTTTGTCGGCACTACGAAATTGTCCACTCATATAATACCACGGAATTTTAAAAGGCTGTCGCACCTGCTTGATCACAAATCGCTGAATATCCGTAATGTTATCTGATAAATCTTTTAAATCCTGTGCTTCAGTATGGGTACTAAATAACGACTTGGCGACAATTTGAAATGCCATTTCCATCATCTCTTCGGAAATATTAACCACAGGCTGTTTCGCAAATTTTGCTTCCAGCAAATCCAGTTGCGTATCAATCACCGATAACATAATATTGACCAGTCCCGACAATTTTTCTTTGTGAAAACCCGGCTGAATCAGTCGTCGTTGCTGTCGCCAATAATCCCCTTCGACCGTTAATAGCCCTTTACCCGCGAAGCGGCTAAGCACCTTCGTCTGCAAGCGTGACTTTCCAAAATTCTTCTGATTTTTTTGTAATATATATTGAATCAATCCCGGATCTGCCGTATAAATAATCCGTTCGGCACCTCCGAGATAAGAGGCGTAGGTAGGACCGTATTCGGCAATGCCTTCCATCAGTAAGGGCAAAGGATTCTTATAAAAACTAAAGGAGTTTTTAAGGGCGCTGAGGCGGGTGACGTGAGGGAGAGGAGTGGTTTCTTTGATGATAAAAGATTTTTATTCAATAAAATTTGGATGATATCATTTATGCTCTAAATGCAAATTAATGATTTTTAGGAAGAATAAAATTAAATATTCAAAAATACGATATATAGTACTTTTTCGCTAGTACTCTGAAATTGATTATATTAAAAATAATATTAAATTTATATAATATAATAGTTGAACCGTTCCTCATCTCTTATTTATAAAATTTCGAAATTTTATAAATAAGAGATATTAAGACGTAATTAATTATGTTTTTAAAAGAATTAGTACTGTTTTAGTAAAGAAAATGCAAATTAAATTTGGAATTTAAATTCTATTTTGTATATTGTGCGGGTAGATGGTTATATTTCTTAACGCTTTCAAATTTACAACGCATGAAAATCCTACCTAAAATTCCTTTTTTCTTTCTTTCTTTCTTTCTTTCTTTCTTTCTTTGCTATTCTCAATTTCTTTGAACGCACAAGACCCACCTCCGAAATTTGAATTTATCGGAATTAATGTCTTTCAGGAAACCGCCACTAATATTCCTCCCGTTCACAGTATCCGTGAATATCATTGGTGGGAATCCGAACAAGGGGACCTGGAAGATGGAAACCCTCCTTACCCTAATAATATTTACCAATTCTCCCCATCTTACCGAGGAAATGATTTTGATGACTATTATAATACTTTAATCGGAAATGGGCATCTGACAATCATGCCTAGTTTTACGCAATCAGTTCCTTATATTTACGAGCCGTCTAATCCTGATTGCCCAGCCGGCTTACCAATATTTCCCGCTTTGCCTAATGATCCTGTTGGCGAATTGCCAGCGTCTTATTTTGCCCACGCAGACTATATGTTTCATTATGCGGCTCGGTATGGAAATACCCCTTTAGATCCTGCCATCCTCAATGCTAGAGTAGTAGCAGGTCAGAGCGTCTCTAAATTAGGATTAGTCCAATTTATGGAAGATCGCAACGAACCGGATCTAGAGAATTTTTGTGAAGGAACAGGTGAATATACCTTTTCTCCAAAGCAATACGCGGCCTTTTCCAGTGCGAATTATGATGGACATGGAGGGAACATGATGTATATAAAGGGTGATATAAAATACCCAGTCGGAATTAAAAATGGAGACCCTACCATGCAAGTGGTTCTAGGAGGTTTATCAGATTTTGATTATACTTATCTGGGTGAATTAAAAACCGAATGGGAAGATATTCGTCAGGGAATGGATCCTGTTTATCCCACGGACGTTTTTAATTTTCACCATTACAGTGATAAAAATAACGCGGGATTTAATTTTGCGGGGCACGGATTTAGTCCCGAAGAGGATATTGTGGAGGGGCGCAATCTAAGACAACAAATGGCAGATATGGTCAGTCATGTACAGACCGAATTTGGTCCCCAATATACCTGCTGGCTAACCGAATTCGGCTATGATACCAATCCTTTCTCTTATCAGGCAGCCATTCCTGATTATACCTTTGATCCTCCAATCACTACGCCGGTCGGATCAATCACTAATTTCAGAACCTCTCTGTTAAACAAAATTGTTCCTAACTGGTCTTCATTAGACTCACAGGTCCGTACCTTGCTCACGGGTATTATGTACGAAACCCAGGGACGATGGATGGTACGATCCCTGTTAGAAGGTTCCGCCTCTGGTTTTGAAAAAATGTTTATCTATCAGGATCGCGATGTACAAGCAACGCCTCAATGTTTCGAGGGAGAATGTAAGCGATCTGCCACGGGACAAACTTTTGAGTTTTCGGGTATCTACGAAAGTAAGGAGGAAGGACTAAAGGAAAAAACATCGTATTTTTATGTAAGTACGATGAGTCAGGTTTTAGCAGGGTTAAGTTTTGCGGCTGATCATAGTCCTTGTCAAACGGAAGAGGAAAATGATCCAAGCTATATTATCAATCCAGAAAAAGATTGTCCCAAGATTTATAGATATACGGATGCTGATGGTAACGATGATATTAACGGAGTTACTACTTACGCATTTTGGAGTCCTACGAGTACCGACAAACCTGCCTACGAATATACCATCACCGGATTACCTGCCAATGTAAGTGCCGTAACCATCGTAACTATGCAAGATTTTGATACGGACGGTATTTTTGAAGTTTTCCCAGTTTCCGACGGTAAAATTTCAGTGATGGTTACCGAACGTCCAAAATTTCTAATTCTAGACGAAATTGAAACTTGCCAAACACCCGAATTAGCGATCACGGGTACCAATCCACAAGATTGTCAAACGGTACAAATAACCTGGAATATTCCACCTTCTCCTGATTGTGACTATGATCATTTTGAATTATATTACGGCAGAGATGTAGATATTTCAAATCCGGCAGCACCGCTATTAAGTCAACTTACACAATTCAATAACCATATTCCTGCTACATTTACCGAAGGCGTTTTTACCCAGTTAGACCCAAATACGTGTTATTGGTTTTATGTAAGATCGGTGAGTACCTCGGGCGAAGGTTCCGAATTATCGGGTGTAGCGGCAGCTACCTTACCAGTAGAGGATCTATGCTGGATTGATATATTGAATACACCAGGGATCACGATTATACCAGATCCTTCTAATCAAACAGCGGATGGATTTTTTGATTATAATACCAATTTAGGTGATTGTTTTGGATGTGATTATTTCGATTCGGAAGAATACGGTATGACCGATTGGTCTTATTTTGAACCAGGCAATAATGGTACTGGAGGTAGTTTTATTGTTAATCTTCCTGTTGCTTATGATATCCATACCATTCACTTTTTTGATATTGATAGTGACGGAGCCCTGGAAGTAAGCTTTTTGATTAATGGAGTATGGAACGATCCCGCTTCTGTCAACACCTCAGCGTTTAAAGAGTGGGGACAAATGTCTAATTTTACTATTGGTGGTGCCGGAGCAACGGCGATCCGAATTAATTTTACCACGCCCGAAGCACGAATTGCCAAACTGGTGATCTGCGGCGAACCCATCGGAGGAGATTTAGCCGGTTGTTTTTCTGACGAGTACAATACTTGTAGCTCAGACGCAGACTTTGATTTATCTGCTTGTGATTTAACGGTAGAAGGTGCTGGAAATATGGAAGGAACTTGGGATATGGGCGATGGTACGATCTACACCGAAGCTGATAATGTCAATCATACCTATGATGGACCAGGCACGTACGAGGTCACTTTTACCACCGAAAATCCATGTCTATCTACTTGCGGACAAGAGATTATGGTACCCAATAATACGCCCTTAGATGCAAACTTCTCTTTGGAAGAGCCGGGCTGTAATCCAGTAGTAAATTTTACCGCTTCCGAACCTTTGTGGGAACACGTTTGGGATTTCGCGGGACAAGCGAGTAGTACGGAGGTTAATCCAACGCATAATTTTGGTCCGCCGGGAGAATATGTGGTCACCCATACTGTAAATGGTTGTGTATCTGCAACTGAGATGATGAACGTGATTATTGAAGCTTGTACGCCCAATCCGAATTGTGCACCTGTTTCTGGAGCAGTTTACGGGTTCTCTGGAGTAACTTTAGCATCTGATATTGTCGCAAACACTGAGATAGGATCCGTGAATGTTAATGGAATTGGTTATATTATATTAGAAGACACCGAGCGAATAGAAATTGAAGGAACCGTGATTGTCGATATGCCTCTAGCTATCATCGGAGGAAGCTGGTTTATGTATCCTGGTTCAGAGATTAGGGTGAATGAAGGTTTGCAGGTAGTAACCGAAGACGTGATCTTTTCTGGTTGTGATGGAATGTGGAAAGGGATTCATTTCCTGATTTTTCTGGTTATGGAATTCATGCGGTGGATGTGGGAGAAATAACATTGACAGGAAGATTAACAAATCCTGCAACGCCTTCTGGAACACCAGAAATGGATAATGTAGTGGATGGGTTTTTTGTTCAGAATGCGAGTTTAAATATTTCTGATTCATGGTTACAAAATACCGAAAGAGGAGCGATCATGGAGATGAGTGACAATACCGAATTTAAAGTGAATACAAGTAATATTACAGCAGCAGCGGCTTGTGTTTTTATGAATTTTAATAATAACAATATAGTGGAGATCAGCCAAAATAACCTTACTAGTGGAGACCCTGGTCAGACGCAATGTAGTGCCATCGAAATTTTACAAATGGAAAGTGGTAATCAGGCAGATCAGGTAATTAGTTCCAATGTAATAAGAACACTTGGAAGTACAGGAGAAAGTAACGGAATTAGATTAGTAGGAGTATCTAATTTTACGATTTCTGATAACGATATCATGTTGGATAACCTTAACTCCAACGCACAATCACGTAATGGCGTATTGACCTTCAGCGATAATAATAATTTATTGTTTAGTTGTAATCAAGTTTCCAGTACTTCTCCAGAAACTGGTGCCTGGCTTTATGAGCCAGTGGTTGGATTTTATTTTAAAGGATTGAGTAATTCAACTATGAGCTGTAATAATTTTCAACAAACTAAAAACGGAATCCGATTTGGTGGTGAAGATGACAATGGTGAAGATGACAATATGATAATGGCCAATAATAAACTAATGGCCAATTCTTTTAACCGACACAGAGATGCCCTGCGAATTGGAGAAAATGCACTGTTAGGACCACAACCTTACGGTGGGAATACCTGGTCGGGTGAGGAAGAAGTGGGGGTAAGGTATGATGGGGGAAATGCAGATCAAGAATTTTTCACTGATAATCGATTTATAGTTAACGGTTCTCCTAATACCAGCGTTTGGCCGGGATCAATTCTTGATGATGGTGATGATGATATATTTGGTTGGTTTGTTTTGGGCGAACAGCAAAATAATTCAACCTGTAATTTTAGTAACTGTACTCCCGATCAGCAGTTTAATGTTCCAGTGTCACCGTGTAACGAGGTAGCATTAGTATATATAAATCAGGAATTCAGTTTTCCTTCTCATCCAATTGAGAAAGAGCGACAGTTTAACCGCTGGCTGCACGATGGCTTGGTATCAACTACTTTTGAGGAAGGTACTAATTGTAATAATCAACTAGAAGCATACTACAACCAGTCTCAAACAAACTCATTGTCTAGACTGAGTAATTTACAAAATGTAATTCGTACATCTTATGAATCGGATAACTATACAAATGGAATACTGACTAATCTAAAAGGAGAAGCTAACATTTTTCGGGGTAAGATAATTATTTGCAACGAGGAAATTAGTCAAGCTACTTCCTTTGCGGATAGTTTGTTGTGGGAGGCTGAGCGACTTAGTAATGTTATAGAACTGGGAGTCCGAATGGGTTCAATAAAACACATAAAAAATACATTGCGTTCTTACCGCGAAGAACGAAAAGATGGATTAAGTAGTAACAATCAGGCGGTTATGAATGAACATTATTACGACGAGGTTGAAAAAGAATTGAATAAAATTTATTTAGAAACTATTTATCTTGGCAACCGGAGTATAGGGGACAGTGAGAGAAAATCGCTAGTAAAGATAGCAGAACTTTGTCCTATCATAGGAGGCCCCGTCTCCGTTCATCGAGCCAGATCTTTGGCCAAGTTTTTTAATTTGTCCTTTACACCACCAGAAAAGTGTATGGAAGAAAAAGGTAAAAAACGGTCCGTGGAATCGATAACCCGGGTAGTAAATCAATTTAATATTTATCCGAATCCAGCTAAAAATCAATTAAAAATTGACTATAGTGGTAAGGATTTAGAGGCACCTCTTCTAGTGGAACTACGTAACCTGACAGGGCAATTAGTGGCGACTAGGCAATTAAAGTCTGATAACCCTTCTACTTTCTTATTCATTGGAAAACAACCGTCTGGAATCTACATATTAACGATTTCGGGAGATCAGAAAATTCTAGCTACCGAGAAAATAGTTATTCAGAAATAGAATTTACTTATATATTGCCGGGAGAACATACTACTGGACATTTGCGGGATTGGAGCTACTCCTTTAGGCTGGGAGGCGAGAATGGGAAGAAATGTTCAGTAGTATGTGGGAGAGATAATCTCCCGGCTTAAATTTATAACCATGAGATTTATAGCAATTTTTATAGCTTTGTGGCTCTGCCTACCTAATGTATACAGCCAAAAGGAAGACTACGTTTGGCTCCTGGGTTATGGAAACAACCCTAATGGAGTTTTTACCGGAGATAATCGTATTGATTTTAATACAGAACCACCGACTATATCCTTGGTATCTCACCCTATAAATTTTTACTTTTCAGATGCTAGTATATGTAGTGGCGAAGGTGATTTACTAATTTATTCTAATGGAGCAACCGTAGGTGATGCAAATAATGAGGTAATGGAAAACGGGGATAGTCTGGGTCTTAGCGAGGTACAACTTTCCTATGCACATGGCAGTGGAAGTTCATTTGGACCGCCAGCACAACAAGGGGTGATTATACTTAATATACCTCAGCAGGATAGTCAATATATGATTATCCATCATGAACTTTCGGAGGATGTAGAAGATATAGTTCCGGGTCTTGCAAATATCGTGTTTAGGGTTTTTTATAGTATGGTTAAAATAGATACTGAAAATCCGTTCGGAAAAGTAATTGAAAAAAATACCTTACTCCTAGAAGATATATTTGATAGGGGAAGGATGAGTAGCGTAAAGCACGCGAATGGAAGTGACTGGTGGATATTGTTAAACAAACGAGAGACAAATGAATATTATACTTTAAGATTAGGTCCAACGGGCATCGAAGAAATTTTTACCCAGGCAACTGGTAGTATTACCCAGTCCGGAATTGGTCAGGCCGCTTTTTCACCGGACGGTAGTAAGTATGCGAGAAACGCGGTAAAAAGAGCGGGAGAGCCCGGCCAGATGGATGTGTATGATTTTGATCGGTGTAGTGGTCTTTTAAGTAATTCCCAACATATTGTTATTGATACGGTAGATGGAAGAGTAGAGGTAAATCTGGGTGGTGTTGTATTTTCTCCCAACTCCAAATTACTTTATCTCACCGGAAAAGAAAAAATAATTCAATATGATTTAGAGGCCGCAGACTTGTTAAATAGTGGAGACACCGTAGCGATTAGGGATGATTTTCGCGATACTTTATTTAATTTTCCAACGCCTTTCGGAGTGACTCAATTGGCTCCAAACGGAAAAATATATATGGCTACAACAACTAACACAAAACATCTCCATGTCATCCACGATCCCAATATCCGTGGAGTTGGCTGCAACGTAGAACAACACGCCATCGAACTTCCGCGCCTCAATGACCGCTCCGTCCCCAACCACCCCAACTACCGCCTCAAAGCCCTCATCGGCAGCCCCTGTGACACGATCCGTCCACTGGCTGCTTTCACCTACGACAGCCTGAGCAACACTGTATTTACGGATAACTCTGCCCGTAGGCCCACCCAATGGCAATGGACGTTCGGCGATGGCAATAGCAGTACTGAACAAAACCCCAATCATACCTACACCGAAAATGGAATCTACGAAGTCTGTCTGGTCGTCAGCAATGAAGCGGGCAGTGATACGACCTGCCAGCAGGTAACGGTGGTGGTGACGAGTACGCGGGATCTGGCGAAGGTAAAGTTTAAAGTATTTCCCAATCCGACGCGGGGCCGAGTGACGGTGAACTTACCGAATGACAAAAGTCGTTCCTGGCGGTTGATGAATGTGTTGGGTCAGGAGATGGAGCGGGGCTTTTTTAGTACGGTAGAAGCGACGCTGGATTTGAGGAGACTTGGGAGTGGGGTGTATTGGCTGGAGGTGGAAGGGTTGGGGAGTGAGAAGGTGTTGTTGAATACGGAATAAATAGTTATCTTGTTGAGGTATGATCTCCTAAATATTTACCGTGAACAAATATCTATTGTCAGGATTGTTTTTATTGAATGTGCTTTTTCTTTTTGGTCAGAAAGAAAACGGTATCTGCCCCATGGAAGGCGGCCCGGATGCTGTTTTTCAAGCCCGAGGATTGGCCGCCTTGTTTAAAATTAAATTTAAGCCAACCACCTGTAAAGGAGCAAGTAAGAAATCAAAGGAAGAGGAAAATTTGGTAAATCGGAAAAGTGTCAGATATTTGATTTTGAGTCCTAATCCCACGCATGGAATTATTAGTGCCGATTATCGGTTCTCCGATATCCAGGAACGGTACTGGGAACTATATGACGTCACTGGAAAGCTGGTTTATGCTAAACAAACGGAAGACGAAAAGGGTGTTTTAAATATTCTTTTAACTGAGTTTAGCAACGGTATATTCTTTTTAACCATCCGAGAAAATGGAGTAGTCATCCAGTCGGAAAAAATTATAAAGCAATAATTAATCATCTATCCACCTGCCCAATTTGGGCAGGTGGATTTTTAATTTTAGATCATGAAAAAAATATTACTTTTTCTCTTTCTTGTAATAATTTCCGCATCGCTTTATGCTCAAAAAGAAGACTATATCTGGTTAACTGGGTATAGTAGCAATACGATTGACAGTACCTTTGGAGGTACTCAAATTGACTTTAATACGGAACCACCGACGGTGAGCTACGTTTTTCTTGGTATTGAACACTTTTATTTATCGGATGCTAGTATTTCAGATAGAGAAGGTAATTTACTGTTTTATTCAGATGGTATCAAGGTTGCGGGTAATAATCATCAAATTTTAGAGAACGGTGATAATCTTGGACCAAACGAGTTTCATCAGTCTTGGTACGATATAGGATTACCTTTGCCTCAGGGAACGATGATACTTCCTTATCCTGGACAAGCAGATTCATTATATTTTTTATTTTATTCTGAAATGTCAAATGAGCAAATTGGTGATAGTCAGTTTTCTGTTCCAAATTTTCTTTATTCGACCATTAAAACTGGAACAGAGAATAATAGTATAACTGTCCAAGAAAAAAATGTAGTTATTATTAGTGATTCTCTATCATACGGTAAGATATCGGGAACACGTCATGCAAACGGTCGAGACTGGTGGATATTGATAGGGGAAGTCTTAACTAATAACTATTATACTATATTAATAACTAATAATGGAATAGAAGAAATATTTAAACAGTCAATTGGTAGTATCCCTATTTTTGGTACTGCATATCAGTCGATTTTTTCATCTAATGGAACTAAGTACGCTAGAGCAGGTACTTTTTATTTTTCGGAACCTGGCCAAATCGACATCTACGACTTCGACCGCTGTACCGGCTTACTAAGTAATCCATTACATATCCCCATCGACACCACCGAAGAAGGATTTGTAGACGGGGCATTTGGTGGACTCGCCTTCTCTCCTGATTCGGAATTATTATACCATTCTAATTATTGGAAGATTGTCCAATACGATATGTTGGCCTCAGATATACGAGCCAGTGCAGACACGATTGTAAATTACGATGGTTTTCAAGATCCAATTACGGGTGTACCCACGAATTACGGTCTGGCACAATTAGCACCCAATGGTAAAATATACGTCGCTACCACGGGCAACACCCGCTACATGCACATCATCCACAACCCCAACGAACGCGGCACCGCCTGCGACGTAGAACAACACGGTCTCCAACTCGCTACCTTCAACGACTGGTCCGTCCCCAACCATCCCAACTACCGCCTCAAAGCCCTCATCGGCAGCCCCTGTGACACGATCCGTCCACTGGCTGCTTTCACCTACGACAG
>ENA-ORXR01001608-ORXR01001608.1-marine-metagenome-genome-assembly--contig:-NODE-1608-length-23552-cov-9.718296_pt1 | contig 23552 bp, 24 predicted proteins | sample MGYA00237866_ERZ511479 | MGnify/ENA metagenome assembly ERZ511479 | reverse complement strand
CTACAATATTGTATGCCTCTATCGGAATGATGAATAAGCTGTTTAATATCTTTAGCTTGGTAGATGGCCTTATTAAGCGCTCTTACGCATCCTTTTAGTTCCAGGCTATCACTAAGATCATAACCAACTATTTTCCTAGAATACATATCTGTTATAAGAGCTAAGTAACAAAAGCCTTTTACGGTTCTAATGTATGTTATATCACTTACCCAAACTTGGTTTGCTCTATTGATATCTAAGTCTTTTATGATGTTATTATATTTATAAAAACGATGATATGAGTTAGTGGTTCTTGCACTGGTTTTCTTTCTAAGTGTAAGCATATTGTGTTTTCTAAGAACATTAAATAAAGTGTCTCTACCGACTTTTAAGTTAGCTTTTTCAAAATCATATTTCAATGATTTTTCGAGTTTACGCACGCCTTCTCTAGGAAGGGATTTGCGTTTTTTTCTAACGATATTTATAATCTGTTGTTCTAGCTTTAAACGGTTATCAGCTCTAGATTTGTATTTATAATACGCATCACGTTTAAGTCCAAAACAATGGGTTATAGTAGTTAAAGAAGCAAATCCCTTAGATTTCTCTTTAGCTTTTATTAAGGCTTTATACTTAGCTTTTTTTTTAGCTCATTAACTGATTTATAACCTAAATCTTCTGCAGCTACTTCCAAGTATGAATCCAATACCATAGCATCCAGATCCTTTTTAAGAAGTAGTTTTTTAAGCTGTTCAATTTCTTTTTGAAGCGCTTTAATTCTGGATATTTCGTCTTTAGTTTCCACTTTTACTCTAGTGTTCATTAAGTCTTTCCGATTATACTTTTTAATCCACACATTTACTGTTGTAGGAGCAATAGAGTAGAGTTTACAAAGTTCGCTCTTTGTGTGTTTTCCGATTGTAAGTTCGGCTAAAATTTTTAATTTAAAAGGTTCGCTGTAACGTCTAATTACTTTGTCATTTCTGTACATAATGTTTAAAATTATGTAGCCTTATTTCAGGACGGGTCATAATGAGGCATAACGTTTATGTATATGAATAGTGGCGTGCATTTATCACTATCCTGAGTTGATTATTAATTTATTTTATTTTATGTGTGGCTTTTCTAAATTGACTATTAGTGAGCCATTGTTTATATACTGTGTTACCCACAGTTATTTTATTTTTCGTTACAATTTAATTCTTTTTTCTATATTGCCGTTAATATGTCACAAAGAAAGAAACATAAAATTTTAGAAATACTCAACACTTATTTCGAGAGTAAAAGTCAAGAGGTTTCAAATTACACAGAGTTAGGTAAATCAATGTCTTATGAACAATTGCATTCCGAAACAGGCTTTAAACTTTCAGATGTTAAGTCGATTTGCAGCTCTTTAAAACAATCTAGTCATATTTGTCCAATAACTTATGTTAAAGAACCTAATGTTCAGCGTTATTACATAAACAATCTTGGTAAATCTGCTCTGTTCGATAAATACTTTTTAAGTTCTTTGTGGTATAGGGATAAAAAATATTTAATTTCTCTCGGTGTGTCTCTTCTTGTAGGTCTAATCGCCATTCCAATCGCTTTGCTCCCTGATAAAGAAATCGAACCATTAGAAAACAGAATACAACGATTGGAACGAAAATCAGACTCACTACAAATGCAATTAAAGGAATTTCAAATCCTGCAAAATGACAGCACACCATTAGAAAATTAATTACTAGTGTTATTAGTGTAGTGTTAATTATGTATTCTTTCATTTATTTTATTCCGATTGAGTGAGATTCCGATGTAATTTAGTAGATTAGTAGAAAATAAACTTATTATGCCAAAACCAATATTCTTTTGTTCAAAATCCAATTTCTATAATGTAAATCAGATTGTATCTTTTAAAGATGAGGGTGTTAACTTATCTATAACTATGTCAAGTGGGGAAGAGGTGAGTGTAAACAAAGGTATTGTTGAATTAAAATCTATTATATCGGTTCTTAATCCACCACACGGTTCAGAGTATAATCCTGTTTAATTGTGCGGAATACTTCTTGTATTGTGACATCTATTCTGTGATAACTAAGTCCTTCTAATAACTCTAATATTTTTTCTACTCTCGTTTCGTGAGTAATTTCTTCTGTGTCCATTAGTCTTTTTTGTTTTAAACAACTCTTTATATACTGTTACTTTTTTTTTTCTTATTGTGGGTAACGTTTATGTATATGAACAGTGGTGTGTGATATTACTGTCCTTTATTAATATTCTTTTACTTTATTTTATTATACGCGGCTTTTCTAAATAATCTATTAGTAAGCCATTATTTATATACTGTGTTACCCACAGTTATTTTCTTTTCAGATTGTAAGTTAATTCTTTTATTTCCCGCGCTCTGATTGGTATTACAATTTAATCCTTCTCTTTTGATTTTTTGAGACTTACAAAAGTAATTCGCCTTTTTGAGTATTTTATTGCATCGTTTGTAGATGTCATTGTTGCTATAAGGCTATAAAAAAATAAAAAGCAAAAAATAGCCATTAGTATTTCACTAAATACATAAGTATCATCTTGTGAAATTTTAAAAGCTATTATAATGTAAATAAATATAGAATATAGTAAGGCTACAAATAAACTAATTACTGTCCATTTGAATGTATTGATAAGAGTTGAAAACAAACCATCTTCTTCTAAAAATGCTACAAACTCATCATCACTAGCGCCTATAATAAAAGCTAGTGCAGCGAAAAAGATTGAAAATATTATTGAAAGAACACCAATACCCATGCTTAATAAATCCTTTATCAAATCCCCCTTAATCCAATCAGGTAGAAATATCAAACACCCTATCGTTAGCAATAAAGCTATTAAGGTGTCGTATGATAATATATAAGTTCTGAAAAAATTCATGTGTTTTTAAACCTTTCAATTACACGTAAGAAAACATCTCTAATTGCATTAAGTTGTTCACTAATTAATAAATCCTTTTTTACACTTTTTTTAGTTATTGATTTTTTAGACTCAGTACTTACTTCTACTTCATAACCATTTTCGTCTGTCCCTTTGCCTTTTGCCTTTCCATAGCCATCTTGAGCCATTACTATTTTATTTTCTGTAACCTCGTCTATCTTTAAACTCTCATTGTCTCTAGCTTCAATTTTCTCATTATAACGCTTAGCATTCATACCTCTAAGACGCTCGTCAATGTTTTCCCATAAATCACGACTATTAGGATTTGATGGCGTTAAGACAATTTCAATACTATTTAATGTCCGCATAGTCTTTATAAAACTCATGAATTCATATTCATAATTTACTGGATATATTTCAGCATCAATATTAAAACTATCATCTGATGCCATTAATAAAGCAACAAATGTTTCACAAAACGATTGAGGACTAATAATCTTACCATAAGGATTATAGGCTATTAGATGGGATTTAGCCAATAAATAAAATTGTGACTTACCTAAAATTACATCTTCTATATATTCACTCGATATTTTATCCTCTTTAACAACTGGTTCTTCTTTTAATTCTTGGTACTTAACCAATTCCCCTGTATACACCGTTCCTAATTCTGGATCTTCTAATTCTAAAAACGAAAATATACCATATTTAAAATGTCCTTTTTTAGGGTGAAATCTTTTACCACTCGTTAATAATTCTTTTAAATTTAATTCTCCATCGCTATTATAGTTAAGTCTTCCAAAATAAAATGTATCCATTAGTTGATTATATGTTATGCTTGAGTAACTCAAAGATAGCATATTATCAAAATGTTTAATACAAAAAAATATTATTTGTATCGTATATGTGTATTAATTGTTTTTCCTCACAGCTCATAATTCCGACGTAACAGTTGCGTACTGCTTGTAATTCCGATGTAATTTAGTATCTTGTTTAAAATTTATAATTATGGATATACCAACTAAAGAAAGTATTAATAAAGCTTTTAATTCTTTTATAGAAGAACCAACTGATAAGTCAGAATTAATTACTCTAGCCAATCATTTTCACAAAACAGAAACTGATATTAAGTTAACTGAAAACATTTCTAAAGTTTTAGATTATTATAGTCAAGATAGACGGTTTGAAAAAGAAATTAGAGTTTTTCAACAGTCTTTTATTGAGTATTTAAAGGACTAAGTTTTCTTTTAAGCTTATCAGACATAAGTTGGCAAGTATCTGGTATTCCCATTTCTGTGAATTTTTGTAAGCATTGTGGCGATTCCCATAGGTCAATTAGTATCTGTGTACTATTTGTTCCTTCTTGTGCTATTCCTGAATCAATATCTTTTAGTTTTTTAAAAGTGATTTCGTAGTGATTATCAATTTCAGAGTCTGAGTAAGTCATTGTTTTTTTGTTTTATAACAACTCTTTATACTTTGTTACTCTTTTTTTCTTATTGTGGGGTAACGTTCAGTATAAGAAATCGTAGGGCAGTTAATAAACACTATCGTTTCGGTTTATTACTTAGCTAAATATAAATATTTTGCATTTATCTTTTCTACCATAAACGCCAAATTTTATATTTAGCGGACTTAGTTAATAAACACAGGACTTTGAAGTTAACACAAAAGCCCTATGTTTTTTATACATTGTTAGCAGTAGTTATTTTACTAACTCAGTCATTTTATCAATTATTTCTTCTTTTTTAGTTTCATCAGTTTCTTTTTCTAATTTAGCTTTTAAAACGTCGAGAACTGTAGTTTTGTTCTTTTGTTCTTGTAGGTTGGCTTCATATTTAATTTGCAAAGATTTATTTTCTTCAATAGATATATTATTATCACCTTCTGATGTTGCTATGGCACCATCAATAAGTTTCTCTATTAAAGCTTTAACTTCTGTATCTAATGTTCCATCATTACTAACTAATTCTGAAATTCTATACGATATAGACCTAAAGTTCTCAACGGCTGAACTTCTTTTTATTTGTGCTATACTTTTTGAAAATTCAACAGCTGATTCAGCACTTATTTCTTTATAATCAATTGAGTTAGTAATTTTAGAAATAGTTTCTATTGCTGCATCAGGTGTGTTTTCGGCTAATACTCTCAATTTTACACTTCCATTTCCGTCTGGTATAATTGCAATGACGCTACTTCTTTTCGTGGCATCGAATTGTGACCAAAGAATATTTGGAGCAATTTTCCCACTTTCGCCATTTTTAAATAACGAAATTCTTGATATTGATGCAGATTTGTTTTTTGAAAATGTTTTTGTCTCAATTTGAGAATTTGCTGTTAATCCAATTAGACATAATACTGGAATAAATAATTTGGTTAGTTTCATAATATTCAATTTTAATAGTTGGTTACATTTTTTTTTCAATTACTGCTAACGTCTCCGTATATGAAACGTAGCGTCTAAAAAGACACTATTGTTTCAGATTAAACACGAGCCGAATTTTTATTTTTTATGTTTAACTTTTATTTTCTAAATATATAAAAATAAAAATTTGGCTAACTAAATAAAGAAGCGAAAACCTCTCGTAAAGCCTGTATTAGCTATGTTTTATATACATTGTTGTGCATAGTGTTTTTCACGTTCAGCTTGGTTTTCCGATGTTTGTTATTTAGTTCGGAAGTGAGCATTGGCGAGACATACTCTTTTGCAATTTTTGGCTTATGTGATGGCCGAAGCGAATTGCAAATGTGTATGGCTTTTAGCTTTGGCTATTCGTTTCAATATAATATTCTTGGTCTAGACCTTTTTTTTCTTTTTTGATTAATTCAATTAAATCTATAACTCTTGATTCCTGTATTTTGTCAATTTTGAAATTCACTTTTTGATTATCAAATCGTTTCCTATTGCCATCATTTCTTAAATCACTTTTAATATTCTCAGGAATAAAAAATGTCGCTTTTCTTAATAAATGCTTTTTATATTCATTAAGGTATATCCCAATTCCTGCAATATCAAAATCTCCAAAATGCAAATAATTATTGGGAATTGAACTCATCCATTTTATAAAATCTTTATTTTGGTTTTGTGGATAACGTGAAACGAACAAAGGTTTTATATTTTTAAATAAGTATTTTTGTTCTTGAATTTGACTAAAATTTTTAGCATTCTCAACACCAATAACGGTTATTTCTTTTGGGATTTTAAAAGATTCATAATCATATATAAAAACAAAGCTTCCTTTAGTAGGATTGATGATTATGGTTGCATTATTCAGTTCTGCCTTTATAGAATTGTAACTATTCACTAAAAACCCCTTAAAAGCTCTCTCTTTTGATTTTTTGGAATCTGTTGTGATTTTTACAAGTTCAGCACGAGTTGAATTTTTATTTTCTAAAGCCAAGATATAATTGTACAAATCATTAATTTGTAACTGATTTGCTAAATAAGTGTGTAAACTCGATTTATTTACTAACTCTAAGGACTTTTTGTGCTTTCCTTTTCGAGTTATAATATTCTCAGATACTAAATCGTCAATTAATCTACTTTTAGCAGAGTGATTAGGAATAGATTCTCCATTGATTAGTTGTACTAATACTTTTGCTATTTTTAATGTTAATTTCATTAATTAAGAACTTTGGTATTTACTTTAACCAATCGATTAATTTTTGTGATGTATTTTTTAGTGTTGCTTTGGGATTGTTCTTTTGCAAGTTTATATGTGTATTTATAATCTGTAGCATTTTGACTTGTTGGTGAACCATTAATTAGTAAAATGTTTCTTTCGTTCGCAAATCTTAAAATCCCTTTAACATTATTTGGGTGAAGTCTTCCTATTTCATCCATCATACAATGTAATTTAAAGTCTTTGAATTTTTTAGAAGCACTATCTTTAAAAACATTTAGAAGTAAAATGTTTATCATAGCTTTTACTAAAACATCTGTTCCCTCACTACCAACATTAGAAAGTTTTTCAACCCATCCAGAATCATTATCATTCTCTATTATTCTAAATTGTAAATCAAAAGACTCTGAAAGTGTTAGTGTTGTGCTTTTTGACTTTAATAATTCTTTGACTAGTTGTTTTAATAAATCTACCGCTTTTTGATTTTTTGAATTACTTTCTGACGAAGTAAAAAGATTTGTTTCTCCTAAAGCAAGACTGTTTTCATCATTAAACTCTTTTATCTGAATTAATAATTTGACGATTGGATTAGAACTTTCTAAAGTTTTCATTTCCATTACTTTGATGGCTTGAACAAAGTTTTTACCAATAAAATCATCATTAATTTTTTTGATTATTTTTTCAATTTCTCCTTTTTTAGAGTTCAGTTCAGTTGTTTCTCTGCCTATTAAGCGAATGATATTTGCAAATCGATTATTTACTCGATTTTCATATTCGTTAATTTTATCTAATTCGATAAATTCTTTAAGTTCAGATGCAAAGTTTAAAAATTCAATATCTTCATTTAATTTCACTTTAAAGCTAAATATATTCTGTTCGCTAAAATTACCTGTAAATGCATTTGTAGATTGTTGTAACTCTTTAAATGTTTCGATTCCTTTATAATGTTTGTCATTTATTTCTGTGATAATTGAGATAGCAGTTTTTGTCTCGACAATTTCTCTAATTGGCTCAGAAAAATAAATGTGAATACTTTTGTAGGTTTCCGATTTTTCTTTAAACTCTAAAATTTTATTTTCGTCATCATCAAATTCATCAATTTTAGATTTTATTGAATTTACAAATTGCTCTTGTTTAGAATATTTTGAATTGATTTTATTCAACTCAATTTTATGTTCATTAACTATTGAAGCTTGTTTTTTCTCTAAACTAGTTTTATCAACTTTTAATTGAGGCACTTTGTCAAAGAGTTCTCTTTTGTCTTTGTTGTACTCAATAACAATGGTTTCGTTCTCTTTTATATAATCTAAGTCCTTTTCTATATTGTTTAATTTATTGTCAATTATATTGAGTCTTTTCGTGTCAGCTCCTTTGTTATCTAATTCTGAGGTTTGTTCTTTTTTGAGCTCTTGAATACGTTTATTTGATACTTCTTTACCGTTTGAGATAGAAGTTTTTATTTCAGAAATGGTATTGTTTCTGATTTCCTCTAAAGATTTAATTTCATAATCCCGTTCTTTTTCTTTTAAGCTTGTTTTACGCCTTATTCCTTTCTTAATAATTTCTAGGTTGTCTTTAGCTTTTAATTTCTTTGACGCAATCTCATCTAAATCATTTTCTAGTTTTTGTAAAATAGCTTCTTTTTCCGATTTAGCTTTTGAAATCCATTCATCTAAATCAATCTTATTCTTCTTTAACTTTTCTTCGTTTTGTGATATTGTATATTCATTTTCTGCAATAACTTCTTTAAGGATATTTAGTTTTTTTTTAAATTTAGTTTTCAGCTTTTTTAAACTTTCTTCTTTATTTACATTAAGTTGCTTAATAGTATTTTGAATTTCAACAATCTTACCTTTGTATTCCTCAATTTCTTGATTGTATTCTTTTACAGTTTTAATACTGTTTTTTAAGGTGTTTAAGTTTAACTCTATACCAAATAGGGTAGAGGAAGTACTATCAATTAGTTTAGGGTTTAGTTCCGTGTTGAATAATACATTGTCTTCATCAATTACTTTACCTATGGTGTTTTGCCAATTAGGGATATTATTGTCATTCAGCCAGCCGTAAAGAGAAGATTTACTTTGTTGTATTTTGTTTTCAATTTTCTCGATTGTAAAAGCTATTTTTTGATTTTTTTCTTTTTCTTTTTCAACTGACGAATTATTAATTCTTTCAACTTCTTTTGCCTCTAATTCCCATTCTTTACGAATTGTAGCTGTTTGATTTGTTGAATTTAGTATGATGCTTTTCGAACTTGAAATTTTGTCATCAAGTGTTTTTTTATCGGCTTTACTCTTCTCAATTTCTGTAGAGAAAAAGGTTTTATGTTTTAATTCTGATTTGTTTCTCTTTAGGCTATTTTCATTTTCTTTTATTTTTTCTATAATATTGTAACCTTTATCAACTTCATCTTTGTTTTCTTCTTTAATTTGATTTATCAATTTTTGGTAGGCATCAAATACTGAAGTCTTATTCTCTCCAAAATCACGCTGTATTTTGTTGATTTCTGCGTTTTGCGTATTGGTAAACTCTTGTTGTTGATTTTGAATTTGGGAAATAAGAGCTTGAAATTTCTGACTAATTTCTGTGAATTTAGAGGTTAGCAGATTTTTTTCGTCTCCTAAAGTTTTTTGTTCAATAGTTAAAGCATCTTTTTTTGCAACTTTTGAAATTATTTGATTGATATTTTGATTGTCATAATCAACCTTTTTTTCTTTTGATTTCGTTAATACTTTTTTGAGATAATCAATATCCGAAATTAACTTTTGTTCTCTTTTTAAATGAAGCTCTTTTAAATTTTCTTTACTTTTATATAAGGTATTTAACTCATTATTTTCTTTCTTAAAACTAGAAGATAAATGTGGCTTTTCATTTTCTATGTAATTTATTCTAGATGCTAATTCATAAGCTAGCTCTTTCTTTTCCCTTTTTAGGAAATTGTAAACTCTGAATCTATCAATAATTTTATCAGCTTGTTTCCTAACTACAATTTGCCCTTTTCTATTTTCTTTAAACCATATTTTAATATCGTTAATTTGAGTTTCAAAATCACGTAAATGATTTTTAGAATAATTCTCAATATCTATAACAAACTCCTCCTCATTTAGAGAATTTATTATGGTGTCTTTAATAAATTTCGCTTCTAAATTAGTATTGAGAAGTACGTTTTGAATAGTTCTTGGTATATTCTGATATTGCTTACTTTCTATTAAAGCATACTTTTTAAGTTCAGAATTTAATCCATTATTATCTCCATAAATGATTCTACGAAAATCTTCATAACTCTTTATTAAATTTGTATAATAAATCTCTTTACCAAAAGCATTTCTAATTTTATCCCAACTTTCAAAAGCTCTATTATCTTTATCGATAAATAATTCTCGCTTATACTCAGAATTAAAAAACCTGAATGCAACTTTTCCATTTACTTTGTAAGCTAAAACACAAAAAGGAATGCTGTCTTTTATAATTTCGTAAATAATATATGAGTTTTGATATTGAAAATAATAATCATCAAATCCCTTTTTCTCTCTCGGTATCCCAAGCTTTGTTTTATTTGCATTGTAGAAAAATAGAATAGCACGAAGCAATGTGCTTTTTCCAACACCTTGCGTTCCAATTAAATGAACATTTCCATCTAATTCAATTTCTGCGTATTGTACAGATGCGCTATTTATAAAAACTATTTTATTCAGGTATCTCATTTTCTATTTCTTCGGGAATATTAATAGCTGTTATAATGTCTTTCAAATAATTTACTGAAGTAAGTACTTTGTAAGTTTCTGAAATCTCATTTTCTAATGTTATAAAATTATCTTTTTCAAGTTTCTCAATTATTTTTTTTATTCTATCTGAGTAACTTTTTTTGTCAACACCTATTTTTTTTAATTGTTCTAGTTTGGTTTTTAAATCTGCATTGTTTTTTAGTTGATTTACAATGTCTGATGGTGAAAACCTAAAACCTACATCAAAAGAAGAATCAAAAGTTTTAAAAAAGTCTAGTATGTCAATCCAATTAAATGCTTTTTCTAGTTTCCTGTCTAAGTCTGCATTATTTTCTATACGACTGAAATAGAAAAATTCATTGCCTTGTTCTAAGATATAGTTGATTTGATAAAAGTATTCGTATAAATCTTCAAATGTTTCTTCATCTTCTAAAACCCTATAAAGTTTTTGAATGTCATCATCTGGACTGTTTGAGCAGATGAATTGTCCTTTGCGAAGCACGTCAAATATTTCTGATGTATATTTTGTAATCATTAAAATTTATTTTGAAAACACCATAGCATATTCAATACCATTGGTGATTTGGAAATTGTCTTTTATTTTTAATTCTTGCTCATATTGAGAAATGATTTGGCAGAAGATTGTTACTCGTTCATTAAAATCTACGTCTTTTGAAAAATCATAATTTAAAATAAAATTGAATAAATTATCACTTGTAGCAACAAATCGATTTCGTACTTCTTCTAAATTAATCATTATTTCTTCCTCAATACTGTTTTCAAGATATTCATTAGAAATACTATCTGCTATTTCTGGTTTGAAGAGTAACCTATCCTTATGCTGTTTAGCAATTCTTTTAATTGCTTCAAAAGCTTTCTCACTTTCTCTAAGAAAATCAATAGATAAGTTTAAAGACTGATTTGTTCTTCCCTCAAAAATCACGTGATTCTTATTTGATACTATTTGTTTAATGTCTGTTTCTGCTTCAATAGTAAAATTGTCTTTTAAATATTTTAGTTTTCGTAATTTCTCTAAGAACTTCCCTTGCTGTTTTATTTGATTTAGAAAATCAATTATCTGTTTTTCTATTTCAATTAGGTTATGTGAGCATTCTCCTAGCTGATGTTTTAATTCAATAATAATTCGATTCAATTCTTCGTCTAAGGCTCTATTAAAAAAAGTTATTTCTTCCTCGTTAATAAGAGTCAATGTTTGCTGTATCAAATTTGTAACTATTGTTCTTTTCTCATCAAGGTGTTCTAACTTTAATTGTTTGTTCTTGTAATTAGATTCGTTTTTAAAAGTGTTTTCAATATTTCTTCTTAAATCTACCACACTTCGTAGTGTGACAAGTCCCATATTTCTAAACGTTTTTTTAATTAGCCTTAAATATGAATATCTTCGATTTTCATTAGGCTCATTTAAAAAATAAAGGATATGTTCTTTTATAGTTTTGATATTATCATCAATGTAAGACAAGTTAATTTCTTCACTAACATAAAGTACTTGTTCAAAGAATTCTAAAAATTGACCATCAAGTTCTAATAAGCCTCCATTTTCTCTTATTACAGATTTTTCTATTAACTTATCAATACGACTTTCTTCGTAATCAACCAGTTCTAGTGCATCACTCAATCTGTAGTCTATGGACTTTCTTTTACTAAACATTTCAGATATCAGTTTTTCCTCTCTTTTCAAAGCGGTAACCAATTCTTTTATGTCATTGAAAGTATTCATCGTTTCGTTTTGTGCGTTGGCTGAAAAACAGCTCTTTTGGTTTTCTTAGCGTTGGCTTATGTGTCGGCAAAAACCAAATGTGCTGTTTGTGCGGTTGGCTTTTCTAGTTCAAATTTTAATGGTTTGCGCGATTTTTCGAATTATGCACAACGTCTCCGTATATGAAACGTAGCGTGTAAAAAAACACTATCGTTTCGGATTAAACACGAGCCGAATTTTTATTTTTTATGTTTAACTTTTAAATACTAAATATACAAAAATAACAATTTGGCGGACTTAATAAAGAAGCAAAAACCTCTCGTAAAGCCTGTAATAGCTATGTTTTATATACATTGTTGTAAGTAGTGATTTTTACGTTCTGCTTGGTTTTCCGATGTTTGTTATTTAGTTCGAATGTAAGCGTTGGCAAGACATACTCTTTTGCAATTTTGGGCTTGTGTTTTGGCTGAAGCGAATTGCGAATGTGTATGGCTTTGAGCGTTGGCTTTATATCAAACTATTGAACCAAATTATTGATGCTTTTCCCTCAAGCAAGGCAACTTCTCCAACTTCTCTACTATGCCTAATACCATTCCGCAATTCTCCGAGTTTACTAAACTTTTCCATAACCTGCGATTTGTTTTTAAACATTGGTTCAAAAAATTCCCAAGTCTGTTTTGCTGTTATGACATCACAATATTCTTGTAAATCAAAATAGTCTAATTTTTTTCGAGTTGAGCTAAAATATTCAATGCTCAAACTTGGGTTCTTTTTAAGTGTATTCTCAATTCGTCTTGAAACCTTGTCTTGCACGTGTCCAGCAATAAATTCTTTGTACTGTCCGTTGATTTTTGATGCAATGACATCACGAATTTTTAATTCCAATTCCTCTATTTGGTCATTAATAACCCTTAATTCAACTGGTAATTCTCTAAAATCGTCAATTATACTCGACTTTATATAAGACTTGACTGATTTTTCTCTTTCAGCGATAAATTCGTAATAATCTTCTTTGGTAAATGGTTTTCGCATTAAAATATCTGCGGATTTTTTAGAAATTAAATGTGATTCTAATATCTTATAAAATTTTTCAGAGCCATTATTTTCTAACATTTCTGCCAAATATTCATTTGGTAATCTACTGTTTATAATGTGTCTATTGGTAGTTGGCGACAAAGGTGTTTTGTTGAGTATTGAATTTATGTCATTACCTATATTTTTCTTTCCCCAAGAATGTGGCACAATATGGTGGTCATCTAAAGTTTCATATTCTGGAAGTTCAGACGTGTACCAATCTCTTGCCTCATTAAGTATTAAAATATTGAAAACAGCATTATAAATCGCACTACCTTTTGAGTTTTGTTTTTGAAAACTTTGGTTTTCTAAGTCTTGAATGAATTTGATATAGTTCTCTGGTTCTTGTGTGTCATCATCAAACCACTTTTTCATATCGATAAAGTCTTTTGCAGATGTACTTTCTACTGAACTTGAATAGTTTAAAGTGAATATTGAAGACCAATACCATTTTTTAATTTTTGCATTTACATCAAGTATGTTTTTGTAACCTTTTTGCTCAACGTGTTTTTTGATTGCAGTAAATGCTGGAATTATTGAAGGATAAGGAACAAAAGTTGAATTAATTGCTCCAAAATCTCTTGGATTCTTTAGAGTATAAATTGTTTTCTTTAGAGCCTCAACTGCGGAATTCCATTTTGTCTCAAATTCTTCTTTTGATTTTATTAGAACAACTTTCTTTTTTGAGCCATTTTCTTTAGTTGTTTTTACTGTATCTGGAACCAAGTAATATAGATATTTTGACGAGCAATATGTTTGTTCTAAAATTGACATTACTTGAAAGACATAAATTTTCATTTTGTCTTGGTCGGTATATGAAAGTTCTTCAGAAACATTTCGCCACATATCTTTTAGATAAATGTCGTAAGGTCTTAAAATAGCATTTAAAAGGTCGAATATGTTTAATGCAACTCCTTTGCTATTTATATGAGTAAAAATATCACAAACTTTTGCTACTGATATTTCTCTATCAAGTTCAATATAACTTAGATTGTAATCACTTAATAATTCGCGAAGTACTTTTGTGATTTCAGGCACAAATCCAAGTGATTCTTCGATAAGTAAAGTTCGATTTTTGTGAGATTGCTTTTCGTCTTCATTGAATTCGGATAAGTCTATTGAAGCATTTAATTCGTGTTGAGTTTTCCAATAATTCTCATAACCTTTTAGCCAATCCATCATTTCCCAAGTTCCTTTTCCGATTACTTGCAATGGAAAAACATTGTGTTCATATTGTTGTTCAGGCGATTCCAGAAAGTCATTATACCATTTTCCTTCCCATTTATAATAGAAAGCCTCTTCATAGTTTTCTTCTACTAAAAATTTGATATTCATAAAAAAGTAGCATCTACTTTTTCTTTTTGGGTAAACGATGTCAGGATTAAAAAATGCAAAATACATTGCAGTCAATCTTTGTTGACCATCCAAAACAATATGCTCTGGTTTTAAAGTTCCGCTAAAGCCTTTTATTCCCTCACAACTTAGCACTTTTACATTTTTGTCACTTGCTTTCCAAAGTAGCAAAGTTCCAATGTAGTAATCCATAAAGATTGAGGCAATTAGTCCATTTACGTCCCAAGGATTCCATTCAAATTCTCTTTGGAAGTCTGGAATAACATACTTACCATCTCGTATGTCCGATATTATTTTGTCAAGGTGTTTGCTTTCGGCTTTTTCAATGTGTTTCATTCAATTCTTGGTTTGTGTGGCTGGTAATTTAGCTCTTTTATTTTTTAGTGTTGGCTTATGTGTTGGCAAAAAATAAATGTGCTAAATAGCGTTGGCTTTTTTAGCACAAATGTTCAATTTTAGCTCGATTTTCGCATTACTTACAACGTTGTTGTATATGGTTTGTTGCGTGTTTTAAGCAACTAATTTAGTAAATAATTACGGACAAAGAAAGTCCGCGAGGACTTTCGTAAGTATGCAAGAAACCAGCAATAAATTATATACGGTGTTGTAAACAGTTTTTTATTCCGTTTGTTTTTTCCGATTCATAAATTCAGTCAGTTTTTGTTTAATCAGCTTTGATTCTTCGTAGCTAACTCTCAATTTATTTAAAGGAAATGAAAATTGTTGATTTTGGTCAGTCACTTCGAGAGTGGATTTAATTCCGTTGTAATTGAGAGACTCAATTCCGATAAAAATCCGTTCAATATAGACTTTATTCCGCACGATTAGAGTCATTCTTTTTTCAGTCAAAATTAGAGTATCCAATTTTTTTCTTGTCCAAAAAAATATTGCAGAAAGTATAGAAACCCAATTACTTAAAATCGCTTCAAAAAAAGAATGTTCAGATTCCTTTTCCAACAAGACAATTCCAGATTCAGTTTTCAGAATATTATTGATTTCTTTTTTCGTCATTTTTGTTTCCTAAATTGTTTACAACGTTTATGTATATGGTTTGTTGCGTGGTTTAAGTAACTAATTTAGTAAATAATTACAGACCAAGAAAATCCGCGAGGATTTTCGTAAGTAAGCAATTAGCCAGCAATAAATTATATATGGTGTTGGGCACAGTATTTTTTAATATTCAATTTTTAGTGTATTTCCTTCTAAGAATTTTCCTTTAGATTCCGAAATTTTCAATTTTTGTTCTGCTGAAATTCCAATTGTTTCTCCAGGATTTAACTTAACATCATAAGCAATTACATAATGAGCTAAATTAGACATCATTTCATTTAATTCCTCTAAAGAATTTTCGGAATTAACAATTTCCATTTCTTTTTTTCCAAAATCAGTAAGTCCATAAGTATAAACAGAATGTTTTCCGTTTTCTTCTTTTAAACCAAAGTATATCCAATTGAATATAGGAAGATTTTCTTCGGTCATAAATTCCATATTCGATTGATAAAATTCCTTTTTTAGAACCAAAGTTCTACCTCCAATATAAATTCCTAATGATTTACTATTATTCATAACAGAAGAAGCTAATTTACTGTACAATATATTTTCTTGAACCGCATTTTTTCCAGCGTTTAATATTGAAAGTACAATATGACCTTTATGCTTTGATGTTTCTTCAACACCATTTTCCCAAAAGTAATTGTATTCAGCAGTTAATTGAACTTCATTTTCAGGAATTGCCACAGGAATATTAGCAATAGCAATGTTATATTCTCCTATATTTAAAACAGCTGTTTCGTTTTCAGAATCTTTGTCATTTACTTTTAATTTCCATTTTGTTCTTAATTCATTTATTGTTCCTTTTAAGTCAAATGAATTTGGATCTTCTAAAAGAACCATACCTAAAATATTTGAATTTAAATTCCCTTCAGTTTTTTTTTCTTTTCTTAGAAAGCTAAATATTCCCATTGAAATAATTCCGATTAATATTAAAATTCGCATTTTTCTCATATTGTGCCCAACGGTTTTGTGTATGATTAGTGGCGTGTTTAAGCACCTAATTTAGCAAATAAAAACCGAATAGAAAATCCGCGAGGATTTTCGTAAGTAAGCTTGAACTAGCCATTAATTATACACGTTGTTGCCAGTAGTTTTTTATTCAGGTCTTATTTGTTTATTTATTTTTTCTGCAATTAGTGAATCAACTATTACTTTACGTTTAACTTTGACTTTTCGATAAGAAACCAATTCATATCCATCTTTTCGATTGTAAGAATCATATTCTTCAATTTTTTTAATAATTCCGTTTTTATCGTAATAGATTTTTGTTTTTTCTTCCAGACCATCTTTGGTAATTTGTAATTCTTCGATTTCTATTAAACGACCTTTTTTGTCGTATGTTCTAATTTCTTTTTTTGAGTAATCCTTTCCGTCATTGTAATGTGTTTGGAATATTCCAATCCTTTGATTGTCGGAATAAGAGTAATTCGTTTCCCAATTTAATTCACCATTATAGATTTGCTGTAATTTAATCAGTTTATTGTTATCGTTATATTCTCTTTTATAATAGTAAGTTGAATCAAAAAATTCTCCTTGGTATTGACCTTTTTCGTTAAACCAATAGTCTGTTTGAGTGAAAATTGTATCGGATTCTACTTTATACATTTTTAGCGAAACAATTTTTGTTTTAGTGCTATCTAAATCAAACTTTTTATAATACTTATGTGAAAGGTTTTTATCATAGTCAGTTTCCCAAATATCAATTTTAGATTTCAAACCATTTGAATCGTAGGTATAAATATTGATTTGGTTTAAAAGCCTTAAGTCAGTATTGTGATGTTTTCCAAAACTTATTGATTTAAGCAAAATTCCATTTGAATCGAAATACATTTTTGAAAATGGTCGATTTTTTCGGTTCGTTTTCTTTTTGGTCAATTCGTAATCTGAATTTCTTTTGAAGTTATGTCCAACTAATTCAACCTCAATTTCTCCAACTTTTTCAGTCGGTTTTTGTCCGAATAAATTCAGAGTAAATAAGATTGTTAATATGAAAATCGAATGTTTCATCAAATTACTGGCAACGGTTATGTATAAGAAAAGTTGCGTGTTTTAAGCACTAAAGTTAGCAAATAAAACACAAATAGAAATTCCGCAAGGACTTTTGTAAATAGGCTTTTACTAGCAATTTTTTTTATACGATGTTAGCAATAGTTATTATTCCGATTGTTATTATTATATCAAAAGTCAATACCTTTCTTATTGTCACATTTTTAAATAACATAAATAATGAAATGAATCTTGACGTAAAAGTCAAAAAAAATGCCACGAAAAAATTAATTGAAATTGGATTAATCAGGTTAGAAAAATCCAATTTCAATATTGATTTAAAATCTCTCGTTATTCCGCAAGTTTTACATAAAATATTAAAATTTTCTTTATAATAGCAGTTCAAACTTTCATTGGCAAAAACAACATAGGTTAGACCTATTAAGAAAATTAATAATATAGTAATATTAACAATTTTATAATCAAAATTATTCCGCTTGTTTCTGGTTTTCAATTCTATTTTTTTCAATTTCGTTCATAGTATCGACTGTTCCTTTCATAGCAGAATATTGGGTGTAAGCAATCGCACAACCAAGAAAAGCCGTAACTAAAGCACCAATAATTAAACTTTTTGGATGGTCGTGTTTTAAAGCAACTGCTAATCCAATTACAGAAATTAAAACTGCTATAATTCCGAATATAAATGCAAATACTCCAAAACAGGGAATAAATGAAACTAAAAGTGTAATAATTCCGACTATTAATCCCGTAATTCCAAATCCGTGAGAAATTGATTCATACTTTTTTCTTTGTGTGTTTTCTGTTGTCATAAATGTTTCTGTTTAATGTTAATGTTAATGTTTGTTTTAATGTTCAATTTTCATTTTAATTATTGCTAACGGTTGTATATGGTTTGTTGCGTATTTCATCCCAAATATAGCAAATAAATCACGGCCCTAAAATCCGCAGGATTTTTGCAAGTACGCGACAACAAGCAATAAACTATATATTTTGTTGTAAAGCGTTTATTCTTAACGTACGATTTGCTAATCTTTTTTATTTAAACTGCTCAAAACTCTATTTTGTGCGCAGTTCAGATTCCGTTAAATCCTGGTTCAGTTGCTATGTTACTTATTCAGCTATTGTGCTCAGAGGTTCAGCTTTATTTACAAAAAAAATTCAGACACAATTGACTATATTGCTCAATGGTCAGCTGTACCATAATTTGCATTTTATTTAGCTTAGATATTCAGATCACACATTCTATTTTTAAGTGCTATTTTTTTTACTTTATGTATTAAATTGCTCAAGTAAAATGCTTTAACCAAATGCTTTACAACGTTTATGTATATGCTTTGTAGCGTGTACAAGCGGAAAGATAGTAAATAAAAACTGACGTAGAAAATTCAGTTGAATTTTCGTAAGTAAGAACTGAACTAGCTATAAAGTATATACTTTGTTGCCAACTGTACTTTAAAATCAGTTCAGACGTTCATTGACATACTGAATACTTTATTTTTTGAGGGAAGGCAAATTGCTGACAGTCGGAAGCAAAAAAAAATATTATTATTAAATTTTTCAAATAAAACTGCTAATATTATAAAAATAAGGTCAAATTATTTTTTTAATAATACTATAACAAATATTACTTGTAGAATATAAACATATATTGTAATTTAGAGGTAAATTAATCGACTATTAAGTAGGTTGTAATAATACACTATATTAAATTATATTTTATAATGTATAGTTATAGTTTAATAAAAGTTGTAATATTGCCTACCATTTAACTAATTTAAATAAATACACAAAAAGATGTCTAAGGCTTCAATAGAAATATTAAAAGAAGATGATTCTGTTTTTGTAAAAATACAGAATATAGGTCTTGCCAAAAAAAAACAAGGTAAGTCATGGACTTTTTATTGCCCTTCTTTAAAGGTTATTGGATATTCTAATAAGAGCGAAAGAGATGCTTTAAGAGATTTTGAAGAAAACCTTAGTTTGTTTTTTACTATTCATATTAAAGATAATAGTTTAGATAGAGCATTAACCACAAACTTTAATTGGACAAAACGCTCTCTTAGTGTTGCTCAAGTCTTAAAAGCAAAGAAAGCTTTATCCCCTAAATTAGAATTTACTAATAAAACAAATTCTGGATTAAAATCAGCCGATTTTAAAGTTCCTGTTTTAGATTTAGCGGCTTAATTCATGGGGCAAGTCTCTTTTAAAATAGTCGAAAAAGTCTTGCTTGATGCTAAAGCTATTAAAAAAGGAGAGACTTCTAATAAAATAGTTTACCTATTAAAAAGTACAGTTATAGCCGTGCCTAAAAATGGAATGGATTTAATTCATTTTATAGATATGCTTGAAAATCAACTAGACATGAGTTGGTGGATGATTGATTATATTTTAGGTCAGAATAATATAAAATAATTTTCTTCAATTATATTATTTTTCCGCAAACAAGCTAAAAAAGGTCGGAAAAAAATAAAGAGATTTTAGTAAGTCAGATAGTAAATACTTGGTTCAGTTGTATTGTTGGCAACGGTTAGTATAAGAATAGTTGCGGGTTTGCGTGCGAGGATTTTCCGCAGGAAAATCAGATGTAGCAAACACTCAACGACCTTTGTGTAAGCACTTAACCGCAATTATTTTTATACATTGTTAGCTTTAGTGCTTTATTTATGCGTTCAACTTTTTGTTAATATACTACTTTTTTTCTTTTTTTTCATTCCGCATTTTTTGTTTTTTTTATTCGTTTTCAATTCCGCAAACTTGCTAAAAAATCCGCAATATTTTTAATTCAGATTTCGAGTAAGTAATTACGAAACTTGCTAAATTCCGATTGAGTGAAATTCCACTTTTCCATTCCGTTTTCTGTTCCGTAAACTTGCTCAAAATTCCGTTCTAATTTTCATTCCGCATTTGAGTGGGTATTCAGATTTCTGCTTTTTATTCCGCCCAATATTCCGCAATCTATTTTAAAATTCTGCTTTAAATCATTTCTAATTTAAGCCTGAAATTGGCGGTTTTTCAACTCCGTTTATGCATTAAAGCTAACGTTGTTGTATAAGATTAGTTGCGTGTTTTAAGCAATAATGTTAGCAAATAAAACACAGATAGAAAGTCCGCAAGGACTTTCGTAAATTAGCTAAAACCAGCAATTAATTTTATACGGTGTTATGTGCAGGCTTTATTTCCGTTTTAAATTTTCTCGACCTTTAAATACATTACTTATCTCAAAATAATAAGTCTTCTCTTCTCCATTTTCATCAGTAACTTCCATTCGGTCACAAATTCCACCATTGTTATTTAAGCTTTGTTTACTTAATTCCATTCCAAGCATATCTAAAATAAAATATTCTTCGGAAACTTGTATTACAGACCAACCATTTTCGCAAGATTTTCCGTCTCCATTATTTACTATCGATTTTAAAAGTCCGAATTGAATTATCTTATATTTTTCTGCGTTTATTGTATCTCCAACAATTTTATAGGTTTGTCTTAATATTTTATGAGCTGTCATATTTGTATAATCAATACTCAACATTTTTTTTGTTGAAGATATAACACTGTCAAATTCTGATTCCGACATTTGCTTATACATAGCTTTTGTCAATTCTCTAAATTCGGTGCTTTTTTCTGACGCTATTTTGAACTGTTTGCTTTCTATGAAACTTTCTCTGAATGATTTATAATCGATATCTACATTTCCGTTTTCAAGAGTTTTCACGCTTTTACTATAATTATCTTCAAATTCAGGAACTTTTATTTCGGTTTCCGTTTGTCCAAATACAATGGTTAAATTGAAAAGAAGTATTAAGGTTAAAAAACAATTTTTAATCATAGTTCGGATTTTTTTTCAGCTTGCACATAACGTCTCGGCTATGGTTAGTACGGGAATTAAAAGTAGTGAACTTTCGATTAAGCACTTAGCCAAAACTTTTTATTTTGTTTTATCTTTTTCTTTATAAAGCCAAATCAAAAGATTTGGCGGACTTGGTTTAAAGCACTAAACTTTGGGTTAAGCACTAAAACCCGTATTAATTATAGCCATTGTTAGGTGCTTTTTATCTTATTTTTCACTAATTCCATAGCAATACTTCCAATAGATTTATTGATTTGTTTCACTTCTTTTTTATCTAATTCCTCTAAATGATTTAGATAGTCTTTTGTGAAGTCATCTACAATGTCTTTATTAAACATACCTAATAGTTTTCCAAAATCTTTTTGTGTTACTTCTCCAATTTTACTTAGAACATTATTTAACCGATTTTCTGTTACATATGTTTTGATTGCTTCTTGAAGTTTAATTACTTTTTCAGTTGGTTCGTCTGATTGATTTATTGATTTATGATACTTCTTATTTTCAGACCATTTTTCATTCTTGTTTTTAAGAATAACTCGAACACCATTATTGAAATAAGAAGTTTGAGTTGGTTTTATCACAACACCTTCTACAATATTTGGTTCTAATATTGGTAATCCTAATTCTTTTGGAATAGTAGTGTCAAAATCATTTTTCTGCTTCATACACTCGACAATACTACCTTTAAAAATGGTTTTCGCGTGTAATAAACTAACTTTTTCAAAATTTTGATTTGCTAAATCGACATCTAAATATGTTTCTGAATTGATTAAAATGTCAAATGCGTAAAAGTGGTTTTTAGGACTATAAAAAATTCCTTTTTGAACCATTATTGCTTTTTTATCAATTTCAATTTCTGGATGTGGGTAATCTCCACCAAATAATTCTCCAAAGACTGTTAATTGATTAAGTGTTGGAAAGTCATTTTTCAAACTTTCCCAAAGTAGTTCTAATTTCGGCTTAATTTCTTCCAAAACTATTTCATAGTTATAGAATTTTTCATTGTTTTCAATTATTCCTGTTCTTTTACCTGAGAAAAAAGTCTTTCCGTCATTTGTCCAATAACTCAAATTTGAACCGTGTATTTTTTCTTGTATTACAAATTCGTTTTCCCAAAATCCGTGAGTTTTTACACGTTCAAGAAATTCATCTCGATATGTATTTTCTATTGAATTATATTTTTTAAACATTCTGATTTTCGTTTTTTGGAATTGCACCTAACGGTTTTGTGTATGGTTAGTTGCGTGTTTAAGCAACTAATTTAGTAAACAAAAACGAATGCGAGAAAATTCCGAAGGAATTTTCCAAATAGGCAACGACCAAAGCAATTAATTATACACGGTGTTAGCGGTAGTTTTTATTGTTTCGTATTCTATATGTTCGGATTATATTTTCTAATTGTTGTTGAGTGATATTTAATTGGTCAATTTCGACTTTTTCAAATATTTCTTCGTCATACCAATAAGTCAGATAGGATTTTGCGGATTTTCCATATCCTTCCTGAATAACTTGTTCATCTTCGATATTCGACCAATTTTTAAATTCAGTTGTTATTGTTTCTATTCCTTTATTATCGATAATTATTTGAGGCTTATTGTTAAGGAATTTTCGCAATTCTTTTATAGAACTATAAATTCCAATTAAACCCATTATTCCTCCCAATATGTAACTTTTATTCGTTCCTTTTGTAATAAAATATATTCCAAGACCAATTATTAAAATTGAAATAATTAGTTCAAACAATCCTAACGATTTAGAATACTTAATTATAGTTTTTGGTGGAAGAGAATAATCTTCTCTATAAACATCTTCTTTATAGAATTTTTTTTCGAGTTTCTTTAGTTCTTCTTTGTCCTCAAGAGTCCTAATTTCAGTTTTCTCTAATATATTTCCGTCATTCCAAATCAGTTTTTCTTGAATCGCTCTTTTCTTTAATTCGTGAACGTTTCTAACATTTTTAAATGCCCAAATTCGCCATTTTGTAATCATAAAACTCCAAACTGACCAAGCAATAACAAAACCTAAAATAAATCCAATTCCAATTCCCCATTTAGGAATTAAATTTTGATTTGATAAATAAAGAGATATTGCAGGAATTCCGATAATACATATAAAGACAGGAATATTCACGATTAAGTGTCCTCTAAATATTGCTTTATTAACTGAAATTTCTTGTCTCATTTAGTTCGTCGGTAAATGTCTAGTCCTGAAATATGGCTACAGGTTAATATTGAATTAAGCTGATAATTTATATACCATATTAGGTGTTTTATAATCTA
>ENA-ORXR01001607-ORXR01001607.1-marine-metagenome-genome-assembly--contig:-NODE-1607-length-23563-cov-28.575918_pt1 | contig 23563 bp, 34 predicted proteins | sample MGYA00237866_ERZ511479 | MGnify/ENA metagenome assembly ERZ511479 | reverse complement strand
GCGGGTCGACTTCTCAGGCCCGTTCGCAGCGGCGTGTGTCGCCACACCGGCGAGGAGCTTCCGGATTGTCGACAATTTGTTTGACAGTTCCTGCAAGAGAGGAATTTTAAACACACAAGACGGGGAATTCCCCGTTCTCAGACGGTATACCGCGGTATCAACATACGCGGGGATCCCGCGTATGTCTGTACCGGTATACCGTCAAATGACTGGCTCCGCCAATCAAATCAACGTTACGTCGGTATACCGTCACACGGTTTGCAGCCGCGAACGGGCCTCAGGCTAGGTCTAGTCAGAATCGCGTCAGAGACGGGAACGGCAACAGAAGGGGCGTGCATGTTTCATGTCCTTCGAATATGTTCAAACTTGGTTTGGGTCAAATCGCCATTGGTAGGGGAGCCCGGGCACCCCACCCTTCAGCAATTCTCAGACATCTCGATTCCCAGTCACATGTTTCCGACAACAGAGCATCAGATGTAGTTATATTCTGTCCTTAAAACCTATCAGTCCGTACTTCTCACTTCTGTTCTCGTCTCCCTTGTGCTTGTGTTTCGTTCGGATCGAACAAAATTGGGCAGGCCGCAATACTCGTGAGCAGTGAGACGTTAGTTGCTTGGACTGCTGGCCCAAATGGTTGGCTCATCCAGAAGAGTTCACATGTGCGATTTTCATTGGCTGCGGTGTGTCACAGCGCACATCAGAAAGTCGGCACGTTCACCAGCGGTCGTCTTCATGTGGCGCTCCCTGGACACGCACAGCAACGCTGACGGAAAATGAAGAAGCGCGTGCCTGTCGGGGTTCCAGAGGATCCTCGCACACGCCGCGTGGCCTGCCATTGCCCGTCCCTTGACACTGCCTGCCACTGATTCCTCGAGTGCCCCTGCATCGTACGGTGGACGGCATCCGGTGGTATAGAATCGGCGTGAGTAGGCAAACCGGTTAGTCGGGCTCGAAGGCTCTGACTTCGCCCCCACCCCCCCGTCTGCACACTGGCTGCAACAGTGTGTTCTGGAACCTTCGAGGAGACCGTTGACCACGGCGCCAGTAAAGCCAGTGAATGCGGACGCGCTGCAACCAATGGGATAGGGCGGGGGACTGTGTCAATGATGTTACAGCGGACGGCCCTGCCTATCCCGCGTTGTTCTAGTGCCGTGTGCACCGCCACGCGTACACGGGCCTGAACCAGCTATGAGCCCCACAAAGCCCGGGCGCTGCGATGCGCCCCGTCGGGGCGCTTGCCCGTCCCCCTCTACTCGGAGATCCCTCCCGTGTACCCCCCACCCGCGTCTGTCCCCCTCCACGAGCTCAAGCGCCGCTGTTCGCTGTCGTGATGCGTCTCCCGCTGCACGGCCCCGAGTGCGGCCTCATGACCCATCTGCGCGTGCCCCCCTCTTGCTTTCTACTTCTCCTCGGTCTCCTTCGAGAAGCCGACCGGTCTTGACAACCCGTTCTCGTAGTCGCCGTCGCTCAACATCGCCAGGCGGGGTCAGAGCATCATCGCGCTAACCATCGGCACCTGACTGATGTCGCATTACGCGGCCCCGGTTCACGCCCCTTTGTTGGCCAGGAGGTCGATGGGGCGCCGGGCGACGCGGATGAAGTGTCACGCCCCGGTTCGAACAGGTGGTGCTGTCCTTGCTGGTTGGGATCTTGATTAAATGTGGGTCGTTTGTATTTGCATGTCAATTGCTTGAACTACCTGCTTTACAGTAGGGAGGTCCACTGGTATGGATTCTCAGATCTTCCCTTGGGGAGGCTACTGTGCGGGATTCGCGGCCATTTGGGCCCGCTTGCTCGGATATCTTAAGGGGACAGCGGAGCGCCCGTGGCCCGGCTTCCCCACAAAAAAAGAATAACTGCGTTCTCACCTCCTCCCTCAGTCTCTGCGCCTTCGGGTGGTTTCCTAGGTGACCGTGTCACAGGGCGAGAGTAGAGCAAGGGTGCGCGGGCTGGTTCCCTCAGCTGGGCAGGTGTCCCTATCTGTTTCTGAGGGCTGGGGTGACACGAGACGTTTTATGCGAAAACGGACAGCATGGAAGGGGCGGCCACAAGCGGCACAAGGTGGCCGCCCCGCCGGTTGGGTCGACTAGGCTCCACTGGGGAGACGTGGACTCGCTTGAGCTGCTCCAGCTGATGGTGCAGGCAAAGGAGAAGCGGGACTACTGTCTGAAAGGGAGCAAGTGGAAGGCTCTGAAGCACATTATGACCGACGTTACCCATTCTTACCTGTCCGTTCTAGAAACGTGGCTCTAAGTCATCTCGCGACTGCCTTCGCTTCGATGTGCTTTCATTTGGCAGCAGCTTCTTGTGGATTTTGATATGGTTGTGTCCCACAGGCGAGTCTGTTTCGTACCCACTTAAATGCTCGCTGTGGTTCCCAACACAGGATGTCGAAAAAGGTATGTTGATGGAGCGCGGGCAACCTTTGGTACCGTCTGGCGATGCGGCCGTCGATGCCCTGCCGTCGCCGGCTACTTCTTCGACCGCAGATCCTTCCGTCAGGGACGACAATGGCTCTTCCGAGCCACCACACACCCCCCAGCGGCTCTCGATGGCCGATGATTCTCAGCTGTCAGACGACGACGGCCTCGGCCATAAACCGGGCCGGCGAACGGACTGTCGCTCGTCTCCAAGCCCCCCTCGTGCATCGCCAACTAATACTCGAGGCGTTCCCGCCTGTCGTGGTGAGGGCCCGTCCGCTCCATCCTGAGCGGCCTCCCGCGATGGTCAAACCGATTGCCCACGCTGCACCCGCCAGCGCTCTCCGGCTCTCACACCCCCGCTTCGATTGCCTCATTCGGCCGAGCAGCTCGTGGTGCCTGTCGGCGCCCTTAAGAAAGAGCAGTCGACTACAAGCACGACGTCGGCCATGACCGACGGCCTGCAGGTGCTCGCCGAGCAGCGCGAGGCGGCGTCGGAGCGGCATGAGAGCGCTCAGATGGTGTCGGCCATGGCCGCTAAAGAACACATGGACAAGAAGCTGGACCTGGCGGCCGAGCGGATGGAAATAGATCGGCGCAGGGTGGACGGGGAGGAGCAGGACCGGGCGCTCATACGCTCACTTTGTCGAGACGAGCACATGATTTCCATCATCGACGGGCTACACAACGCCGGGATGCAGATGAGCGATTTTCTCGCCCAGCGGGCGGCCCTGATGTGCAGCGACGCGGCCGCCATGACTACAGCCACGGCACCCGCCGCTAGCGCAACCGCAACGACCATCGCTGACACAGACGCGACGGAGGAGCCGCTGGACCAGAATGGCCTCGCACCCCCGCCGCCGCCACAAGAAGATTTGGTCGGTGGGCTAGCCAGTGACGGGGACAATGGTGGCGACGCGTCAACTCGAGAAAAAGTGTGCATGTCCAACGCAGACGTTCGTGCAGAGGATGCATTGCTGCCAAATGTCTTGCTTTGAGATCCTGTTACATTTGACGCCTTGCCCAACAGGGTGGTTACTTTTTGAGACCGCCATTCATTTTGTTTAATTTTTGCGGCCGCATTGCCTGCGGCGCTTGCTTTCTTTGTTTGCATCTCGGTCCGGTGAGTGCAGATTGTTTCCACAGTCGATCTTCATGGTATTGATCTTTCTCTTTGGACAGGAGACACCAACAGACGGCTCCAAAGAAGAGCCTTAGCCCTCTCAGCGTCGTCTCAGACAGAAAAGGGCAGCGCCCAGTCCTTGGTGCCATTGATGATGTCTGCCTGACGAACATGGTGCTCCTGCGTTCCCTTCTTCTACTCGTAGCGACTGGGCTGCACGTCATTAGACTCCCAATTTCAGGCCGGCAGATGGGTCGGTAATAGAAAGTCAGCAACCTTGTCGCGCAATCAGAGGGCCTGACGATACGCAGCTGTCGCTCCCACATCTTGGTGGACGTCATCAGACCCTCGCTCTGCCACGCCCAAAACCCCCGTCCACTCATCTCCCTCGTCAATCAAGAAGTTGTGTAGCAAGACACACGACTCAACTACCAGAGGTAAAAGCTCAGTCTCAGCCGAGACATACCGCAGCACCCGCCACTGACCCTTGAGTAAGAAAAATAGCACACTCCACGAGTGTCCGCGTGGATGTCAGGCAGACGTTAAAGAATCGGCGCTTTGGGGTGAGTTCATCACACGGATACTGTTTCAATGATCAGTTCTCAGAAGCAAACCCGCCGTCCCCAAGCACAACCTGACCAAGACGTAGCAGCCTACGGCCAGGTGTTATCTATCGCTCGTACCAATCATACTCCTTGAACGCCCGACTGTCCCCCAAAGACCCGCGCAGACCCGCTCGTACATAGCACACAAACCGCTTCCGCGCGTTCACGATGCCCGAAAGCAAAACTCCATAAGAACAGTTCCTCGTTTTAAATGCTAGCCTGCACGCAGCTGGAGGCGTTCGGATGGGAAACAGCGTGCCGTCAAGCACAACCACTACCCCGGCTATGCGGCTCCCGAGCCGCTCGGCGAACTCCGTCGCGTTGGCCATTTATGCTGCCAAAGATGAAGGAAAGATCATGCGCGGCATGCTTTTAGAAATAGCCGCCAGCACTTCCCGCTGGAATGAAGCAAAGGTCGAGTCAGCGTCGTCCGATACCTCGCAAGCGACGAACTGGGAGCCCCCGTGGGCCAGCCAGAAAAGCGTAAGAGTTAGGCGGACACGAGGCACGACGGTTGGTGGATGTCCGACCCAGCCGTCGCCTGGGCGCCGGAGGTGAGGGCGGACAAGCGTGTAGAGGCGCTCGAAAGACGCGATGGACATGCGGATACGCCTCTTGAATCCCTCCTCCGACCGCACTAGACGCGCCACACCGGCGTTCCCATTGTCCCGGTCGGACGATGTAGACATGTCCGCACACTGGGAGGTAAGCATTTTCACGGTATCAGGCCATGCTGTACGCCGCACGTCGAGATTGTGACGCGCCTGAGGAGAATAGCTGGAGTTTACGGCACAGTTCGCGGCCGAATCGATCGTGTGAGTCCTCACAAAACCGCAGTGAAATGAATCGCGATCATCTCGGAGAGGAGGGACATACCGGCCGTCGTGACCGCTCGTGCGTCACCTGCTATGGGACTCGAGGTCCAGGAAGTCAGGCTGACCAAAACGCCAAGACATAAAGACATGGTTTACTTGCCAGCGACGACGCTTCCTCCCACCGTCGTCGCCCTTTGTCCTTAAAGGGCGGAAATCGCTGTGCCTGGACCGGGGCCACAAGTTGGCCCGGTCCCGCGGTGCCAAATACCTACGATGCAGATAATTACCTTGAATGCATGACACCACAATATCTGGATTGCCCCGCCCCGCTGTCAGCATAAGAAAGGCCGCCGAGCTCACCCAGACACGTGAGCTGCAGGCGCTTACAAGCCGCAGCGGCACGCCACAAAGGAGACACACCACCGGCCACCCGGCTTCCGGGAACCAGCACCCACAGCCACGAGTACAACTCCTCTGGCGTAGTACTTTAAACACGAGCTCTTCGCGCAGTTCGTGACTACTTCCTCGCGCGTTGTGTGCATGTGTTCCATATCAGTCCACGGACCCAAATTCGCCTCCCGAACTCACAACGCGACTGGGGACGTCGGCATGACTCGGATTGCCGACTTGGCCCCTCTTGATGTTGGTCCACGTCCAGTTGTGTGGCTGTGCACAGTGGGGTTGTGCATCACACCGCTCTTTGGACGGCGGGGTTGGCGATGTATGCCTTATCACGCCGTCCGACGCGCCCCGCTGACAAAAAGGTTGGCATTTTCCAAATGTTGCGATTCTGCATACTGTTTCCCGATCGGTAGGTGTGCCGAGTAACCGATTTCGTATCGGAATCTCGGTATCAAAAATTTCTGATTAATTCCGATGCTGTGGGTCGTGTGATACGTAGGAGCTCCACTCGCGTTCGTGCCGTGTCTCACGCTTACACGGCCACCACTTGACCCAGGCCGTACCAGCGGCTCGCCTCAGCACCCTACCCAACTAGCGCCTGGAAGGCGCCTGTGCCTGACCCTGGCTCGCTCGGACACATCATTTCACCTCGGCGTCAATACTTCTCCCGCGTGAGACGGCACGGCATGCAGAAGACGTCCCAGTACTTGTATGTATGGCTGCCGTGCGCTGGGAAAGGTCAGCGCGACTGGGAGCCAAGTAAATTCGTGCTGGGGTGGGCATCTGAAGCCCCCCTATACTCAGAGCAAGGCTAGTGTCTATTTCCCTGAGAGGAACAATTGATCATTTGATGATCAATTGATCCTCGCTTGGGACACCTCAGAAAAGAACCTTCCCGACGTCGGTTCATTTTTTTTCAACGTAGGCAGACGCAGCGAGCGTGCTTTGCCTGTCGGACTGTTCGGGGGCACGTGAGAAAACCAAAACATGCCCGACAAGGAAAAGAGACTCCCTTTCTATCCTAAGTACGATCAATTGATCATCAGGATCAGGGAAATAGACACTAGTTTGTAGGTGGCGGCACGGATGTGCGGCATTGCCACGGAGTCAGCTGGACTTTTCACTCGAGGGCTTGGCGCTCCACGCGAGTTCCTGACGCGCTGGCGAAAGTATGGAGGCCTCCCCACTCATGGCGGAGCCCCTATCAGGGGTGTCGGAAGAATGGAACACTTCGCACGTTGTCGAGGTTATCAAAAATGCAACACACGATCCGCAAGAAAAAGGAAATCAGAAAGTAGCCCTTAAGCAGCGCTTCAAGTACCACAAAGACATCATGCCCTTCATTAAGCTTCTTTTACTCTCTTTTACATAACAAACACGCCCCGTCAAAGTCGCCAATGGTGACAGGATCGCCGATTGGCTGGAGCAAAATTATAAGGCTCTTGACAATGAGTTACCGTCACACCAGTAAGATCATCGAGTGCACGCCACCACAATTGTAGTACCACTATCAGGGGGGTTTCCTCAGTAGGAGGGAAGTAACCGCCGTCTGGGCCGCTCGCGCGACACCCGCTATGGGACTCAAGGTCCAGGAAGTCGGGCCGATCGAAACGCCAAGACATGAAGACACGGATTAGTTGCCGGCGACGACGGTGCCTCCCACCGTCGTCGCCCTTCGTCCTAAAAGGGCGGAAACCGTCGCCCGGGCCCAATTCGCCGATAGGGACTTGACCCGGGCAGTCACCAACCAATGCTGATAATTCCCTCCATGCATATAAAGTCCCCCGAAGCGATCATTACAGACGGGGGGGAGTGACCGTTCCGCGCGCAACGCGCTGCAGCCGCCGCGTGGCGCCCGGTCGGTTGTCGCCTGCCGCGCCCTCCGGCCGCGGCCACTCGGACCCCGCGGCGGGCATCTGTGCCAGGCGCGCCCCTTCGCGGGCTCGCACCTGCGCTCACCGGCGGGCCCGCCGTCCCCGCTCCGCCCGTGCCCGACCTCGTCGGAGCCGCCGACCCCACCGCCGTCCGCCGCACCCCTTGTGCTCCGCCGGCCGCGCCACCGTCGACGGCATGGTCCCGTAGTACGACAACAATCGCTGCCTGTCATCACGCAGCGCGCCGCGTGTGCCTGCCCAGTCCCTCTCTTAGTGCCGCCCCGCTTCCTCTCGCCATGTGGCGACTTCTTCTCCTCTCGACGCCCGAAGTGCTGCCGCCCCTGGCGTGTGATGCTCTGCATCTCGGAAATGATTGTCCTTTCTGTCCACTAAGTCGAATGGCTGTCTCTCATACTACAGCAGAAAATCCCCCACCGTGCGTCCCCTTTGTTTCTTCCCAACCGGCACCTCCAGCCAGCCCTTTTTTTCTCGCCCCTCAACTGGCGGTGCTCCCCCTCACCACGACCGTTGGTTGAAAAAATAAGTGCACAGAGCTATAATGATTTGAAATCATAGTGTTAAGGAGACACAGGCTCATTGCTCATGTCGGTAGACCGCCCCCTGCTTGGCAATGGCGCGCCTCTCGTGGATGGGGCGCACCTTCTGAAGAATCGGCGCACGAGCGCCGGCCACCGCGCGCAGGCTCGCCTCCTCAGCGGCGCTCGCCGCAGCCGTCCAAAGGGTCGCTGCCGCCGCCCGGAAAGCAGCACTTGCTTTGGCAGCAGCGGCGCGCTCCATTCTCTTCTGTGCGGCCACCGCGGCCGCGACACACTTGAGCTTCGCCTTCTTTTCCCGCTTGACCTCCCGCTTCCGTTGGACGTTGAGGACCGCGGCGCTCGTGACGTGGGCGCCTATTGCCGTGCACACGATCCCGTTCTTCGTCACACTCACGCTGTTGTCCAGAGAGTCCCAGCGCCATAATAATCGCGCGTGGACGTCCAACCACGGGTCCACGGCGTCTACGTCCAGCCGCTGCGTGAAGTTCGATGTACGAGCAGGGAGTGGGTGCTCCATGAAGCTGTTTTCCGCCAATCGTAGGAGGACACGTAGCGACAGGTGACTGGCGTGGCCGTCAAAGACAACCAACCTCTTGCCAGTTCGGCGCAGGTCACCTGTCTCCTCGAGGCAGAAGTTCACCGAGGAGAGTACTATTGATCCGATCACTCCCGCAAGGTCCCTGTATTGAACCTTAGCTCCAGGTGGTAGGTAAACTTCGGGGGTTTGAGCGGAGTCGCTCTACAAATCCCGATCCTCGGCCTCCTTTCCGGGAAGGACGACGATGGGATTGTCAGCCGTCCCGCTCTCTGTGGCTTCAGCCCCAATCTTGATGTTCTCACAGTCCCTACCCGCAGACAAGCTCTACGAAAAGGAATGGCCCGCCTCCGTGTCGACCAGCACCTTATATCTGGATGCCACCATAGTGGCAAGCAGAATCAGCGTCTTGTCCCAGTTCGACATGCGCTCAGCCGTGATGTTGTGCGTGAATACCTTGTGAGCCAAAACCGACAGGTTCTGGGAAACGTTGGCCTTGGTCATTGCCTTGGCACCGCAGCTTTCGACGCGATTCTCCATGCTGTGGGGGAAACCCCGTGTACAGGGTGACACGGCCGCTCGGCATGAGCCGGGGACGCGTCATGACCACTCACGTAACACCCCCCAAGGGGAGTTAGCGTGAGACACCCCCTTGGGCGGGTGTCCAGGCATCCAGAGAGCCACACACGAAACGAATCCTCTACAGGGGCGCGGGGTGATGAGCACCCGATCGGCCCCCCCTGGAGGGGTCTGACACTACCGAGGAAAGCACGCGTCTTCCCGAATCCGGGCCCTCTGAAGGGACCGGGAAGCTTGTGGAAGCTTCCGCAATTCGAGCGTAAGCCGGTCCGACATCTGATCTCCACCATGGATAAAATCCCACCGGAACTCTACACTGGAAATTTGAAAAATGTTGGGATATGTCCCGACGTACTGATCTTGGGTAAATCCTGAGATCTGGGAAGTCTGATGATTTTCCTGCTTCCGCCCGAGACGGGCCGGGGTCCCCTTCCAGTTGAGGGGTAGTCGAGGATGCTGAGCAGGGGCCACTAGAGTCGCAGGCCTGAGACCGCGGCCCGTTGGGCACCAGTCCCCCCATGATGGCGCCCGGGGGTCGGGATTGTGCACGTCCTGCGTCTTGTTTCTGATGGTATGTGAGTGTATGCATTGGGGTCATCGAGCGTCTTCGAATGAATCAGCGTTGCGTTTGCGTTACTACCTTCGGTCTGGTGCGCTTCGCGCTGTGTGATCCAGGCGTTTGTTTTGTTTCTCCGGTGTTTCGCTCCGCATCCTGTTCTGGGCTTTCCGACGGGGCTATACCCCGTCGGCTTTGAGGGCAGGATCCACTACAATTGGTGGAGTAGCGGGGGTCAAGGTCAAGCCTTTCCCGATCAGTCGGGCCGTCCCTGTGTCGTTCTCTTCCGGTGGATTTGCTCTGTTTGTCTTACCCTTGGGTGTGACTGTTGCTGTGCTTGTTTGACTGGAATCTCCCACGGGGGAGTAAGACTTCCATCGTTATGGACAGCATGAGAGGGATGTTGTGAGACCCGCCAGGACACGTGGCGAATCAAACGTACTCGGGAGGGGCAACGGTTGACGGGGAAGGCCCCGCCGATGACGATGGGGGCGACGACAGAGGGCACTAGGGATGTCGATGGGTGTGACGACGGTGGAAAAGGTCGGGAGGGGTCTCAAGGGAAAAGGTTGTCTTTGGAACTGAGGCTGCCCCTCTTGATTCTCCCGAAGGAGCTCGGTTCGCTTGACTATATACTCTCCCTGGGGCACCTAAGGTTCCCCAGAACATGCATGCGGTCGTCTCCACACGGTGCGGCACCAAAAGGGCCAAAAACAACGGGAGACGGGCGCGTGCCGCCAAAACGCGGCACCAAATGGCTCAGAAACGAAGGCAGACGAGCGTGTGCCGCCAAAACGCGGCACCAAATGGCTCAGAAACGCAGGTAACGAAACTTGGAGAAGAAGGCGGCTTTCCACACGTAGGCCGAGAACAGGGGGCACTTCCCATTGGATAGTGCGGCGCTCGACAGCCCCAACAGCAGGGCATAACCGACCCAGCCCTGTTGGCCCCGGATCGTAGTAACGGATTGTCAGGGGCGCTGACAATGATGTCGCGTCCAAATAGGCTTACACGACAGACACCAACTCCCACTGGTGCATTTGAGCTGACGCCGAATCATCCGGAGTCAGACGCCGCATCATGATGAGTCAGCGGGGCGCTGGATGGCCTCACGCCCGATCAGGTCCATCGGCGTGTCCGTAGCTTCCACTAAAAAGATGGAGGCCGTTGTAGCGAATGTTGGACGTGTACAGCGACTCACGAAGTAAGCGTGCCACGTGGAAAGTGACGTTTGAACTTGATGAAATGTTGAAATTAGGTTTCCACGTGGCATGAAAGGCCAGAGGTCTTACAGACGATGTCCCACGCGCAAGGCGCGGGCTCCTCTTCACGACCAGGGCCGTTCAGAATCCGGGTTTTTCAGCAGAATCTTGGATATATCCAGATATATCCGGATACATCCGTTGGAATCTTCTCGCCATCCATTGTGAGAGCAAATCGGAAGACACTGCTGGAATACTCACCGCATGCTCAGGCTCTTCATGGAAAGACTGATGAACATAAGATGTTGCTGCCAGCATGATACCGGTGCTTACAGAACGGTGCTTAATCCGAATCACTATTCCGAAGCCCCTGTTCACGACGCATCCGTGACGGTGCAGTGAGGGCTCAGGGCCAAGTGGCGTTTTGGGGGACCCGCCTCATGTGAAGGGTCGCCCGCGCGTGTCCAAGAGTGTGCGTGGCACGGCGAGGGACAGAGGAGGGGACGGAGGGGAATTCCCGTTCCACCCTGGTTTTGCGACCGCCACAATGGGTCGAGAGCGAGTCTCCCCCGGAGTGCCGGGGCTTCCTGGGAGGCGGAAACAAGAAGTACCGTCCCAAGAACAGGGGCCGTATGACGGTCAGGCGCGTCGGGCTAGGCCCGTGGGTTTACCCCATACACCCCCACACGTCAGTAGGGTTGGGGCTCCGCAAAGGGCCCTAGAGGGGGACGCCTGTTCGGCGGCCCTACGGGACTCATTGGATGCTTTCTTCAGCCAATTACATGAGTGGCTTTCTTTCTTGGAGACAGACCTTGGTGCTTCTCGACGGTTCTGGCGCCGTCGTCGCCGACTGAGCTCCTCCTCCTCGGATGGGGAGTACTCCGGCGGAGATGGGGGACTGCATGTCCCCCGACGTGCGGTAGTACGCACCCTAGGGCGCGAGGTAGAAGCAAAACCTCGTCGTCGACTCCCTGAGAAGATCATCCCTGCGGATGATCGTAATGCAGGGATGCTGGATTTTTTATCGTACGCCTTGGCGAATACGGACGTCCTGTATGACCGGACGATGGCACACGGCCTAGGCCGTCTGCGTAAGGACGTCTCAGCCACCTTTGGTCGAGACGCAGAGAGGGATGGGCCGCCAGCCTTGGGCGTCTCAGAGTTACTAAACCGCTCAGTCAAACCGGGTAATGACAATGATGTTTCAGAGGGCAGAGCCCTCTACCACCTCCCGGAGTTCACCAATAGTGACCTCAAACGGAATTTGTACACCATCATGCCGTCTCTCCAACGAGGACGGAGTGGAGAGGTCAATTTCTATATGGAACTGGTCAATTGGCTTCTCCGAAATTTTGCGGAAGAGCAGTTGCTAAGCGACCAGGACGATCTATTCCACGGAGCCTCGCAGGAGGATGGTGAAACTGAGAATGAGTTTTACGTTCGCCCTCGGGGGCTACGTCGCCTCTGTGGGTATATCCACACAGAGGGGCAGATGAAGAGCCGCTATATGCAGGGGCTTGGTTGGGAGATCCGCGCAGATGCGCTCGAGCACAACAGTGGCAATATGCCGATGGATCTTCCGGTGCAATATGCCGAGAGGAAGGGTGACGTCTGTCGCAGACTTCACGAGAAGAAAAGGAAGCAACAGTCCGAAGAGGCCCGACTGGCCGAGCCCGGTCGAGAGCGTCGAGCCACCCGGCCTACACCTCGCAAGTATGTTACCGCGGCGGTGACAGTCCCAACTAAGGTGGGGGAAGTCCCGCCGGGTCCTTTCCCCAAGCGATAAAGGTCGCTTTGAGCGGCCGAGGAACTACAACTGCCTCGCATGTAGCATGCGAGGACATTTCTTCCATGAGTGTCCCGGCCTCGACGCGGCGACCAAGGCCCTGTTGAACAAGGCCTACGAGTAGCGTATAGCGGAGCGTCCCCAAGGGGACCAGCGCCGTCCTAAGCAGGCAGTAGCAGCCGTAGGCACAAGCCTGGGCCCGCCTTGGTCGTCCCCGGATGACACTACACCCCCACGGGTGGAAGCCGAAGAACCGGTCGAGGAGGACAAGTTCTCCTCGGAAGACGAGTAACGGGGACGGTGGTCTAGCCTCCCCCGACAACTCTGAGAGAAACAAGGAGGTAAAAGTCTTCCCGGCGAGCCGGGAAGAACTGGCCCAGGCGGCCACCGGGGTTCACGCAAGGGAAACCCCCTGAGGGTACGGCGTGTGTATGCATGCCCTCCTCTGGCTATAAGCTAGTCGCCAGGTTATTCCTGAAGGAAGGTTTCGACCTTATTACACGGGCCATGCTGGATACAGGGAGTGTGTAACATATCTCCTTGATATTGGTATATTGGGCCTGGCAGACCCCTTGCCTGGTCAGTATTCAAGTGGAGGATTGAACGGACTCGTGGCTTGCCCTTTGGGAGGTTGCTTCCGTCTTGTATATCTGTCCCTTCATTGATCGTCTCTATTTTGGTGGTTATTCGATCTTTATGATCGCTCGGTCGATCGACCCCGCCCCTTTACCGTCTGATAATAAAAGCACCATGGGACCGGGGTTCGCCGTCGTCGGCACCCCCGGCTCCCCATCGGATGTTGCACGAACACAGGTTCTTCTTCCTCGCCTCTAAGGCGATAGTGTTCGCTTTATTGTGCGTCTACGGTCGGTCGCTATTTACTTGTTAGTTGACCAACGTCATTAATACCACAGTTGGTGTGGCAGAAGGGGATACTCTTTCCGGCCGCGTGCATCTGCACGCGGTGCCCGAGAGCTGTCTCTGCTTGCCAAGTAGCACGGTGACGGGTATTGCACCCATTGGCTTGACGCGCAGGGCGCGTCTCCCACTTGTGTGTGCCACGACGCTGGCCGGCGTGGGTGGTGATCTCCAATTGGAGCGCGGGGCGTTTCTGTTGGCACTGTGCCGGTTGAGCGATGACCCTTGTGGTGCCGATGGGCAACGTGGCAATGGGAAGGGTAAGGGCAACGCCCTGCTTTCCGACTACGTCCCGCCGGGAGGCGTTCGTACGAGCATGTGAGACGCCAACACCCTAGTTGGTTCCCTCCCGGGATCACCTGCGTTGAACGCGGCGGCCTCTGGCCAACCGCTCGAAGCGGACAGCCTTAAGGCAGAGGTGGAGACACTTCGTCTCCGTCTGACGGCCCAACAAGCGACTATCCGCTCGCTAGCGGAAGCAAACGAAGAACTGATCTCAAACGTGGAGGCTTCGCGCCAGGAGGACATCGAGTCCGATGCCCGGTCGGCAAAGTCGCGTCGTAAGACGAAGAGCAAGACTAAGGTCAAGCTCTACCCCAAGGGGGCCGAGTCGTCCTTCTCTCGTCCAGAGCCAGTTGGCCGAGCGACCGAACTTCGGGATCGAGAGCGCAAGCTTCGAAAGTAGTTGCGTAAGATCCGGAAGGAGACCAAGTTGGCCCACTCAACATCCTCAGTTGAGAATGACAACATGTCGGCCGCGAAGGAGTCAAGCTCTTCCGGTGGGACAACTTCCTCTTCGTCCTCCGACTCCGGAAACTCCCCGGATTCCCCGTATTCCCCGTCGTCGAGCTCAAGCTCCGAGTCTTGGGACACATCATCGGACGCCGCGTCTCGACGATCCCGCCCGGGTCCGTACAACAGTCGTCACGACTCTAAGAAGCGGTCGGAGAAAGCCGATCTTGTAAAGGTCATTCGATCCTCCAACAGTCGCTTTAAGTCCTTATTGGACTATCGTACCTTCTTCCTGATCCGACGTGATCTGTCTCTCCCCCCCTCCCTAGTGGAGAAAACACATAAGATGAACCGCCACCTGGATGGCGCATTCCGAAGGCAAGAGCCGTTTACGGGCACCAGCCCCCTCGGTGTATTCGCCTTTCTGACAACCTTTCGTCGTGCATGTGACGCAGCTGGCTTGACGCATGGACAAGCCCTTCCTCTCTTGGCTTTCCGCCTGTCGGATCTGCTAAACGAGCCTTCTCGCGTGCCCTGAACTCGGAGTCCGGGCACCGCACTGATGCGATCCGCGCCTATGGTGCCGCTATTAACTGGCTTCTAGCCAAGTATGCCACCCACGCCGCAATGGCCTCCGCCTACCACGACTTTATTACAATGCGTCAACCCGACAATGAGTCGCCCAAAGCCTTTGCGCTCCGCGTTGAGACACAGTGCGACATCCTAGACGGCCTGTTCCACGCTCAAGATGTGAAGGATGTATTCATCAATGGCTTGTCCGATATTATCCCATCTCATGTCCGGGTACTGGACGAGCAGTTCCCCCAGCGCACCCTGGAGGACACTATCACTGCCGCGCAGATGTATTGGGACGGAACAAATGAGCTTCGCCTATCGCTGAAGCTTCCAAGTCTTCAGACGACTAAGGTGGCATACGCCTCGCCCATGCCAACCTGGCATGCCAATGTCGACCGCTTCTTCCCGGTTACCAAACCGCGGGCCCGGTTTCGTTCCCCTCCTCCGAAGGAGTCTCCTCAGGCGAGGACCGAAATTTGCTACAACTGTAACAAGCCCGGTAACTTCGCTGCGCAATGCGCTGAGCCGTACCGGCCACGTGAACGCCGCAGCCCCGTTATTGCCGTGAAATTTGTAACGGAGGATACCAATCTAACCGTTGAAAGCGATAGCAAAGAGTCCACCGAATCGAAAAACCAATGAGCTCGGTGCCCCTCAGCGGGTTGCCCGGCGCATCATCACCAACTGGTGAAAGACGTAAAGTCACAAGGATACGAAGCCCGGCGCATCGGCACTATGAGATCGCGGCCACTATTGGCCCTTTCCAACGGGCAATGCACAGCTGTCGCCCTGTCCTGGACACTGGGGCCGGCATTAAAATAGTTCGACCTAATGTCTTACCCGCCAACTGGCAGAGTTATGCTGAGAAGCTCGAGCGCACACCCCGCATCGAAGATGCAAACAACAACATCCTCATAGCAAAATATGCTATACATCTGTACATAAATGTTGGATGCGCAAAGGTCCTTGACCGATTCGTTGTCGCCAAACTTTCATCGGTTCCACGTATCCTCGGTACCGAGTTCATGGACAACCATCTCGAAGCCATCTTCACACGCCTAAAGAAGGTTGTGTGGCAAGACCACTTCGGTGATGTCACCAGTAACCTGAGGCAAACGCCTATCCTCGCCACCCTACTTTCCAGTAAGTGGGAACGGTCGTGGAAAGACCAACCTGCTATGGTAAGGGCATGTCGCCAAGTTCGCGTCAAAGGACGAATGGAAGCATGGGTCATGGCGACCTGCGCCACACGTGGCCTTGTCACCATCTCGCCCAACATCCGCCTATGTCGGCACAAGCCAGTGCCAGGGGCCCGTGGCGTTGCACTGGTCAAGCCCGATGAACCATTTTTGTTTAGGGTCTGCAACTTCAGGCCGGACCAGGCCATAGATCGAAAGAACAGCATCCTCGTATTCTCCGAACCATTCCAAGGGCCCATGTTAGCCGCCATAACAAAGGAGAAGGCAACCCAAGACACACCTACTGGTGAGGATACATCGTTGTCCGACGACCCTGTCGAGGACGTGGACCTTAGTTAAGCACCGGAGCATTTACACAAGCAAATTCGGGAGATGCTACGCACGCATTTCGCGATGTGGGACGGTACCCTCGGTCCTACACACGCCACTGAGCATGCCATTGTAGCCCCAGCGGATGCCGTCCCTATCCGGGAACAACCGTATCGCACGGGTCCATTCAAGCGGCAGATCATAGCTGATCAAATCAACAAGATGTTGAAGTTCAAGGTCACAGAACCTAGCCACAGTGCATGGGCAAGCCCCGTCGTCATCTTACCAAAGATCAATGGCAAGGACCGCTTCTGTGTCGAATACCTACGACTCAACAACATCTCCAAGAAGGATGCCTATCTCCTTTCCAGAACAGAGGATTGCCTGGACTCCTGAGGAGAGGCGAAGGTCTTCACAGCCTTTTACTGTACGGCAGGCTATTGGCAAATGCCCCTAGGCCCTGGCGACAGAGAGAAGACTGCGTTTACAACGCATGCGGGTTTTTGCCATTGGCTGTCCATGCCCTTTGGAATGACCAACGCCCCCGCCACGTTTCGACGTGCCCTCGACATTATATTGTCTGGCCTCAAGTGAAAGCTTTACCTCGTCCACCTAGATGATTTCATCATCTGCTCTGCATCTGCAGAACAACACTTCAAGGACGTTGCCGTGGTCCTCACGCGGTTGCGTGAAGCCGGTGTCACTCTCAACCTTGAGAAATGCACCTGGTTCTCCGACGAAGTCGAGTATCTGGGACACATTGTCCGACCGGGTCAGCTCCATGTTCATAATAAGAACGTCGACGCGTTGAAGCACGCTTCATTCCCCACTACCAAGGCCCAGCTTAAAATATTCTTGGGGATGTGTAATGTCTATCGACATTTCGTCAAAGACTTTGCTAAGCTAGCAAAGCCGCTCAACGCAGTGACCCGCGCGGAGGTCCCCCCGGACTTACCAAAACGAACCGACGCAGCTCTCGCGGCCTTTGACGACCTACAGCAAGCGCTTCTCGCACCAGTAATTTTGGCCCTGCCAAAGGCCAAAGGCCAAATAATTACCGGTTGCTATTGGAGCCGTGGACTCAGCCCATCTGAGAAAAACTATTCCAAAGCGGAACGCGAATGCCTCGGCGTTGTGTGGAGCGTACTCAAGCTCAGACCCTTCCTCGATGGCCATCGCTTCCTAATAAGGACCGACCACCAAGCTCTAAGCTGGCTTTTCAGCACCACTGACTCAAGTCGTCGGATGATGCGATGGCGCCTAAGGCTGTCCGAATATGCATTCGACATGCAGTACAAACCCAGTGAATCGCACCACGCCCCAGATGTCTTGTCCCGACCGGACAATGACGCCGCCGTCGAAGATATCAACGATGATATCCTATGCCTCGCATTGGGCGAGACGGCCGACGGCTTGCTGACGGGAAGGTACACGGGTACCGACATTCCGCCCCCCGTCGAATACGATGACATCATGGAAGCCCAACAAACCAACGCGTTGTGCGTCGATTTGGCCAAACGGGTGGCTCGCAAAACGGCGAAAGCCTTCCCTAAAAATGAAAGCCACGGCATCTACAGGCGGGCGCCGTACGGCGACCAATTGGTCATCCCGAAAAGCCTACGCGAGCTTATCCTTACGCTGGAACATCACGCAGCGGTGTCAGCCCACCCGGGTATGAACCGGATGTACTACGCCATGCGGCGTCGGTAATACTGGCCATCCATGGTCACGGATATCTGCAACACTATTACCAAGAGTACCACCAGCGCCCAAAATCGGCTGTCACTACGGCGACACACGTCCCCACTGACGCTGCTCCCAGCGACGGAACCATTGACCGACCTATCGGTCGATATCGTCGGGCCAGTCCCCGCTACCAAAGCTGGTAACCGCTTTATATTGGTCATTACCGACCGCTTCTCCAAGCTGACCAATTGCGTCTCCTTGCGGCGCAAAACGGAAATCTCCGTAGCATCAGCCATTATCTACGCATAGGGCGCCTGTTATGGCCCACCTGACCAAATGCTATTCGATCAAGGACCCCAGTTCATGTCGAACTTCTTCATTGCCGTAGTGAAAGTGCTGGGCACCGAAAATGTGCGCACCACGGCATACCACCCACAGAGCACTGCCCAAGTCGAAAGGTACAATCGTACCATGGCTACGCAGCTTCTACATTAAGTCACAGACGACCCCCGCGGTTGCGCAGAACTACTCCCCGTATTGAACATGGCTTATAATAGCCAGCCACACAGATCGACGGGCATTGCGCCATTCTAACTCGTTATTCCCAGACGAATCCCGAGTTTGCCGGTACGCAACCTCCCCCCAGGGACTCCATTGAAAAGCAAGGGTACCTTCAATGATGGGTCACCTTTTGCGCGCGAGCTTGAGTTCATGGCAAAGCTAAGACAGCAAATTCTGGCCGTCGTGGAGGCCTTGCAAAAGACCCAACGTCGCTACAAGCGTAACTTCTACTCGAACATGGATACGCGTAACAAACGCGTCCGCGTCGGTTACTACGTCTATACGACGAACCACCAACAAAAGAACAAGCTGCAAAGCAGGACCGTCGGCACATTCGTCGTACTCGACGCAGATGATTCTGCCTAAGTCGTAGACGTGAATGGCGAAGAGCGAAGAGTGTGTCAAGCTTAGGAACCACGTTCAAGAGATCGAACCACCACTTCTCCTATGGCGCACGAACCGAGCTTGCCTAGCGGTCCCGCCTCAGATCAGGGTAGTCCTTTTCCTTCAGTGCCACCTTGAGGAGCTAGACCACGTACAGCCGAGCTTTTTCGTCGCCCTTGACCCCCGGCTTGGTCTTAGCTCAAAGACTTGTGGTAAACCCTTGTATTCTCGTCATCTGCCTCCTCCCACCGCCAGGACGATATGATGGTGTTTGAAGAGCCGGTGGAAACGCCGAGTTTTGTCGCGTACTTAACCAGCGGCTCCGAAGCGGCCGGGATCGGCTGAGACCGCCTGTTCACGTTGTAGTGCTCCTTGTAGAGCCGCGCAGCCACCGTCATTCGGCGGTACGGCAGGTCTTTTCCATCCAATTTCTTGTTGTCCGGCGCCTTGTCTTGACACGCACCAGCACAGGTGTCCTCGGGCCCCAACTTGAGGCCTTCGCGCCTGGCCGGCGCCATGCCGCCCGTGCCGTGCTTCAGCTTTATCGTCTCGGGCGTGACTGCGGGCGCTTTCATCGCCGTAGAGCGCATGGATTCCGCCCGCGCCGGCATCGAAGACCGCACAGGGAGGCTGACAGCTGCTTTGCGGGCCCCCATGTCGTTGGACCCGACGAATGACACGGGTAGCTCGTGGCCAAGCTTATGGTACGCCGCCTACATGACGACCTGCACTTGGCCGCTAGTAACGCGATCAAGCAGGGGCGCCTCGTCTGGCGGCGCGCCACACGCGGCCGAGCTCAATTGCCGGGAGAAGCACTCTGTGACAACGCGCCACTTTGCGGGCGGCTTTGACTTGGCGCAGCCCGACACGTAGAGCATAATGAAGGACGGGAACACACCGGGAGTCGCTGCCAAAATGTCTATGACGGCTTGACGTATGCCTTCCTTGTGAGACCCGCCAGGCCACGTGGCGAATCAAACGTACTCGGAAGGGGAAAAGGTTGACGGGGAAGGCCCCGTCTAAGACCATGCGGGAGACGACGGAGGGCCCTAGGGATGTCGATGGGTGTGCTGACGGTGGAAACGATCGGGAGGGTCACAAGGGAAAAGGTTGTCTTTGGAACTAAGGCTGCCCCTTTCGACCACCCCAAAGGGTATCTGTTCGCTTTACTATATACTCTCCCTGCGGCACCCAAGGAGCCCCAGAACATGCAGGCGCTCGTCTCAACCCGGTGCGGCACTATAAGGGCCAAAAACAGAGGGCAACGGGCGTGTGCCGCCAAACGCGGCTTCAAATGGCTCAGAAGCACAGGTAAAGGAACGTGGAGAAGCAGGTGGCTCTCGACACGAAAGCCGAGAACATATGGCACCTCCCATTGGATAGTGCGGCGCTCGACAGCCCCAACATCAGGGCATAACTGACCCAGCCCTGCCGGCCATGGAGCGTAGTAACGGATTGCAAGAGACGCTGAAAGTGATGTTGCGTCCCCATAGGCGTACGCGAGGGACACCAACTCCCAAAGGTGCACTCGAGCTGACGCCAACTAATCCGGAGTCGGACGCCGCATCATGATGAGTCAGCGGGGCGCTGGATGGTCTCACGCCGGATCCGGTCTATCGGCGTGTCCGCAGATTCCACTAAGAAGATGGAGGCCGTTGTTGTGGATGTTGAACGCGTGCAACGAGTCACGAAGGAAGCGTGCCAAAAGAAAATGATGTTTGAAAAGGGTGAAATGTCGAAGTTAGGATTCCACGTGGCGTGAAAGACCAGAGGTCATACATTTCTCAACCTGCCGGTTCCACTATAGAAAGGATGCCGCCTAGAGCCGTCTGTTCTTGGCCAACTTGGCCGCCGGATGGCCTTGGTCCGCACGCCATGCGTCAGACTCTCCCTCTGGGCGCCTCCTGTGAATGGTACCCGCCGGCAGGGCGCGCGAGGCAACGCCATCGCCACCCAGACCGCAAAAAGTGACGGGAAGACTGTAGCCAACTGACAAAGATAATGCCGCTGCCTCTGTCCGTTTGGGCGGCTCTTGGGCCTTGTCCGAAGCCGCGTTCACATCTGAATGTGCTGCCGCCGCGGTGGCAGGGCCCGCTCCTGAGATATTGGCGACGGAGAGGAGGATGTTGACGTCCGTCGGCCATCGCCATTCTTCACCGACACCCACGGCACACGCCCGCCCATGGCCGCCGAAGCGGTTCCCGCGCCCGGCGCGGGGAGATTCAGAGCAGGGGGCGCTCCCGCTGACCTGCTTGGTGGCGAGTTGTGCAAAGTGACGGAAGGGGAGACTCTCGACGCCCCGGACGGCGCTTCGGCCACCAACTCCCCCGAAGAGCTGCTGGCTGCAGCTGACAGCGCCGCCACACTTCCCGCTCTCGCTCCACCCAGATCCTCGAAAGCCGCCTCCACAACACCCGAAGTCGTCGGAGTCATGGAGGTGGGGGATGCGGCGTCTACGACGGCGGCCAGTGGCGCAGTCCCAGACGGCTTGAAGGCGTCAGTGGCAGACACCGATGCCGGCGTGTCCCGTCTGGGGCTCTGTGTGTTGGGAATGGAGGTGGCCTCCGCGATAAACGGCGGTGAAGGCGCAACTGGGGGCGAGGCCGCGCCATCAGCTGCCATGGAAGACGGCCCCACCGACGCCGCCGCCGCATGCAGTCTACGTAGGCGTCGGCCGCGTCTGGGCTGCTGATCGAGCGGAACTGGGCGACCTCAGCCATGCAGGCTCGAGAACTGTCAGTAACGAAGAAGTAACAAAGAAGAGACGCAGGAGAAGGGAAGACAACGACCACATGTAAATGAAGAGACGTGATCCAGGTGCATGTCAGAACTCGACTGCCAAAAGCGAGATGTCAACGGTGTCCCACATCACCTCCCCGCCCTACGTAGACGGGGGTCGCTGATCTCATGGCATTTCAGCCACGAGCATGCCACAAAGACGTCTACCACCGTTAAAAATCGTCCACAGGCACGAGCAAGCATTGATCGAGGTAAATGGTGAGCCCAGATCCACTCTGGGATTTCTGGGAGAAGTGCGACCTGCAACGAGAGGAAAAAGGGTCGTCATGGCGACAGCGGTGTTGCAGGACCGTGCTTGCAGACAGCAAGCCAACTTCGCAGCCCAAATCAAGTCGCCCATCCAATTCAGCACGCATGTGACTTCAATCAGCTAGAACAGACGAGACCTCGCTGATGGCGTGAAAGTATGAAACGAAAGGGTTTTACGTCAGGATCTTGCATAGGACTTTGACGATCGTCGGGAAAGTGGGGCGCATACTAGACGTGTACTAAGACGCGTACTAGGCTAAATCTCATGTACTACAGGCCCGATTGCCTTACTGGCATCAATTTGGGGCGGCGGCCGTGGGGGGGGGGGCGAACGCACGTCATCTGGGGCGGGGGGGGGTCCAGAACGTGGGCTACAAGTCCCACGTGCTGGCCCCGTTGGGTGTACCAGGTAAATCGGGCCATATTCATGGCCTTGTAGCCCCTGCTGAAGCAGGCTACAAGTGACGCGCACACAAGGAAATCGGGTGTGTCTTCGTCGTTTCGCAGCGTGCCAGGGCCAGTCAGGACGGTTTGTCACACATCAATCTGTGTCGGGCGTCCCTGCACTGCCAGAAGCCACCAGCGTTCAGCACGTAGATGCAAAAGCTCTGGGGGTCACACATCAATCTGTGTGGGGCGTCCCTGGACAGCCAGAAGCCACCAGCGTTCAGCACGTAGACGCAAAAGCTCTGGGGGTCATACATCACTTTCTTTGCTGATGTTGGGTGGCTTGGCGATGGGCTGACTGTTCGTGAGCGGCGGGCTACGTAGTGGTGGGCGGGTGGCTGGCAGGAGGTGGGCTGGTGGCAGCGCGCAGACGGCGCGCAGGGGGTGGCCAGGCGGTGGCAAGGCGGTGGCCTGGTGGCGGGCAGGCGGTTGGTTGGCGGTGGGCTGGCGGTGGGAAAGTGGGCGGAGGGCGGTGGGGTGGTGGAGGGTAGGCGGTGCGCTAGTCGCCGGTAGGCAGCGGGTCGTCGGCGGGGAAGTGGCGGCGGGCTCGCGGCGGAAGGGCAGTGGATCGGCGGCGCGCAAGTGGCGCCGGGCTGGCGGCGGCAAGGCGGAGCATCCGCGGCGGGTAACAGGGAACGGGCTGGCGGCGGCAAGGCGGTGGATCGGCGGTGCGCAAGTGGCGCCGGGCTGGCGGCGGCAAGGCGGGGCGTCCGTGGCAGGCAAGCGGGAGCAGGCTGGCGGCGGCAAGGCGGTGGATCGGTGGTGTGCAAGTGGCGGCTGGCTGGCGGCGGCAAGGCGGGGCGTCCGCGGCGTGCAAGAGGGGACGGGCTGGCGGAGGCAAGGCGGCGGATCGGCGGCGCGCAAGTGGCGGCGGGCTGGCGGCGGGCAGGCGAGGGGTCGGCGGCGGGCAAGTGGTGGCGGGCTGGCGGCAAGCAGGCGGTGGATCAGCGGGGAGGAATTTGCGGGGGGCCGACGGCGGGCGGGCGCGGGGTCGGCGGCGGTCAAGTGGTGGCGGGCTGGCGGCGGCGAGACAGGGTGTCGGTGGTGAGTAGTCGGTGGGCTGGTGGCGGTTACGTCGGGGTCGGGCGGTTGGTTGGTGGCGGGCGAGTGGGGGGCAAGCGAGTGCGGGGCTAGATGAGGGCAAGTGGCGTGCAAGTGACGGGCAAGTTGCTGGCAAATGGCGGGCTGGCGGCAAGCAGGAGGCGACCAAGTGGCGGGCGGGCGGGCCGGTGATAGGAGCCGGTGGGTG
>ENA-ORXR01001606-ORXR01001606.1-marine-metagenome-genome-assembly--contig:-NODE-1606-length-23580-cov-8.322725_pt1 | contig 23580 bp, 21 predicted proteins | sample MGYA00237866_ERZ511479 | MGnify/ENA metagenome assembly ERZ511479 | reverse complement strand
TATCCTTTTGAGAGATTAGTTAAAAAAACCTTTAAAGGAGTAAGTTTCTCAGCAATTAGACAACAATTTTTCATTGTAGGTGTTATAGAAGTATGATAATTTTTAACGAAAAAGCTCACAGCTATACCTCTATACTTGGAGACCCCTATACTTCTGTAACTACTAAGATTGGTAAATATAAGCCTGATATAGATTGGGATAAAAAAGCTGAGAATTATGTAAAAAAACATAAATCAGATATTAACATTCTAGTAGATTTAGCTAATAAAGCTAGTCTTACTATGGAAGAAGCTGAACTAAAGTTTGGTACTACATTCTCAAAAGAGAGGATTAGAGAAATCTGGAAAATGAAAGGTGCTAATGCTGCTAGAGGAGGTACTACTTGGCATAATTGGATGGAAAAACAAGATAGTGGAAGAGATAATGCTGTTTATATTCCATTAGTTAACGGAGAAAAAGAAGCTATAGACTTATCTAAAATAGAACCCAATAAGGTTTATCTAGAAATGATGCTTTATAACAACAAAGCTAAAATATGTGGACAGGCAGATAGAGTTTTTACTTTTGATAATACTTCAGAGGTACGTGACTGGAAAACTGTTAACAAAGATTTAGTTCCAGAAGTTATAGCTTATTGGCAAAAGGTAGGTAATAGAAATAAACAAGTACAAGCTAAGTTTAAAAAACCTCTAAATGTTTTGTATAACTCTTATTGGGAGTATGCTATGCAGCTTTCTATGTATGGATATATGTTAGAAACCTATGGTTTTCCTCCTAGAAAGAAGTATAATGAAGCAGGAGACGTTATTAGTGAAGGATTAGTAATAGACCAAGTATTAACAGACTGGGTTACACAAGAACAACTAGAAGATAACATAGCCATAGACTATGACTCAATTCTAAAGAAGTATAGAATTGTAACAGATGTTATAGAAATACATCCACCTTATTTAAAAGAAGAAGTTAAAAAGATTTTAAAATAAATAAAATGAAAGATAGCAAAATAAGTTTTAAAGCATTATCTAGTATAGAAACTATTTTAGATAAAGAATTAGATTTAAATATTAACTCTGACAATACTCCTAAAGTAAAATTAGCTTCTTACGGTGGTGGAAGAAACGTTAATACATCAGATGATATAGATGCTTTAAACATAAGATTAAAATTTTTAGAAGACCTTTTATTAACTAAATATATAAACAAATATCTAGATAAAAAATATGACACACGGAGGATTAACAATGAACAGCCCTGTAAACTATAACTTACCGATTTATACTTTTGACGAAAAAGGGTTTTTAAAAAGATTAAAATGACAGTTATGAAAATAGATAAAAATACTACAGCAGAAATTCTAAAAAACGCTACAATCTCTAATCATCATTACGAAATGAGAGAAAAATATCTTCAGAAGAATACTGAAATATTCTCAAAAGAAATGGAAAAACATTGGAATTTTAAAGAAACAGAAGAAACAGAAGAAACAGAAAAATTGGATAAACCAGAAAGAGTGTTTAAAAAAGATTTATCTGAGATTAGTTCAGATAATATACTTTATGGAAAAACAATACTTCCCTGTAACCGTTTTAACAAAAACACAATTAAAGTAGCAGATAATTGTGGAAAACTTCATTTGGTTATAGATAGTGACAATCCCATAGACAGTATAAAAGAACTAGATAATCTTATACAGTTTTTACAAGAATCTAGAAACAAGGTAGTTAAAAATTGTAAAAGACAAATTGAGAACTATGTAAAAGATATTACAGACCCAGAAGATTCTAGAAGAATAAAAGCAGACAAAAGATTAAAAGAACTCAGAGATTTAAAATAATAATTCCTCTATCCTAGTTAAAGAGATGGCTATAGTTAGTAATGAAATTAAAGAGTACTAGGCTCTTTATATAGTTCCTTTAGCCCGCACATCCCTTAGGAACATGACAGTATTAGTTCGAGTCTAATAAGGAACACTAAATAGTCCTATAGCCCAACGGAAGAGGTAAAGCACTTAAAATGCTTAAAGGTGCTGGTTCAAATCCAGCTAGGACTACATAATGGGTAAGTATGCAAATTGGCTAAAGCACGGTGTCTGTAAAACATCTACATAAGAACTGTTGGAGGTTCAAATCCTTCCTTACCCACAACATCCCCTCTATAGTATAATTGGTAGTACGCCTCTTTGTGGTGGAGGTAGTCTGGGATCGTACCCCAGTAGACGGACTAAATAATAACATTGCGAGTTGGTGTAACTGGTAACATGTGGGTCTCATAAACCTAAGTTCTAGATTCAAATTCTAGGTTCGCAACTAAGTTCTAAGGAACTAAAGAAATCTAGTAGACAACGTAAAATGTCTAAAGTATTATGGAGTTACAATAATATTTATAAAAGTAGTTTTTATTCTAGGTATAAGCAAGTAACGCATAAATGGTGGTGCATCAGCCTTCCAAGCTGAAATAGACCCAGTTCAATCCTGGGTACTTGCTCTAATAAATTTTAAAATAATAAAATGACAGAACAACAAATTAAAGACTTTATTAAAGAACAAATTATAAAGTATGTTGCTGGTGCTGAAGGTATTTCTGAAGAAACTTTAGATAAAGACTTAAAAGATTACAAAGCTAATCTAGAAAAACAAGAAATGCTAGAACAACATGACTATAAACCTCTTCCTTATTTTCTAGAAATCCTAGACTCACCAATAGAAGGACAGGGTTTATTTCTAGTTAATGCTGATGTAGCTTTAGAAAAAGATTCTTATCTAGGAATGAGTCATAATCTCACAGAAAATGGAGAATTATTTAGAACTCCTCTAGGTGGTTTTATTAATCACTCTGATTATCCTAATTGTAAAATAGAATGGAATGAAGATAGTGGTATGCTATTTACTATAACTAGTATAGAACCAGGAGAAGAACTTACTCTAAACTATTTTAATGAGTTATGTGGAGTAGAAGAAACCGATGGAGAGTGGACAACAGACTGCACACTAGAACCATACATAGAACAAGGAGTTTTAGACAAAGAAACTTGTTGTAAGCAGAATCCTTGTACAGTTACAGATAAGACTGGTGAAATGGAGTCTATTTCATTTTATGTAAATGATAAACTTTCTACTAAACAAGAATTCTTAAAAGCAGAAAAAAAAGGTGTAGACAGGACCATAATGTTTTATTGCTCATTAGAAGAACTAGAATATGAACTCTCTAAAGACTAAAATAATAACAACAGAAACAGGCAAATACCTCTACAAGTATAGAGGAGGATGGAAGAACCCAGCTATTTATAGTATGGAAGTTCTTTCGTCCTATCATATTACACAAGTAACAGATTATGAAGATATTTGACATACAGAACAGTAAAGTAGTTATTAATGAAAATGTACTTCTTATTCCTTATTTAAAAAAAGTACATGATAAGTTTGGAATGTCTGCTTTATGTTATCTTTATTACATGACAGACCCAGATAGTCCTTATATGAACTATCCAGAAGAAAGTAAGGAACAAGAGATATTAAAAGATTATCCTGGTGAATATATCTCAGACGATGTTTATATTATAAATGCTCTAGAAAAGCTAGAAGAAATGTATAAAACTCCTAAGTATAGATTCTGGGAAGGACTCAGACAAAAGCTAGAAGAGTTTACTAATATGATGAAAAACATTCCTCTAGACATTGACAAAGAAACAGGAAACTTTAACGAGAACATTAAGTTGTTTGATAAAATAGACAAGTTATTTATGGCTTATGAAAAAGCTGAGAAGGCTAAAGATAACGAAATAAAAGCCAGAGGAAACCATAAACTAGCCTATGACCAGAAGTAAATTAATAGTTAAAAATCTTTTATCTGTAGTTAAATTTGGCTGGGTACATTTTAGTCATTTTGAGGAAGGAAAACTTTATTATATCTTAGAAGATAAAGAAGATAATGTAGAGTATTTATATTGGTTTATTCCAGAAGATAAAAAATACTTAAAAATAGACAAGGCAATAAAACATATAGAAGAACTAAGCCGTTGTAACGAGACTAAACAAATAGAAAAAATATGAAACTAATACAATATAGTATGCCTCATTGTGGTCCATGTTTGTTAGCACAAACTTATATAAAAACTAACTACCCTAAGATAGACTACAACTTAATTAATATAAGGAATTTAAAAGAAGATAATACACTACATTACAAGAACTTTCCCATATCTGTTAGAGGTGTTCCTAGATTTATTACAGTAGATGACAACAATAACTTCTTAGAAGACCTTGGAAGTGGTTTTGGACTTAGAATAGACCATCCTGTAAGGTTAAAATTAGTAGAAGCACTGAAATGATTGAGAGTTGGAAGAATGAAATATATGACTATGAGAATAAAGAATTTAAACTTCTTGTAGAAAACCCTAAAAATGAAAAGGAAATTAGCCAAGCCAGAGCTTCTCTTATAGACATTTATCAAAACCCTAGTATTGGATATAATCTAGATGCTAGGGTTTTTGACGTAATAAAGGATGGGAAAAAGTGGGAAAGAGAAGGGTATTATTGTAATAAAGTTCCTTTGTCTAGAGATTTTATAGCTTACTGGGACTTACAAAAAAAGCTAAGTTATACTGGGATTTTACACGAAGACTTGTATATTCCTGGAGATTACTATTTTTATCTTAACTTTTGTCCTATTGCTCATAAAAAAGGTAAATTTACTATTCCTGATTTTAGAGATGCAGATTTATGGTTTTTTCAGTTACTAGAATATGCTGATTTAAATGGACTTTTTACAGCAACAGCTAAAACTAGACAATGTGGAGTAACTTTAAAACTAGCTTCTAGATTATTAAAAAGATTTTGGTTTGAGGAATATCATGCTTGTAAATATATCTGCTCTGATGAAAAATATGTAGATGGTGGTTGGGAAATACTAGAATCCTATAGAGACCATTTAAATGACCATACAGCCTGGTACAGACCTCTAAATCCTTCTAAAAAAAGAGACTGGATGCAACGTCAGGAAATGTCTGATAAGTCCTATAAGGGGCTTAAATCAGTCTTAAAAGGAAGAACTAATAAGATAGACGCAACTTCTATTGTTTCTGGTAAAACAGACTCAGCAGTCATTGATGAAGCAGGAATTAATAAACTATTACTAAGTACAATAGAATATTTAGCACCAGCACTAAAGGAAGGAGATAAAACTTACGGTAGTCTACATATAGCAGGAGCAGCAGGAAGTATTTCTCAGTCTACAGGTTTACGTAAAATAATGTATGACCCAAAGACTTATGGATTTTTAGAGGTTCCAGACCTAGACCACCCAGAAAGAATGGTTGGTATGTTTATTCCAGCTTATTGGTCTTATGGTAGTTGTCAAGATGAGTTTGGTAATTCTTTAGTGGAGAAAGCCAAGTTAAAAATAGAAGAAGATGCAGAGCTAATGAAAAAGAAAAGTTTTACAGCTTATCAAACGTGGAGGTCTCAGCATCCTATTAGTTTAGATGATTTCTTCGCCAGTAGAACAGAGAATATATTTCCAACAGAGGAGTTACAAATCCATGAGACTTATCTAGAACTAAACGTCAAGCCTATTACTGTTGACCTTATTAGAACTCCTAAAGTTATTCACAAACTAAACAGTAAACCTATCTGTGATGAATTTCCTGTTAAAAGAACAACCTTACGTCCTTCTACAGTTTGTGTCATAGAGCCTCCTATGAATAACCCCCCCTGGGGTCTATATTATGCAGGAGTAGATACAGTAAAGCCTATTAAAAGTTCTCACTCTGTTTCCCTCCAATCTATTTATATATTTAAAGCTGCTCACGAAATAGAAGGAGAATTTAGCCAAGAAAGACTAGTTGCCTGGTACACAGGTAGAGAAGATAAACCTAAAGAAACATTCCAGATTACTTTAGACTTAATAGAGTATTATAATGCTAGAGCATGTATAGAAAACAATGAAAGAGGATTTATAGACTGGATGCTTAATAAGAAGAAAAACAAGTATATTCTAAGAAGAAATGAGCTACCTTTAAATAAAGACCTTATAATGACTTCTACTATTAATAATAGTGAGTATGGAATTAGAGCTACTTATCCTTTTAAAAGAGATATTCTATTTCCTGCTGTACAAGAGTATGTAGGAGAAGTTATTAGTGAAAAAACCCATGAAGACGGTAGATTAGAAGATGTACTTGGATTAACTAGAATACCAGACAAAATGCTTATAAAAGAGATGATAAACTGGAATCCACATCCTAACTCTAACTTTGACAGAATAGTAGCTTTTGGTTTAGGATTATTTGCAGCACGTCTAAACACCACTAGAGGATTAATAGTTAAAACTCCTAGGAAAACCGACGAAAAACCTTTAAATTACAATAAGATGCTAAGGAATGGTGCTTTTAGTGGCGGCTTACAAAACAAAATAGGATGGTATTAAAATATATATTAAAACAAGACCAAAAGATTAAAAAAGACGGTTCTCCTGGAGAGAATCTTAAAAAGATAGTACAATACTATGAAAGTTTAGGGGCTACTCAGGTTAAAGCTAAAAGAGCCAAGTATAGAAAATTATATAATCTAGCTAATGGCAGAATTACTAAAGAAGATTACATTAGAGAAGTAGTAGACCCAGAATTAACTTTTGAGGATAAAGGAGCAAAACTAGATGATGTGGGATTAGATTTTTATCCCATTTTACCTGTTATTAGAAACTCTATACTAGGTTCTTACAATAAAAAATACATTAAATATTCTCCAAGAGTAATTAACAGAGAACATACTAACTCAATCCTAGAATCATTTAATAATGACCTAAGAAATTCTACGGTTAGTAGTCTCCAAGAAGTATTTTTAGGAGAAAATCCTAATCCTACTGAAGAAGAGTTTAAACTATTCCAAAGAAGCAAAAAGATACAAAAAGCCTATAAAAAAGAGTATAGGTCTGAAATAGAAAAATGGAGTCATCACATAATTAAAAGAGATGATTTAAAACATAACATAAAAAAAATAGAAAGAGAATTACTTGACCAAATAATTATAACAGAAGACCCTACTGTTCATCTTAACTATATAAATGGGGAATATTATCCAGAAATAATAAACGAAAACAACACATTTTATCTAAAATCTACAGAATCAGATTGTTATTCTGAATCTCTTATGTTTGGCTGGTTTGAGTATATGAACATAGGAACAATCCTAAATAAGTATGCTGACAAGTTAAATGCTGACCAAGTTAGATGTGTAGAAGAATGGATGGGTAAATACTATAGTGGATTTAGTCTAGGAGAATATTATGACCATTTTACTGGAAACAGGAGTCAAGACCAAACTGCTATACAGAACTTTTCTATGTTTAAAGAAATAGAAAATGATGGTACTAGATATGACGAGTATAATCAAGACTTATTTAGAGAAACTGTTATTTATTTTCTACTTCCACGTAAAGTAGGATTTGTTACTTTTAAAAGTCCTGGAGAACCTCCTATTAAAATGGTGGTAGATGAAACTTTTAATGTAACTTACAAGCCTATATATGAGAAAGGATACCCTAAAGTTAAAGAAGCTTTATTAGAAGGAGAACACGTAGAATGGACTTATTACAACGAACTATATAAAGCTATTAAGTTAGATTTTAGTCTTTTAGAAGGAACTAGTGGAAATGTAGTCTCAGATAGAGGAGACCAGAATACTATCTGGATAGAGTGTAAAAAACATGACGTTCAGTATTCTGCCAGAAATATGAAATATGGAACTTCTATTCCTGTATATGGGGGTAGTGTTTCTAATCGTTATAGTGAATCAATATCTCTTATAGAAAAAGGAGCTAGTTGGCAAATATTTTATAATTGGATATGGAATAGAAATGCTCAATTACTAGCTACAGAAATAGGAAAATTTTGGGCATTTAACCAGATGGCTATACCTAATGAAAGTTTAGAAGAAAGCTGGAGTAAAAATGGGTTGATGAAATGGTTAATGGCTGGAAGAGACACCAGTATAGCTCCTCTTGACCTTAGTGTTTCTAATATGGGACAATCTTTTTTACAAGGAGGAATAGGTCAAATGGTTGATTTATCTAGAACTACAGACATTTTAGAAAAAGCACAGTTAGCTGAAAGAGTAAAAATAGAAGCATATGCGGCTATGGGACTTAATCCAGAATTTATTTTTGGAGATTTTTCATCTAAACAAACAGCTACTTCTGTAATGCAGGGACTACAGAGGTCTTCTAATCAGATTGAGCATATATATCAAAGATTACATGACATACTAAGAAATCTACGGTTAGGAATGCTAGAAACTGCTCAATACATAGAGTCTAATAATCCTATTTCTGAAATTTCTTACTTAACTTCAGATGAAGGTAGAGAGATTTTTAAAATGCCTACTAAAGGTTTAATACTACATATTTTTGATATTTATATAGACTCTACTTTAGATGACTTAGAAACTTTAGAAAGAATAAAGGCTAGGGCTAGAATGGACAACACAATGGGAGCAGATGCTTATGAAGCAGGAATTATAGAAACAGCAGACCATAGTGGAATACTTTTAGAAAAACTAAAAGAGTTAAGAGACGAGAAAATACAAAGAGAACAAGAAGCTCAACAACAACAAGCTCAACTCCAGCAACAGGGTTTGGAGCTACAGAGACAACAAATAGAAAAAGAGATGGCTTTTAAAGCTGACCAAAATGAGAAAGAAAGGCAGTCTAGAGAAGATATAGCTCACATACAAGCTTTAGGATATGGTAACAGTGATTCTAAAGAAATTAACAAAGAGATACAAGAAGCAATTAAACTACAATCTAAACTAGATAAAGATAAACAAGAGTTTGCTTACAAACAATCTTTAAGGGATTTAAAAAAAGAACAACAAGACCAAACCTTTTCTAATAATAAAAGAAACATAGATTTAAACGAAAGAATAAAACTAAAACAGCTATCTCAAAAAGACAGGGAATTAGACATTAGAGCAAAAGAAGCTGTAAATACAGATGAAAGAACTAATAAACTATAAAATCATTAGGATTTCTAAAATAATTTTATTAACTTAATATTAAACAAGCATGAGTGCATTAAATTTAAACCTACCCTCTATAGACCATGGAGAAGTAGTAAAAGACCAAATATCTATAGAAGATATTGACAAAATGTTGGAAGAAGGAAACTACGAAGACCTAGAAGAAGGCGACGAACCTATTCCAGAACCAGACTCTCCAGTAGAGGAAGAACTATCTCCAGAGCCAGAAACTTCAGAAGAAGATAGCTTTGAGCAATTTGAGGAAGAAGAAAATATAGCTGGACTAGCAGAGTTTCTTTACAAGGAAAAATCTATAATTATCCCAGATGATTTTGACGGAGAAGTAGATAGAAATGACCTTAAAAATCTTATTGACCTTAGAGTTGAAAGGGAAAAAGATACTGTTAGAAAGGAGACCCAAGAGTATACACAGAAAGCCATTTTAAATAAAATGAATCCTGTTGTACAAGATTTAGTTTCTTATCAACTAGAAAATCCTAATCTAGATGGAAATGATATTTTAGAATATGCTGCCAGTTTACAAGGAGTAAATAGAATAAACTCCCTAAACCCAGAAACTCACGCAGATGTTATTATACGTGAATATTATAAAGCTATACAACTTCCTGGAGATGAAATAGAAGATATGATAGAAACACTATCTAATACTGAAGGCAAACTACAAGCTAAGGCTGTTAAACTTAAACCAGAGCTAGATAAGATAGCTCAATCAGTTGTGTCAAAAAAAGTAGAGAAAGAAAAATTAGTAAGAGAATATGACGAACAACTACAAGCTACTCTACATAACGACACAGTAAAGGTTTTAAATAAAGGAGAACTATTTGGAGTTAAACTGAGTGAAGCAGACTCTCAGTATCTTTATTCTGTTATAATGAATAATGAGACTGTTGTAACAATTAAAGGAAACAAAAAAGTAGAAATGGGAGAATTAGAAGCCAGAATAATGAAGGCTAAATATGACCCATCTGAAAACAAAGAAAACTTAATGATGGCGGCTTTAGTTCTTAGAGACGGCTTAAACGGAATAAAAAAATATCTGGAAAAAGAAGTTACTAATAAAGAAGTAGAAAAGTTCCAGAAAGAGATAAAATTTAGAAACAAAAAGAAAACGAACATCAGACAAACTAGTTCTCCTCAGAAAGAACTATCTGGCGTCCAATTAACATTTTAATGAGTAAATTAAATACTAACGTAGCTACTCCTCTTGTTTTAAACAACGGGATGTATCTACAAACAACTGAATACAACCACAAAGGTGGTCACTTAGATAAAAGCCACTTAGCAGCACAAGGAGAAGGAAGAGCTTACATGACAGACTTAGGGGTAATTGAACCTTGGGTAACATCTGGCTATCTTAGTAATCCTTATATGTGGGGTTTTGGTAATCTAAAAACACAATATAAAAAAGTTCCTGGTGGTAAATATAAATGGAGTTTTCCTATACATCAAGAGCCTTGTAAAATTTTAGAGATTCTAACAGATTCTCCTTACCCAGGTAGGGGTGGTGAAAAAGTTAGGTTGAGAGTTAATAATCCTAAGTATGACAATGGCTGGATTATAACTGCTGACCCACATCTTCCTTTTCAGATGCTTATTACAGAAGATGAGATTGAGTATGAAATAGACTCTGCTATCATTACTGTAACATATTTAGGACCAGATGCTAATACCAAATGGATTCCTAGAGATATTATATGTCCAGGAACAACTCTTATTCCTATAAGTACTGTAGAAACAGAATATTCTCAACATGAGCCAGGTATTCCTGGATTTACAGCAGGAGTTAGAGAATTTTGGAATAAAGTAGGAGATAGCCGTTCTGCTATCCATTATGAAATAACAAGAGACGCTGCTTATAAGCATGTTTCTAATAAGTTTCTTTCTAGTTTGGATGCCCACAGGGAAGTAATTGAAATGTACAAGTTTAAGCCTAATTCTTTAGGTCACGATATGTCATTAAAAGGACAATCTCCTCAAAGTCTTACTAATGTTTATGCTAGACGTTATGGTAAAAATAAGTGTAAAGAAGCTATTCTTAGAGATACTGTACAAAAAGCATGGGTTCCACGTATTGAAGCTCTAGCTATTGCCCATCTTAAAATGGGTAGAGAGAAAAAAGCAATTTGGGGAGCTGGAGGTGCTTACACTTGGGATGGACCTAATAGAGAGTCTATGTCAGTTGGACTTTTCCACCAACTAAACAAAGGAAATACTTATGAATTTAATATTGGTCAATTCGGCGTAGCCGACCTAGAACAGGTTATTGCAGACCGTTTTAAAGATAGAGTAACTCCACACGGAAGTATAGATTTCCAGATAGAAATTGGTGTGGGTCATGCTATGTATGCTCACCTTAAAGCAGAACTTGGAGAAAAGTTTAGAGGCTTTAATACTACTATTGCCAGTACAGAAATTATATCTGGTCCTAATAAAGGGAAATCACTTGACCCTATTGAGATAGACTCATGGCGAATGACTAACGGTTACGGAAGGATTAAAATGAAAGTTCTTCCAGGTCTTGACCCTACAGATGCACATGAGAAAATTAACCCTATGATTCCTAGTAGTGTTACTGGTTCATCTACTAGATTGTCTTCTTGGATGATTGTTATAGAAGATATTACTAATAGTACAGAAGGAAACATCTTAGAATTGGTTGACGAAAATGACCATGAGATGCAAATGAGGATAAAAACTGGTAAGTTAAACTACATGGGCGCACCTACTTTTAGTGGTGGAGCTTTTGGAGGTGGAGCTTTCAAGCAATCCTATGATATTCCTGGTTATAAGGTAATATATACCCAAAAAGATAAAGCTTATTTCGTTAAAGACATAACGAAATCTCTTTTAATTAAACCAATTAATCCACTTACAGGTAGAGCCATCTGGAGTGATTACTGGAAAGACTAAATAAAAATAATGCAGATAAAACAAGCAAAAACACAAACAGAATTTATGGGGCAACCAGTTAGACGACTGCCCCAAACTTCTACTGGTTTTCCAATTCCTTATGTTTTAGGGAAAGGATGGCAACATGGTCTTAATGAAGACGAAGTAAAAATAGTAGAAGAAGCCTATGGACATAGTTTTTCTAACAAAGAACACGATTCTTACTGGAAAAGTATTAGATTTATTCTAGACCATGAAATAGATAGTATTGAGGAAGGAAACCCTCTTGATTTGTTAAAACTAAGAATTTTACAAAATAGAGGTCAAATAATTTCATCTTTAAAGGATGACGGAACTGCTATTCCTGATTTTGTACTTCATAACGAAGAAGAAGAGACTAAAGTAACAGCCAGTCTTTACAAACGTAGAGACAAAGCTATTGTTCAGCTTAACAAAGTGGCTAAATCTCCTCTTTATATTGTAGCAATATCTAATTACTTACTTCCATCTAGTATGTGGACAACAAGTGAAGATACAGCTTACATCAGATTAAGAGATTATGTAGAAGGAGTTAAACCTTTTGATACAAATAAAGGAAAAAATGTAGATACTTTCTTAGCTACCATAGAGCTGGATAAAGATTTTCTGTATGTTAGTGTAGATGTTAAAGAAGCAATTAAAAGAAATATTATCCGAAAAGTTGGAAACTCTTTTAAAAACATCTTATCAGATATTACTTATGGCAGGAATAAAGAAGAGGTGATTACTTTTCTTATGAATCCTGCTAATCAGGACGAGTTAGGAGCTAATTCTAAGAATGACCTAGCCACCTCAATCAGACAACAAATAAAAAACAAAAGATAAATAAATGACATCATTTAACAACAGTGTAACACGTTTTTTTGCTCCAACAGCTATTGCCCCTTCTGGGTTGAGAGCTTGGGAAATGAAAGGCGGAGAAATAGCTATCATAGACTGTGACACAGGATTAACTGTAGACAGTGCTAAGAAAGCTCCAGACAAGAGTTACAACCTTTTTTACAAGTCCCATTCTAAGGGGCTAGAAAATTCTCTTTTTAGAGACCAGTTTGGAAAAGAACTGCCTATTAAGAGTATGAGAATTACTTGTATTGACAAAGCAATTTGTGATGATAGTGCTGGTAATCCACAGGAAACTTTCCTTGCTTATCTAGGTTTTGACGGACTAGATAAATGTAAGAATTTAGACCTTAAATGTGGAGAAACTTATTCTTTACAGGTTACAGTACGTAGTCAGGTAGTTAGAAACACTTTTAATAAAAATTTAGTACAAAATATTCCTTTTAAAACAGGATGCTGTGAGGGTTGTGACGAACAAGCTAAAGCAGAAGTTGTATTAGAGAGTATTCTAGAGGCAGTTAAAAACTCTCCTTATTATGCTAAAAATTATTTCCGTATTAATGGAGTAAAAAGTTGCTGTCCAGAAGATGAACCATTCCCTAAGAAACTTTGGAAGAATTGGACTCTTACTCTTTGTGATGCAGGAAATAACCGTGACTTAGGAAAAGTTCAGTCTTTTTACAGAGACTATGATGTATGTAAAATTGAGAGAGAAAATCCTTATTCTACATATCAAGTATGTTTACCAGACGGAGTAACGCCAGAACCTTATGTACAGAAAAACATTAGACAATTAGTTTGTGATGAATGTCCTACTTGTCCTGATGAATTTACTAAAATAGATGCTGGAGATAAGTATACAGCTTGTTTTTATAGTCCACTTTTAGCAGACCCATCAGACGCATATACCGTAGATTATTATGCAGACCCAACTACTGCTCCAGAAACTATTGACGGACTTGTAGAAGCTCTTGCAGCTAATGTACCAGGTTATGTAGCAGAATCAGCTAGTGTTTTAGGAACTACTTGTGACGATGTAACTCTCCAGGTATGTGTAGAAGAAGGAACAGACCTTAAAGAACATGGTATTGCAGGATTAACTGTTACCCATATTGGAAAGTGTCAAGGAAGCTGTGAAGGAGAAAAAGAAACAGAATGGTGTGAAGGAGACCCTCTTTACAGAATTTCTAGAAAGAAATGTATTACTTTAGATAAACCAGATTGTGAAGAAGGTGTAGAATTAACATTAGAAGATGATTTATCTGTTTGTTTAGCTGCTTCTGCTTATGGCGTCTCTGAAAAAGCTGCTTTAGTTTTAGCAACAGGCGGAGTAGGAGTTTATGAACCAGGAGATATTACAGAACAAAATGTTATTGTAGGTTCTCTAGAGATTGTAGACCAAACAGATTGTCTTATTAAATATACTATTGAGCAATGTTCTCAATGCTTAGAAGATGGTTGTGACTGGTTTGGAAAAGACGGAGCAGAGTTTCCAAACATCCCACCTAAAGATAGTTTTATCTGGCAGGATTGTGAGTGTGAAGGTTGGACTTTTGATGATGCTGGCTGTCCTATTCCTCCAGTAGTAGAGGATAAAGACTGTTGTATTGGTCTTAGGTTTGAGGGAGCATTAGTAGATAGAGAAGATTTGGGAGCTTGTCTTTATGACATTAACGACCATATAGAACGTGACCCAATAACTTTGGAAGTAGCTATTATAGCTAGCCCAGATACAGAAGGTTATGATGCTTGTAATATGTTTGAGATTCCTTGGACTGTTGTAAGATACGGTAAATATACAAGAGGAAGAGGAGAGTATGCCGCTAGACAAGAAAGACTTAGTAGAGAATATGACGGTTATGATTACTATAATCCTAGAATGGAAAATGGTGGACTTATGAGACTTCGTGAAGGTAATGTTTATGACATTAACCCTATGAAGAATTATAACTATATTCAGTTATATCACAACAGCAATCACAACAAACACCACAGTCACAGCAGTCACATTAGAGAAAGAATTTTTATAGCAGTAGATACTGAGAATCCTCAGTTGCTGGATAAACTAAAAACATACTTTAATGCTACATTATTGTCTCATGGGGTTTGTAAAAAACTCTAACAAAAAATAAATTTGCTTGTTTTATAGGAGGGAAGGGAGGTAACTCTTTTTCCTCTTTTTTTTTAATTTTTACAAAAATGGAAGTACAAGAAGCATATATATACATTAAGGACAGGCTAAATAAATTTAACTCTTCTAAAGATATTAACGAAAGACAATTTCTTTATGCCTATAATAAAATGATTTTTCATTGGTATGAAGAAAGATTAAAAGTAGCAGAATCTACCCAAATAAGACAAGAAGAACTACAACAATATTTAGAAAATATTTGTGAAAAACTCCGTAAAGATAAAACAGGAACTTATTTAAAGTTACCAGAAGATTATTATACTTATTCTAGAGTTAAAGGTATTTGTGGGGATTGTGACAATACTGTTATAGGTAGACCAGCAGAAGAGGGTAACATTAATAATTATTTACAGCTTTATCCTCCATCTCTAGAGTGGGAAGAAACATGGTTTACAGTCAGAGATAATAAGTTATATTTTTATACAGATTTTACTTGTAAAGAGGTAGAGCTTATTTATTACAAATGTCCTAGACTTATAGACATGGATTGTGTTGGTGGAAAAGATATACATCCAGACTTAGATAAAGCTAGTATTCACGAAGTTTTAGATTTAGTTGTATTACTTTTAAGTGGAGATGCCCAAGACCCCAGATACCAAACTATTTCTAACCTAATAAAAACTTTTACATAAAAACTGCGTAGATATGATTTTAGAACAACAAGGAAACTGTAACTGTGATAGAATAGTTTTCCTAGATACAAAAGAGTATCAGAGAGAACCAGAGAATACTATTTTAAAGATAGTACCACCTGATTTTACTACAGAATATTTAATTCCTTATAATGCTAATGCTATTACCCTTATCAAGCCAGAGCATATTAGCCAGACAAATTTACCAGGAGGACTCTATAATTTTACAACTTCTAGAAGACCTAATTCTAAAACAGAAGAATCTTTTTGTTACTTAAACATCTGTCCTCTTGTAAAGAGAATAGCTAGTTTAGCTTGTAATGAAGAAAATCTAGAAGAATTAGTAGATTGTAAATTAGAACTAGAAATAGCTCAGAAGGTTGCTGACAAATGTCCAGAAAAATCTTGTGAGATATATTCTATGGTTAGTAAAAAACTAGATAAATTAGAAGATGAGTGTAAACATTGCAAATAACATAATAGCCAAATACTATGGCTTAGAACACAATAATATAAAAAAAAATTATGGCAAAGAACTGTGTTGTCCAGAACCCCGTGTCTGTGAACCAACTTGTAGAAATTTTACCGACAGACTGCTTTGGAACAAGTGGGGGCTTGAATCCCATTTTGGAAGTTATCTGCAACCATATAAAAGAAGTAGAGGAACTAAATATTCCTACTAATACTACTTTAGAAGACGCTATTAATGAAGCTTTAGAAAGTATAGAACATCCAGAATATACTAATCCTTTAGATATAGATTATAATAGATGTAAAAAAGATGATTGGAGTTGTAGTAATTGTTCTACTTGTATTCCAGAAGGAAATATCATCCAAGCTCTAATTAATAGAGTTAATTCTATGAAAGACGAACTTCAGAAGAAATGTTCAGAAATAGAAGAATTAAGAGATGATGTAGAAAACCTTAGAAATGAAATATCTAATCTAGATTGTTGTAATCAGGAATCTTTACTAAACAGAATAAAAAAATTAGAAAATGAAAGCAGTTGAATTTAATAAACATGGAAACTGTAGTAAGTGCCATCCTAAACCTTGTGATTGTCATCCTTGTTCTGGAGCAACTGTAGGAGACTGTCATCCTATGGAAAAACCTTGTGGGTGTGGTAAAGGAGGAAGTTGTGGCTGTAGTAAACCTACTTGTGCAACACCAGTTAACTGTGGAGTAGAGTATGATAATTCTGGTTGTGAGAATGAACAGACTACAGATTGTATTTTTATAGGAGATATAACTCTTACAGAGTACTTAGAAACTAACATAGAATACCTAGCAACTCTTATTAAGGGACTAGCTCCAGTTAGAAAAGAAACCTGGGATGGTTGTATTGGAGATGGTTATGCTTATGTATCTATTTCTGGAACAATTTATAACGAAGATAATCCTACAGGAGTAGAACTTCTTGTAGACGAATATGATTGTCCCTATAAACTAGTAGTAGAACTAAACTTTAGAGACTGTAATGTCTGTGAAACTTGTGAACTAAACACTTACAAAGAAGGAGATACTTACTATGCTCAAATCTTAATGGAAGGAGAACCAGTTAATGCTGAGTTTTCTATTACTCCTGCTGCTTCTGTAACAACTAGTCCTGCTTTAGTAGGATATGAACTAACAGGAGGAGTTACTTACTTTATAACAGGAATTACAGAAGAAGGTTGCGTAGCTACTAAACAAATATGTGTTCCTTATGATTGTGAGAATGTTAATATAGGAGAACCTTGTAATGATGGAAATGATTGTACAGAAAATGATATTATTCAACCAGACTGTAGTTGTTCTGGAACTCCTATAGCTATAGACAGTTCATGTGCTTCTACTACTTGTGTAGGAAAATTTTGTATGGATGATTGTGGAAATGTTATTCCTGGAATACTAGAAATACCTTGCCCTGACCCTTCTACTTTTCCTTGTGGAACTAATCTAGACACAAACTGTCAAAATTGTCCAAGTGGAAATCAACCAGTTTGTCCAGACTTATCTAATTTCCCTTGTGGAGAAGAAGTATACGATGAATGTGGTAATTTATGTGGAACAGGAACAGGTTTAGGGGAATGTCCTGACCCAAATACTATTCCTTGTAATGAACCTGTAACAGATAATTGTGGTAATGATTGTGGAGAAATAGGAACAGCTAATTGTTCTGATTGTCCAGATGGAACTAACATAGGAGACTCTTGCCAGATAAATGGTTTAGAAGGAACTATAGATGAAAATTGTAATTGTATATGTACAGGCTGTAATTATTCTTACTATAGTTGTGATAATCCTGGAACCTTTGAACTTAGGATTCCTTTTATGCCTGATGATATAGCAGATGAAGGAGCTAACTTTACTATAAATTGGTTTGGATATAATAATTCTAATTGGAGACAACTAGACGAATTTGTATTTTGTCAAGGAAACAATGCACCTACTTCTGTACAGACTTTAGTAACTTTGTTGTTGGAAGAACAAGGAGCAGATGTAAGTCAAGTAGTTATTGGTTCTACAGTTATAAACGGTCAAGATTACCTTACCTATACTTATACAGGTTGTGAACCCCTTAGTATTTGTTTTGCTCAGACTAGTTATGTAGTTTCTGGATTTGTACAGAACTCTCAACAATGTAACGGAGATACTATGTTTTATAATCTTCCTGGTCAAAATGATTTTTATCCAGACATTACTGATGAAACAGGAGATACTATAAACGGAGCCACAGTTATTAATGACTTCCAGGCTTGTTCTAAAGTAGTTGCAACAGGAGAAACCTTAACAGGAATAGCCTGTACAGACGGAAATAAATGGTATGACCAAGAGACAGGAGAAGAAATATCTTATTCCGAACCTTGTGATTTAGAAATAGAAAATTCAGCAAATAGAAGAGCTAGTAGTAACTACGAGTGGATAAATGGTAAATTAGTAACAAAACTTTGATTACTGCTATTTTTGTCGTATCTTTATATAATAATAAATGTTATGAACAGACCTAGTGGGAAATATACATACTTACCAGATAAGCATTACGAGAGTAATTATAAGATACTTTACCAATTTGGTAAAGAAGTGATTAAGGAACTGAGCATTAACCCAGACGGTGTTCAGCTTCCTTTTTTTCATATTAAGCTAATTAGAAAGAAATGTATCTCTAATAGTAACACTTTAAAGAATAAATATGGTGAAAATGCTGAGTATAAGAACTCTCACACAGATGGAGACGTAATTACCAGTAAAGTAACCTGGAAAACTAAACTAAATAACAAAATACCTTTTTGGGCTTGGGCTAATATCTTTAAACTAGAACCTTCTAGACCACTTAAAACAGCTCAGTTTAATTTAAGTAATAATAATTATTATGATTTTGACAAGATATGAAAACTATAAGAACAATAATAAGTGATATAAGAACTATTTTAAAGGAAAACAATAGAGATTCTGTTTTAACTAACAAGGCTATATGGAATAGAGTTTGCTCTGTAAACACCCAGTTATCTTCTAGATTAAAACTATGGGAGCTATATAACATAGGTAACTTTACCTCAGTTAGTCTAGAGACAGAAGAATATGATATTTTTAAAGATAGTTGTGTTCCTTTAGAATGTGTTAAATGTAGAGTAAAGCTACCAGATATTTCCTATACTAATTATGGTCTTGTCTATAACTTTTTTGGTAGCCCAGATTTTAGTAAAAAGTTTAAAATATATAGCCCTTCTCTTTATTCAACTAAGATAGGAAAAAGAAGTAGTGAGATTCCTGCATACAGAGAAAATGGCTATGTTTATATGTCAGAATGTATTCCTTGTCCTAAACTAGTTTATCTAGATACTACAGGACTTTCTTTAGACGAAGATAAATGTTCCTTTTTAGATAATGTAGCTCCTATTCCAGATAAAATATACGAAGATGTAATAGGACTAAGTTTAGAAAAGTGGGGAATATTCCTACAGAAGAAAGCAGATAGAACAATAGATAAGAATGATTAAATATATTAAAGCAGAAGAACTAATTAATATTGTTAAAGAAGAACTTTACTCTTACTATGAGACTAACCAATTAGACGAGTCTATACTTTATTCTAAACTATCTAGATTAATGGGTAATTTTAGATTAGATACATATCCTACAGAGTTTTGTTTAGTAGAAGTTAAGAACTTTAAAGCAAAATTACCAGAAGACTTTTATAAAGCTTGTCAGGTTTTAGGTTGTTTTAAAAAAAGAGTCTGTAATTATGACAGAAGTGAAGAGACTTGGACAATAAAAAAAGAAGAAGTTTGTGAGTTTTCTTTATGTGAGAGTATTTGTAGTGCCTGTACCGATGACTGTGGTAATATTTATAGAATTATACAAAAGTTTCATAGATACCCAGAAGAATATGTTTATAATGAATTTGAGGTATTATGCCCCACTAAGGACTCTAGAGCTTGTTGTACAAAAGATTCCATTAATCTACGTTCTACTAGTTCTAACCAGATTAGAATAGATGAAGAATATATACACACAGAGTTCCCAGACGGAATGATATATCTTAACTACCTACAAAAGCTAGAAGGAGAAGAGTTTTTAATTCCAATAACTCCTACAGTTAAAGATTGGTTAATAGAAGAATTGATGACTCATTCTCTTAAAATACTTTATATTAACGGAGTTACAGATATACAACAAAGATTAGGACTCTTAAAAAGAGACCTGGAAGCTAAACAAATAAATGCCAGAAACATCTTAAAGACTTTTGAGTTCTCAGATTATTATAAAGCTAGTAATATATTTGTAGCTAGATATGGTGCTTGGAGAGAAAAGGTAGATGTTCCTGATAATTATATTGGATATTGTCCACAAATAAATAACCATGTTCATAAGCACTAATTTAGGACAAGACCTACATCCTTTACTTTCTGACGATAAAACTATACACTATTTACTTAATGGAGATATTTCAGATGGACATGAAGAAACAGGATTTGTACAGAACACACGTTCTAATGAACTATGTGGTAAATTTCCTGACTATCTAGGAGCTGTTAATATTCCTGGGGATAAGTTAATGGTTTTTCATGGAAAAGGAGCCTTATCTAAGATTTCTATTTTAGACGCCTCTACTTGTTCTAGTTTTATCTTTGCAGAAGCAGCTTGTTTAAATTTCCAAGATTCTATTAAAGGGATATACAGAGAAGAATGTGGAGATAAATTTGTAACCTTTGGAAATAAAAACAGATTACAAAGTATTTCTCTAAATTGTTTACCTAAAACTAGAATAGGAGATTGTCAGGATTGTAAAGACCAGTACACAGACTGTTTAGATTGCTCTGCTTTAGATATAAATAAACATATAAATTTTCCTTGTGTAGAGTTATCTGAGACTTCTGGAGAACTAGAATGTGGAGTTTACCAAATAGGAATAAGATTCCAAAATGAAGTATTTATTAATCCTAGTTTAATTAGGCTGTTTGATAAACAAAGTAGAACTAAAGGACTTAATATAGACTTTAAAGGTTGTTTTACTACTTATTATAATGAATTTGAGTTAATTTTAATATCAAACACAGAATCAGGTCTTATATCTTATTCCCAAGGAATGTTTAATACTTCTATAAAGTCTTATAACATAACTAACACAGGAGAAGTAATAGATGACGTAGAACAAAGAGACTCTTATTACCAAGGATTTCAGTTTATAGAAGAAAACTCTGAATCTCTTATTTTAGGGAATCCTTGTCAGAGGAAACAATTTGACTACAGAGAACTAGCACAGCAAATAAAAGTAGAACCTATACTTGTAGCAGTTAAAGAAAAAGAATCTCATCTTTATCCGTCTTTAATGAGAGATGAAGTTTATGCTATAGATATAAGTTTCAGTTATCCAGATGGACAAGAAACTTCTAAGTTCCATATACCTAGCTGTCCTTCTAAGAACTCTAAATGGGGTCTTATGACAGACTATGCCCAAGAAGGAGATAACAATTGCGAGACAGGCTGCGAGACCCCCAGGAGACGTAATTTTGAGATATATAACAATGGAAGCATAGAAATTAATGGAGACTGTAAAGATTGTAGAGAAACAATAGTAGGAACAGGAGAATTTTCTTATTGGGAATCCCAGGAAAAATATCCAGATAATTACCCACTTTTGGGTTGTAATCCTATAAAGCATTTTAAAATGCCTAAAGCTCCTTTAAGTGAAAATGGTTGTGTATATGTATTAGCTCTTAGAATTACAGATATTCCTAATCCTGTAGACTGTACAGGAAAAGAACTTTGTTTAACTCCTAACATTTACATATCAGATAGAGCTAACAATAAGTCTATAGATAATAAAGGACTTATTTTTAATATGGGAATCCATGAGGAAGAATGTAAAGACATTTATTACCCTAACTTTCCTTTTAATGATTTAAATCCTAATAAGTATCTTAAAGATAAATATGAAACTAATATTTTTAGTCAAGGAAATCTTTTAGATAAGTTTAGTAAGCAGTACTTTACCTATTATTCGCCAGAACATACTTATATAGACGGAGGAACTGGACAATATCTACAAATATATAATGAAGCTATAGGAAAGGTACAAGGGAAATTCCACGAAACTAAAGATTACCCTAAATATCAGTTATTAAGTGGTTTTGGAGAAGTTATTGCTCAACTTATAGGTTTTGTAGAAGGATATTTATCAGCTACAGCACAAGATTGTGTAACAGAAACAGAGACTTGTGTAGAAAAGGCTGAGATAATTACAGAAGTAGAATATCCAGTAACAGCAGAAGGAACAACTACTCTAGGAGCTTTTACTACAGGTACTTCTACTCAACAGGCTGACAGTACTTGTAATATAGAAGGAATAACATTTGAGGATAATGGAGATGGTGGTTGTGATATATCTGCTACTCTTTCTGAGGATACCCCAGATGGTTCTGCTGTTACTATTATTTTAACAGAAACAATTAATGGTAACACAACTCCAGTACCCACTACTGTTACTAATAATAGTATTAACGTTACAATAGATGATGAATGTGAGATATATAATGACTTAACAGCAGCAGATTTTACTGTGGCTGGTTGTTGTGCTGGAGATAAAACAACTTCTACTTCTACAACAGAATGTGTAGACCAGTTTGACATAATTAATAACTTAGGAGAAAAGTTTCCATTTCTAGAGAGGTTAGGAGATACGTTTAGACTTCCTTTAACTATATATTATTATATGCAAGGAACTCTCTCTGCTCAGAACTTCCTACAGTCTACTATAAAACCTAAGAACTATGCTGTCCAATATACAGCAGAAGCTTGTTTTGACGAATATAAGGAATGTAAAAATGAACAGAGAGTAATAGACTTACAGCAGACTTTATTACCAATTAACCAAAATATACAAGATTTATGTGTACATAACTGGTGTGGAGAATCTTCTCAGTTACTTTGTTTAAATAAGGAAATAGATTTTCCAGAAACAGAGGATTGTTCTAGAATAGTTCATTCAGATTTATGTGGTTTAGATTTTGGACCTCTTTTAACTCCATTTATAAATTTTTTACCCCCAATAGTTCAACAGTTTCTTAACCCTTTTACTAACATAACAGAAGTAAATGGAGTAGAATGTAATAATTCTACAGGATTTGGTTACAACACAACCTTAAACGGAAAAGAAATACAATCTAGTGGATATTATGTAGGAGTTAAGAATTATGTTCCTAGTCAATATGGACAACTTAATCATATATCTAGAAAAGTAGATAGCTGTAATGAAATAATTTATGCAGGAGATGTTTTTATAACTAAACATCAGATAACTAGGAAAATGCCATTGTGGGAAAAACTTCCATTAGGACTCCCAAATAATACAGAATGGGATATGAGAGATTATCCTAATTTAGCTTATCCTACTTATTGGATGGATTATTCTAATGAGAGTCTTTTTCAAAACATTCTAGAAAATACTTTAGATATATTTAACTTTGGAATAGA
>ENA-ORXR01001604-ORXR01001604.1-marine-metagenome-genome-assembly--contig:-NODE-1604-length-23591-cov-225.375478_pt1 | contig 23591 bp, 13 predicted proteins | sample MGYA00237866_ERZ511479 | MGnify/ENA metagenome assembly ERZ511479 | reverse complement strand
GCTTAGGGTGAATCGCAACCCCGAGGCATGCCTCGGGGCTAAGTGCCTCCGCACCTTCGGAGCTTGATGCTTAGGGTGAATCGCAACCCCGAGGCAAGCCTCGGGGCTAAGTGCCTCCGCACCTTCGGAGCTTGATGCTTAGGGTGAATCGCAACCCCGAGGCATGCCTCGGGGCTAAGTGCCTCCGCACCTTCGGAGCTTGATGCTTAGGGTGAATCGCAACCCCGAGGCAAGCCTCGGGGCTAAGTGCCTCCGCACCTTCGGAGCTTGATGCTTAGGCCGAATCGCAACCCCGAGGCATGCCTCGGGGCTAAGTGCCTCCGCTCTTTCGGAGCTATGCGCACCGGAAAATAAAAACGATTAAGGGTGCTGCCGGATCTAACCAGCCAATCTGCACGTCGGTCTCGCCCGCTCAACGCCCCATAATCGGCAACAATTCACGCACGTCACACAGGGCATGATCCGCCCCGACGTCCATCAACTCTTCGCTACTCAAATGCCCGGTAATCCCAATCGCATGCGCCCCGATGTGTTTGGCCGCGAGAATATCCCGCTCGGTATCACCAACTAAATACACATCGTGATTCGCCAAGCCCGCGTCTCCCCCGCATCGTCCCAGCGCGAGCTCAGCCAGCACGTTTCGATCCTTGTTATCGTCCCCAAAGCCGCCATCGCGAAACGACGGCTCCAGTCCAAGCGTCGCAACTTTAATCATCGCGCTTCGCCGAGCATTCCCCGTGACCAACCCAAGCCCAACTCCCTGACTCTCTAGCTCACGCACACAAGCACTCGCCCCAGGAATCTCTTCGATCGTTTCCTGCCCCAAGACCGCATCAAGACGTTGGCAATACAGGTCAAAAAATTTCGCGAGCATCGCATCATCGCGGTTGAGGTCAAAACCGAGGTCAAAGCGCTCTTTCAGATCTTCTAAAATCCCGAGATCGGTTGCACCGGCAAAAGAAAAGTCCAGATCATCCGGAAGCCCGAAGAGCTCCTGCGCGGTCTGGATAAATGCCCCCGAACCGGCCTGACCCGTATTAATCAGGGTGCCATCAATGTCAAAGAGGACGAGTGCGTTGCGCATAATCGAGATTGTTCTTCCTATGTCGCAGCTTTAAAGCGTGCCGAGAGCAATTTTCAACATGCGACGAACGGGCTCAGCCGCGCCCCATAAAAGTTGGTCTCCAACCGTAAAGCAGCTGATGTATTCCGGTCCAAGATTCATTTTCCGCAGACGTCCAACGGGAACCGTAAGCGTGCCAGTGACCGCAGTTGGAGTGAGCTGTGCCAAGGTCGCTTCCTTCTCATTCGGAACCAAGGACACCCATTCGTTTGCTCCCGCAATCGCAGCTTCAATCTCTTCCAGTGGAATGTCCTTTTTCAACTTAAAGGTCAGGGCTTGGCTATGGCAGCGCATGGCAGGCACGCGCACGCATACTCCATCCACCGGAATCGCGGTCTCTTTACCCAAAATTTTGTTGGTCTCGGAAACCCCTTTCCACTCTTCTCGGGTTTGACCGTTTTCCATGCCTCGATCGATCCAAGGAATTAAACTCGCCGCCAAGGGCGCGCCAAATTCGTCGGTCGGAAAATTCGGGTCCCGCAGCTGGGAGGTGATGGCACTGTCGAGTTCGAGCACCGGCGAGCGCAAGTCGCTTGCTTGCTCGGCTCCCGTATCGCCCAATGTTTTCATCTGCATCACGAGTTCTTTCATGTTGCGTGCACCCGCACCAGAAGCACTCTGGTAAGTCATGGCTGAAAGCCATTCCACCCAGTCATTATCAAACAAGGCTTGGGTCGCCATCAACATAAGGCTGACGGTGCAATTGCCACCAATAAAGTCTTTTATGCCGTTGCCGAGCGCGGCGTCAATGACGTCGCGATTCACCGGATCCAAAACAATGACCGCATCCTCGTTCATCCGCAGCGCCGACGCCGCGTCGATCCAGATTCCGTTCCAACCCGCCGCACGTAACTTGGGATGAACCTCGTTGGTATAGTCCCCGCCTTGGCAGGTCAAAATCGCATCACAGGCCGCGAGGGCGTCGATATCAAACGCATCGGATAGGGGAGCGTTTCCACCCGCATCCGGTCCGGCCTGGCCGACCTGAGATGTCGTGAAAAAGATCGGGCTAAAGTCTGCGAAGTCGTTTTCGGCCGTGAAACGATCCATTAACACCGATCCAACCATGCCGCGCCATCCAATAATTCCAACGTGTTTCATGGGCGGGTCGTGTCGCATCTAAATCGCTTTTTCAAACCTTCTTTATGGCAATTCGCCGTGTCTCTCTCGCACCGTTCTAAAATTGGATGCGTAAGCCATTCACGATGTGTTGATTTCGCGGCACGAGTTGCCCCCGAAGATTTTGGTCCAAGCTGTACAAAATTCGGAAGGCCCTGGCGCGTCGCTCGACGTTTTCATCGTAGGTTGCCTGCTGAACATAGTACCGGGCTGCTTCGCCGACAGCGCGGATTTTTTGCTCCGCTTCCTCACGTTCTCGGTAGTCCTCAGCGCCCAACGCTTCGATCCAACCTGGAAACTGCTTATGGTAATCCCCCTCAATCGTAATGAAGCGCGTGATGCGCCCGCAATACATGTCTTTATCCGCATGGGTGGCGAGAATTTCGACCTTATATTGTCCTTCCATCAAGGCGTCGTAGCGGAGCTTTCCCGTCTCAAAAAGCTCCGGCACAATGCGGGTTTGCAGCACGATCTGGTTGGTCGGGATGCTGGCTGAAAGCAGCTGGATCTCGAGTTGATTCTTTGTCCCAATGAGCGCGATTTCGCAGGTGAACTGTTCGTAGTCGGGCTGCACCGAAGCGATAAATTGACGCTGGCTGTTCGCGCCAGCCAAACTAGATAAATGCAAGCTGCCCTGCGGCCCAGGCTGGATCGATGGGTAGAGGCTGCGAAAGGGGCTCGCGGAAAATTTGATATTCTTGCTCATCTTGCCGTTGCGTCCGACCAATTGAGTGCCCTCCCAGCGCCACACGTAGCCGCCGGTTTCCTTCAGGTTCATGCCATAGCTAGGATTTCGTTCTTCTTGGGTCAGCGCATCTGGGTTAGGTGAAATTTCAGCCGTGACCACCATGTTGGTTCCGTCAATCGCGTAAGGAATACCTTCTACATCGATGCGAATGTCCCCATCGTCATTTTCATACGGGACACTGAAAGGATCGTTGGGAAAGCTTCTGGTAGAGCGAGCAATTTGCGGAGAATTCCGGAAAGCATTCATGAAATATTGCGGCGGAGAAATACGGGTCCATTCCCCATCGCCAAACTGCTTAAATCCCTTGCTGTCACGAAGAATGATCCGGTCACCAAATCGTTTTGGAATGAAGTTCTCCTGGCTGGACCATACAAATCGAAGGTCGGCGGCATTTCCCATTTCGGTTTCCACTGCGGTCTCTCGATCGGAATAATACATCACCGAATTCGACTGACGTGGGGCTTTCGCATCGGGCAGTAAAATCGCAGCAAAAGGATCGCAGCGTTCGCCCTCTAGCCAGATTCGACCCAGGCTGTCTTCGCTGATCGTCCTGATGTGCGAGCCATGGATCCAATCAGGCAAATCTCGAAAGGCGCGCCAGTGCCCATTGGTATAGTGGCCGATGGCGCGCTTGCCATCGAGAGTCGTCACAATAAGCGGGCCAAGCGGACTCGTGAAACCACCTTGTTCGACTTCGAATAGTTGTGTCGTTTCAGGTTGTTCAATCACAGGGGGCTGGGCCAATGCATCGAGGTGGATTCGATACCACTCCCCACGATCCGATTTGACCGTGACCGCATCTTCGCTACTCCAAATAAACGCGACCCCCCAGGCCTCGAGGCCATGCCGCCAATCGAAATAATGCCGATCCTCTGGCTCTAGCCCATCTCGGATGTAGAGCCCTTCGCCCCGCCCACCTATGAGGAGACGTTCATCTTCAAGCACATGCATTGGAATCACATGGGCGGTAGACTGGTTTCGCAGCACTGACTCGTCAATCAAGGTCAGCGCCTTCTTCTTAGAGTCCCAGCGCCATAAGGAGCAGGCACGAGCCGTGCTCGAAGTTAGCTTTGGGCCATCTAGATTGCGGCCCTGATTCAATAGCAGCCATAGACTCGAATCGTCGCCTGGCTTACTCGCGACCCATGAAATGATTTTATGTTGCTTCAGAGCGGTTAATTCTGGGGGTAGCTTTTTATGCAAGCGGGTCCCCGCGTTGCGATCCACGAAAATACCACCACCATTGTCGAGAGAAACGAAAAGTTCAGTATCGGAAATTGGCAGGATAGCGATTGCGATTTCGTTGCTCTCTAATCGAACTTGTTCGATGGTGCCGTCGATAAAACGGGTCAAGGTCTGAAGCGCATAGCCCATGGTTCGACGGTGCTTGTTTCCTTGGCATGCCCAGATCCCGCGTTCACCGTCATGGAAAGAAAATAGGGTTCCGCCAGATTCCGGCTGTGGCGGCGCGGTCGCACGAGTTCGTTGTGCCGACAAGGTGCCTGCCCCCTTTTGCTTCGAAGCCGGTGCTTCTGTGGGAAGTAGGCGGGTACTCAGCAGCGGAGACCAACTTTTTTCCTGAAACATAATTCTGGCTGGATCTTTGTACTGTTGGTTTGCAAACCCAACCACTCGATTTTCGGTGTCGAGATAGAAGGTATAAAAGGTGTGCCGACCTAGGCTCTCGGTCGTCATGATTCGCCAGGTTAAATTTGTTATTGCTACCGAGGTGTCACAGCGCGCCAAATAGCCGCCCCGCCGTCCACGCCCAAAGAGAATGGCTTCATCGCCCGAAATCGCCGCATCGTAAATGGATGAGGAGTTGGGGACTTTAAGAAGGTTGACCTTCCTCTCGTTTTCTCCCCACCGCCCATTTGAAATGAGGGCCGAGGAGTAGCGGAAGGCCAATAGGTTCGTGGTATTCCCACTTTGATTTCCTTCTACGTAACCCTGAAGATAGTCGAGCCTTTGCACCAACGGCGTTGCTTCATCCTGAGTCTGGCCAAGCGGAGCACAAAGGATCCAGGCGATACACATAATCCAGAAGCCGCCTATCGCCTTGCCAAAGATCCCAATGCTCCCAAAAATATCCATACCTCGTTTTAACCCCTCCACGCCTAAGCTGTCGATAGCAGACTCCGGTTGAAGCCCTGCATCTACAATTACGGTTATTTGAGATAGGCCGCCCCCAGTACCAGGGCGTGTTCGGGCCATCGTCTTTCTAGGCGGTGATGGTGCCTGAGGTTTGAAGGCAATTAGCAGAGTTCTCCTCTAAGCCCCGTCGCGGCGACACCGATCCGGATGAAAAGCGTATGATAAACGATTCCCGGTAATTTTGGAGGTCTCCTTTTGGCGGATTTCGGGCACAACAGGATGCAAACTGCGCGGGGCCAAGTCTTGCGCCTCGCTTCGAGTTATCTACAATATAGCGCCTCCCCCCATGCTTCAGGCCAAGCCTTAAGAATCGCCGAAGGCCAAGGAGCGGCGGTTTCCAACCGCCGAAGTATAGGCATCCATGTGCGACGTCCTACTTACCATCCTATTAGGAGTCTGTCGAACTTAGCAGATTCCGCACAGGCAGGTCGCCGAGAATTTTAATCTTCAGGCTTTCTACTTGCCAAGATTTGCATCAAGCTGTTTCCCTACGGGGCAGGGAATATGATGCATAAGATAGTAAACGAGAAGCGGGTTCAGCGCCAAGGTAAGCTTGGTGAGTTGACCTCGTGTACCTCTCGAGAAAAGGTGACTCTCGCGTGAGTAGCTTCTCAACCAAACCAGCCGTGCCCGCCATGCCAGACGTGTCCACCGTGCCAGACGTGTCCACCATGACAGACGTGTCCACCGTGACAGCCGTGTCCACCGTGACAGCCGTGTCCACCGTGACAGCCGTGTCCACCGTGACAGCCGTTTCCACTTTTGCCGCGCACGACCGCCTCGTCATCATTGATGGCCTGCGCACCCCTTTCATGCGCATAGGAAGTGACTTCGCGGACCTCGCCGCCGATGAGCTCGGCCGCATTGCGACCAGCGCCTTGCTTGCCAAAACCGGAATCGATCCCGCCGATATCGACGAAGTTATTTTCGGTTGCGTTGGGCAGCCCATCGAGTCAGCCAACGTCGCGCGCATCATCGCCTTACGCGCTGGAATTCCTGCCGCGGTTCCCGCGGTTACGGTACATCGTAACTGCGCATCTGGGGCTGAAGCCCTCACCATGGCCTACGAAAAAATGCGCGCCCACCGTGGCGAACTCTTTCTCGTTGGCGGTACGGAAAGCATGTCGCAGGTACCCATGCTTTATTCCGAAGCCACTGCGCAAAAATTCATGGAGCTCGGCCGCGCTAAACGGAGCATAGATAAGCTCAAACTACTGGCGGGTTTTCGCCCCAGCGACTTTGCACCCCGCATCGGCTTGAAGCTTGGACTCACGGATCCCTTTTGCGGCCTCAACATGGGTCAAACCGCCGAAAATTTAGCCCAGGCATATGACATCAGCCGCGAGGCCCAAGATGCCTTCGCTGCGGAATCCCATCGCAAAGCCTTTGCCGCCACCGAACGTCTTGCAGAGGAAATCACCCCAGTTTATCTGCCGCCCGCGTTTGATTCCGTCATCGAGCAGGATAACGGCCCCCGGCGAGACTCGACCCTCGAAAAGCTCGCGACCCTCCGCCCCGCCTTTGCCAAAGCCAGCGGCACGGTCACGGCCGGGAATTCATCACAAATTACCGATGGAGCCGTCGCCTTGCTCGTCGCTACCGAGCGAAAAGCAGCCGAGTTGGGTCTCGAACCCCTTGGAACCCTCGCCGGATATGGCGTCGCAGGCTGCGATCCCGCGCGGATGGGAATGGGCCCCGTCTACGCTATCGCCGAGGCAGAGCGTCAGTCGGGCTTGCAACTCGAGCAAGCCGACTTGGTCGAAATGAACGAAGCCTTCGCGGCCCAGGTCATCGCGTGCCAGCAAGCCATGCGCGACCCTGAATTTTCTCGCCACGCCTTGGGACATGACCAAGCCCTTGGTGACATCCCGGCAGAAAAATTAAATGTCAATGGAGGCAGCATCGCCCTCGGCCATCCCGTGGGCGCCACCGGAGCCCGACTCATTCTCAGCAGTTTACTAGAGCTAAAACGTCGCGACGCAAAACGGGCCTGCGTGTCCGCTTGCGTGGGTGGCGGACAAGGAATCGCATTATGGCTCGAACGATAACCATGAATCTCCACCCCGATTCAGGGGACGAGCCAGAGCTTCCAGAAGCCACGCACTCGGGTTCCATCCGCATGGCTATTGATGAGGGCATTGCCATCATCACCTTAGATCAAGGCGGTGAAGCCTCCCGCGCTAACATCGTCACTCACGATTTTCTCGCCAGCCTCGAGCGACGACTTGCCATCATCCATCATCAGGTCGCTTTAGGAGACATTCAAGGCGTTCTCTTCATCAGCGCCAAGCCGTCGATCTTTATCGCCGGAGCCGATATCAAGATGTTCCGCGATAGTGAAGATATCATGGGACTGCGAAAATTCGTCGCGCGCGGACAAGATATTTTTGAGCTAATCGCCGCCCTCAAGGTGCCGACCGTAGCGGCGATTCACGGTGCCTGCCTCGGTGGTGGCGCGGAATTCGCTCTCGCCTGCGATTACCGCATCGCGAGCGATGACGCGAAAACCCGCCTCGGTTTTCCCGAAACCAGTTTAGGCATTTTACCCTGCCTGGGTGGTTGCTACCGCTTGCCTCGTCTCGTTGGCTTGAACCAAGCCCTCGAGCTGGTTCACCGAGCTCAACCGGTCGATGCCGCCGCCGCCCTCAACATGGGATTGGTTGACCAGGTCGTGCCCAGAGCCTATATCCTGCGTATGGCTAAAGCTCGGTTTGCCAAGAGCAAGGGCGGTCATGAACGTTCCAGTGCGTCGCACAAGACGGCCTCTGTTACCGCAACGCGCATGAAATTTCAGCGCCAGATTCAGGCCGAAAACCGTGGTTTGTATCCCGCTCCTGAGCGCGCGGTCGACGTTATCTGCAAAAGCATGAGCCTTCCTCTCGACAAAGCCTTTGAGCTCGAAGAAGAGGCCTTGGCTGAGCTGGTCCAGACCAAGCATTGTAAAAATTTGCTCCACCTCTTTTTCATGCGAGAAGCGGCGCGTAAGCAGCGGTTGGATGAAAAGCCAGGGGCCAAAATTACCCGGGCCGCAGTTATCGGAGCCGGGGTGATGGGGGTCGAAATCGCCCAATGGAGCAGTGCTCAAGGGATGTCCGTCCTGCTGCAAGATCTCAGTCGCCCAGCCCTGCAGTTGGGCATGAAGCAACTGGCAACCGTCTACAAGCGCGAGCAAAAGAAAGGCCGGCTCAATTCCATTCAAGCCCAGCGCGGTCTCGACCGGGTCCATCCCATGGCCCTGCCTGTCCCGCTAAAACATGTCGATCTCGTCATCGAAGCCACCACGGAAAATCTCGAATCCAAGCAGGCCATTTTTGCCCAACTCGAGGCGCGCTCCGACCCCAAAACCATTTTAGCCACCAACACGTCAGCTCTCTCCGTCACGGAAATTGCTCAGGGCCTCGCGCATCCCGAGCGGGTCATCGGGCTTCACTTCTTCAAGCCCGTAGTCGATTCACCGCTGGTCGAAATCGTCATCGGCGAACGGACCTCAGAAGCGGTTGCCGCCCGCCTCCTTGCCTGGGTGCAAGCCTCAGGCAAGATCCCGGTGCTGGTAAAAGACAGCCCTGGCTTCGTAGTGAACCGAGTGATGATGCCCTACTTGATCGAAGCGGGAAACCTCGTCGAACAAGGAGCCGATCCTTCTGTGATTGAGCAGACCATGCTCGACTTCGGCATGGCCATGGGGCCGTTTCGTTTGATCGACCAAATGGGCCTTGGCACCGCCCAGCAAATCGTAGAATATTTTGCCCGCACCTATCCGGCCCGCCTGCAAGTCCCCGGTATCTTCAAGCGACTCTTCGGACTCGGTTCAGATGGTCGAGCCAGCGGATCGGGATTTTATCTCTACTCGGAAGCAGACGTAAACCGGGAAGAACGTGGCGATGAAAAACTGAATCCTCAGGTACGTGAATGCAGCATCAACGACCGGCAAGCCAACATCGATGCCAAAGCGGTGCGTGAACGCCTCGGTGGGTTGATGATGAACGAAGCCGCCATGTGCTTGCAGGAGGGGATCGTCAACGAGCCGCAAGACATCGATCTCGCGCTCGTACTGGGTGCCGGTTTCCCCGCCTTCCGAGGTGGGCCCCTGCGCATGATTGATAAGATTGGCGTCGAACTCGTGGTGCAAAGCATGGAGCGCTACGCGGACATTTGGGGGCCTCAATATGCGCCTTGCGAACTCCTGCGCGAACTCGCGAAAAAAGGCGATCTCATCTACGAAGGCTAGCTGGCCAAAGCGTTGCTCGTGCGGATTTATTTGGTCATCCAGTTGAATCGCGCTTTCAGCGCTATGATTTCAGAAGCCTCAAACCCAGGGCGTTGCCCCGGGCTAAGTTGATTGAGCCTTTCAGGCTCGATGAGTCTTCTATACGTGACCTCCAGCTCCGAAGGAGCGTAGGCACCATAGCCCCGAGGCTTGCCTCGGGGAGACGCATCTATCAAACACATAAGCTCCGAAGGTGCGCCGGCACGCCATTTGCCACGTCCATTTCATGCATCGATTCGCGTCTCTTCCCCTTCTGGCTTGGCTGAAGGCTTGACCCATCACGATTCCCGCGTACAAAATTGCCATGCGAAATTGTACATCGATTCTATCCGCACTTTTGGTGCTAGGTTTGTCATTCTCCCTCCCGGTTTATGCTGGGCATACATTAATTAAAAAGCCGGATGCGGATGATCCGATGCAGGTCTGGCAGTACGAACTCGATAACGGCCTGCAAATTTTCCTCACCCACAATCCCGAACGCCCGCGCTTCTACGCCGAAATTCCGGTTCGAGTCGGTAGCATTCACGATCCGGCTGAAACCACGGGCCTCGCGCATTATCTCGAGCATTTAATGTTCAAGGGAAGTCAAAAACTCGGTACCTTGGACTGGGAAAAAGAAAAACCACTCCTCGACGAAATTCGCGACCTATACGAAACGCATTTCACCGAAACCGACCCAGCAAAGCGCGCCGAGCTATACAAGAAAATCAACGCGACTTCGCAAAAGGCGGCTCAGTTTGCCGTGCCGAACGAGTTTACCAAGGTCGCCACCTCTCTGGGTGGCGGCGACCTCAATGCACACACCTCGGTGGAAGAAACCGTCTATAAAATGTCGATGCCAAAAACCCGCTTGGAGGCGTGGGCCAAGCTCGAAGCCGACCGTTTTCTCCAGCCCGTTTTCCGCCTCTTTCACACCGAGCTTGAAATCGTATACGAAGAAAAAAATCGCTCCAACGATAATGCTAGTCGAAGTATTGCCGAAGCGGTGAGCGCCGCCCTATACCAAAAGCACCCCTACGGTCAACAAACCACTTTGGGAAGCCCCGAGCATCTCAAGAACCCGTCTATCAAAAAAATCGAAGAGTATTTTCAAACTTGGTATGTGCCGAACAACATGGCGGTTTGCATCAGCGGTGACATCGATATCGAAAAAACCATCGCGATTCTTGATAAGGAATTTTCTGTGTGGAAGCGCAAAGAGCTTCCCGAACAAAAAACCTTCGTCGAGCCACCTATCGACAAGATCCGCAAAGTCGAAGTTAACTTCCCGGGACAAGAACAAGTCTCCATCGCCTTCCGCACTGTCCCACGTGGGCACAAAGATTTGCCCGCGCTTAAACTCGTCGACATGTTGATGGACAACTCGGCCGCAGGCCTCATCAACTTGAACCTAAACCAAGCGCAAAAAGTTCGCCAAGCCGGTTCCTACCCCTCGGTACTGAACGAGTACGGTGCCCAGTATTTTTACGGCGTTCCCAAGGCCGGTCAAAAACTCGAAGAGGTCGAAAAGCTCATTCTCGAACAAGTCGAAAAAGTTAAAAAGGGAGAGTTCGACGACTGGTTACTGCCCGCGATCATCACCGATTACAAAATTCGCGAGCGTCAGCGTTTGGAAGATAACGAGCAGCGCATCACCCTATTGCGCGACGCCTTCCTGCAGAAAACTCCTTGGGATGTCTTCCGCAATGAAGTCGCTACACTCGAAGCCGTGACCAAAAAGGAAATCGTCGCTGCCGCCAACAAGTATTTCGGCGAAGGCTACGTCGTCGGCTATCGTCGCGATAAAGAACGGAAGCTCGAAGCAGTTGAGAAGCCGCAAATCGATCCTCTGTCCGTCAACGTAACCGACTCCTCTGCCTTCGCTAAAGAGCTCTTGGCCATGAAAGCCGAGCCAATTACCCCGCGCTTCCTCGCCAAAGATGCCGCGCTCCACAGCCAGCCCGCGCAGGGGGTTGATCTCCACACCACCAAGAATCCCTTCAACGATCTCTTCAGTCTCACTGTCATCATCGACGAAGGCTCGCGGGTCAACACCCGCCTCAACATGCTGCAAAGTTTCATCGATAAAGCGGGCACCAAAACCCTCAGCTCGGGCGACATGAAAACCGAATGGTATAAAATCGGTTCCAGCTTTTCGATTGGCGTCACCCCGCATGAAACCGTTTTCGCGCTCAGTGGCATCGATGGTAAGTTATCCGAGAGCCTTGATCTCATGAACCAGCTTCTGTCTGAAGCGAACATGAAGGAGTCGGATTTCAAAGAGTTGATCCGCATCATCAAGGGCGCTCGCGCCGATGAGGTTAAAACCCCGCAGTCGCTGCACCGCGCTCTCATGATTTACAATCGCCTCGGAGACAACTCCCCCTTCTTAAATCGCCTCTCGGGCAAGGATCTCGACGCGCTGGAAGCGGCCGACTTTAGTCGCCTGCTCAAAAGCTTGTTGCGTCGCCCGCGCACCATTCACTACACCGGCTCGCTTTCCGAAGCCGAGGTGATCAAGCAGTTGGCCAAAACCTCTCTGCTGCGTCCTTCGACGGGCCAGCCGCGTCCATACCCGGTCTTGGTTCCGGATGAGGTCGCAGAAAATCGGATTTACCTGCTCGATCACGAAAGCGCGCAGTCCTTGGTTCGCATCGAGTTCGCCGATGGTCTCTTTGATCCCACGGCGCAGGTCGACATGGATTTGTTCCGCAACTATTTTGGCGGTGGGATGTCGAGTGTGGTGTTCCAGCAACTTCGCGAAGCGCGGAGCTTGGCCTATAGCGCGTGGGGATATTACTTCCCGCCCGCGCGCCCAAACGAGTATAATATCTCTGCTGGTTTCATCGGAACCCAATGCGACAAGACCTGTGATGCGCTCGAAGCCTTCTTGGATCTATACGAAAATCTGCCGATGGAAGAAGCGGACTTTGAAGAAACCCGCAACTCCCTAGATGCGAAGTTCCGCACCGAGCCCCTCGGGTTCCGCCAGACCTTGGGAAGCATTCGCAGCTGGAAGAACATGGGCTACCGTGACAACCCACGCCCAAAGCAGTTCGAACAGGTCACCAAAGCCAATTTGAATAATCTCAAGCGTTTCCACGCCGACCGCATCAAAGGCAATGCCAAGATGATTTCGATTGTCGGCAAAAAGAGCGACATTGATATGGAACGCCTTGCGACGTTCGGTGAGATCATCGAAATCAAAGCCGACCAAATCTTCAAGAACTAGCATAGGCATGGCAGAGCAAGGAAATTGACATGCTCTACGTCTTGAGTGTTCGAGCCCTTCTGGCCCAAAACCTCAGACGTCTGCCGCTCCAAAAGTGAATCGCCGAAGGCCAAGGAGCGGCGGTTTCCAACCGCCGACAGTGGGATAGACTAACCTCTGTGCCTCAAAAGCGCTTGCAGAGCCGTCAAGTAGGTAATCACGCCAATAAAGTGGTAGAGGCGTCCCGCTTCTGTACTGCAAACGAAGGGGGCTGTTCTCGACCAAACGATTCGTTCTTCTGAGTGTAAGGCGGGACGCCTCAGCCATTTTATATCCAATCAAAAGCCTTCTGATGGGAATACTTAGTAAACCCGTTCCTTATTCCGAGGCCCCTTCTCTTTGTTCTTATACGTAATCAACGGCTTCAAACTCGCGATCACTTCAATCAGTCCAAAACTCGTCAGGTCTTCGATCACCGATTCGATATCCTTATAGGCCTCAGGCGCTTCTTCATACAGCAGCTCCTTATCCCCACAAATCACACGGCTCCCCAGCGAGGTGCGTCGAAGTTCATCCGCCTTGTACTTCTCACGGAGCCGCCCCTTGCACTGATGCCGCATCCACTTCCGTCCCGCGCCATGTGCCAGCGAGTAGGCGTTGTGCTGCTGATCACCGACCGCTTGCACCAAATAACTCATGCTTCCCCGCGAGCCCGGAATAACAAAGGGTCCGTCCGTCGCGGTGGCCGCGCCCTTGCGGTGAATCCATCCTTCGTCCTCCACCCATTCTAAAAAATTGTGCACGTTATCGAGTACGGGTTGGCTCTCACCCCCGAGCGCTTGGCAGAAGCGCTGCGCCATTACGTCCCGATTTACCCCGGCCCATTTCACCGCCTCATCGTGACCGGTCAAATAGGTCTTCGCGTCATCCGAATCAGCAACCACTGGCCCATCGCGATAGATCTCTATCATCTGATTCAACACGTTTCCGCCGTGCCCGCGCGAGCCACTATGAATCAAAACCACGAGCTCTTTCGCATCGAGCCCAAGCTCGGCCAAAGCGACTTCATTCATCACCGAATCAATTTGCTGCAGCTCGGCAAAGTGGTTGCCACCGCCAATCGTGCCTAGGCCATGCGGGTAGGCTTCCAGGCCGTGGCGCTCGAGATAGCTTTCTGAAAAATCCCATTCGAAAGGCTCACCCACATCGGCCAACTTATCTTTCCAACGGTCCAGCTTCGCTTTCTTGGCCTGCAGGCCGGTGCGCCAAAGCCCCATGCCACAGCCAATATCATTGCCGATCAAATAAGGGTAAATCACCCCTTCGGTGACGTAGGCCGCGCCTACCGCCGAGCCTTTGCCTGCGTGTAAATCCGGAAGCCCGACCACGTATTTCATCCCCTCAAAGGTCAGGCAGCGATTCAGCTGTTCAATCGCGCTGGATTCGATCCAGGCCTGTTCACTGAAATAGAGCCGAAGGCGTTCGGTCGCTTCCGGATGCTGCCACTCAATGGCAGGGCTTTTTGTTGTGCTGCCACTCAATGGCAAAGCAGGAGTTTTCTCGGCGTCATCGGAGGATGAAGCGGGCGGGGGTTGGGAATTCATTCACCTGTCATACACCGAAAATTCGAGGCTTTCCACGCGGAAACTGGCAGAAACCGCGAAGGATTTCCGGTTGCCTCTATGTAAATCTTGGTTAGGACAAGAATATGTCTGACTCCGATCTGCCACCTCAAACCCTGCGTGAACGCATTTGGCGCATCATTTTTTTATCCGACACCCCGTCGGGAAAACGATTTGACGTCCTCCTGCTTTGGCTGATCGGGCTCAGCGTCGCGGCTGTTATGTTGGAGAGTATCGAGTCGTTTCGGCTCAAGTACCTCGGCCCGCTAAATGCGATTGAATTGTTTTTTACCCTCATCTTTACCGTTGAGTATGTCACCCGTCTCTCGGTAGCGCGACGACCGCTCCGCTACGCGTTTAGCTTTTTTGGTATCGTCGATTTGGTGTCGATCATGCCGACCTATGTCGAATTGTTCTTTCCTGGTTTTGGGGCTGAAAATTTGGCGGTGATTCGGATTCTCCGGATCCTGCGGATGTTCCGTGTATTTAAAATGGCGCGGCATCTCGGCGAAGCGCGAGTGATCATGAACGCCCTGCAAGCCAGCCGGCCCAAAATTACCGTCTTCATGATGGCGGTGCTCTCACTTACTTTGATCATGGGGACGATTCTTTATCTCGTGGAGGGGACGAGCAACCCCGGATTTAGTAGCATCCCAAACTCGATTTATTGGGCGATTGTGACGGTGACAACGGTGGGGTATGGGGACATGACGCCGATCACGCCCATCGGCAAAGTGCTGTCGGCGTTTATGATGATTATTGGTTATGCGATTATTGCGGTGCCGACCGGGATCGTAGGTGCAGAGCTGAATCGTGAAATGAATGACGCGGGTCCAAAATGTGCGGAATGTGGTCTGGGCGGGCATCAAGTGATGGCGAAGTATTGTCGTGGTTGTGGCACGGTGCTTCCTCGGCCCAACTAAGGTGGTTTGGGCGGACTGAGATTCCGGATATTGTCTTAGCAGTCTGTCCGCTTCTTCTTGAGATAAATATTGCAGAAACAGCTTGCGCGTATAAAAGGTGCAACTTTTCCAACAATAAAGCTGTAAATGAAAATCCCAATATTACTTTTTTCTTTTTTTTTGAGTGCCGGAGTTCTGTCGGCGCAGGAACGCTCAGGCGTAGAGCTGTTTTCTTTGGATCGGCTCGATTTTAGGGGCGACCGACAGGCTCATGCGCAGCTCGCCCAAGAAATCTCTCCTTTTAAAATCGATATTTTTACAGGCAGTGCAGCAACGCTCCACCCTGATTTTTTCACACAGGGCTTTATTGAGACCTTGGACCGCGCTGTGAACCACGTGGAGGAAATTTTGAGCGAGCAGAATCAATGGCTCGCTGAAATCAGCGCTCCGACTTGGGAGCAAGAAACAGGGGAGCAAGTTTCGGCTCAAGTCGGCCTATGGGGAGGCGCGGAATACGAGCTTTACTATTTAGATTTGGGAGGAATGTCGGCGAATACCATTTTCATCGTCTTGGGGGCGCACGATTTTAACGAGATCGATGAATTCCCGAACGACGCACAGGCTGTCTCAAGTTTAGGGAGTTATCATATAGAATCAAATCAATCCGCGGAGTGGGTAGACCACGTTCTAAGAAGGGGGCAGTATGCTATCGTCAATGGAAACACACTCTATACATCCACTGGTACACCTGGAGTGGTCGATTTTGACGACACGGATTTCGCCCCTTGGGGTGGTCTCACTTCCTTTAATTTGAACACTACCTTTTTCGCGCCGACCGATCAGGAACTGGCATCTGGTGCTTCCATCGGGAGTTACGAGTTCGATCTTTTTTCAATTTTTGTTCATGAGATTCTACATATACTTGGGGTCAGAACTGCTGATTCCTACCTTCGATATATAATGGACGACGCGTACCATGGCCCTGCCATGATGCACTACGACGGGGAACCGGTCCCGCTTAACGGCGACGGTCACCTTGGAGCTGGCGTTTTATCATTCGTCTACTCAGATTTGATCGAAGACGGTACTGAAACCATTTCGTCGGCGCTGATGGGTCCCACTATCGGCCCGGGTGAGACCAAACCTCTTACGGTATTAGATGTTGCCCTACTCGCTGATATTGGGTGGGCCGTGAATCTGCCTCCCGCACAAGCAGGTTTTATTTTTCCTGGCGGGAATCCCTGGTCAACTTGGAATAGAGAGGAATTTGGCGATGCTCCTTGGTATAGTGACTGGGTGTTCTGGTACTATCCCTGGCTCGAAGCGGTTCTCTCAGGAAATATAAATCACACCCTCACTCTCGATTCCAATCTCACGACTCAGCCGCCGACGGTGACAAAGCCTTAGCTACTAAGCGTGAATGATTATGAGGCAGTCCATTCGGTTGCGGGTGGGCAGGGTTTAATAAGAGGCGCTCAGGGTGGGAACGCCGAGTTGACAACACCTCCTCGGAAGAGGGCTATACGATTTCTCAGAAGCTAGGACCTGAGCTACGACCTGAGCTTACGCTGAGGGGCGCGAACTGTACCTTTAGGTACATGATTTGCAGGTAGATGCATGTTTTTTACGGAGTTTTAGGCATGGTACGAAAGTTGCTGTATATTGATGTATGAATGTCCAGCACAGTAGAACCATGTCTTGCCTGCGGGGCTCGCTTATTACCTTGGGGCTTTTGGGCCTTAGCTCAATTACGCAGGCTCAGCCTGATTTGACCGATGCCAAGCCGTTGTCGGGGGCGCATGTCTTCGAGTCACAGGCCCCGATGGATAGTGGGTATTTCTACCTCTTAAAGCGTCTGGAGAGCTTGCAGGATCCGGGCAAGGTCGTGGCCGCGACAGCTGGCGCACAGCCTCAGCCACTAACGGATATGATGGGGACTTCGCGTCTGGCCTTTTACCATTTCGAAGAAGTTCCCATGAGCTCGAATCTGGATACCGATTCGGATGGAATTTCTGACGCGACTGAACTGGCCAACCCAACCACGATGAATCCGCTCAATCCGGCTTGGAGTATTCCCAACAGCAGTGGAGCAATCATTCTTCAGGATCGCCCCGGCTTTGAATCCCTGTCCGAGCGCGATGATGTCCCGGGCGCGATCGGGATTCGCGAAGTGAAATTTTTGATCAGCAATGTGGATACCCCGAACCCGCGTTTGTATCTCATCAACTCCACCAACTTTCCTTTTCACTATTCGTTTTACTCGGGTGCTTTAGGTGGGTCCTTGGGGTTAGGGGCCTGGAACAACGTAACCTACTTCACCAACAATCGAAAATTTCTCGCGGGGACCTTGTTGGCGCACGATCACTACGCGCTCCCCGAAGGTGGCACCGGATTGTATACCATGGAATTTTGGCCCAGCGATCCAGTGAGTTTTCCATTCGTGGAGATGGCCTATGAATTGATCAAGCCAACCCTGCCATTTACTGGCGCGGCCTTGGCCTATCATCCGAGCGGGGAAACCCAGCGGGTTCTCTACGACCTCGAAGCGGGGCAATACGCGGATAGCCACATTCGAAGTATTTCCAGCGAAGAGCTCTATGGCGATACGGAGTACACCGCCTTGAACCTTGGCGAAGCCTACGGGCGCTTGCGGGTCATCGGGCCGGGCGATACCGAGTCGGCTCGGGACGTGGTGATCTTTACCTCGATTCCCAACGACTTAAGTCATGTCGCGGGCGTGATCACCGCCGCCCCGCAAACCCCGCTTTCCCACATCAACCTCAAGGCACGACAAAACAACACGCCCAATGCCTACATCAAAGACGCGCATACGCGTCCGGATATCGCGGCCTTAATCGGGGAGTACGTGCATTATCAGATCACCCCAGATGGCTATATTATTGAGCCTGCGACGCAGGCGGAAGTGGACCTTTGGCTGGACTCGGTTCGTCCTGCGGTGGGGCTTGTTCCCTTGAGCGATTTGAGTGTTACTAGCATCCAGCCACTATCGAGCCTCGGCCATGCGGACGCGGATTCGGTTGGATCCAAAGCGGCAAATATCGCTGAGCTGCAAAACATCTTGCCCATCGCGAATATCCCCGACGGGGTGGCGGTTCCGTTTTACCTGTACGACCAGTACATGAGCTTAAACGGGTTTTACGCGGAGGCGACGGCCATGATGGCGGACACAAATTTTCAGAATGACGCGGACACCCGTAAAGTGATGCTGAAGGCTTTCCGCAACCGGATCAAAGACGATGGCGTCATGCCGACCTGGATGATGGATCAGCTGCAAGTGATGTACGATTCTTTTCCGGCCGGAACCACCTTGCGCTGTCGGAGCAGCACCAATAACGAAGATCTTCCCGGCTTTAATGGCGCGGGGCTCTACAACTCCTATACACATCATTTGAACGAGGGGCATATCATGAAGTCGATGAAGCAGGTTTGGTCGAGCCTCTGGACCTACCGCGCTTATGAGGAGCGGGAGTTTTATCGCATCGACCACCTGCTGGTTTACATGGGCGTTTTGGTGCACCCGAATTTTTCCGACGAACAAGCCAATGGGGTAGGGGTAACCCGCAATCCCTTTAGCCCGGTGTGGAAAGGTTACTACATCAACTCACAAGTAGGGGAAGATCTCGTGACGAATCCAGAGGCGAATTCGGTGCCGGATGAACTCTTGATCTCGCGGCTGCCACCGGTGCTTGATTATGAAATTCAATACGTTCGTTTTAGCAATCAAGTGCCAGCGGGGCAGCATGTCTTGACCGACGCGCAGGTCATCCAGCTCGCAGGTTGGATGCAGTTGATTCAGGATCATTTCGAGACGATTTACAATCCGGCCGACCCAGCTGAGTTTGCCATGGAGATCGAGTTCAAGGTCACTCAGGCGGGGCTCCTGAATATTAAGCAGGCGCGTCCTTGGGTAAATTAGGCGGCTTGCTTAGATGCAAGCGGGGTTTCTATAATTCCTGCTGAATCGCCGGTAGTTTTTGCATGTGTTCAACGTAGAGGTTCACACGGTCGTTGAGGGGTTTGTCCATTTTTCCCGCAAATTCGGCCTTTCCCCAGCCCCAGGGGGAGCCCTCGAGATCCGGATTCACGATTACTTCTTCAAGGGTCTTTCGCAAATGATTTTGCAGCTCGTCATGCGGGACGTTCGTTCTTATATACTCAAAGGTCCATCGCGGCAGCAAGCCTTCCAAGAAGCCGCACTGAAGATCGCAAAGCGCCGCGCGTTGCAGCATGATTGAGATGCGTTCTTGATTGAGGGGCGTAGCCTTGACGCGTTGCTCGATGGTGGCTTTGCGTTCATCCGTCAATTTTAGCTTTCCTTGTTCGGCAAGATAAAGGGTAAACGCATCACCATAATCATGCGTTACCTTCTCTCCCGGTTGGTCGTGAAGAGCCTGATTCTGGTAGTTGAGGTACAGACCGAGTTTTAGATCTGATGCGTCCACTCCCTTTGCAACCTTCACTTCTTTTTCCGCATCCACTTCTGCGTCCTCTTGGGCGTGAGCAGAGCCGATAAGAAAAAGGGAAATAGTCGAGGCAAGCCCGATATCGATGAGTCGTTTTTTCTTCATAACCTATTATAGCTTAGTCTGAGCGGAGCAGGTGTAAAAGCTATGTAAAAGCTACGTAAAAGCTATGTGAAAACGAGTTGGGGTCTGCTCGCCTTGATTTGTGGCGAATGTTAACGTCTCTGGCCCAGTGCGCGAATGGTTAAGAACTTCTTCGCGACATTTACTTGGTGGCTTTAACCGAGATCGAAGCCGTTATTGGTGGGGAGGAATTCGCGCTGATCGCCGAGTAAGAGAATTCGAAGCGAGGTGCAGGGCTTAGCGCCCCGCCCACTTTGAATCCTGCAATGCCTGAAATCCATTAAAACGAAACCTCTAAAATTACTAGATATCGTTTATCATACGCTTTTCATCCGGTTGGGTGTCGCCGCTACGCGGCTTAGAGGGGGAATCCGCCGGGACCACGGCCTCCTCACTTCGTTCGTCAACCATGGCTATCAATGGGTCAGGGCTACGCGCCTTTAGTCGTTTGGATTTCCACTCATTTTCATACAAAGTTATGTCGCCACTATTACCAAAAGAGCCCCAAAAAGCCCCAAAAAGTTTAGGGTGGACTCAGGCGCAGATTCTTTGAAGCATACGCCTTTAGAAAACCACGATTCACCATGGCAGATTCCAGCTTAGATCCTTCTCGATACATCATTGGTATCGACCTCGGTACCACCAATTCGGCGGTTACTTTCGTTGATACCACGCGAAAACCCTATAAAATTGAGCTATTTCAGGTTCGGCAATGGGTGGATGCACAATCGGTCGAGGCCCGGGATACATTGCCCTCCTTTCATTATCAGCCGGTTGAAGGCGAGATGCCACAAGGCGATCGCCCCTGGGATCCGGAGGGGAATCAAACGCATTGCGTGGGAATTTACGCTCGCGAACAGGGTTCGGTGGTACCCGGACGCTTTGTGTCCTCTGCAAAATCGTGGCTGAGTCAGTCGCGGGTAGATCGCACCGCCGCCATCTTGCCGTGGCATGGATCGACGGAAATTCGCAAAAGTTCGCCGGTTGAGATTACCGCCCGATACCTCGCGCACATTCGGAATTGCTGGAACCATCAGCATCCGAAACAGCGCATGGAAGATCAGGATGTCATGGTCACGGTTCCGGCTTCCTTTGACGAGGTGGCGCGGGAGCTTACCATCGAGGCAGCCCACCAGTGCGGCCTCACCCGACTTGTCTTGCTTGAGGAACCGCAGGCCGCTTTCTACGCGTGGATCGAGCAGCAGCCCGACGAAGCAGCCCTGCTCCAACCGGGGCACATGGTCCTCGTGGTCGATGTGGGTGGCGGTACGACCGATCTCAGCATGATCGAAGTGAAAGAAGACGGCGGCTTTCAGCGTCGCGCCGTCGGCGAGCACCTCATCTTAGGCGGAGACAATCTGGATTACGCGCTGGCGCTACTTTGCGAGTCGAAGCTCAGCGCGCAGTTGAGCACTCATCAATGGAATGTGTTGCTACGCAAAGCGCGTGCCGCCAAAGAGCGCTTGCTCGGTGATAACCCGCCGGAAGAACTCACGGTGTCTGTGCCGGGGGTTGGCTCTCGTCTGATCGGTGGATCGGTTAACATGAGTATCACCCGCGAAGAAGTACAGGGCATGTTTTTGAACAACTACCTGCCGGAAGTGGGTCTCTACGACATGGTGGCGGAAGCCGAGCCAGCCCCTGCGGATGCGGGCTTGGTCTACGCATCCGATAACGCGGTCAGTCGCTACATCGCTCGCTTCCTTCGGGTGCACGCCGCCGGTGAAGCAGACGCGGTTCTATTTAATGGTGGCTTTTTCGAAGCAGAAATTTTTCGCAAGCAAGTGATCGCGCAACTGACCCAGTGGCTTGGCAAGCCGCCGATTCAATTGTCGAACCCTCGCTTGGATCTTGCGGTCGCGGTGGGGGCTTCCAAATATGGCATGACCCGTCGTGGAGAAGGGGAGTCCATCGAGGCTGGGTTGGCCCGGACCTATTATATCGGGGTCGCCACCCCCGAAGGTCGACGTGCCATGTGCATTGCCCCGGCTGGCTTGTCCGAGGGCGAGACGGTCAACATCGATAAGACCTTTGACCTCTACATCAAGCAACCGGTGGAGTTCCCAATCTTTGTCTCCAGTTTACGCACCATCGATGCGCCCGGAGACCTCTTGGAAATCAATCCACAAGAGCTCACCGCCTTGCCACCGATTCGGACGGTTCTGACCGCCGGGAAAAAAGCCAAGGTGCAGCAGATTAAAGTGCAACTCAAAGTCGGGCTTACCCCCATCGGTACTTTGGATGTGAATTGCGTTGAGCTTGAAGGCGAACGTAAATGGCGCCTGCCTTTCGATGTGCGTTCTACGGTTCAGACCGATCTCGAGGTTCACACCGGCGAGGCGGAGCAGGCTGGTTTAGTCGACGAAAATTTAATTGCCCAAGTGACAACGGCAGTTCAGGCGGGCTTCGGTCCACAGGCTTCGCTCGATCCAGAACGTCTGCTCAAACATCTCGAAGCGGAGCTCGATATGCCGCGTCATGAATGGCCGCCATCCTTGTTACGCCCCGCCTTTGAAGAACTCATGCGCTTGGACAAGGCCCGAGGCAAAGGCCCCGTGGTCGAGGCTCGTTGGCTCAACATTCTTGGCTTCTCGCTTCGCCCTGGCAAAGGCTACAGCGCGGATGACTGGCGGGTCGATCGGGCTTGGCGCTTCTTCCGCAATCACGTGCAGCATCCGAAAAACGCCATGTGCTGCGCCGAGTGGTGGATCTTTTGGCGTCGCATCGCGGCCGGACTTTCCGCCGGGCGCCAAGCCGATATTGCCGGACCGCTGGTTGCTTCTTTGCGATCGAAATCAAAGGGGGCCAATGGCAAAGTTCAGTTGCACGGCCATGAACGAGTGGAAGCCTGGCGTTTGCTTTCCTCTCTCGAATGGCTCGACGCCTCGACTAAGATTTGGCTGGGCGAGTACGCGCTCAAGTTGATCGAAAAAGAAGGCTTCCGCGCCGAGAAGGGCGCTGCAATTTGGGCCATCGGTCGTTTCGGAGCTCGGGTACCTGCCTATGCAGCTGCGAATCAAGTCGTCCCCACCGAGATTGCCGAAGAATGGCTCAAGCGCATCATGCAGCTCACGGCCAGCCCGCCAGCAACTGCACATGAAGCAGGCGGGGAAGGCGAAGGGAATGCTTCGTCGACGCCGGTTCGCGTCAGCGATAGTACTTCCTTTGCGGTGATGCAGCTCGCGCGTAAAACCGACGACCGCTTCCGCGACATCAGCGATCTCCTCCGCTCTGAGGTGATCAATTGGATGATGGAGCACCGCGCCAAAGATCGCTATGTTTTGCTGGTGCAAAAACGCGGCACTCTCGACCGCGAAGAACAAGCCGAGCTCCTCGGCGACCAATTACCCGTCGGCCTGTCGCTGTTTTAAGAGTCGCTGTTTTAAGATGGTCTGTCTTTTGCGGGCTGGTTCCTATCGACTCGGACGAGGAGTCTGAGAGCGCCGACGTCTTCGTTGCATTTTAACTAAATTCTTTTCGAGATACAAAGCGGAGTGGAACGAAAAGAATAAATTCCACGCCACATTGGGAAGGACCATCGTTCTCAAGAAGCGGTGAATCGCCGAAGGCCAAGGAGCGGCGGTTTCCAACCGCCGACAGTGGGATGCATCCCGGTTGAAACGACTTCCAAGGCGCCTGTCGGACTTAGCAGATTCGGCTGCGAGTTTCTCACTTTGGCCCAAACGATCCGGGATGCCTTTGCCATTGAGTGGCAGACGTTAAAACATTCCCGCCATTGAGTGGCAGACCAATGGCACTTAGTTAAGCCGATTTGTATGGAGAGGAGTTCGCTCTGCCCTGAAAAGAAAGCCGGAGGCTTGAAGGCAATTAGCCGGTCGGTGACCGAAGGGAACCACCG
>ENA-ORXR01001602-ORXR01001602.1-marine-metagenome-genome-assembly--contig:-NODE-1602-length-23595-cov-26.475168_pt1 | contig 23595 bp, 17 predicted proteins | sample MGYA00237866_ERZ511479 | MGnify/ENA metagenome assembly ERZ511479 | reverse complement strand
TGTCCGCGAGCACGCTCGGCATAAAAGACGGCGGCACGTTCAAAGCCATTGGGGGCTTCTTCCAACATGGTGTGCATTGACCCCATGAGGGCGCGATTTTTCAAAGTCGTAAATCCTAAATCGAGGGGAGAGAGTAATTTGTCGTACATATTTTACGGTGGACGGCTGACGGTGGACGGCTGACGGTAATCGTCGTGCAATGCCTCCGGTTTTCGTCGTTTAATGTTTAAAAGATAAGCGACCTGTACTGACGACTTTAGCCGTCAGGTGTCGTATTTGAGACGGCTAAAGTCGTCTGTACGGAAGGTCAGGTTGCGTTCATTTTTTTAATAATATTTTCAAGTCACGCTCTGAAGCGTGGGCATTTTTCTCGGATAGTTTCGATGCCGATTTCCTCTGCGATAATTGGGCATGTTTAAATTTCTCACAAAAGTAGTTTACACTTTTTTTCTCAATTTGAAAATAAAAACAATATTTAAAAATCCGTTTGCTAAACTTTTTGAGTTTCGTAAACGTACATAATGCACTGATTTTTAGAAAACTACCAACATTTGTGATATGCTCACGTTTACGAAACTTGAAAAGTTTAGCAAACGGGATACATTATTTTTTTGTCCGTTAAAGTGTCAACTACATTATTAAACATGCCGATAATTGATACGTAAACGGCTCTCATAGTCGTCCTCCTATCACATTTTTCTCCCACAATTCGCCAATTGAATAATCTTTCAGCCAATCTTCCAATTCTATTTCACTTTGTCTTTTAAATGTGGTTTGAAAAAATTCCTGATTACCATTGCCTTTCCTTTCAACGACAATAATATCATTTGCCGAAAATTGACTCACTAAATTAACAGATTGTGTTGCTATAATGATTTGTGTCTTGGTAGAAGTACTTTGCAATATCGCCGTAAGTTTATTTATTGCAAAGGGATGTAAACCCAGTTCTGGTTCATCAATAATAATAGTTCCGGGAGGATTTGGTTGAAGTAAGAGCGTAGTTAATCCAATAAAACGCAACGTACCGTCCGAAAAGGTGTGCGGATTCCACATACTACCATGTCCTTTTTCAAACCAACGTAAGAAAATTTGGTTAGGATTGATTTCGTCAGGTTCAAGGTAGAATCTGTCGAAGAAGGGAGCGATTGAGCGCACTACTCGTTCAATTAATTTGAAATTGGTTTTATGGCTTCTTGACAACATATATAAGAATGCGGCAAGATTTCCACCATCTTCGTACAGATAGGCGTAATCTATTGTATTTGGAGGTTTTTTGATATTAGCATTAAAACTTGTATCTTCAAAATGGTGAATGGCAAAATCAAAAGCAGTAGGCACTTTGTCTTGATTTCCATTTTCCGAAATTCCATTTGAACGGGCAATATAACTTTCAAAAGTTCGATGTCCGTTAGGGTTATTCACCTTTATGGCACTCCATTTATCATTTAAATTATCTCGCGTCAGGTAATTATCTACACTAAAAAATAGATTAATAGTTTCATCTTTCACTAATTGAAACTGATATTGTTCCTTCTGATTACCAGCGATAATTTCTCCCGAAAGAAAATCAGAGTTTTTTGCCCCAAAATGCAAAAAAGCATCTGCCCGACCATGTCTCGCTACATGAAATTGCAAATTCCCCTCATGTATTTTTTTGAGTAATTTAAAAAAACTAATAAAATTACTTTTCCCCGAACCATTCGCACCAATAAGCACATTCATTGGACCTAATTGAATTGGTCCGCTTGCTTTTATTGATTTAAAATTGTGTATTTCGACGGAATGTAAAGCCATTGTACCTTGTTTCTGTAAAGGTAAGTAATTTCAAAAGCAATCTAAAATCACTTAGCTTTCTTCAAACAACACCTTTTATATTTCTTACCGCTACCGCAGGGGCAGGGAGCATTACGACTGAGCTTGGATGTTTCGCGGACGACGGGTTCTTGGTATTCGTATCGGTCTGATGAGTCAGGTGAACCAAGATAGTTCGTGTGGGAATTGAGGAATAAACTATCATCCTCGTCGTTTTTATATTCATCGATTAAGTCAAGTATGCCTGCTTCTTTCAGTTTTTTCATGAGCATAGCTTCGGCTGTCAGTTCGATAAAATACTTGGCGATTTTTTGTGAATTTTTACTTAATATATCGTCTATACTGCCTTCAAGTTCGGCTCTTCTTTTGAGATGTTCATGATTATAAAATTCGTGGATATTGAGTGGTACTGGGTCAATATCGGCAGGCTCAAGAGGGGATAGAATGTCTTTTTTGAGATTTTCTACACTACCTGAAATGAAACTGATGAGCCAATTTTTTTCGTCGAATTTATCTACATATTCTATCAATGACTCATCGCGCAGATAGGTGGCATGCAATATTGCCCAGTTGATAAAATCTGTATCAATAATGGTCTTATCATTAGCGTGTTGGAGGTAGTAATCAAAAATCTCTTTGATCGCTTGCATCACCTCGTCATGCCTCTCGGGATGGTGTAGTCCTATCTGTACGATGGCATCAAAAGTATAAGTTCTCGGAGAAAAATATTGATTAGCCTCAAGTGTGTAGGCTTTGAGGGCTTCGAGTTGGTGGCTACCCATAATCAGCAGGGTATCTACTACATAATGCTTTAGTCTGTCGGCAAACCAGTATTCCAAAATGTTTTGTCCCTGCCGAAAGAGGTTCAGCACTGACTGTACACTCTCATGGGCTTCCAAAGCCCCCAAGAATCGCAGGGCATGGATAGGGAAAGATTGCTCATTTTCATCAAATTCTACATATTTATCATAAAAATACTTATATCTTCGGATGCTATCTTCGAGGATATTCTCAAGGTCGGCGATGAGGGTTTCGCGGGGCAATTGGAGGATGTCCTCCATGATTTCTTTTGGAAGGTCATCCTCTCCATACAAATAGAAAGCCTCCAATTCTTGATGATTCAACTTGGGTGGGCTTTGAGTTGGTTCGGGCGTATATGTCGGAAAATCCTTATTATTGATGCAAGCCGCTTCCGCCTTTTTTGCTTTTTCTGATACTTTTCCTACCATTTCATCCATCATAAAGATTGCCGTATTCTTCGTAATGTGATGGTCAGGGGCAAGGTCTATCATCATTGCGAGGTATTCTTCGCTGGTATCGCGGTCATCAGTCTTTATGGCACAACATGCTGAAATACTATAATAAGATAGAAATTCACTGACATGAAAAACCTCTGTATCCGGTGCAATCGTTTCTATTTTGCGTGACTCGCCCAACATTTTATCAACCATCTCATAATTCCCTTCTAACATACATGTCTCTGCGAGATTTAATTTTGAAAAGAGGTAATCAGGATGTTGATTGAGCATTCGAAGAGCCATTTTTTTGGCTTCATCTCTTTCGCCTATACCCATATAAAATGCGTATAAATGTGACTTAAAGCGAGGATTTTTTGGATAGTCCTCCACATAGCCCTCCATTATTAATCTATCTGCCTCGTCAGCTTCCGCAGATCTTACATAAGAATCTTCATAATCGCGCTGCTCTTTGGGCGATAGCATTGGTTGAGTAGGTTTATCCGATACTTTATATCCATATTTTCTGAAGAATTTTCTATTGTATTTTCGTTTACTTATTGTAAGCATATTTTATGATTTAGTTAAGTTGCTTTGCAACTTTCATAGTGAAATCGTAGCTATTTGATTCAAGATTTTTGTTTTATGTTTTTCTAATACTTTTAGAAATCTTAGACTTTGGACAGCGGAAATTAGGGAATTGGGAAATTCGATAAACCTCTATTTTTTAGTTATTTATAAAAAATAGTTATTTACATGTTTTCTTATACTAATAAAATAAAAACAACTGATAATCAATAGATTACGAATTTTAACCTAATTTCCCAGTTTCCCAATTCCCATTCTGTCCAAAGTCTAATAGAAATCAATGTGTTCACCAAATTGAGAGTTATCAACTATTTCTGGCATGTTTAGAAATGTAATAGACACTTTTATTTTGCAAGTGAAATTAATGTAAAATGCAAAAGTTGTAGGACGCAAGCCAACGTAAACATCCTTCATTTTATTCGTTTTCAGATTTTTAAATAATAAAAAAATAAAATTATTTGTGTACGTACTACAAGCACTTTTACATTTCTAAAAAAGTGTACACTACTTTTACGCGAAAATTAAACATACCCTATTTCTTCTTCATTTCCAAATCCTTCAACTCCAAAACCGTCTCCGGTTCAGCCATCAAATCTAAATTTACAAGGACTTGATTGTTCAATAAATCTGAAAATTCTTCTCGCTTACGAATCAAATAATCTTCCCCTTGATACACCAACACTTCCGCCGGACGATAGCGAGAATTATAATTGGAAGCCATGCTAAAACAGTAAGCACCCGCATTGCGAAAAACCAACAAATCATTCTTGCGAACTTCATTAATAATGCGGTCAGAAGCAAAAGTATCCGTCTCACAAATATAACCTACAACAGTATAAATTTTCTTATCACCTGTTGGGTTACTGACGTTTTCAATCTTGTGATACGCATCATAAAACATCGGGCGAATGAGGTGATTAAATCCCGTATCAATTCCGAGAAAGGTGCAGGCAGTCGTTTGTTTGACAACATTGACTTTTGCCAGAAAATACCCCGCTTCGCTGACCATATATTTACCGGGTTCAAATCTGAGTGTCAGGTCTTTACCGATTTCTTCGCAGAAGGCATTGAAGCGTTTGCTGAATATTTCGCCGAATTTTTCGATGTCTGTATATAAGCCGTTTTCCTTGTATTGCACCTTAAATCCGCTACCAAAATCAATGTAGCTCAAATCCTCAAATTCGCGTGCTGCCGTAAACATCAATTCTGCCGCTTTGATAAAAATATCCGGGTCGAGAATGTCCGAACCAGAATGAACATGCAGCCCTTCTACCGGAATATTCAGTCGTTTTACAATGCGATTGACGAGGGGCAATTGATGAATAGAAATACCAAATTTGGAGTCAATATGTCCGACTGAAATTTTGCTGTTTCCACCTGCCATCAAGTGCGGATTGATGCGTATGCACAAAGGCAATCCGGGATGGTTCATGCCCAGATATTCGAGCATTTGCAGGTTATCGACATTGATTTTTACACCAAAATTAATGGCGTGTTCAAATTCTTTTTCGCTCACATTATTGGGTGTATAAATGATGTTTTCGGGGCTAAAACCTGCCTTCAAACCCAGTCGCACTTCCTGAATCGATACACAATCCAAGCCCGACCCCATATTTTTGAACAACTTCAAAATCGAAATATTACTCAAGGCTTTACAAGCATAATGTATCTTTAAATCCTTGACATCAAATGCTTTATGAAAGGCTTGGTAATTATCCATGATTTTTTCTGCGTCATAGATGTAGAGGGGGGTATCATATTTTTGGGCGAGTTGTTCAAAATTTATCATGACTAACCGTATTTTTTTTGCAAAGGTAATAGATTAAAGGTTAAATAGTTGAGTAATTCGTAAAATGTCGGGCATCTTATTTGTAATACTTAAAACTGATTTTTTTCGTTATTTCATCGTATGAACAGCTTTAGACAAATTCACTTCTTGCAATATATCCTTTCGGCTTTAAATCAATCCAAAACCTATAAGGTTTTTAAAAACCTTATAGGTTTGAGCGTCTTGCTTATTTTCTCCGTGAATGTGTATGCACAAAGTGAAATTTCAGGCAAAGTGACCGATGCCCGAACAGGTGAAAATCTCGCCTTCGTCAATATTATTATCAATCAAAACGAAACACAGGGTACAACAACAGATATTGACGGAAAGTTCGCGATTAAAAGTGATAAAAACATCCGGCAATTGACGCTCATTTATCTTGGTTATCAAACACAAATAGTAAAGGTAGAAAATAAATCGACGCTTGATATTCAAATGGAACGCAGCGACCTCCTATTGAATGAAATCACGGTCATTGCAGGCGAAAATCCCGCGCATCGCATCATTCGCGAAGCGGTAAAAAATAAACGTATCAATAATCCCGAAAAAGTACGTTCATTTACATATAAATCATACAATAAATTTGTAGTGGACATTTCGCTTGATGTGGATGAATTTATCGAAAATCGAATAAAAAAGAAGACGACAGCCATAGAAAAAGCCCAAATTGAAGCCCAATCCCGAAGTGTCAAACGTGCCTTTGATAGTACGCATTTGATGATCATGGAATCGGTCACACAGCGCAATTATATACGTCCCGACAGGAGTGAAGAAATTGTGCTTGCGAACCGCGTTTCCGGCTTGAAAAATCCCACGATTGCTGCATTAGCGACGGATATTCAGCCCTTCTCTTTTTATCGTCCGCATATTCCTTTGTTGGATGAAGATTACATCAATCCGATTAGTCGCGGGAGTACACAAATGTATCGTTTTCGATTGGAAGAAGATACGATTTTTCGGAATAATGATACGATTTTTGTAATTAGTTTTGAACCGAAAAAAAGCGCAAATTTTGAAGGATTAAAAGGTGTTTTATATATTAATACTAATCGTTATGCAGTGCAAAATGTTATCGCTGAACCTGCTCTGATTAATCAGGCACATATCAAAATCGAACAACAATACACTTTTGTACAAAACCAATGGTTTCCTGATCAATTAAATTTTGAAGTGCGTTGGCAAGGCTTTCCATATGCAGCTACGAGTGCCTTTATGAATGGTAAAAGTTACTTTCGCGACATCGAAATTGAGCCGGATATTCGGCGCAAAGATTTTGGCGTAGATGCCATCATTATGACGGATGAAGCAAGTGAAAAAGATAACATTTATTGGCAATTGGAACGTATTGATTCTCTGACCCGAAAAGAGAAAATGTCTTACGAATTTATCGACAGTATTGGCAAAGAAACCAAACTTGATTTCGTAACACAACTCTCCGAAAATCTTTTGACCACCAGCCAAATTCACTTCAATAAAATTGCCCTTGATTTGCCTCGTCTTATCAATAATAACGCTTATGAAGGCACGCGTCTCGGTATCGGATTGCATACATCTGACAAATTTTCTAAATACGTAAATTTTGGTGGTTATGCGGGTTACGGCTTTCAGGATAAGGCGTGGAAATATGGCGCGGATGTGCAGTTGCGTCACCCTGATAGTCGTTTTGAGCCTGAATTGCGCGTCGAATATTTCAATGATTTGCGCGAACCCGGACAGGTGTATGCGCCCTCGTACCCCTTGCGTTACGTGGCGTCTCCGGCGTTTTTTCAACGTAGTTTTCAGGCTTCACGGATGGATTCGATACAGCGTTTTGAAGTGTCGGCAGGCTTGCGTCCGTTTCGTCATGCCAAGCTGGAATTGGCGATGAGTCGCAGTCGGTATAAGTCGCTCTACGATTACGGCTACGTACCCGAAACGGATGATGTAGAATTGAATGAATTTACGACAACTGCTTTGCACTTAAATTTTCGTTATGCCTTTGGTGAGGAATATGTCAAAATCGGTTCGCGGCGTGTGCCGAATTTCACGCCTTTTCCGGTGTTGAACGTCTTTTATACGCGCGGTCTGAATGATGTTTCTCGGAGTACTGTTGATTTTGAACGCATCGTTGTCGCGCTGGAAGCGGACTTTAAATTGAAGCGACTTGGTGAGACATTTATCTGGCTTGAAGGCGGCAAGGTGACGAAGGATGTTCCTTATCCCTTACTCTTCAATGGGAACGGCAGTTATGCCAAAGGACGTACCGTTTTTGTGCCCAATACTTTCCAAACGATGGGTTTGTACGAGTTCGCAGGAGACCGTTTTGCCAACCTGTTTATTTACCATGATTTCGGAACTTTGTTGTTTCGCACAAAGAAATTTCGACCCGATGTGATTATTGCACAAGGTATTGGTTTTTCTGCACTAAGTCACCCCCATCAACACCTTGATATTGAAGTAAATACCCTTGATAAAGGTTATTTTGAAAGTGGTTTTGCACTGGATAATATTATCCGTATTAATGTGTTGAATTTCGCTCAAGTAGGACTCGGTGTAGGTGTTTTTTATCGCTATGGAACTTATCACTTACCCAAAGAAATTAATAATTATGCTTTTAAGTTTCGGGCGGGGTTTATTTTTTAATTCTCATTCATTCCGAAAATTATATTGAATGGGTAACGTAATGTGGTGCTTCCAGTCCGCACCGCGCATACATACGTAACATTTCAAAGGTAGCGTAAATTCATGAATTTGCGCTACCTTTGAATGGGAAAACGATAACAATCCCACAAATCTCTACTCCCGAATTCAGTCTCCCATTGTCGCATTATTAAGAGCATGTTTAAACATGCTCTAAGTCTTTCCTAATTCAACGGCGCGTTGGTGTGCGGCTTCCAAGCCCTTGATAATATGTTCGTGCACTTCATTACTATTAAATTTTTTAATGGCAGCCTCCGTCGTTCCCCCCTTTGAAGAAACTTTGGCAATCCATTCTTTGCACGACAAATTATTGCGATTTTCGAGATGCACCGACCCCATGAAGGTCTGCCCGACGAGCAGTTCTGCCTGTGATTCGGAAAAGCCAAGTTTTTTAGCTGCTTCTATCATAGCATTCATGTAATAATATACATAAGCCGGACCACTACCTGATATTGCTGTAGCTGCATCAATCAACTCCTCTGAATCCAGATAAATCGCCTTGCCTGTTGTATTCAAAAGATTTTGAACTGTCACCAACTCAATGCGCGTCACCTCATCTGACGAGGTAAATGCTGTCATTCCCATGCCAATTTGTGCCGGAAGGTTGGGCATGGCTCGTATAATTTTTGTCACGCCGAGTTCTTCCCGAATGTAGTCCATACGCACACCTGCCATAATGGAAAGAAACACCTGTTGGTCATCTACAAACGGTTTCAGAATCGGAAATAAATTGGGCGTATCCTGTGGTTTTACAGCAAAAACAACCAAGTCTGCCTTTTCCAGACAATCTGCCGCTGAGCCATACACAGTTCCCACATTCTGTGTAGAAAGATGTGCGGCACGCTCTTCTGATTTTTCGAGAATCATCAAATCTTTAGCCTGCGTAACATGGGCTTCGAGAAAACTTTTGGCATAGGTCAAGCCCATATTGCCACCGCCAATAATGAGTATGTTCATTTTTTATACATTGAAAATTCCAAACCATGCTGTATGAAAATACGTTTGAATCGGAATTTGTTCTTTAGAATTTGGAATTTATTCACAGCGGCGAATATCCGTAATATTTTTCAACATCAAAAATGAATCCCCTACGTACTCAAAAATAAATCTCTACATGTTTACTGGACTTTGGACAAAAAGGGAATTAGGGAATTGGGAAATTAGGTTTAAATTCGTAATAAATTGATTATCAACTATTTAATTTTTATTATAAATAAAAAACATGTATTTTATTTTACTTTGTAAAAAATTAAATAACAAGGTTTTACCTAATTCCGAATTTCCCAATTACCAAATGTCCAAAGTCTAGATTGTTAGGAACGTTCAAATAATAACTTCACTATTTGGACGGCTTCTTTTGCCCTTATTTTTCCCCTTGAAAACAGTTATCCCGAAAGCTTTCGGGACGCCCGTTTCCAAGAGAATCCCGATAGCTATCGGGAAAGCACAAAATAATCTCGTCGAAATGGTAAACTTATTATTTGAACGTTCCTTAATTCGGGCGCAAAGGTAGTCAGATTTCATTCCCTTGACAAATTGACAATCTCTTTTTTATCTCAACATTAAAAAATCATTTAATTAGACTGATTAACATGAATAAGCCACGTTTCGGAAACATTTTTTTGATAATACCTCTGGGATATATTTTTCTGGCAAAATCAAGTAAAGCTCCTTCATGTCTTTGTCCTGCCTGCGAACTCAACAAATCGCCATGCGTAAGTATGGTGTCGATTTCTACTTTGCTGAATTGGCTAAACATCTGGTGTGCCTCTTTTACAGTATATGCTTTCGTACCGGGACTTTCGAGATATTTAGCGTAAATAGTTTGGAGGCTGGTGAATGGTTTGAATTTCATCAGACCATATCTCATCCACAACATGTATCCGACCATCGCGTGTTTGTGATATATCATAATTTTTGAAGTGCCGCCTGGCTTGAGGATGCGATGAATTTGTTCTACGGCTTTGAGTGTATTCGGGCTGTGATGGATGACACCCCACGAGTATACGGTGTCAAATGATTCGTCGGCATAAGGCAGATTTTCGGCATCAGCCACCCGCAGTTTGGATTGAAGTCCGAATAAATCAAGGCGTTTTCGGGTATTTTCAATGGCTCTTTCGGTGAGGTCGCAGCCGTGGAGTATCGCACCGTTTTGAGCAAACATCTGATGGTCAGCTCCCAAACCAACGCCTATTTCCAATACTTTTTTGCCATTTTGCCGGTCAAATTCAGCAAAGCCGGGGATGTAAGGCTCCAATTCGTATCTGATTTTGAGTTGGTTTTCATATTGCGCTCTCAACTCGTCACCTTTCATATACAGCTCCTCGCCGCAAGAAGCGTCGTTCCAAAAATCTTTGACTAATTGTTTATCTGTATTCATCTTATTTTAGTGAACGAAGTGAGTAAACGAGTAAATCGCTCACAGATTTGGCGATTGAAATACAAAAAAACATTTACTCATCTACTCATTTCGTCATTTACGCATTTACGCATTTTTATTTAGCCGGAAAATAATCATACACCGTGTATTCGTCATTGCTGTGCATATGATGGCATCCTTTTATACGGGGAAAAAAATCCGGTGTTATTTCGGTGATTTGCTCTTCGTTGTACGAAGATTCGGTTATTTCATTGATTTTGGCAAGTGTCATGGCTACACCATAGGCATCAAAACCCTGTTTTTGTCGAACCCTTATCGGGGCATTTTGGAGGTTGAGTATGCCGCCGTTTCTTGCGATTGCACTGTCAAATACCAAAGGGTTGGCTTGGTGCGGCGTCCATTCGCCGGAAAGCGGGGCGTTGCTGTGGTAAGCCATTAGTCGGCAACAGTGGTCTCTATATTGATTTTCAGCCATATTAGTCAATAACCACCATCGTCCGTCCAATTCAAAAATCATGGTATCGACTGCGCTAGTATGGCTCATTACATCTTTTTGATAAGTCCATTTCATGGGAAATTCAAGGCATTTGTACAAGCGTATAGACTGGGCTTCGACGGTTTCCGGCACCATATACAGTTCGTTCTCGTATTCAAAAATATACGGAAAAGACATGTGAAAATCTTCTTCAATAACCGTTCCTAATACCTCGTAATTCTTTTTATCCAAAATTTCGATAGCTGTGATGTGTCCTTTCTTTTTTTGGCTATCATAATCTTCTACAAAACAAATGGTCTTATTGTTTTTGGTGATGATAAAAGGGTCGGCAAAAAAATGATTTTTCGGGTTTTTTATCCGTGTGCCTCTCCGCATGATGGAGTTGCGCCAAGGTCCTTTGGTGAAAGCTACGCCCCATTTTTCCTGTTTGCCGATTAATTTTTCAAAGACAATTTTAGAATATAAATAACTTGTACGTATCAAATAGGAAATGGATTGGGTAAATGTGGGGGTAATGAGCAACGCGCCGCCGTAAGGTACTTTTTCATCTGCGGGAGGCAGTTGGTCAGTCGCGGCATATTTTAAAATGATATTTGCCATGCAGGGGGTGCTTTCATTGTACAGGCTGACGAGGTTTTCGACATATGAGCGACGGGTAGGCTGATTGCCCCTGAATATCACCTTGCCACCGTCTAGCTCCGGCGTGAGCATTTGTATGATAAATCCGGTAGATGGCTTGCGAAAATAGACTTCCCAAAAGCCCGGAGGTCCGCCCCGGTTCCAACGGTTGTCGCCATGATGAAAAGAAATAATGCCTTCTTTTGAGACTTTCAGCATGTCGCCTCTTACAATGCCGCTTGCATTGCCCCTGACAATCATATCCAAATTGAGGGCGCGAACTTGCTCAATATCTTCTGCCGGATAACGGACAACCAAACCTGATTTGGAGAACTTAGGGTGCAGGTAGGTATCTTCGTTTTGCCTGAATTCGTCTATATCATAACCCTCGTGATGTTGTTTAATGTCCTGAAAAACAGTGCTTAATATTTTACCTTCTACAAACAACCATATTCTAAAGGTGAGGTACGCAATCAAACGAAGTAAGCCCTGTGTTTTGATTCTGAAGGTTATCTTCTGCCATGCACTTAGTTGTTTTTCCTCTTTACTGATTAGAAAAAAAAGTGCGACCTGTTTGCTCTGTGCCAATGTCCGGGTTGTCTCATACAAATATTTATCGCATTGGGTGCTTTGTATTATGATGCCTATTTTCTTCATTTGAGTTGTAAGTTAGGAACCTGTGTATAACAAATTGTATAAACTATCTCACGCGGAGAACGCAGAGACATTGATTAACAAGCCTCCGGGAACTCTGGGCTCTCCGCGTGAAAATCACCTATTTTACAATTGTTTCGCGCACGTTCCTTATTAATCCACAAATTGCCTGAACCAACTTTCGATGCAAAGCAAAGCAAATATGGCGTAGGCGCCGTCAATTTTTCCGGCTTTATTGTCTGCAATAAGTTGTCGGACATTTTTTTCATCAAAAATACCTCGTTTACGAATATTTTCTGTCGATAGATAATTTTCTATCATTTCGTCTAAATCCTGAAGTATCCATCGGCGTACCGGTGCGCCAAATCCGGTCTTTGGACGGTAAATGATGTCTTTGGGCAGGTATTTTTCCATTGTTTTTTTGAGAATGTATTTGGCTTCACTGCCTTTCATTTTAATATCGACGGGCAGGCGGGTGCTAAAGTCTATCAATTCCAAATCAAGGAAGGGTACTCTGACCTCCACGCCTGTTGCCATACTGAGTTTGTCGGTATAATTGAGGTTGTGGTCGGTCAGGAAATATTTCATATCCCAGTACAAGAGGTAATTGAGCAGATTTTTTTCGTTTGGAATATTTTGAAGCGAATCAATCAGATAATTTGCGGGATTATGGTGTTCAATTTGTTGTCGAATATCCTTGTGAAATAGATTAAGGTTGCGCTCCAAAGGCATCCACTCGTAATAACCCGCGAGCCGATTGAGCGTATCGCGATTGAGGTGTTTGGTGAGTTTTTGAACTCTGCGCCCGAAGGGTTTTTGGGTGTTTAGCAATCCGCTTGCTGATTTGATGGCATTTCCTGCGAAGGCGGGAATGTGTTTGAAATATTTTTCTGCCCGAAGTGCCTGATGCCGCCTGTAACCGGAAAATAAATCGTCGCCACCTGCACCACCGATTAACACGACATGACCTGTTTGGCGGGCTATTCGGCTGATGTTATAGACATTGAGTGGTGCGGGGTCGCCCTGCGGTTCTTCCATGTGCCAGATCATCTTATCAAAATCCTGCAAAATGTCGGTATCGGCTTTTACGATTTCCAAATCGACATTGAGGTGTTTGGCTACTTTTATGGCGTATGGGAGGTCGTTTTCGCTACCGTTGCTGTTGATGTCTTGGTCGCCGGTTTCGATGGTATAACATTGAATTTTTTTATCGGGATTCAGTTTTTTCGCCAATGCTACCAAGCTGCTCGAATCCAATCCGCCGGAGAGGAAAAAACCGACAGGAACATCCGAGAGCATCTGACGACTGACGGCTTTGGTGAGTCTTTCGTCGAGTTCTTCTATCCATGCTTGTTCGCTTTTTTGAAAGGTTTTGCCATCAAACGGAATTTCATAATATTTTTGAATCTTATATTGCTGCGGATTTTTTACATTTAATTCGAGGTAATGTCCGGCGGGTAGTTTTTTTACGTATTTAAAAGGTGTTTGGGTACCCGGCGACCATATAAAATGCAGGTAATTGACGAGTGCTTCGTAATCAATTGTTTTGTCAAAATCGGGCGTATGGATGAATGATTTTATTTCCGAACCAAATAAAAAGGTATTGTTTTTTTGATAATAATAAAGCGGTTTGACGCCCATTTGGTCGCGGGCAACGAAGAGTTTTTGGGTGGATTTTTGATAAATGGCAAAGGCAAAAATGCCGTTTAATTTGTTGAGTATTTCTGGGCCGTATTGTATATAACCGTAGAGTAAAGTCTCCGAATCGCCCGAAGACCGAAAAGGGTATTTGTTGGCAATTTGTTGGCGAATTTCCTCGTGATTATATATTTCACCATTAAAAATCATCACATAATCACCATCGGCAGAGTGCATGGGCTGGTGTCCGGTAGGCGATAAATCAAGAATAGACAGTCGCTGATGACCAAGCGCGATGTACTCGTCTGTGTACGTGCCTTCATCGTCCGGTCCGCGATGGGCAATGCTGCGATTGGCTTGCTCAATGAACGTTGATGCGTTTTTAGCGCAAATACCTATTATTCCACACATGGTTTGTTGTTAAAACAATGAGTGAATGTCTAATGCTACAATGCGATAATGATGTAATGCTACAATGATTTACCTATTATCGCATTATAAACATTCATTCAAAATTCGCTCATTCACTCACTAATTCTGGCAAAAATATAATCGAATTTCTTTAGAGCCACGTCAATAGTATTATTTTTTCGGATAGTTTCGCGGGCATTTTGAGCGAGGGTTTGTCGCATTTCGGGATTGGTGATGAGGGTTTCGAGCGCATCTTGGAGGGCTTTGACATCACCGGCTTCGTAGAGTAAGCCATTTTCGGGTGGTTTGACCAATTCGGGGATTGCCCCAACGGTGGTGGCTACTACGGGCAAGCGTGCTGCCATAGCTTCCATCAGTGCGTTTGGGAAACCTTCAAAGTAAGATGGTAAGACATAAATATTGGTTTGAGCCAAAATGTTCATCTTCTCTTCACCGATGACCCAACCTTTAAAATCAACGTGTTCTTGAATGTCGTATTCTGCGACCTTCGCTCTGGCATCTTCCGAGCCTACGCCTTCACCGCAGACCCAAAATTCGACATTTTTATGCCGGGTCAGCACCGCTTTTGCGGCGTCTATGAAGTCGAATATGCCTTTTTGACCATTGACCCACGCCAAATATAAGACCTTGATGGGTTCATCGGGACGAAGTGGTCGGGCTTGGATATTGAAGTAAGGGTCGGCATTGAGCCAATTTTGGATAACGACAAATTTTTCGTCCTCTGAACCGGAAATGCTTTGATAAAAACCTTTCCAGTGTTCGCCCTGACATATCACATAGTCCACCTTGCGAATGACACGTGTAATGAGCCGACGCATGAAGCCCGACCGCTTGTAATCTTCCGGGATGAGTCCTGAGCGCGGTGCAAGGATGACGGTCTTTCCAAAGAGTTTGGATAGCAGTGCCATCGTTCCTTTTTCGACAAAACTTCCGCCCCCGACGGTAAAAATCAGTGCCGAACTGAAACGCCGAAAGCAAAGAATATAAAAAAAGCGGAGTAGGCGTCCGATTGCCCGATAGGTTCTATTGAACACAGAAGGTGATTTGCTGTCAGCAGTGGAATCAATGAGTATCCATTCTACTTTTTCGCTGATTGGGCTGTTTAGCAAAGTATGGCAGGCAAACATCTGTCCGCCGGTATGTCCGCCTTTGCCTGTCAATGCAAATCCCCCGACAAAGAGTACTTTTGGTTTTTTGCTCAATTCGTGTATTCGTTTATTCGTGAATCGTTTATCTTAACATCTATAATTCGATGCAACTTAGGGTGTACAATGAAATATTGTTTTTTTGCAGATTTCGGTTGGGCTTGGGCTTGTATTTTTCCTGTGAGATATTCCTCCAAAACTTCCACCATGGAAGTGACCATTACAGGATAAAAAGTATCTCTAAGGATTTTGATATTTTTGCTGTTTTTCATGGGTATTTTGACGATTTTGAGTATTTTTCCGGTATCGATGCCCGTGTCCATAAAATGTAGTGTGATGCCAAGTTGGTCTGTATTGTTTTCGAGAACACACCATTCGGGCAGATCCATGCCCCGATATCTAGGCAGGACACCCATATGAAAGTTGATAATTCCGTCTCCGGCAACCTCTAATATGTTTTTTCTGATAATTCCTCCGCCGGTAAATAAGACAATTTTATCTTTTTTGGCTCTTAATAAATCTTCCACTACTTTGTCGTTTAGGGTTTGGCAACGAATAATTTTGGTGCCGTGCGCCTCAAATTCTTTTATATGCCCAACGGTGATGTTGTGTTTTTTCCTGAAAGATAGTATGTTATCTTCGTCAAGTGATAATGATTTTTCTTTTAGGATAAGTTTGTTCCATATTTTTCGGATGAGTAGCACCCCGTCTCGCCCAAATTCATGTCTAAATCTTTGAAGTCCGAATTTTCTGAGGACAATAGTATCAATAGTGTATCCTTTTCTGATGAGTAATTCGCAGACGCTGGTCGTGAGCATACTATATGGGCTGGGAGAAAACACAATAATTGATTTATTCATATTCGATAGTATGTAATATTTTGTCAAGTAGGCGCAGGTTACGTTCGTGCAATATTTTTGCGGAGAGGTATTCTACATTCTGCGTATTGGGGTATTTTGTCCATTTGTAGTCCATGAGTTTTAGTGCAATATTGATATAGCGCAAGTCTCCGTTTTTATAATAATATTCTATAAACAAAGAAATAATTTGTGTGTACAATTTGACGATTTCCTCTTTGGTTCTTTTTTGCTGTGCGGCTCGTTTTTTCAAAGAATTGTAGCGTATTTCGCAATATCGAAGCAGTTTTTCGCACCAATTTTCAATATTTGGGTCGATTTCGTCCAATTCAATTTTTGCGCGGATATGGGCTATTCTACCAATGGTGGCATTTTTGAAGGCTTTGTACGGCGGTAATTCTTGTTTTTTGAGTGTTTCCGGTATTTGAGGCGTGGCGGTGTCGGATTGTTCGACTATTTTGGAGTAACATAATAGGGGCAATTCTTCGCTGTTTTTTAATTGGTCAATATGCTGAAGTACAAGTTTTTGAAAAATATCGGACATGGTTGTTGAATAATTTTGCCGTTCTTTATTTTTTGTCGATGCTCAATTCGCATTGAAGTGATTTGCCGTCATAGCCCTTAATAGCTTCAAAAAACATATAAAAATCTTTTGATGATTGGTCTCCGTCTGCAAATCCGATGACAGCGTATTTGAAATATCCGATGGGCAAGCCGTCATGCTCAAATACTTTCAACTCTTCCCATGTTTTCAGGTCTTTGGAAATGTACAGATGTACTTTACCATCTATGATGCCCTCGCCCGGTTCTTCGACAGAGTTGGCTGCGAGATAATATCCATCGGTGAGTACTTTGAGATACCACACCGGTCCGTGAAATCGGCTACCCACCTTTATAGATTCGCTCGTTCTGTCGAAAATAATGTGATGGCTTGGTTCGAGCGGACTGTCCATCACCCAATGTACTTCATCGGGTGTAAACAACAGTCGGCAAGTTCTGAATTTTTGTTGCCCGTCACCAATTTTTTTGATGTTTTTAAAATCTTTATCTGCTACTATCAACCAATTTTCACCCTCAAAATCTCCTGTACAGACCCATATTTTGTCGGTATATTTGTCGTAATAGCAGCCATGTACATGCTTGATGCTGCCCGGTGCAAAGGTATAAATTTCTTCCCACGTTTTACCTCTATTTTTACTGCGATATACGGGTACATTGAGCCGTTTGGTATTGGTGCCGTATTCGCCGAAATAAATATAACCTTCCGGTGTTTTATTGATGGATTGATGGAGGACATTTCTGCAATTTCTAAGGGTGAGGGTTTGCGTTAAGGTTTCCTTCTCGCCGTCATAGAGATATACATTGCCCTGCCTGACGATAATCAAATTATTGTCAACGGGAACAACATTACATTTATCCAATCTCAATGCCCTCCGCGACAGCCTGAACCATCCAAAGATTTTTTCAATTGCTTTTTGAGGCAATTTTACGGTTTGAATGACCTGATTTTTTTTAAAAAAAATCGTGTTCCCTTTGGAGGATACCAATGTACCGGATTCGGCATAATGGATAATTTCTTTATCCGTTTTAGCTTTTATTTTTAACTCAAACATATCTTTACACCGTTACATCAAACCTTTCTGCCCAACCAAAAAGCTGCATCAACATCCAGAGTTGGTGGCTGCTTTTATAGACGGAAAATTTGGCATTATCTTTCTGTGTGCTCAATCCGTTTTTCAAAACACCTTGTAATTCCGTTTTATCAAAAAGCCCTACGACCGGATTTTTGCTCTCGAAAAACGATTGGGCAAGCCCTACAAAAGCCTCATTTTGATATTTGTGCAACGGAATACTGAAACCGGATTTGGGATGATTAAAAACACTGTCGGGCAGGTCGTTTGCCATCATTTGGCGAATAATTAATTTGCCTGTTCCGTTTTGTCGCAAAAATCGGTCAGGAATTTTGGCGGATGCCTCAAACAAGTCAGGGTCGAGAAAAGGAGCGCGTACTTCCAGCGAATTTGCCATGCTCATCCTATCTACTTTTATCAGCATATCCATCGACAAATCGTGGCGGATGCTATGGTATAAAATTTGTCGTAGCGGCGTCCACGATTTCCATTCAGTTGGTAAATGAACGCGTAAATTTTTCAAATTTTCGGGGCTTGCCAAGCCATTATTGAGGATTTTTGTCGTTTCGCGCGGCTCAAACATGTAGCGCAAAGACAGCGGCAAGGCTTCATGTGCGACCATAGATGCGCTGAAAGCGCGACGCGCCTGACGTATCTTCGAGCTATTGCCGAGTATCGGCAGATTTGCCTGAAAATCAAGTAGTCCAATCGCACCTTTTCGCAAGAATGAAGGGATTTTTTGAAGTGATAATACTTGTTGATACCAATCACAAACCGGATAACCGCCAAACAACTCGTCGCCCCCATCGCCACTCAAGGCGACTTTTACATGTTTGCGAATTTCTTTGCTGATAAAATAGGTCGGAATCGCAGAGGAATCGGGAAAGGGCGTTCCTACATGATCAATGATAGTCCAGAAAATATCTTCCGTAAAATTTTGATTGGGAATGACGATTTCGTGATGGTCAGTACCGAGTTTTTCTGCTACTTCGCGAGCGATATGGCTTTCGTCGTAAGTGGCTTCCTCGAATTTTACGGTGAATGTTTTGATGCGTTCGCTGCTGTTTTTCTGGAGCATCGCCACTACTGTACTCGAATCAATTCCACCGGAAAGGAATGCACCGAGTGGCACATCGCTCACCTTTTGCCGCATTACTGCCTGCTCCAATTTGGGGCGTAGCATGGCGATGACATCCTCTTCTGTTTTCAGAGAAGTATCAATTTCGTATTTCGGTTCAAAATATGCCCATGTATCCGTTTTGCCATCTGCATCCAAAGTAATACAATAGCCCGGCGGAAGGCTTTGGACGCCTTCGAGCATGGTCATCGGTTCGGGCACGTAGGAAATGGAGAGGTAGTAAAGGAGTGCTTCCCGATTGAGTTTTCGGGGGATTTGCGGATGTTGGAGCAAGGATTTTAATTCGCTTGCAAATGCAAATATATTGTGGTCTTGATAATAAAAAAGCGGTTTTTCGCCGAAGCGGTCACGCGCGATAAAGAGGCGTTTTTGTTTTTTATCTATCAATGCAAATGCAAACATGCCTTTGAGGTATTTGGGCATTTCCGTGCCGTATTCTTCGTACAAGTGTACGAGGGTTTCGGTATCGGAGTGGGTTTTGAATTGGTGTCCTTTGGCTTGGAGCATATCGCGGAGTTCGCGGTAGTTGTATATTTCACCATTCATCACCACCACGAGACTACCATCCTCATTATAAATGGGTTGTGTGCCGCCACTCAGGTCAATAATGGAGAGCCGACGCATAGCAATACTGCCCCAATCATCGCTATACACGCCTGCTTCGTCAGGTCCGCGATGGTGCATTGCCTGATTTGCATGGTCGATGTAGTTTACCCGTGTTTCAGTTTGAGGAGCAGTGAGGTCTATTATTCCGCAGATTCCGCACATGTGTTAGTGATTAGTGGTTGGTGATCAATGAGTAGGTGGGTTATTTGATGATTTTTGAGGCTATTTTATAGATGTGTGAACCGAGATTAGAAAGAAAATCTTCTTTTTCGGTATCAAGTGTTTCCGCTTGTTGGGTAGTAAATTTGATATGGGATAAAAATCTTTCGGAACGTGGATTATTTTTGTTGTAGCCGTCTCCAAGTATGTCAGCGATGTACTTGTCTATATACCTTTTTTCGTTACTGATTTTAGGATTTTTAAGAAGTTTAGTTCGTTCTTGTTCAGTGATTTCGTTGTAGTTTTTGACGTGCAAAAGTAGCCACAATTCAAAGCAAGGATTGCTTGCAGCAACAAACATATTGCCCTCAACTTTGCATAACTCAATAGTTTTAGGAATATTTTGCCATCGGTCTCTGTCAATAATCATCCACAATTCATCCATTATATCAAAGTTGTACTCATCTTTTGCTTCTGTTTTTAATTGATTGAAAACATGATTGGGTGCGCTCTTGGTATCGTCGGTTTTACGGACGAGGAGATGCAGGTATATGAGTTGGTCATTGAAGCGAACATCCCCTTTGAGTTCTTCGAAATAGATACGTTCCGTATTATTTCCTTCAAATGCGAGGACAATGATTTTTTCTTTTTCTTTGGTATTGCTTTCACGAAAAATCTCTGTTCTTTCTCTGGACATAAGGCTAATTTAGTACTGTTAGATGGTTTCTATTACCTATTTTCGGAATAGCCTTAAACCTTCCTAATAGATAATCCTTACGAATTTGTTTGTCAAATCTGATGTTATACTCTTCAAGTGAATGAAGCACACTCGCTCCATCTTGATTTTTGACGACAAACCAAATTTCATCTTTTCTGAGTAACTTTTGATTCAACAGCGTAGATTCGTGGCTGGCGAGGATGAGTTGACTATTGATATTTTCGCATTTTGAAAGAAATAAATCTATCAAATCATATATCAAATTTGCATGTAAACTGCGTTCCATTTCATCAATAATAAATACATTATCACCATTCAATAAATCCATCAGCAAAGGAATTAGGTCAATAATACGATTTGTGCCATCCGATTCATCGGATGTATCAAAAAATTCTTCGTCCGGCTGTCCTTTAACTTTGTGTTTGGTCATAAACTCATAGTAATTAACTTCTTTCTCATTAGCTGAAATAAAATAGGTAGAATTATTGATAGATAACATAGATGCACTTGTGTTTTCAGATTGATCACTCAACAAGTCTTCCTCAATTTTTTTCAAAATTCGATTAGGCATTTGTACTTTTTCTACATCTATTTTTTCCAAACATACGCCACTGATTCCTGTATCAAAATAATCTAATAATTCATTAAAGGTTTTCAACAATTCTTCATTTTCCTTTATTTCAAATTTTAGTCCTTGTTTATATTTATTATCTGGAAAAATAACCTTTAAACTATTCTGAAACCAATCTATAACATTGAGTAAATCAGTAATGTCCGAAACGTTTTCACGTACTTTTCGCGTTTTGATTTCTGTTAAAAAAAGTTGATTATTAGGTGTGCCTTTGGCAGTGAATTTTAAAAACTGTTGTTCTTCTGCGGATTTATTTTTTTTAATTAAATTCGTTAAATCAAAGTTTTCTTTTTTGCGATTATCCCGTTCAAAAATCTTTTTTTCGCCTGTTTTTTTTATTTCATACAGCCATTCTTCCACGATTTCTTGCTGGTTAAATACAAATCCGTAAGCATAATTTTTTGCTTTATGTTGTATTTCATATTCCAATCGGCTGTCTTTATTTTGGTAGGCTGTATCCAGTCTGAAATTTTGAAAATTAATAGTGCTGTCACCTCTTGCTCCCCTCATTACCATTTTTTGTCCGAAAGCGATTGCTTTAATCAAATTGGATTTACCGGAAGCATTTGCACCAAAAATAACTCCCGCTTTGAGCGCACGAATCCCATCTACTGGGTTCGTAACGTGTTCCGGTTTTTTCGTCATTTTTCCAGGAAGCATGGAAAAGGCTTGCCTTTCTTTAAATGACGAAAAATTCTCAACAAAAAATCTTATTAGCATAATTTATCACAATTTTTACACAAATAACGTGTAAAAATCACAACATCGCAAGTTTTTGGCGAGGTAAAATTATTCGTTCAGTGTTTCTATCCACATACGCTTCACATTCTCTTTGTCGAATTCCTGTATGCGTTTTTGTGCATTTTCGCCAATATTTCCGAATAATTGAGTGTTGTCCATGTATTTTTGGAGGGTGTCTATCCATAGTTGTTCTTCTTCGAGAATCGGAACTTCGGCATCAATTTGTTCGCCGTCGAAAGCCGGGAAGAGCAAGCCGTATGCTGTCTGAAAAGGATAATTGGAAATGTTGTTTTCGTTAGGAGCAATCAACTCGCGCGGACCGGTCGTACAGTCGGTGCTAAAAACAGGCATACCACAGAACATCGCTTCGGCGAGTGCATTGGGAAATCCTTCGTAAATGCTTGTAAAAAGAAAAGCATCGGAAATACGCAGGTATTTGAAAGGATTGGTGGTGTAGCCCAAAAAGATGATTTGGTGTTGGGTGAGGTCGGGCGTTTTATCGTGGGTACCGCCGAGGTCTTGTACGCTCATATGGAGCCGCTTGGCGTATTCGATGAGATACTCCTTCATCTCACCAATGCCTGCGATGAGCAATCGTGCTTTCGGTTGTTTGTCCAATACTTGTCGGAATATTCGCAGCAGATGCCACTGTCCTTTGGCATGGGTGAATCGCCCGATTTGTATAAATTTAAAATAATCGTCTGTTCCCGACCATTCCGGTACGGGTTCGTTATATTTTTGAAGAATATCGGCACTATCGTAAAAGTTGGGGATGGTTTTGGTTTTTGCCGCTTTGATATTAAAATTGTCGATGGCATCTTTGCGCCCACGTCCGTTGAGTGCAACGATTTGGTCGGCTCTATTGTAAAATCTTTGTATCAGGTATTTGTTAAGTCCTGTTTCACTTGCAGAAAGAAAATTACTCAAAGCGAGCACCGTTTTCTCCTTGCCTTTACTGAAAATATTGGGCATATCGCCGCTAAACAAATAACTGACCGAAACATCTATATGGTGTTGTTTTTTTAATTGGCGAAGCGCACGAATACGCTGTATTGTATTGCGAATTTTATGAATAGGCGATTTGGCAAGTTGCTGTTCAAAGCAGTGCAATGTCCCGCTATACTCGTAAGATACCGGAAACAAATCCCGCGAAAAAAATATGACCAGATGCACATTATACTTTCCTTCCATGAGTTTGGAAAGATTGGCGGCACATTTTTCGGCACCACCTCTATCTAAATGCTGCACAACAATGAGTAAATTTTTCATTATTAATTTTGAATCGTCGAATTAAGTTGGGCTTAGTAATTGGTTATTAGTTGGTTATGGGCGTCGTATAATGAAAAAGGTCTCCATAAAAAGGCTTAGAGCATGTTTAAAATAAAATGTAAAAGTGCTTGTAGTACGCATATAAATAATTTCATTTTTTTTATTATTTAAAAACCGGTGGTGTTCGACGATAATAGGGTAATCGAATGTAATCAAACTATTTGATTAGGGAAGACGAAAAAAATAATCTACCCGTCTGAATCGTTCTTTTTCTTATATGTTTCACTAAATTTTCCTTATCCCGAAAGCATTCGGGACGCGTCAAATTTAGCCAAACATA
>ENA-ORXR01001599-ORXR01001599.1-marine-metagenome-genome-assembly--contig:-NODE-1599-length-23631-cov-3.802581_pt1 | contig 23631 bp, 26 predicted proteins | sample MGYA00237866_ERZ511479 | MGnify/ENA metagenome assembly ERZ511479 | reverse complement strand
GACAATGGGCACACCCGTTACCTGCGACCAATCACGCGCAACAGACTTATGAACCTCCATCCCTCCTGCCAACGACAGTTTGAGATGGCTAAAATCTAACTGATCAAAGCCCTTGGTTCTTAGCAATTCAAAAAACAGCGCACTGCCACCCACTAAAATTGAAAATGGCTGTTCTGAAAGTGATTTCACAATACTCTCACGATCTCTAGCGTCGGCCAGCAATAAGTTTTTTGCTCCAAGCTTTAAGGAAAATAATAAGTTCGCAGTTAATCCAAAGATATGACATAGCGGCAGCGCAGACACAATCGTTTCCTCACCTGCCACCAGATCAGTTGATGACCAAGCCGATGCCTGCAAGACATTAGCTAACAGATTACCATGGCTAAGCATTGCTCCTTTAGGAACACCCTCAGTCCCGCTGGTATATTGAATGAGCGCCAAATCACGCTGATAAATAATTGGATCACCGTAAAGATTACTTTCTACACCAGAATTTGCCCGAAGTGTTTTATTAAAACTAATTGGTGATTTAAGACAGTAGGTCGGAACGCGCCCGGATAACCATTTATGTTGAAAATTGTAAGCAGTACGTTTTGCTCCACCCAACAAATCGGCAAGCTGCGTGGTGATAACGAATTTCACATTAGTTTGATCGATGACTTTAGATAACTTCCGCGCACAGTCTTCGATAATCACAATCGCACGACAACCAGAATCGCTTAACTGATAGCGCAACTCACTCCGGGTAGATAAAGGATCAAGATTAACAACAACCAGTCCAGCACGAATAGCAGCGAAAAATGCCACGGGGTACTGGAGGATGTTTGGCAGCATCAAAGCGATGCGGTCACCCTGTTTCAAGCCTAGGTCGTTAACGAAGTAGGTAGCCATATTGCGACTGAGTCGCTCAAGAGCCGAGTAGCTCAACGACCGACCAAAACTTAGAAAGGCTGTCTTGTCAGCATATCGCTCAGAACTGCGCCGCAGCAGATCGGCTAAGGAAGAATATTCGCTCAGGTCAATCTCTGCCGGAACCCCATCCGGATAATGTTTAAGCCAGTTTTTCTCCAAGCAGCCCCCTGATAAACCCTTCAATCAATGCATATTGGAGGACGCATCATACTTCATCACTTGCAACATTTCACTATTCGCCAGAAATCATCATCTTTTCGACTAAAATCGAGCCAGTCCGAGTCGCGATGCGATCATCCCAGTCATTACCAACAGCGACGATATTGGAGAATATGTCTTTCAGATTTCCAGCAATCGTGATTTCTTCAACGGGGTACTGAATCACTCCTCCTTCAACCCAAAACCCGGTCGCGCCGCGTGAATAATCACCGGTAATTCCGTTGATACCACTGCCAATCAATCCTGTCAGCAATAAACCGGTATCCATTAAAGCCAGCATTTCTTGGTAATTTTGTCCCGTTGAACCCACTGTTAAGTTGTGAACTCCGCTGGCATGACCCGTTGTCTGCATGCCCATTTTACGAGCAGAGTAACTACTCATAAGGTAGGTTTGCACAACGCCATCTTTAACGATATCCCGCTCTTTTGTGGCCACACCTTCACCATCATAGGCAGCACTGCGAGCACCTTGAGGAATGAATGGTTGCTCATGTAGATGCATGAACTCCGGAAACACTTGAGTATCCAAAGAGTCCACTAGGAAACTGGCTTTTCGATAAAGTGAACCGCCACCAATGGCTGATTTATAGTGGCTCAACAAACCACTAGCCAATTCCGGGATATACATTACGGGCGCTTCACGATTACTTAGTTTACGAGCGCCTAAGCGCTCCAGAGTTCGTTTCGCAGCCTGTCGACCCACCGATTCTGCACTCGCTAAACGTTCGGCCAATCGAGAGCTGGAGTACCAATGATCACGCTGCATGCCATCGCTATCAGCCTCTTTGGCAATCACTGAACAGCTTAACGAATGTGAGCTACTGGCTCTTACTGCCGCGAAGCCGTGGCTATTGGCATAGGCATTCAAACCACTGTAAGTACTGATACTTGCACCATCGCTATTGGTAATGCGCGAATCATGTTGGCGTGCCGCGTTCTCGCAGCTGATCGCCGTTTCGATGGCCTCTTCAGCTGACAGCTCCCATGGATGATATAAATCAAGATCAGGCAGTTGTGTTGCCATTAATTCAGGATCGGCCAATCCCAAACAATCATCTTCAGAGGTATAGCGCGCAATATTACAAGCCGCTCGCACCGCATCACGAATCGCTGCTTCTGATAAATCGCCGCTGCTTGCCGCACCCTGCGCCTGATCAAAGTAAACCGTCAAACCAATCCCTTGATCACGGTGATACTCAAGCTTATCTATTTCCGCCATTCTGACATCAACCGATAAGCCATCGCCCCGGCTAATGCCTACCTCTGCACTGCTTGCGCCTTGTTTCTTAGCTTCCGCGAGAACGAATTCAGTTAGTGCAATTAACTCATCTTTTTTTGTTTGAATACTCATGATTAGCCCGCCGTCCCGCCAACTGTTAAACCGTCTACCCTAAGGGTTGGTTGCCCTACCCCCACCGGAACGCTTTGACCAGCCTTTCCGCAGACGCCGATACCACCATCTAGCTCCAGGTCATTACCAATCATGCTGATGCGGTTCATAATATCGGGTCCGTTACCAATCAAGGTGGCACCTTTGACAGGCTTGGTAACCTTACCGTCTTCAATCAGATACGCTTCTGATGCTGAGAAGACAAACTTCCCCGAAGTAATATCGACCTGCCCGCCACCAAAATTAACTGCATAAAGGCCATTTTTAACCGAGCTTAAAATTTCCTGAGGATCATGCTCACCCGCTAACATATAGGTATTCGTCATCCGTGGCATTGGCAGACTATCGTAAGATTCACGGCGGCCGTTTCCGGTAGATTTCCCACCCATCAGACCAGCATTCATTTTATCCTGCATATAGCCTTTTAAGACACCATCTTCGATGAGCGTGGTGCACTGCGTCGGCACCCCTTCATCATCGATGGTCAGCGAACCTCGCCGATCAACCATGGTGCCATTATCAACTACCGTCACGCCTTTAGATGCCACCTGCTCACCGATGCGGCCGCTAAATGCCGACGTACCTTTACGGTTAAAATCACCTTCCAAACCGTGGCCGACCGCTTCATGCAGTAGTACGCCAGGCCAACCGTTACCCAATACAACCACCTGCTCACCCATTGGCGCATCAACGGCTTCCAGTTTGATCAGCGCCTGCCTAACAGCCTCATCAACGTAACCCTTGATACGATCTGCTTCGGTGAAATAATTCAAGCCGAAACGCCCACCACCACCGCTGCCAGCACTTTCCCGCTTGCCATCTTTTTCGATAATCACCGTTACACTCATGCGTACCAAAGGACGAACATCTGCGCTTAAATGGCCATTATGATCTGCCACTAAAATGGTTTCGTGTACGGCAACAATATTGGCGATGACCTGCTCTACATAAGGGCTCGCGGCACGCGCCGTGGTATCCGCCAGTTTCAATAGTTCTATCTTTTCAACTTCAGACAAGGTGTCTAACGGGTTCTCTGGGGTATACAGTGGCTTAAAGGCACTCTGCCGCTCCCAGCTTTTGACCCGACCATTCTGCCCTGCTTTGCTGATCGCTGAAGCAGACTTTGCAGACGCTAATAAAGCATCCATACTGATTTCATCAGAATAGGCAAAACCACTCTTTTCACCGCTCACAGCACGTACGCCAACACCCTGATTGATATTGTAAGAACCTGACTTAATAATACTATCTTCTAGCACCCAACCCTCAGAGCGTTTTGATTGAAAATACAGATCTGCCAAGTCAGTTTTAGGACCCACCAAATGATCAAACACCTTATCCAGTTTACTGGTATCTAGTTCGTAGGGTGCTAGCAAACTCGCTTCAGCGATATCCATTAAATTCATATTATTTAGCCCTTTGTGCTTATGCACGTAATAATCTATTTAGTTATTTCTATTGCTCAGTATAGTTAAGGATTTCAGTTAAAGTAGCACCACATCAAATTGCTCTTGAGTATAGAGGGACTCGACCTGAAAACGGATCGGTGTATTTATAAATTCCTGAAGCTCTGCCAAGCTTTCTGATTCTTCATCTAAAAATAGATCAATCACATCTTGAGAGGCCAGTACCAATAACTCTCGGGCATTAAACTGTCGGGACTCACGGGATATTTCTCTGAAGATTTCATAACATACGGTGACCGCTGTTTTAACAAACCCCCGGCCATTACACACGGAACAGGATTCACACAGCGTTTGCAATAGACTTTCGCGCGTACGCTTGCGAGTCATTTCAACCAACCCCAGTGAGGACACACCACTCACTGCTGTTTTGGCACTATCACGCTGCAACGCTTTTTCTAATGACTGGATAACCTCAGCTTTATGCGCTTCAGTACTCATATCGATAAAATCAAGAATGATAATTCCACCCAGATTCCGCAGACGCACTTGCTTAGCTATACCTTGAGCTGCCTCAAGATTGGTTTTGAATATGGTTTCTTCGAGATTACGATGACCGACATAACCGCCCGTATTTACATCGATAGTGGTCATTGCTTCGGTTTGGTCAATGATTAGATAACCACCTGATTTTAGCTGCACCTTGCGCTTTAATGCTTTTTGAATATCGTCCTCAACCCCATGAAGATCAAAAATAGGCCGCTCACCGGGGTAGTGCTCAATTTTGGCTTCAAGCTCAGGTATGTAGGACTGGCAAAACTCAATCAATCCAACCACGGTTTCTCTGGAGTCAACCAGTATCTTGCCAACATCCTGGCTGACAGCGTCTCTTAAGATACGTTTAGCCAGAGGCAAATCAGAATACAGTTGAGCAACTTTTTTAGACGCCTTGGCGCGTTGGGTAACTTTGGCCCACACCCGTCCGAGATAGCGCATATCGGCACGCAAATCGTCTTCACTAACCCCTTCAGCTACCGTGCGCACAATAAAACCGAACGGAAAATCCTCTTCTTCACAGACCTTAGCTACCAAATCCTTGAGGCGTGTTCGTTCTTCTTCAGACTCGATTTTGCTAGAGACGCCAACGGTAGGTGTGTCCGGCATCAGCACCATATAACGTGATGGAATCGTGACATAAGTCGTTAGGCGCGCGCCTTTGGTACCCAGTGGGTCTTTCACCACCTGTACCATTACCCGACTACCTTCTTGCAGAATCTGATTTATCTTGGGTGGCGGCAATGCCTCAGGCAATGAATCACCCATAAGCACGCCTTTTTGCTGAGTCGATAAGTCAGAGGCATGCAGAAACGCGGCTTTTTGTTGACCAATATCAATAAATGCCGCTTCCATTCCGGGAAGCACACGACTCACGCGACCATGATAGATATTACCGACAATGCCCTGGTGCGCATTGCGCTCGACCATTACCTCTTCGAGCGCACCGTTTTCAGTTAGGGCAACACGACATTCTTGCGGAGTGACATTTATTAGTATTTCTGTACTCACAACTCACCGCTTAGTTTGTTTACGTAAGACAATCCTGCCTCACGAATTAATTGGGCTGTTTCAAACAGGGGTAACCCCATGATACCAGAGTATGAGCCTTCAATACGTTCTATAAAAACAGCGGCCAAACCTTGTACAGCATAAGCGCCCGCTTTGTCCTGAGGTTCTCCAGTTTGCCAATAGTCACCAATCTCACTGCGGCTTAACTCACGAAACTTTACCCGACTGACCGCGGTGGTTTCATAGCATTTATCCTGGTGGATTAGCGCCACGGCGGTGTGAATTTCGTGCCAGCGATTCGACATTTTCAGAAGCATAGATTCTGCATCGGCATAATCAACCGGTTTTAATAAAACATTGCCATCTAGTAGACCCACCGTATCAGAACCGAGCACCGGATAGTTACCCTCTGTCTCCAGTCGGCCTTGCTGGGCTTTTTCTCTGGCTAGACGCGCCACCAAATCGGTGACAATCTCACCGATGGCAGGCGTTTCATCGATATCAACCGGATGCACCGTCGGCGCAATGCCAATTTGCTGTAAAAGCTCGACGCGCCTTGGTGAAGCTGAGGCAAGTACCAGCGGCAATGCTTCATCGCTACCTTGCTGTGATCTAGTAGCGGTTTGGCTCATAGCATTATCCTGCACGGTGGTAGGGATGGTTTTCAGTGATTGTCCATGCCCGATACAGCTGTTCTGCAACAATGACCCGCACCATAGGATGCGGAAAGGTCAGGTTCGACAGTGACCAATGTTCATTGGAAGACTTGATTAGATCTCTTGTTAAGCCATCAGGCCCGCCGATAATTAGCGCAACATCCGAACCCTGCATCATCCAGTCTTCCAAGCGCTCTGCCAGCTTCTCAGTGCTCCAGATTTTACCTGTGCCATCCAAGGCGACAATATGGCATTTAGGCGGCAATGCTTGCCTGATTTTTTCTGCTTCACGCTGCTGAAGATCGGATGCCTTAGTATTTTTTCCACGTTTCTCTGGCGAGATCTCTTTCAGTACTAGCTTACAATGCGGTGGCAGGCGCGTGGCATATTCACCATAAGCTTGCTTTACCCAAGCGGGCATTCGCGTGCCGACCGCCAGCAGAAAAATTTGCAAAGCAGAATTATTGCTGTTCAGCCGCTCTCACGGCCTCAACTTTTTCCACCACTTCAGGACGTTCCCAAATCTTTTCCAGCTTATAAAAGTCTCTAACCTCAGGCAGCATGATGTGTACAATGACCGAGTTTAAATCGACCAGACACCACTCTCCTTCACGCTCACCCTCTGCGCCCAATGGCTCTTCTCCGGCTTCTTTGGCTCTGACTTGAACGTTATTGGCAATCGATTTGACGTGGCGAGTGGAAGTACCAGAGGCCAGAACCACGAAATCGGTCATTGATGATTTACCCTGAATATCAATCACTTGAATATCCGTAGCTTTCATTTCATCAAGAGATTCGCGGGTGAGTTCTACGAGTTGTTCTAATTCCATATTGGTTTCTATATTTTGGTCATATCGGGTGTGTTCAACCCTCATATAACTTATGTTGCTGAATATAATCATGAACTGCATGAGGCACCAGATAACGAATACTTCGTCCCTCATGCCGTTGCGCCCTGATATCGGTTGCTGAAATTGATAGCGCCGTGGTCGTTATAAAGTAAAGATAACCGCCCGGTTTATTGCTCAGCTTCAGCTTGTTTTGCGTTTGTATTGACTGTGCCCAGTCTTCTAGTGGCTGCGCAGTATAATCCGGTCTGCTGGTAACTACCAGATGCGCAAGCGTAATGATGGTCTGCCATTCATGCCATTGTGTAAAGCTAAGAAACGCATCCATACCAATTATTAAGGCCAGCGGCTTGTCATTGCCCAGTTCTTGACGAAAGGATTTCAGCGTATCCACAGTGAATGATTCACCTTCACGCCTCAGCTCACGGTCGTCTGCGATAAACTTATCGTTATTGCCAATCGCGAGTTTCAGCATGGCTAAACGCTGTTCTGGACTGGCTAGAGGCTGATCGCGATGCGGTGGGATATTTCCCGGAATCAAGTGCACACGCTCTAACGATAATTCGCTTGCGACTTCCTGTGTGGCACGTAGATGCGCAAAGTGTACAGGGTCAAAGGTACCCCCACGGACACCAATCACTGACGAATATGCCCATCGCCTAGTACGACATATTTCACGGAGGTTAACCCCTCCAAGCCTACTGGCCCACGAGCATGTAACTTGTCAGTACTAATGCCAATCTCCGCACCCAAGCCATACTCAAAACCATCGGCAAAACGGGTTGACGCGTTAACCATGACCGATGCTGAGTCTACTTCGCGCAAGAAACGGCGCGCCTTGGTGTAATTTTCAGTCACAATGCTGTCAGTGTGCTGCGAGCTGTAGGTATTAATGTGCTGTATTGCCTGATCCAGATCATCAACCACGCGAATGGATAGAATGGGAGCCAAATATTCTGTTTGCCAATCGACTTCTTCGGCTGAATTACACGCTGGCAGAATATCCCGTGTGCGATCACAACCACGCAATTCCAGATTGTGCTCAGCATATAAGGCTGCCAGCTTTGGTAAAATATCGGCTGCAACAGACTCGGCCACCAATAAAGTTTCCATGGTGTTACAGGTGCCGTAGCGCTGTGTTTTGGAGTTTACAGCCACTGCCAACGCTTTTGCTTCATCCGCATTATCATCGATATACACATGACAAATTCCATCTAAATGCTTGATGACCGGAATCAGTGAATCCTGACTGACACGCTCGATTAAGCCTTTACCACCACGAGGGATAATCACATCAACGCTATCTTTAAGTTTTAACAACTCACCGACAGCGGCACGATCTGTAGTTTCAATCACCTGAACGCAGTCGCCTGGCAAGCCCGCTGCTTCTAGCCCTTGCTGAATGATCTCTGCAATCGCTTTGTTAGAGTGAATCGCCTCCGAGCCGCCGCGTAAAATGGTGGCATTGCCTGACTTTAGGCAAAGTGCCGCAGCGTCTGCCGTTACATTGGGGCGTGACTCGTAAATAATACCGATGACACCGAGTGGGACGCGCATGTGACCGACTTGGATGCCGGTGGGGCGATAGGATAATCCAGAGATTTCACCCACCGGATCGGCTAGCGCAGCAATCTGGCGCAAACCTTCCGCCATGGTTGCGATGCGGGCATCGGTTAGTTCCAGACGGTCTAACAGCGCAGCGTCTAGACCCTTAACTTCTCCCGCTTCAAGGTCTTTAGCGTTTTCAGCTTTTAGTGTCTCGCCTTGTTGTTCTAGCAAGTCGGCTATAACATGAAGTGCCTTGTTCTTAGTTGCTGCTTCTGCGGCAGCTAGTACAGTTGATGCACTTCGGGCATTTTTGCCAACTTGTTGCATGTACTCGGCAATGCTGGTTTGGGACATGGGTTCCTTAAACTTTTGTCTAGGAAATTATACTATTTAATTACTGAGCGGTTTGATAGTGGAAAATAATAAATTTTTCCGCTAATTGAATTCCGCATCAACCTGTCCCGTGCTGAGTACTTTGCCAGCGGCATCTGCAATCGCTACGTGAGGTGTGTCGCTTGTGGTATTAGCTTTACTTCGCCGACTCGTCGTTTGATGGCGCTATTCTGATAGTTTGAGTTGACTCGCAAGGTCTGCGTAAAGCTAATACCACAAGCTACTGGATCTTTACAGGCCGATGGCTTTATCGATTATTTTCATATTGCAGCTCTGAAATGATTTTCATCTCTAGTCCATACCAATTCCATCAGTTGCCCGAACGGGTATGCCCTCTGCATCAAAGTCTTCAAGACAATTGACGTTTACCCCAAAGTAATCCAGCGTAACCCGCTTGCGGTGAAACGGGTAGATGCCACAAACGCTGCAAAAATAGTGCTGGGCAGTATGGGTATTAAAGGTGTAAGTCGTTAACTTGTCTTCGCCAGTCAGGATGCGCATAGCATCTTCATGCACCCTAACCATTAAGGCGTTTTTGCGACGACAAATAGAACAATCACAAGTAGTCAGCTCTTCTAACTCAGTATCGATTTCGAAAGTCACTGCCTGACAATGACAAGAACCTTTAAATGTTTTCATTTGCTAGTAACCAATAAATTTTCAACAGATACAATTCAGTAATCTATCATAAACATGGGCCACGCTCTTGCTGATTTGCAAGCTGCTGATCGCACCGGACTGCGCGTTGAGAATTACAAAACCCCGACTGCTCTAGCCCATTCGCTTTCGCTGTTTCGATCAGATTGTATAAATTCGCCGATGGCTCTTTTTAAGGGAGTCATCGGCTTAATCGATTGTTGTAAGGTGTTAGCTTACACCTCGTTCTCACTCATAACAACGAGGCGCTTTATAGGTGATCGCGACTAATTTCATTTATCAGAACTCATTCTGTCCTGAAGCATGCGCTTACCGAAACTCTCACCTTCGTTGTATTTAAACTCAGGCCTTGCTTCTAACATCTCTTTGGTCGAGTTCAGATAGATATCGTCACCATCAGCACTCATACGCAGATCTTTGTAAGGAACAGACACCAGCTTTTCACCCATCCCTAAGAAGCCACCTACTGAGATGATCGCCATCAGAGAGTCATCTTCTCTGGACATAACTAAGTCATCAATCTCGCCGATTTCTTCATCATTTGCATTCTCGACATCCTCACCGATGATCTCACTCATGCGCAGATGATAAGGGCTCTTGTCGTTTCTAACCTCGTTGTAGCTGACAGAGTTTTTAAAGTTCTGAGCCATCGCACCAGCGGCAGTCATAGTGGCTGCGGTAGCAGACTTAGCCTCTTGCTTTGCTTTTTGCGCCGCTTCTTCCGCTGCTTTTTTAGTCTGAATCAGGTCTTCCTTGATTTCAGCTGCGTAACGCTTACGCTCCATAAGCATTGCCATACCCGTGCGTTCGCCTCCTTCGTAACTAAACTCAGGCCGACTCTCCAAAGCTTCCTTATTGGCATTCAGATAAAACTCGTCACCATCAGCGCCCACGCGCAACTCGTCGTGAGGAACCAAGATCAAGCGATCACCCATACCCAAAAATCCACCAACAGAAACGACTGCCTGTAGCGAATTGCCGTTACGAGGAATAATCAAGTCATCCACTTCACCCAAGTTATCACCGTCAGCATTTTCTAACTCTTCGCCCAGCAGTTCACTGATTCTCAGCTTGTAGCGGCTATCATCTCCACGAAACTTTGAATATTCAACGGACTTGCTGTAACCCATTCTCTTGGCATCAGTATCTGTCCCTTGTCTACGAGACATCATAGACTCGTATCCGCTTGTCTCGTTTTCATCGTAGGTAAACTCTGCTAACGCTTCTAGTGACGACTTGCTAATGTCCCAGTAAACGTTATCACTGTCTTTGCCCATACGCAGATTTTCGTAAGGCACAGCGACCAGACGGTCACCTATCCCTAAAAAACCGCCAACCGACACAATCGCCATCAGCTGATCGTCTTTGCGGTTAACCACCAAGTCATCGATTTCGCCAACACTCTCTCCGCCCGCATTTTCGAGGTCAGCACCTAAAAGATCGCTAGCGCGCAGCTTGTAAGCGCTCTTCTCACCTCTATATTGCGAGTATTCAACTGAGCTGTCGTAACCTGCCATATGTGAATTTGCATTAACCATGCCGGAGAATGCTGAAAGGCTAACTGAAAGTGCAATCGCTACTAAAATCTTGTTTTTTTTCATGTCACAATTCCCTGTCTACTATTTACAAAATAAATAACCAAATACTTCTTAAATTAGAAGATTAATAGACACTATCACCTGTGCGACTGAAGTTTAAGTTGATAATCTTTAAAGCTTTTTAAGGTTTAACATAGGTTAATTCTTGCGGGGGAGAAGTGAAGCGTAACGAGAGTGCTGGGCGTGAGACATTAATTTAAAACATGCAACTAAGCACTCATGGGAAACCAAGAAGTATCAATTGTCGAGAACCTGTCTTCAAAGGAGATGGACTGGATCATTTGCTTCTCCTCCAACAATATTACCTTATCTTTTCTTCTCTCGATCTGGCCTTGCTCTTCCATTTTCTTAAACGCACGACTAACAGAGACATTGGTCAAACCTATGGCATCGCCAATTTCTGATTGCGTAAGCGGGAGCAAAAACTCGTTGGTCATGTCTGGATTAGTCATCCGCAGCTTGTGCGCAATCTCCAGCAAGAAATGAGTGATTCTATCCTGCGCGTTCATACGGGTAGCGGCTCTAAAGCGATCCACTAATATGATTTGATCCCGCACAGCTAAGGTGAATAATAGCGCAGTCAACTTTGGTGCGATGCTAAACACCACGTCTAGTTCTTTTTTCTCAAACGGACAAAGACAACCTTCGGTACAGCTTTTCAGATCCTGAGCCTGATAATCAAAAGCAATACCGTCAAAACCAATAATATCGCCGGGATGAAAGATCTTTGTCACCATTCTACCGCCATCAGGTAGCAGTGTGTAACCGATGAAGCAGCCACTCTTCACAACATACAAATTTTTAGCGGTGTCACCGTCATGATAAACCGCGGTATTTTCGCCGTAATTTTTTTCCGTTTTTTCTAAGTTGGCCAGCAGATTTTCCAAGTTTTCGTCAACATCAATATAGTTCTTTAACTTTGCAACGAGGCAGCTTTTTGATTCAGACACAGATAGCTCCAAGGTTAAGAATGCATCTTGATTTCTAGTTAGACCATTTTATTTGAAATTCAATCTCTTCTTCTGAGTCCTCGCGCTCATGTTCAATGTTGAATTTAGCACGCACCGGGACATAGACGCGCTCACCGGCAATTTGTATTTCAAACTTATCGCCTTTTTCCAGCGCATCAGCCAGACGCCTTAGCTTTGCGACAAACTCTGACGTTGTGTAGTCTTTTTCTATATCACGATCGCTTTTCATTCTTTATTCCTCAATGTGAATTTCTGTTCAAGCACCGCCATTGTAAACGTTCCAGCTTCAAGAGGATAGAGATACCAAAGAAGGGTTAAACCGCCTCTGGTTTGTTCCATTTTAATGCGGTCATTCGACGACCAGCTTAAGCTACCTGCCATTACGATAGTCAGAACAAGCGATTAACTAAAAAGTTAATTACCCCTGTAGGTCAACAACAATTGATCCAACACGTATAAAGGAGTTTACATGAACAACGACGGACGCAAACCGACAACGACCGATGCCGGAATTCCAGTTGCCAGCGACGAACATTCACTCACGGTAGGACGAGATGGCCCTATTGTATTGCAGGATCACTATCTGATTGAGCAGATGGCTAACTTTAATCGGGAGAAAATTCCCGAGCGTCAGCCACATGCTAAAGGTTTTGGTGCTTTTGGTCATTTTGAGGTAACGCACGATGTGAGTCAGTATACCAAAGCGGCGTTGTTTCAGCCGTGCACAAAGACCGATACCCTAGCACGTTTTTCTACTGTAGCTGGCGAGCTGGGGAGTCCCGATACCTGGCGTGATCCGCGTGGCTTTTCAATAAAGTTTTTCACCACCGAAGGCAATTACGACATGGTGGGAAACAATACACCGGTGTTCTTCATACGTGACCCTCTAAAGTTCCAACACTTTATCCGCTCTCAAAAACGCCGCGCCGATAACGGTTTGCGTGATCACGATATGCAATGGGATTTTTGGACATTATCGCCCGAATCTGCACATCAAGTTGCCATACTCATGAGTGAGCGTGGTATTCCCAAGACATGGCGAAATATGAATGGCTACTCCAGTCATACCTATATGTGGGTAAACGAAAATGATGAACGCTTCTGGGTAAAATATCACTTTAAGACAGATCAGGGCATCGAGTGCCTTACGCAAGACGAAGCGGATAAGCTGGCGGGTTCTGACAGTGACTATCATCGACGTGACCTGTTTAATACCATCAAACAAGGAGACCATCCGAGCTGGACGTTGAAAGTGCAGATTATGCCGTTTGAGGAGGCAAAAACGTACCGCTATAACCCATTTGATCTTACCAAGGTATGGCCACATGCTGACTACCCACTGCAACAGGTCGGGAAGTTGACATTAGATCGTAACCCAACGGATTACTATGCTGAGATTGAGCAAGCAGCGTTTGAACCAAACAATTTAGTTCAGGGCATTGGTGTCAGTCCGGATAAAATGCTGCTGGCACGCCTGTTTGCTTATGCGGATGCTCACCGTCACCGTCTAGGGGTCAACTATAAGCAGATTCCGGTTAACCGCCCGAAATCTGAGGTCAATAGCTACAGTAAAGACGGCGCAATGCGAATCGATAATGTAAGTGACCCGGTTTATGCACCTAATTCCAAAGGCGGTCCTCAGGCTAACGAGGAACGCTATGCTGAGAAAGCGACTTGGGAGGCTGATGGTGAGCTTGTCCGTCAGGCGTATACTTTACGTGAAGATGATGATGATTTCGGACAGGCCGGTACGCTGGTGCGTGAGGTAATGGATGATAAACAGCGCGATCAATTAGTTTCTAATGCCGCAGGTCACCTCAAGGATGGTGTATCTGAGCCTATCTTGAAGCGTGCGTTTGAATACTGGCGCAATATTGATAAGGACATTGGCGATCGCATTGAAAAAGAAGTGAACGGTAGCTGATCTTGGGTTTTTAATCATGGCCAATAAAAAACTGAGTAACGATAAATTCGACAGCGAAGATGAGCATTTCTTTGTGATGAAAGGTCGACGTTGGCGCAAAACAGATCCCAATATTCCGGAGGGCTTGGCTTCAGAGTTAGTCAAAGCCCTAATGAGTGCCAGACGAGACGTAAAAAAAGCAAAAGCCTCGGAGGACGCCTCCCTGATCAGATTGGTTAGGAGTCGCGTGCAAAATGCCAAGGTGGCTCTAGGCGAAAGGGGTCATCCGTGGTGGGAGGCACAAACTGCTGACACTCGCCAAATCCGACTCGAAGCCGCGTTCAGGTCGCTGTCTAGCATACGTCAGTCGGATAGCCCTGACTCAGCCGTTTCTCCCGCCGATTTAGCTAAAATAATCGGCGGAGAGGACTGGGCTGACTACGTAGAAGAAGCTAAAGCCGTAGCTGCGGCTATGGAGCGAAATTCGATCTAATCAGATCAAATATTCCTTTAGTTTCTCAACATCCATATCAACGAGGTTTTTATCAATACTGGTGACAATCTTTTCCTCTACACCTTTATGTAGCAGCGGCCTTAGCGTGCCCAAGAAGGCCGGGGCTGCCATGATATAAAGCTGATCAAAATTACTTTTTAAATGATGAGCTTCCAGAAAGTCACTGATCTCGCGGGCAAAGGTTTGCGTTTCTTTTTCCTTGAGATCGGTAGTAGGTTCGACCACATCTTTCCCAGCGCGAGCGCCTGAAGACATAACACTTGGCTCGTCCCGGTAGAGTTCACTTATTTTCTGACGGGATTCGGGATGCAGTAACTCTTCCACTTCAGTCCATGATTCCTTCAACTTCGTGGTGCTAAAGATGCGTGCTTTAGCTGCGTCCGCAACAATAATCCATTTCATATTCAACTCCTCTTTGATTTAATCAGCCCAATCAAGCGCCGATGTCGATAATATTAACGATAAGACGAACACGCTTTAAACTAGAGCAAGAGATCTTTACTAATTCTGAAATCCTTTGAGTGCATCCAAAGTGTCCACCTCATTTTCACGTGCTTTCTGGGTTAATTCTGATGTTCATAGCAAGAAGTTAACTAATTTATAAAAAATATACAACGTAACATTAGTACCTTTGCTCTAGTTTAAAGCCAAGCTGGACAACACTATGCGATGCTCTTCGTCACTTGGAGTTGGTGGTCATCGCCATTTAGGCGCGGTTGCCGGCCGAGGAAAGGTTTACGTATTCCTTGGTTACTTCTATCAAGTACAAATAATATTTTTAATCAATAACAAAGGATTAGGTTATGAACAGCGATATTTTGGAAGGTAAGTGGGAACAGCTTAAAGGCAAGGCTCAGCAGCAGTGGGGCAAACTGACGGATGACGACATTGACAAGGCTGAAGGTAATGCTCAAGAGCTAGCTGGAAAGATTCAGGAGCGCTACGGTATCGGAAAAGAAGAGGCTGAAAAGCAAGTAGAAGATTGGTGTAACAACAAGTAAAGCTTTCCACACGCCCACGCTTGATTTCTGATGGCTATTGTCTTTTGCGGCAATAGTCGTCAGCAATACTTTTAAAGCAAGCTGTTATTGAATGCAAAGCGCGTTGATAGCAGCCATCGCAAGACCCCGCCAGGAGAACCATGTGAAATCTGATAAGAATCAACCCCCGATCCCTGCTTCTACAACGGACGCAGAGACAGGTCAGGCACTTAAGGAAAATGTCAAACAGGATGCCGAAGCACTAAAGCAAGCCGCAGCAGAGAAGCTTGACGAAGTGAAGCAAAAGGCAACCGATGTTGCTGAAGAAAAAGCGGATGAAGCCACCAATCAAGCAGGGGCACAGATCGAAGAACTGTCCCAAACTATCGATGCGGTTGCCTCAACGTTGAGTGATGAAGATCGCGAGGGATTAGCCAGTTATGCACGGCAGATGAGTTCAAGCATGAATCAGTTGGCCGATCGCTTACAAAATCAAAGTGTCAATGAGTTAGCAGCTGATGTTAAAAGCATGGCTCGTGAAAATCCGAACGGCTTTTTACTAGGTTCGATAGCGTTGGGTTTCGGTTTGTCACGGTTTGGTAAGGCAACCGCCGATCGAGACGCCAATCAATCGGCTAGTGAAATGGGAGTTAACAATGATTAATCCTAATGAAAATTCAAGCACTGCCATGAATTCTGGTGCTTCTAGATCGCCTTCGGACGGTGGTATGGCAGGTTTGCTACGCCAGCTGAGTGATGATGTGACTAATCTCTTGACTAAGGAAGCGCAGCTGGCCAAGGCAGAGATTCGCGAGGCGGCAGAGGAAGCAAAAGCAGGTATGGTAGCGATGAGTGCGGGTGCAGCCATTGCTTTTTCAGGAGTTTTAGCCATTATTTTCGGCTTTATTTATGCACTGGCCTTGTTCGTCCCCTTGTGGGCTTCTGCTTTCAGTATTGGTGTCTCTGCTTTGGTTATTGGCTACCTTATGCTAGATGCTGGTAAAGAAAAAGCTAAACCTGCCAACGCCGTTCCAGAGCGTACAATTAAAGCGGTAAAAGATGATGCTGAAATGGCTCAGAGGAAAGTTAAATGAGTAACAACACACATAAAGAGCCAGAACAACTTGAACGCGAAGTACGGGAAGCACGCGATCAGCTATCCAGCACGGTTGACGAGATTAGTGGCCGTTTGTCACCGGGAGAATTGTTAGACCAAGCACTAGACGTCACGAAAGGCTATGGTGGTGACTTTGCAAAAAACTTAGGTCAGCAAGCAAAAGATAACCCTTTAGCACTCATGGTGACTGGCGTTGGCATGGCTTGGATGATGTTAGGTAATCAGCAGCAGTCTGCTGTAAATACACCAGCAGGTTTCAGTTCAAGTGATAGCCAAGACTCTCCACTCGGAACGTCTCCAGGCATTGGTGGAGTTAACCGGACTGCCCCAGGCTATGCGTCAGGTAGCATGGGCGCCGATGTCGATAAAGACAGCGACACAGTCAGCAATCTTGCTCAGCAAATACCAGACAGTGAGCGGGTTAAAGAGTATGCAAAATCAGCACAAACGCAGCTACAAAGAACGCTGGAAGATCAGCCTGTTATGGCAGGAGCCTTAGGTGTTGCTTTGGGCGCTGCACTAGGTGCGTTGCTACCTCCCAGTGAAGCAGAAGACCGTTTGATGGGCGAAGACAGCGATCGCTTAGCTGACAAAGCCACTCAGATCGCGACTGAAAAATATCAAGACACCAAAGAAACCCTAGAGCAGAAAGTGAGCGCTGTCGATAACCACAATACGTATAGTAGCCAGACAACTCATAATATTGAAACTGATAATAGTTAAAGGAAGCATAGGCGCACTTCATTAAGTTAAGCCTTAACTTATCATTTTTTGCATTTAGTCAGGCCGATGCTATTACTCCCCTTTTAGCATGGTCTGACTTTTTTTTATACTCGCGGTGGTTAGTTGCATAAACACCATCAGGCCATTGGCCGTACCTTTGCTAGTTTGCAAACTACTAATCGCACCGGATTGAGCATTGGGAATCACAAAGCCGCGACCGAATGTGACTAACCCCATGAGCACAAAAATGTACGGCATTATCGAGGCAAAACTCAAATAGGCACTGGTAATAAGACCAGCTGTTAATGCATAACCCAAATAGACTGGTGATTTTAAAATGGACAGGTATTTTTCCAATAAGCCGCTGAAACTAAAGGGTATGCTATCTCTAATAAAGATGGACTCTCCAAGCTTTCTAAACATTACAAGGGTGATCAGCAAATTCATCACGAATGAGAAGTAAAAGATATAACGCCAATCCATATAGTGATTCAAATACCCACCAAATGAATAATCATGCCGATTAACATTAGCGGCCGACGGCCAAAGCGGTCAGATAAAGCACCGCAGAGTAACTGTGTAAACCCAAGTGTAAATAGGTACAAAGTTAGTGTCAGCTGAACGATATCAATGCGACTATTAAAGACACGAACCACCTCTGGCATGGCCGGATTAAACACATTCATCGCAAAGGGGGCTGGCCAGCGTAATCATCATTAGCAGCCAGAGTGGCGGCAGCGTGGTTTGTTTCATAGTTGATTTGGCTACCGCTTGTAAGGAAAATGTAAATTCGCCAGTGCTTGTACAATTCACTACGAATTCTGCGCTAGTATATAGTTATGCCAACTCACACCACAGGTACGATATGAAATATTTACCCTTGTTATTTCTGAGTCTGATTCCCTCATTAAGCAGTGCAGAGAAGATGCCTATTTTTGATGCGCACATTCACTACAGCCATGACGCGGTGATTCAGGTTCCTCCTGCAGAAGCTGTTGCACTGTTAAGAAAGGCTGGCTTGAAAAAAGCGCTGATTTCCAGTTCGGATGATGATGGTACGCAAAAGATCTTTAAAGCGGCCCCAGAGATTGTCGTACCCGCGTTACGCCCCTATCGCCTTCGTGGAGAGATTGGTAGCTGGATGCACGACCCGACGGTGATTGATTATGTTGAAGGGCGTCTGGCCAAATTTAAATATAAAGCGCTCGGCGAGTTTCATGCCTATGGCGCTGATATTGAAACGCCTGTGCTACAACGCATGATTGCGCTAGCAAAGCAGTATGATTTGTTACTCCACGCGCACTCAGATGCTGATGCCATTGACCGTATTTTCAAGTCCTTTCCTGAAGCTCGGGTACTCTGGGCGCATTCAGGCTTTGACCGACCCGATGAAATACGCGCCACACTACGCAAGCACAAAAACCTGTGGAGCGATTTAGCCTTTCGAAGTGATCAGGCCAGTGGTGGGAAAGTTCCACCAGAGTGGCGCGCAGCCTTTGCAGAGTTCCCAGATCGCTTTATGGTTGGCACCGATACGTTTGCACCAGAACGCTGGTATTACATTAGTGATCATGCGGAATACACGCGAGCTTGGCTGAAAGATTTACCACAAGATATCGCCAAGAAGATCGCTTACGAAAATGCACAAACCATGCTGTCGGTGAAGTAACAGGAGGTCTCATGAAAATCAGAACATATTTAACCGGCTTGTTCTTTGTAAGTTGTGTGGTCGTGGAAGCATTTGCTTTTGCAGGCAAGGCTTGTCAGGTTCCGGACAACTGGAGCTTATTGGAGACGTCACAAAAGGAGTCAGCAGCAGCCATTGTCGATTTGCAGACTGATAAGATTAGCTTAGGTCAACCCTTTTCATTTAAATTTGCGCTGTGTGATAAAGCGCATTCCATTCCAGATCGTGTCACTGCTGATGCCATTATGCCTGCACATCAACATGGCATGAATTACACACCAACAGTGACTTTTGACGAAGCGTCTAAAAGTTTTGAGGTTGAGGATTTTCTATTTCATATGCCGGGTGAATGGGAAATAACAATTTCAAGCTATCATGGCGAAACCGCCACGCACTACACAAAAACTGTGACGATTAACTGATAAATGCTTTCCTTTCGTTTCTTAATCTATTTGTTACTGGTTTTTCTCCTACCCAACATACTGTTGGCTGAGACGAGCAGTGCTTATGGTGATTTGAGCAGCGCTAAAGATGGGGATATTAGTTCGGCTGAAGATTCGCCAAGACAATTGCTACTCACCGAGCAACAACTATCACAAGTTCTGGCGCATGGGCCTTGGCCGCCGATGACAAAGCCAGACCCAAGCAATCGCCTGTCGGGAAACAAGCAGGCGATTGAGTTTGGTAGGCGCTTATTTTTTAGTACGCGGCTATCGGGCGACAATACTAAAAGCTGTATCTCTTGCCACGCACCTGATGACGCCTTTGCCAGTGGTCGTGTTGTCACACTAGCGCCAGATGATTTAGATCGTAACACCTTAAGTCTGCTTAACGTTCGCTTCAATCGTTGGTTTGGCTGGGACGGCAGTAATGATAATTTATGGGCGCAGTCAATGCGTCCCATTGTCAGCATTAGAGAAATGAACCTGCCAATAGAAAAACTCAGAGAGGTTATTCAGGAGTCCACTTTTCTAGCCCCCTACGAACGATTCTTTGGTGAGATTACCCAGCATTCCGATGACTTAGTGTTAGCGAATATCGGTAAAGCGCTAGCTGCTTTTCAAGAAACTATCGTTACGAAGAAAACACCGTTTGATAATTTCCGGGATGCCGTGGCTAACAAAAACTGGGCAGAAGCATCGAAGTACCCAGAATCGGCGCAACGCGGTTTGTCGTTATTTCTAGGACGGGGGAACTGCAGCTTTTGCCATTCCGGCCCATTGTTTACTAACGGTGAGTTTCATGATGCCGGTGTGCCCTACTTCATCCGGCCAGGTGTTGTGGATAAAGGTCGCCATCAGGGCATTATCAACTTAAAGAAATCACCCTTTACACTAGCCTCTGACTACAGCGATGATTCTGAAAAATCCGACGCTTGGGCAGTAAGAAAAGTTGCCAGCAGACACTCAAACTTTGGCATATTCAGAGTACCTGGCTTGCGCAATGCAGCCAGCACTGCGCCCTATATGCATAACGGCTCGCTCAAAACCCTGGAAGCCGTGGTTGATCATTACTCAAATATTAATATCGAACGGCTACACGCGGATGGTGAAGCCATTCTCAAGCCATTAAACCTCACCAAACAGGAAGTGCAGGATCTGGTGAGTTTTCTGAAATCACTTTCAGACTAACAATAAACCTTAGCGGTTTATGCAGTCGATGCAGTTTTCCGACCTAATCCAGCTACAACGCCTGCCTGAATGTTTTCGGCAGCATAGGCTTTACGGGCAAATACCTCTTCCACCATCGGCCTAAAGAACTCCAACGGCTTCACATCATAGTCCGGATCAAAACAGCCCTGATCCCAATACTCACAGAAATCGACACACGATTGGTAGTAAGGGCTATCGGCATATTTGTCACGCTCGAACTGATTCCAGCCCTCATAGTGCTGAGCGTAATAGACCATCTGGAATGCACCATGATGCTCTATTACCCAGGTCACTTCTTCGCGAACAAAAGGCCGCAATATCTCAGCAGCCATTTTATCGTGATTTTGCGGTGCTAAGCCGTCACCAATATCATGCAATAAGGCGGCAACAATCCAATCGACATCTGAGCCATCTCGCCAAGCGGTAGTGGCAGACTGCAAAGCGTGGCCGAGGCGTGTCACTTTATAGCCGCCAATCGTTTCTTCGCCCTGACGAGCCATTTCGCTCATTAAACGCCTTGCCGTACCTTCCATGTAGGGCTTTTCCATTTCATGCAGCATGGCGTAATCGGCGTGAGTACCATGCTTCATTTCTGTAAAGCTTACTGTTTCCATGATGACCTCCAAATATTTGTGGCAGGATCCGCGCTTACTAACTACCCCACAATAATACTTTTCTGAACGCCCTTATCTTTACTAAACGACTTGCGCAGCCTTTTCTGATTACTCAATGCGGAGCGTCTGCTTGGAAAGGGTCCAACTCTTACTTTATGCAAAAGCTTGCCTTTAATTTTAACGCCATTAATAATTGTTTTGTAACCTGCCTTGGCGTAAGTATTTTTTAAGCGTCTAGCCTTAGCTGGTATGGATGTGACAATCACTTGTATATAGTGTGATTTGGTACGTCCCTTAGCCCTAGAGACTCGCGTTGAAGCTTTGGCCGTTTTAGTGCCACCTGAAGTTTTCGGCTCGTCATAATATCCACTATCAGGTTCTGCATTGGGTCGCCCAGCGATCACAGGTTTGTCAGTATACGAACCTGAAGGACGAGTCAGCCCACTTGCGATATTTCTATTAGTCGGCCGACTCACTGCCGGCCCAGGAAACCGCAGCCCCGCATGCTTTTTATGCGCAATCGTTTTGTCTTCCAAACAGCGCTTAAGTAACTCCTGCTTGCCCTTATATATAATCGAAGTGATACGCTTGCTACGAGCATCTGTCGTCACGCTCATGCAGCTACAAGAATAACCAAAACTACCGTTAGTACGCACAAATTCATTTTGCTGCAACTGTGGAAGGTTTTTCATTGAGGTGGCCGGTAGCTGATAACCGCCGCGTTGCATAATCGTCCAAGTAGCCTGTTTATCAGTAAATTGATACTGACCTGGCGCAGGATTATCCAGCCAGCCACAGCGGTACTCAGCTGAAGCGATAGATTGAAGTCCAATAAGCAGAAAGAGCCCGATGACACTGTTTTGGATGATTTTTTTTCTTCTCATAATTAGTAATCCCCTGATAATCTCCTAAGGATAGCCTAAATATATGACATCTTTAAGCAATAATTTTGCCCATTGCAATAAGTTTTGATAATTGATCTAACCAGCCCCATTCCTCTGACACTAAGTCATTGCTAATGAGGTAGGCAGTACGACTAAATTGCGGAGCATTCTCAACAATAAATAACTCGTTTCTATCGATCAGCGGTTTGACCATTTGCTCTGGTAAATAAACAGACCCTCCTTCCTCAAGTAAGTAATCTAATGCCCATACCGCACAGCTAAAACTGACTTTTGCTATACCCGCATCGGTGAAGGCAGCCGCGTGTTTTCGACCAAAGTCCTGACCGGCATCAAAATAGATATAGTGAGGGTCAAATCGCATCGGATTATTAGGCTTGGTTGCTACTAAGATCAGTTGCTCTGTTGACAGCTTATGAATCGTTTGGTGCTCTTGAGTGACCGGGCGATAAGTTAGTGCTGCATCGATCAGACCCGTTGCTAACCACAGATTCAACTGGTCATATTGCCCCGGCATAAATGACAATGCGATATCTGGATAGTTGTTATGTAATTGATGACTGAGTGATCTACCGACACCCGGCCAAAGATCGGGGTGACAGCCAAAATTACAGACCGTACTGACACCATCTGGCAGGGACGTCTCTTGTCGAGCCTGGTGCCACAAGTCAGTCATCGCCTCAGCATAGCGCTTAAATTTAATCCCGGCAGCCGTTAACGTCACGCCTGATTTTTTGCGATGAAACAGCGATTGTCCGATATCAGCTTCCAAGGCTTGCAGCCGGGAAGTCACCGTGGACTGGCTGACAAAGAGCCTTTCAGATGCATTTACCAAGCTTCCGGTTTCTATAATCGCCAGAAACGTCTTTAAAGCAGCCAGATTCATAACTGATTCACCTTGAGGTTAATTCGATTTTTATGGATTTATAATACGAAATATTTCGCTTTCCAGATAGTTAAAGCTGCGGCAATATCGCTCTCATCAATAATCCTTGGAAATGCTATGGCTTAAGGCAGATACGAGCAAGATACTAACCGCCAAATGGAGAAAAAACTGTAGGCCGTTAAACCAATACATCAAATGAACACTTGTTCTTGGAGGAATCGCTATGAAATTCCAACTCGCTATTAATCTCGAACGCGTAGATGACAGCCGGGATATGCAAGACGTCGCCAGGCACACACTGGAAATGGTGCAACTGGCCGATCGTGCTGGTTTTGAAGTCGTTTGGGCGGCAGAGCATCATGCCCTTGAAATGACCATCGCACCCAATCCATTCCAGCTGCTGACATGGTGGGCCAACCATACGGAAAACATTCGCTTAGGCTGTGGCGTTGCTAATGCCTCCTATTGGCACCCTATCAACATTGCGGGTGA
>ENA-ORXR01001598-ORXR01001598.1-marine-metagenome-genome-assembly--contig:-NODE-1598-length-23656-cov-17.926757_pt1 | contig 23656 bp, 30 predicted proteins | sample MGYA00237866_ERZ511479 | MGnify/ENA metagenome assembly ERZ511479 | reverse complement strand
GTTGGGCGAGTAGTCCACCAGCTTCACGTTGGGGTGCGCAAATCGCACAATCTTCTCCCACTTGGTGCCCCCCCACAAGGCCACTCCTTGCAGGTGGAATGTCGTCAGGTACGATCCCAGCGGCGACCACACCACGTACGAGTCCGTCCAGTGCGCCCGCCCATAGTCCTATGCCGCAGGCAAGACAGGTAGACAAGAGGACCAACGAGGACAGCCAGACGACATCGCACGCACCACCACCACAATACACCAGAGCACCACCGCCACAGCATCAGAGCAAGCCACACAACACCAGCGCACCACACCCGTGTCAGAATGCTACCTGACGCTCGCGCGCCGTGCCACCACCAGCGCAGCACGGCAGCGGCTATGGACGGTCACGGCCGTGCAGTAGTACTTTTGCAGTGCCGCCCGATCACCGCCACCGCCGCGGCCGTCGACGCTGGCGCCGCCGCCGCGCATCGGTGCCACCAGTGCCGCCACGGCCAGTAACACCCACCGCTGCACCGGGGCGACCAGTCGTGGTCCGCCGCTACGCGGCCCGCCGCGCCACCGCCCGCCCGGGCGCGCCGCGCCAGCAGGGTTGGGCGGCCCACCCACGATCTGCACGGCGCGGCGTGTCGAGAGGCACCCGCGCCGTGCCGCGGACCGCTGCCGACGCCCGTACCGCGTACCGCTGCGCAGCTGGGGGGCCAATGTTGCCACAGCCGGCCACGGCCAGCCACGGGCGGCCGAGCCATCTACCGGTGGGGGCGTCGTAGAGCCACACGCAGCCAGGCGCCACAGCCTCCCGCCCGCCGCCCGCGGACCGTCCGCTCACACCAACCGCGCGCTGAGCATACGCGCGCCGCGTGGCACGCGTCGCCTTCGCATTCGCTGTCGTCATCACCGTCGCCGTCATCGTCGCGGATCCACCAAGCGGCTCAGCACCACGCGCGCCGACAGGTTCCCATCAAGAAACCAGCGAACCGGCAACCACCACCCCCCCCGCTCTGCTCGCTGCTCCCGCGACCCCCCCACTGGACCCGCCCGCCTGCCGTACCTTTTCCACGGCCAAGACCGGGTCGTGCCACATCACGTCCGTCTCCAACCCGTGCCGCACCGCAAACTCGTCCCGCCCCCGACCGTCAAGCAGCCACCCCTTCAAGTTGATGCGCTTCTCCGCCACGATATTCGCCACGGGCGGCTCGGGCGGCGCCACAAACGTGTCGGCCACCGCGCAAATTCGCAACACCTCCGCCGCGTTGGCGACGGCAAACGTGTTGGACCGCCCAAACTGGAACCGGTTAGTCGCCACCGCCGCGATCGCCGCCTGCTCCGCGTCCACATACTCGACGAGTGCAAAGCCGAGCGTTGCCCCGTCGCCGCCGCGAGGGATTACAATCGGCGGCCGCAAGCCGCCGCCGCCGGCGCCGCCACCGTCAGCCCCACCAGCCACAACGCCACCACCGCCGCTGCCACCGTCGGCGGGGTACCGCAGCTGTCCGACCTTGGCAAAAATTTTGGTCAGCGCCGCGAGCAGCTTGTCCGCCTTCTCCGCCGTCACCACCGGCAGGCCGTCGACGACGAGGACGGAGGAGGTGGCGTTGTGCCGAGCGTTTTGGCGAAACGATTCGAGTTCGGGCGCCAGATCCGTCACCGTGGGGGGGGGGGGCACGGCCGCCATGGTCGCGACTGGCGAGCGAGGGGGGGCGGGAGATCGATGTCGCGGCGTGCCAATGGCGCTGCTGTCGGCCTCAGTAGCGGGTCGGCGGCGAGACGGCTCGGCGTAGCGGTCTCTAGAAGGATTCATGGTGTAACCGACCACGCCGACTGCGGGCCGAATAACTGACCACGCCGACTCGACGAGCATTGAGTCCTTCCTCGGCCAATGGCAGGCCAGTATTCCGTCTCGGTCAGAAGTCACACTCAGTACAGTCTGGCCCCTCACTTGGGCCCCCGTACCACGCACACACATGGTTGCCGAATAAGTCGCCGATCCTCAGCCTATCGTTACTAGACCTCGTAGTAACAATAGGCTGTCATCGCTCCTCAGATGGCTTCTCAGCAATCCGCCTAACCATTGGATGTCCGCTCGCCACGAGTCAGCGATCTGGGCCGCTGAGTCATCCGGCATAGATGTGGCATGATCCTCTCTCATATGGCACTTCCCCAAAATTTGATGGCACGCCCCGGAGAGGTTGCAGTGCGGTTCTTTTTTTTCCATTTTTTTTCCCACGGGTGATCCACCAATGGCGTTCCAGATCGCGTGCGCCCCGCCGCTTTGACAGCTCGAGAGAAAGCTTTCTCGAGTGAAGCAACCCGTCACAACGACCATCGTCATCCTCCTGCCTACGTCCAAGGCGTCCGCGTGATGTTGTTGGCGTGATGCAGCCCCGACGTTTCGGCCGCCCACAGCGCAGTGGTCGGCGATGGCGACGGCGCCGCCGAGGCGGACGTGGAGCGAGTGTGATCGCGGTGGCCCGCACCCGGCGCCGCGGTCGGCGCGGTCGGCCCGCAACCCCAGCGCCGCGGTCGGCGTGGTAGGCGGCCGGCCACGCCTGAACGGCGGAACCGAACTCGAGGAGGAGCGCGTGCGCCGGATCGCGTTGGACGTTTACCCGCGCTCTGTCGACGACGACGCGGCTGTCGTCTGCGGCGTCAAAGCCGTCGAGGCGCACGTGGAGGCGGCCCTGCTTTGCGGCGCCGCGGGCAACGACGGCTCTGCGGTCGTCAACGGCGGAACGCCCGTCGACGCGCACGTGGAGGCCGTTGTGCTTTTCGGCGCCGCGGTCGACGACGACGCGGCGGTCGTCAACGGCGGCAAGCTCGTCGAGGTGCACGCGGGGGCCGTCGTGCTTTTTGGCGCCGCGGTCGACGACGACGCGGCGGTCGTCAACGGCGGCAAGCTCGTCGAGGTGCACGCGGGGGCCGTCCTGTTTGTTAGCACCGCAGTCGAAGACGACGCGGCGGTCGTCAACGGCGGCACACCCGTCGCAGCGAACTTGGAGGTCGTCCTGTTTGTCAGCGCCGCAGTCGACGACGACGCGGCGGTCGTCAACGGCGGCAAGCTCGTCGAGGTGCACGCGGGGGCCGTCGTGCTTTTCGGCGCCCCGGTCGACGACGACGCGGCGGTCGTCAACGGCGGCACACCCGTCGCAGCGAACTTGGAGGTCGTCCTGTTTGTTAGCGCCGCAGTCGACGACGACGCGGCGGTCACTAAGGGCGGCAGTGACGTCGCGGCGCACATCGATCCGGCAGTGCGTGACTGTGGAGCAGGACGCGGCGGTGGACGACGGCGGAGAAGCCGTCGAGGCGCCTGCGGAGCGGGTGGGGTTTAGTGCCACGCGCGACAAGGAAGCGGTGGTCGTCAACGGCGGCACGGCGGTCAAGGTGCACCTGGAGGCGCTCCTTGTTTTCGGCGCGGCAGTCGTCAACGGCGACACGCCCGTCAAGGCGCACGTGGAGGCGGTCCTGCTTTTCGTCGCCGTCGTCGACGACGACGCGGTGGTCGTCAACGGCGGCACGGCGGTCGAGGTGCACCTGGAGGTGGTGATTCCTGGTTTTCTGCGCCGCGGTCGGCGACGACGCGGCGGTCGTCAACGGCGGCAAGACCGAAGAGGCGCGCGCGGAGGCCGTCGTGCTTTTCGGCTCAGCAGGTGACGACGACGTGGCCGTGGGCAACATGTACGTGGCAGCGCTGCGTTATGCGGCCATCTCCATGCAGCAGCATCATGTCCCTCGTGCAACCATTTGCGCTGTGATCGGCGTGAAGTCGGCGCAGCTGGAGAGGTGGATTCGATACTGGAGGGCGAGCCAGAGCGTTTGGCGGGTGCCCGAGCGCCAGAACTTGCATGCGGACTCTTGCTGGCTCGACAACCAGCTGTTGCGCGCTGTTTTGAGCCTTGTACGAGAACACCCCCTGGCTCTGCTGCGAGAGCACTCGGCCATGTTGACGGCAATGAGGTCGACGCCGGAGTTCTCCGAGATCAAGGTGTCGAAAAGCACCGTCGACCGCATGCTGCGGCGTCTGGGGTTTACGCGCAAGGTCATCATCCGGCTGTATCATGCGGCCAACCCGGAGCGCAGGCGACAGCATGCGGTGCTTCGTCAGATGGCTGGCACGAGCTGCATCGTCTCCATTGATGAGACGCACACGGACGGACGGGACGTGCTCCGTCGTTGTGGGCGGTCGCTCCGACATGAGCGGCTCGACTTGCGGGACCTGGACCCCCGTGTTGTCGAGCGCGTAAGCACGACCATGGCTGTTGGCGCCGACGGGAAGATCCTGGGGCTTCACTCCGTCATCTGCGAGCGCGCCCTCACGAGCCATGATTGGCGTCTCTTTCTCGGCCGGTTGTTGCCGACTTTGGGCCGCTACACCCCCGGAGTTCCTTGCCACCTCCAAGCCCCGAACTGTGTCCTTCTGTTTGATAACGCCCCAATCCACGACGCGGCGGGCGACGAGTTCCTTGAGAATAATGGCATACCCTTCATCCGGCTGCCGCCATACTCCCCGGACCTGCAACCCATCGAGGGTGTGTTTAACGACCTGAAGGTGATCATCCGCAACCTCGTCTACTTCAACAAGGAACTGGTCTCCGACGGTGTGCGGCTTCAAGCGCTTGGTGCCAGCCTCATTACGTGCGGTCAGGTCATCGGGCAGTTCCATCGTGTAGAGCGCAAACTCGCCTTGGTGGCTTCCGGGCGCGCTCTATAATAAACACCTCTCTTCACAGCACAGCTCTCTTCTTGTCTCCTGTTGTCGTCACCCGCGTGGTCTCTCTCTAGTCCACGTTTTCTCTCTCCTTGAGCAGGCGCTTGCGTTTTTTCCAGTCCCCAAGTTGCATGCTTCAGCAGCAGCGCGCACTCATGCGTCTCCCGACAGTCTTCCGTCACCCATGACGCGCACACGTGAAGTCCGCGTCGCGCGTCGTCCTGTTCAAGACTTCTCGTTCTGCAAAAAGAGGCCGTGTCTTGGTCGTGCAAGGCCAAGCTTGGCCATGTCGCTGTCTTTGCCTTGGACGAGGTTGGTGCCACGGTGGCCATGGAATCTCGTTCGAAGGAGGAGCATTTGGAACGTCTGCGCAGCACTTTTGCAGAAGTCCGTCGCTGAGAAGCGCCTTGTAACAAGTATCAGTGCTCTTCGAGGAGCGGTCACACTGAAGGAAACGAGTTGTCTGGGAAAACGCGATGCATTTCTTTTCCAGAGAGTGAGAGGAAACCATGATCCGCGTCGCTTTCGTCATATAAACCCAATAGTTTTTCGACGTCCCGCCAGCCTTTCCTGGAAGTCATGAAACGACTTGCATTGGTGCTTGGTCCGCCCCTCTCGACGTGTCACTTGCCGTCAAGTGGCGCGGGACGGCACGGGTTGTTGCGGCTTTGAGCCCTATTGCTCGCGATTGCACTCGCCTACTCCTCACGCCCGCTGGCGGCGGCCGCTGCGACGTCGAGCCACGTCACTGCGGCGGCAGTGCCTGGTCTGGAACGATTTCGTCGCTGTGCCAGGCGCGCTGCCAGACACCAGCGCGCTCTGGCATTCTGCCTTTCACATTAGGGCTCCGGCGTCTCCTGCAGCGGCATCGGCGGGAGGGGGGGCTGCAAAACCTGCGGTAACGCGGACGTGAAAAAAATCGTGACGCCACCGCCGCCGCCGGCGCAGTGTCCTCAGCAGCGCTCGGTGACGGCGCCGCGATTGACGAAGGAGGCTGTTGGCGGCGACGGCGGCGGGAAGGCTACGAGCAGTCGGCGCCGTTGAGAGTCTGTCTCACGTGCGCGATCGAAGCCTTGCGGCCGTCGAGATCAGCTATTCGTGGCCTTCCCGCCGCGGTAGCCGTCACTGAGCGGACAGCGGCTCCGTCGCCGCCCGCGGCGCCGTTGAGAGCCTGTTTCACGTCCGCGTTCTCCGCCTTTCCGCCGTCGCCAGCAGCCGCTGTCGGCTTGGCGACGGCGACCGTCGCGCCGCGGTCGGCGCGGCGACGGAGACCGCGGCAAGGTCGCTACTGGTAAAAGGCGACGGCGGCCACGCAGCCGTAGCGGACGTGGAGCAGGCTTTCAAGGGCGCCGCGGGCGGCGACGGGGCCGCTTTCGGCTCGGTTACGGCGATTGTGGCCAGGATGTCAACGGTTCACGGCAACGGCCGCAAGGCTGTCGACTTGGACACGGTCGCGGAACGTCCATGTGCTGAGCGGCGTTGTCGCGTCCGTCGCTTCGGCTTTTCGATGCTTTTTCATTTGACGATGACGAAGATGAGGCCATATCCACCTGCACATCCAGACCTCTGTGGATGTTGAGCGGGGGTGGCCGCAAATGGATGGGCTGTGGTCGCGTGGCTGACGCAAACAGCGTAGGGCGAAAACCGGGGGTGTGGCGCGCGGTAGGAAGAGTGAATGACGGGTTTAGCTTGGAGCAAGCCTGGAGCGAAGATGGAGTCGGGAGGCACGGGGCGTGCTGTGGGAGAGAAGTCAATATGGATGCCGCAATCAATGTCAGAATAGTGCGTGGCATTGTGTCTGGGGCGAGAATGTGGGAAGTAAGGGACAGGCCTGCGGAAATAGAAGGGACTGTCGCCGCAATGTGAAGCATACTCAGCCGGGCGGCAAACGGTATAGGCGCAAGAAAATGAATAGGAAAAGAACAAGGCTCTAACATCTTCACGCTGCAGCACGCACGGTGCTGCGTGAAGTCACCAGCCTCTACATGCCACAGGTTCACTCGAACTCAGATGAAGGGCCGAAGCTGGGCTCTCTGGACCCAGAGGCCGGCGCCGTCTCTGCTGTTGCCGTGGCCCTCGCCAACGTTGCCGCCAGTCCATCATAGGCCGCTGTTGCTCCTGCGACGGCGGCCTCAGCGTCCACCGCAGCCGCCACGTACACACGAGACGCGTCATCTGCGGCGCTGTACTTTGCAGCCGTTGCCGATGTGGGATGATCCGGCCGACGCTTGAGAGTCGTCGCGAGCACGTCAGCATTGGCGACGACCACATGCAAAGCCTGAACGGCCAACAAAGCTCGGCGCGACAGTTATTGCATAGATGGTCGTGATGGAGCCACGTCAGGAGACACAATCGGTCTTGGTGCTCGCAAAGCGCCGGTGTGGTGGCTGGCGTCGGGGCGCGAGGGAGTACCGCCGCGCGTTCACCGTCGCTTACGCCGGAGCGCCGCGGAGACGGCGTCGCTGCCATCAGGCGCCTTGTTGGCACGGGCGGCGCCAACGTCGGCCCCCAAAGGCTCCGGCATGCCGCCCCAGTACACCAAAGACGCCGCAGACGAGGTTTGCCGCCCCCAACTCCGCCGAAGGGCGGCACAACGAGCTGCGAATCGTCGGTGAAGAGAGGTTGAGAGCCCCAAATGGTCGGGAAAAGCAGGAGGGCGCCGACGGCTGGCATCCCTGCTGCTGGCATCCCAGCGAATAGAGCCAAGGTAGAAGGAATGGAGCGTGGTGCGGTCCATGATGTGCAGGGAGCGGGGAAGAGCAGCGAGCGGTGGAGAGCAGCGAGCTGGGGAGAGCAGCGAGTGGGGAGGGGAGAGCAGCGAGTGAGGGAGAGCAGCGAGTGAGGGAGAGCAGCGAGTGGGGAGGGGAGAGCAGCGAGTGAGGGAGAGCAGCGAGTGGGGGAGAGCAGCGAGTGGGGGAGAGCAGCGAGTGGGGGAGAGCAGCGAGTGGGGGAGAGCAGCGAGCGGGTGCGAGCAACGAGCCGGTGCGAGCAGCCAGCGGGTGCGAGCAGCGAGCGGGTGCGAGCAGCGTGACGTTGCTAGCGCGTACCGGCGCGAGCAGCTCGGACGGCAGTCAGGCCTGCGGAAGCAAACGCATCAGATGACGGGAGCGCATTGGATCAGTGCGCAAGGAGTCAGCGCCCAATGATGAAACAAGCCTGCCTCAGGCCCTGCAGGGCCGTGAGATTGCGCGCTATCTCAACCGGAGATTTTCCATTGACTGCAGTGATCAGCTGACGGGGCGGTCATTGGTCAAGGTGTCTTCTCTGGAACGACTGCACTCACAGATCGCAGCTCTCGCTGCCCGCAGCATCATGCTGTCAATTCTCAGCAGTCCAAGGGGCGTGGCGTGTGCCGCCCGCGCCGGCAGATCTGAAGCGTCCTGCAGCGGCCTCGTCATTTGCAGGATTGCGGTCTTCCCAACGAAGTTCCCGTGAGCGTGCCACTCTGCGCCCGCAGCGTGCCGCCCGCTGCTGCAACCCCCCCAGGCACGCATGAGCAGGTCTTCACGCGCGCATCGCCACTCCCAGTCTCGGAAGCCATTTCCGATGATGCGCTGCAACTGCTGGTGGCGCGCGGGTCCCGAAGAGGGGTTACTGTGGCGTGGCGCCCAAAGTCGGCCTCCCCTCCTAGGCGCATGGTCCGGTGCTGCAGTACACACCCAATCGCATGGAAAGAAGAGACAAACAGCCTCCCCGCACACATAGCGCTGCTTGACACCCCATTCCAGCACACACCCCCATCAAGTCACGCAATCCCACCCCACACGCGCGCAAACCCCCCGACCTCCGCCCCACGCGACTGTGGGCCGCCGCAACCGCACACGCGGCCGCTCAGTGGTCCTGCCGCGGCCTATGAGGCGCCGCCAGAGAGACGGCTACGTGAATCATCTGGGTCACCGGGGGCGGGGGGCCTGTTGCTGTCGTCCTTGGTTGTCAACTGACGCCGCGGCGGCAGCGACAGTCACCCCTTTGCCGGTTTGGGGCCGCTGTTGTTCTCCACAGGCCCGTCGCCGCCCACCAGCCATGGTGGTGGCTCCCCCCGTTAGGCCCGCCGATATAGCGAGCAGAGGCGCCCGGCCACCTCCCTGAGAAATGGCCATGCGAAAGGGACGGCGTGGGCGTCAGCCAGGGCCGAAGGTGGGGGAGTGACGACTCGCGGAGGGCGGCAATGGCGCAACGTCGATGCAACCGCGTCGGCCGTGTCGTCTGCTTGTCCCCAGTTACCGCAGCGGCTACTACCGGCGTGCACCACGGCCCCAGGGTGATCGGTAGAGGCATCCCCCCGTGCGCCAGCGCCGCGGCCGCAAGCCGCCCTCAAGGCGCCAGCGGCGCGTTGCTCCCCGCACCGGCCCCGCTCCCCCAGGCCCGCCGCCGGCCTGGCGCACGCCGACCACGTCCTTCAGTCGCCAGGATGCGGAGCAACGGCGTTTAGATAGGAGCGGCGCGTCTGGGCGCTCAACTACGCCGCAATGTCGTGGTTGACGAGTTCCAACGGCATCAACGACGCCGTGGAAGCTCCCGCAGCGGCCTCCGGCGCCGACGCCCTGCGGCGCCATGGCGCCCGCAGCGCCCCGCCGCGCCATGACGCCCGCCGCCGCCCCGCCGCCGCCGCCCCCGCTGACGCCGCCGCTTCCAGCCGGCGGCGGCGGCGCTCACGCTGCGGGCGGCGGCGGTGGCGACGGCGGCTCCCGCCTGTGCAGCCCCAAGACGTCGGACAGGATGTTGACTATGAACAAAGCGGCACCGGGAAGAACACCGGGAAACAGCGAGACCCAGCGCAAAGTGCGCTGAAGATGATGGCGATTGTCACAAGGCAGGCGCGTGTTGCGCCCAGCAGCGCCAGGAAATGGTGAGCGCACTTCCGAAACGTGGTACTTGACCGTTGGGTACGGACAACCAGCACTTGAGCGCCTGCAACAACGTCCTCCGAGATGCTGTGTCGAGGGCGACCATCGCAGAGGTCGATCGCCATGCATCTTCTGAACGCCTTTGTTCGAATTGAAGGACAGCTTGCACTTGGAAGGCAGGCACAATTTCCAGACGCTCGCCCTGGACCCTGTCTCATTCCCCCTGCGTCGTCGCCACCGTCGTCGGCGTCACCGCCGTCGACGCCGCGGCCGTCGATCGCACCGCCGATCACATGGCCACCGATGGTCGTGCTGTCGCTGACCGTGACCATATTGGCGATCCTTTCGATTGCCATGCATCGTTGCGGCCACCGTCGTTGCTGACCCCGCCGTTGCTCACGACACCGCTAATGGCGTCACCGGTGCTGGGTCATTGTTGCTGATTTTCACGTTTCCGACCCACCCGTTGATGACGCACGTGTTGATGAACTCCCCGTTTCGGACATCCCGGCTGCATACCGCCCCGTTCTTTACTCCCCGGCTCATGACCCCCTCGTCGATTAGCTCACCTTTGTGAACCGCATCTTGTTGCACCTCGCTGCTGATGAAGCTTCTGTTGGTACCGTAACTCTGTAAAGCCCCCCCGTTGATGATCTTTCCATGGTGCAGTGCACTCTTGCTGCCGCTGTTTGTGGCATGTCGGCCCGGAGCTCTTACAGGCCGCATTTGGACTGTCGGCGATCTAGTCAGCGCCCGCTTGGTCAGTTCCCTGTCGAAAGACGCTCGTTCGCTGCCGCTACGGCAACTCGGTCGACCAGTATCGGTGCCTCCTCGGGCGACGAGCGTGGCGACCTGCGGTCGGTGCCAACAAGGTCGGCGCTCGCGGATCGGCGCCTGGAACGGCTTCGTGCCAGCGGCGGCGTCGAAGCGAGGTTGGCAGTCAAGGGTTTATGAACGCCGCCGGCTGGTGCTATGTCGTGAGCTGCCCACCCTGGCGGTACCTCCTTTGCAAATTCGATGCCCTCACCTTCTGTTTCACACCACACCTTTGGGCCGAGTCCACTCATGACGTCCGTATTCACCACAGCCTGAAGCGTTAACAGGGTATCCGTGACCCACAAGCAGCACCTCGCCATGATGCTCTTTGCACCTACCGCGACTTGATGGTGCATGCAGTTAATGAAAACGTATAGCTTGCAGGCCAACGCCGTCAGGAATATGTGGGCAGCAACAGCAGGAGAATGGGTTGTGAGCCAGAGCGACCGCTGGTCTGCTGGTCTGCTGGAGGGGAATGGAGGGGAGAGTAGACGGGTGCGTTGCGGCACTGCTCGGACGAGCCTGTGATCGGCGAGCGCTGAGTCCACTCCACAAGCGACGGGGATGCGTCTTCCAGAACAGGGTGTGGAGAAGCCGCTGCGGAAGGTCGCGGCGGCCGCTGCCGCCCGTAGTGAAGGGTTCACAACCAGGTCGGGTTGCCAATTCTCCCGACAGCCGTGATCCTTCTGTGGCTTCTACCCCGCTTTTGCGTCGCTCTGAAGTCCACAGGAGCGCGCGCATATCCGAGGCGGACAACGGTCAAGCCTGAAGGTCAGCTTCCCCACCGAGTCGGCGTTTGTATCGACTTGACAAAGGGATCGTTTACTAATCATCAAAAGAGGAAAGTCAACTCCAGTCGCATCATGTGGCACATGAAGTCACCTTGTTCAACCGGCCGCTTCTTGGAGGTCGCAACAATCCGTCCGTTGCGGTTCAGACACCATCAGCCCAGTCACGGAACATGCATAAAGCGCCGATGTCCGGTCTCATGGCACAGGATGCACACAACGCAGCAATGGACGCTGAGGCACGGCTTTCGAAGATGAAACACGCTCCCAACCGGGAAACGATGATTCCGTCAGAGACTGGTCACATGAGCCCTGCACCAAGAGGTCACGCTAAAGACACGCAACTGGGAAAATGAATCTGACGAGCCAGTTCCGCAGACGAGCAATCAGGAACAAGCACAAACCATCATGACACTCTACGTCACCAGAAGAGACAACAACGTACCCCGCACAGTGTCGCGCCGGCGTCACGGCGCGCGATCGTTTCGTCGAAGAACTGCGGTCCGGGGAGCAACAGCACGTCGAGAGGGGGTTTCGGGCGCGACGTCTGAGGGGCACGAGTAAGCGGCACGTCGGAGCAATGGTCTGCCGATGTCGTCGGTACGATGGTGTTTCGATGGCGGAGAGCAACAGGATGAGGATGGCGCATTGACGACAGGATGACCCGTCACACGGGGTTGGATGGAATCAGTTGAATTGCTATCAGCGATGACCCAGTGTGCGCGTCAAAAACTGAGATCCGCCCGGTTTCGCAGCTCGTTGCGATCGACATTGACCATCTGACGTCGCCTCTCGTCCGCAGAATGGAGCACTGTAAAGAAAAAGCTGTTCCCAAGCGTGACCCAAAGACCATAATTGTATTTAACAACTTCATTGGCTCGTTCAAAGAGACTGTGCGGCGTTCTGGAAGAGGACCAGAGTTCAAGTACGGCTGACCTGCCATTGCGTGGCAGCTCCTGTCTTGCGCGGCTTTCTCGCTGTCTTGGGCGCGTGCACCGTCCACACAGCCTTCCTACTGGTAGTTCAACTCCTTTCCCCGTTGCCCCTTGCTGCAATGGAGCCACCTTCAACCAAGCGACTCAGTCGGAGCCGTCCCAGCAGCTCATCGTCCGAAGAAGTCATCGTCATTGACAGCGACTCTGCGTCGGCATGTTCGCCGCCGGCCGCAAGGGCGCACTCTCCTGTGCGTGCGGCTGCGAGGTAAGACCATAAGGAAAGAAGAGAGCTCTTTGCACTGCAGGTGCTGTCTCGTGCTTTTTCCGTGGTGTTCGTGGAGGCTAGCAGCATTTCTAATCCCATTCCCTTGAAGAAACTGACCCCAGACCGACCCACCTCACCGCTGTTGTCCCCTTCTCCTCCGTTGAGCATGCATGATTATCTTTCCATCTTGCAGGCCGACAACTCGCGCTGCCTGCACCCCTCGCCGACTCGTTGCCATCGGAGGCCGTCTGGTCTTCGTCGACGACCCCGTGCCCCCTGTGCCTGCTGCCGTCCCGAAGGAGTCTAAGGCTTCTCAACCGTCGACGCCTGGGCGCTCTGGGGAGGAGCTACCCTCCAAGAAAGTTGTAGTGGCACGGCACCCTCTGGCTCGAGATGCTTCCCGGCGTCTCGTGTCGGCCACGAACTGGCCGCGTCAGTCTCTTGACGGTCTCAGGACGCGGACACTCTTTCACACACGCAGTCTGAAGCGCATCGTCCTTCCTGACCCCGCCGTCCAGAAGGAGTTGTCAGATGACTCCGAGGATGACGTCGACTACGCATGGAAGGCATGCATGGACGCTCAGCGCCTCAACACGATGGAGATTGCGCCACCTGATGCCTTCTTCATGGCGCTGTGGTCTTCATTCGTTGAGGCAGGGCCACTGTGGTCCGACGGCGGGACGGTCGACTTGCTTCAAGACTTTGTCGCCGCTCGCCGCGGGGCCGTTGCGCGCGCCGGGCTCCTGCCGCAGGCTGTACAGCATGTGCGGGTGCTCTATGAGCACGGCCTTATCGACGTCCAGGCTGCGGCCGACTCTGTGGGTATGTTAGTGGACGAATACACCCGATTTTTTCCACCCGAGGACGGGGCGGAGAACGAGCTGCGCTCGAATGAGAGTGAGCGTAGACCCGCCTCGTAGAGCAACCTGTAGGATTGATAGTCTAGCTATTATATTACAACCCAACATGGCCATCCATCCCGGACGCAGCATAACGCCTGTCGCGTCCGTCGGCGGCGCCACCCCCACTCGCCGCGCTCCAACATTGCGAAACCCTCGGCACCGTGCGCTGCGCAACCCCCCGGCCGCCGTTGACTCCGAAGCGGCGTCCCAACGGGCACGGCCCAGTCACGGCCCAGTGCGCCTCACTGCTTCCATGGAGAAAGCTCGTAGCCGTAGTTAAAGAAGAGCTCTTCCCCAACTGCCAAGGGGCGGGCTGCAAAAAAGGCCACACGGATGTCCCCGCCAATGCTCAACAGTCGTGGCTCCACGTTGGGTGACAGGGAGGAGTGATTGATGAACTTAGTGCGGCTCCCAATGTGTGTCGCGTCTATCATGACGGCTTTCGATACCGCATACAGGTAGCTCAGGCGTTGCGCGTCGTAGACGACGCCGCGACGGTGACCTGTGGCTGTAGTCACTAGCTCCCCGACGTACTCGCCTACGAAATCGCCGCGAGAGGCCGCTTGAGAAACGAACACACCAAGCCCGTGGGCAGCCGACCGTCCCAGCACGAGGCGAACTCGAAGACCGAGTTGCACCTGGACGTTTCGACAGCGACGCGTACCGACCACGTCAACACCATGCCGCCTCAGAAGAAGACCGCCTGCAGCGGGGCTCGGGCGCTGGGCTGGGCGCCAAAGCTGCTCCCTACCCACGTCACCGGCCACGGATGCGTCCAGGCTCCGCGCCGCCCCGGCGTTGTCCACGCCAGCGGAAGGGTGATAGTGAGCGCCACACGACGTGCATGCGTCCGGGTCGCATTCACGGTCAACTTTGAAACAGGGACACGCGTTTGTCGCACATCGGGACGGGAGCTCGCAGGTGCACCACACTCGGTTTGGGCACATGCTCGTCACGGCGACGGGAAAAGCGCCTGCGGCACGGATAGGCAGTCGCCCGCCCGGCGCACGCACAAAGGAAGGACCCACGGACGCCCATCGTGTGGTGGAACCGCCGCAGTACTTCTCACACGAGACGCCTGCTCTCATACAGCGACAGCAGCGAACGTCGCACGGCCCCAAGTGACGGCAGGGAGAAAACGGGGACGCCAGCAACACCACGTCGTCTTGGCTGCTGCGCGGGGTCGACGCGGTCACAACCGGGGGCGCCGACAGCACGGGCCCTTCATCGATGTCGGCCACCGGTGGCGCACGGACGGCTTCTTCCGCCTCGACAAGGGGCGGCCAGCCGCCGACTCTGTCCAGGAAGACGGCGACCTGCCGGCAGGATTCAGGAGCAAACTTCGCCAACCGGCACGTGTCGTGCTTCCCGACAACGCGACCCGCGGCGCGAAGCAGCGCGACGTCCACAGAGCTCCAACTGCGCTCACAACCTGCTGCTTCCCCCCGTACAGCGGCCGCCGTGTGCGGCTCAGCGGCCGCCGACCCGCCCGCACCACGTACGGACCCCGGAAAACTGGCGGCCGACCCCCCGTCACCAGCGGCCGCCGGCCGCACACCGGCCGCCGACCCCCCCGCACAAGCCACCGACCCCCGTGCACCAACCGCCGACCCCCCCGTCCCGGCTGCCGACGCCCCCGTTCCATCCGACGACACCCCAGAGGCATCGTGTTCGACCAGGCAGTCGCGGCATACACTACCACTATTCGGGCGCGAGCGGATGCGTCGCGGATCTGCTGGCGACGCGACAGGAGGAGGCCACCGCGACGAACCCGCCCCCTCCGACAACACCAAGCCATGGCGGCTGCACGAGTAGACCAGACAAACGCGGCACAGCATCTTGTCAAACGTGTCCCTTGCAAAGACCGAAACATCCATTGCAAGCGGCACAATCAAGTGATGGCTGCCCTGGGAAGACACTGTCGGCAGCGCGGCGCGCATGGCATTGGGGGAGAGCGCAGTCCCGAGTACAGGCAGTGCTGCGGCTCGTGGACCGCCGTCTGGCAGGCGTGCCACCGCCAGCATGTTGCGGACGGCCGCCACGTCGCGGTTGAATGCGAGAGTAGGAGCTAGTTCCCTCGCCACGCGAGCGGCTTCTTGAGAGACCCACGCGCATTCACGGGTGGAGAGCGCCGCGGCGGCGGCGTCCGAACCCGCCATCGAGGCTGCCTTCGTCGAGTCCCCCCAAGACGCGGTCGATAACCCCTGCAGGTGCGAGGGGATGTCGCTCCGCACATCAGGAAGGCCATGCTGCCACGACCGCAACTTCTCTTCCGGCAAGGCCCCTGAGGCAAGTACCGCTGCAAACCGCCCGCCACCAAGGTATCGTGCCATCTCCGCCTCGCGCTTCGCCGACACTTCGCGCTGCGTCATGGTTGCACGTGCCAGAGACGCTCGATGCTGTACCACCTGCAGCATGGCACGCAGTGACGGCCGCGACAAATGGAGCACGCGACGAAGAATGTGGCGAACCCGTGCGCCTGAACCCAACTCCGCGACGACGGCCGCCACCGCCAGGCGCGCGCGCGCCCGAGACGAGCGGGCGGGGAGTGAAAAGAACGCGGCGTCTCGTGACTCCTCTGACGTCCCGGAGACGTCACTGTCGTCCGAATCGACCGCACTCGGTTTCCCCTTCTGCGGCAATGTCGTCCGTGCCGCCATGGAGTCCTTAGAGCCCCCTAAGTGGTGCACAGCTCGGGTCGGCGAGGGAGCATGCATGCGCCTCCACGAGTGGTAGACCGAGCAATACATCCCCATCGGGGGAGGCGGCGACGACAGCCGTAGAGACACAACTGAGGAAGGTGGTTCCTTGGCGGACGCCGTGTCCTGCCGCCGCCGTCCCGCGTGGACAACACCGCTGTCAACTGCTGGAGGCAGAGCTACGGCCCAGAGATTGATCCGCGACTCGTCGCTCCCTTGGCGGTGCTGCTGCACCGTGCCTGCGGGCAGCGGCTCGGCCCTGTCCTTGAAGGCGACGACTGCCCCCGCAGCCAGTGGTTTCGGTGCAGGAATCCGCGCAGCCGGCTGTGTTTGGGTTGGTACAAGCGTGGCATCCGAGAAACTGGCAGTCCCCACGCCAGACAGCAACCGTTTCTTCCGCGGCGGCGCGCAGTGGCCTTCCGAGACACCATCAGGTTCCCCGTCAGCGTCTTCCGCGTGGCCAACGGGAAAAGCAGCTGGCGGTGGTCCGGATGCGCGTGAAGAAGCCTCCCGTTGTTGCCGCCAGACGACTTGACGGTTCACGCGCAAAGCCGTCTCCACCTCCATCCGCCGCTGCCGACGAGCGCGCCGCTGCGCTCGCCGCGCAATCCGCGCAACCACACGCCATAACGCCGGCCGGTCTCCTGAGCGGGCAGCGACAGCGTCGTCAATCTCAAACTCCGCGTCAATAGAGGATGCGCTCTCGTCTGTGGAAGGGTCCCCATCGCACCACACGCCCCCCGCGTGCGAATCCTTCCGCGGCATCGTCGCGCACACGTCGATCTGTCCGGTAAAGAAGCTCATTGACGGTGCCCACCCAGGGGACGGCCGCGCCTAGCGCTGCGTCTTCGTCGACCGCGGCACCAACCCCCGCCCGCTCCGCGCGCGCCGCGACGGCCGTCCCGACGTGGCCCTCCACCTCGTACTAGTAGAAAGACACGCACGTCGGGGTCCCACGCGCCGCGATGGCCTAGCCGCACTTGGAGACCGCCCCGTTGTCGCCGACTGCGGGGCCGAAAGGAAGACCTTCACGTGTGCCGCGACGGCCGTGACGCCGTTGACAACCGCAGCGTCGTCACTGACGGGGGCGTTGACAGACAGGACTGCTTCCACGTGCGCCACGACGGCCTTGGCGCCGTTGAGGACCGCCGTGTCGTCGGCGACGACGGCGCCGAAACACAGGACCGCCTCCACGTGCGACTTGGCGGCCTTGACGTCGTTGACGACCGCCCAGTCGTCTCCGTCCGCGTGCAGGTCCACCCGCAACAGAGCCCGCGCTGCGTACGCCGCGAAGGGCTTGCCGCCCTCTGTTGAATTTAAATGGCGGAATGTGTGTATTCAATCTAACGCTTCTTGCATCTCATGGGATCCCCCAACGGGAAGATCGTGGTCCGTGCGCCGCGGCGCTCATTGGCTCGGCCGTTGGGCTTGTCCCATGCTTTCGTGCATGCAAGGGATGGCGCTACGGCATTCTTCGGACACCCTCAACCCGGCCCCCCCATCGCAGCGCGTCGTCCCATGCCTTCGCGCAGGCACCTGCTGACACACACCCTTTTTCCAGAACAACATCTCACGCACCCCCACCCGCGTGCGTCACCGTGACCACTGTCTATTTCTCCTGATCAGTTCCGCATTTTGCTCTTATCTTTCTTTCATTTGATCTTTGTCTCATCCCACCCTGCGAAATGCTCCGTCGCCACTTGCAGAGCGACACTGCGACGAGCACCAAGTGGCGGCCAAGACCCGCGGGTCACAAGACGCTGTGCAACCGGTGCGCCAAGACACTGCCCGGCTGATACGCACACCACAGATCCCTCCAACCGAGACGCTGCCCCCCATCATACAACCCCAACGCTCCTCCCGCAGCCTTGGGCCGGGTTGCAGCCGCCGCCGCGTTTGCCACGGCCTGTGCCACCACCGCCATCTCCACCAAGCTGGCCGAAGCTGCTACATAGGCGACGCCGGTAGCTGGCGCGACGGTGGAGGTGGAGACCTGTCCTGCGCCCTAGGTCTCCGTTGTGCATTGACGTGTTTTTCTTTATAAAGCGACGGGGGAGCATGTCAGCGTGCGTTGGCTCAGTTTTTCACAGGGCGGCGTGGTGAGAGGTACCCGTACTCTCATTGTCAAAACGCATCAGCGGCGTACCCATGCGACGGACCGTTGGCAGATAGGCCGCCAGAATGCATGCGGGGAGACTCGGGCATCAGCGCGCGGCGCGACGTGGGCCGTGTAGCTAGACACATGGGCCTCCGGTGCGCAAACAATCTATGAGGAGAGGCTGCACGGGATGGAGCGGCAACTGCGTCGTTTGGCAATGACCTGGGGAACGTGTTGCTGCGTTGCATGGCAAGGCGACCTTCTGTTTCAGAACAATCAGTTGGAGAGTGGATGTGGCTGACTGCAAAAAAACTAAGAGCCTGTTCCCACCGTGTGGTGATGGCAGTTTTAGAGCCTCATGTCCACGGATCACCGACATGTGGGAGTCGCTGGCAGACCGCCTCACACCGAGCGTCGACTTTCGACACCCTCGTACGAAAAACGTCTTGAATGCCATTGTTCGGACTTCGTCTCGCGTGAGAATCGCGCAGACCACCAGACGGGGGCACGCCAGGCCCGCATGATTCACTTTCACAGCGTGCGTGGTCAATCTTTCGACGTCCGTGAGCCAAATGTAATCTGGGGCATGTACATGAGGGCCGTGGGTGAGCGCTTCCCATTCATGAAAAATGGACAGATCGCTTTTCATGACGCTTTCTCTTCGTCAGAACCTCGTCCCTGGAACTTGCCCGGACTTTCTGTCGGAGAGGACCTGTCAGAAAAAAATTATGACGTCACCACGCCATCATGTGGACAGCAGGAAATGCACATTGCTTGCATTTAACGAAGAGTTCCACATGTACTGAAGAAAGTCCAATGCACGGTCCGGATCCGTTGCAGCTGCGAGAAGTGATGCGAGACGAAGTCGACTGCCTCGTCTTCTCGAGAATCGCGAGCCTGCATGTGCCTGCACGCGCCTGCCTGCGCCTGCACGCGCCTCCTCCCACGTTCTGCTTCACAGCCTGACAACTCCCTGAATCCCGTTGGCGGAACTGCCGGCTTCGGCACCAATGTTTGACGCAGACAACAGGGCTCCCACAGTGCGCGCCACCCGTGCTGCATAGTTCCGTTGCTACTCTTTAACCCCGCCGGCAGCACATTTCTTCTCGGGCAGCGCCCATTACACTATGCTGCGGCCGAGTCGACACCCCAGTGGCCCGCACCGACCCGTCTTCCACCATCAGAGTGACGGCCGCGCAGCGGTCCACGGGCCCCTGGGAGCGAGGGAGGCTACAGCAGACACATGCGTGCTGCCTGTGTGTGGCGGGATTGCCACGGGATGGCCGCCGAGTGTGACTAGATAAGAGAAAATAAGCTATTGTCCCTAACCCCCACTCCCGCATGATGCTCGTCTCACATTGTCCCGCCAGCACCATGCACCTGTTCATCAACGTCATACACGCGCTCCTCGCTGCTTGCCGTGCCACTCCCTACCCCACTACCGGCACCACTGTCAACTATGGAGCCCCCCATATCCCCCTCGTCGGCACTGGCGGTCGTCGCCGGCCGCCGGCGCCGCTTCCTTCCTCGAACCTCGCCCGCCGCTGTCGCGGCGTCACGATGAAGTTTAGACAGCCATGTCGCCAGCATCATGAGGATATTAGTGTTTGGCTTTGTTGTGCGAGTGGAGCACAATTGCTCAGCAAAGCGTGCGGGGGTGACAACGCCGCAGGTAATCATGACGCCGATAAGCATGTTTGCTCGCGCCCCGTTGACAAAGTCAGCCTTGAGATCCGGGGTGTGGATGGCCATGTCCTTGAAAGCACCAACGTGGGCCGCGACAGCGAGCTGCTCCGCGTCCATGACGCTCAATGAAGGAAGCTCAAATGGCTCCATCTGGCGGTCGAAGGTCTCGCGCGCCCCGTCGGGCCACGTGAAATGGCTGTTCGTTGCCGCAACAGCAGGAGACTGAGAAAGCACGGCGCGCCCCGCCTCACCACCGGCCGCGGATCCGGAACGAGAGCCTACGGGGGATGAACCCGACCCTGTCATGGACAGGCGGCGGGCAACGTCCAGCCCAGCGTCGGACACCGACGCGTTGTGCGCCGCGAGCAGCTTGGCGGCACTCGACCTGGAGCCCCCTCGGGCGCTGCCGGGCGTCCCCTGCCGTCGGCCCGCCTCCGGCGGGATTCCCGATGCGCCCGACAGTCCGTCGCCTGCCGCCTGCGCGCGTCGCTGTGCTGCAACCGCCGCCGACGGAACGGCACATGCCCCGAGAGCGGCGTCAACGGCCGACACCGACGGATCTTGTAGCAAGCGGGTCGACTCCTCCCAATGCCCCCGGTTTTCCGTCGTTAGCGTCGCCCCCCCCATGCCTTGCGCGTTCATGACGTTGAACGCTGCAGTCGCGTCCAACCCCGTGTCGGCCGTGTTGCCGACGAGCTCGTCGGCGACGCCCGCCAGCCGCGCCTTGTCCGCCAGCTTCTTCTGGTAGTCCGACACGGCCGCCGCACGAAAACCGTCGACTTGTGCGTCCATGATCTTGGTGCACACGTAGTCCGCGCCGCACAGTGGCGGTGCCTTGTCCCGTCGCAAGATGCTGTCGCCGTTGCCGCTGCGGTAGTTAATGCCGTCGATGACCAGCGTCCGGTTGTTGTGGCCCATCTGGTTGCACGACGTGCACCGAAATTTGCACGGGCAGCTCAGGTCCGAGCATGACGTCTTGTGGCGTTTGAAGACGTTTCCGACGGGCAGTGTCCGACGGCACGGGAAGCTGCGCAGCGTGCAGGACACTTGCGTATGGCCGGATTGCGAGCCGGAGTCAAATCCACAGAGAAGGCATCGTGTCATGGTGCACGCAAGTGCAGACCCCCTCCGCGATCAGCGCCCCCAACCAAAGCCGCCGACAAGAGGACACGCCGTCGCCGACACCACCACCCGCGCCGACCGCGCACGCCGGCCCCCTCCCCACAAGCAGGCGACCACGCACGCCAACGCCACTGCCACAAGAATCAACAACTGACTCCAACCGCCTCTCTAACACACCGCACACACACTGCGCGCTCGGACGCGACGGGCAGGCGCACGCCTCGGGGTGCAGCACGGCAAGCCGCACAAACAGCAGCGGAGGTCCCGGTGCGCAACGCCCCCTGCGAAGCCGGTGACGTGACGGTGCGACGACGTCGCAGCGGTGCGAGGACGGCGCTGCGGTGCGACGATGTCGCAGCGGTGCGACGACGGCGCTGCGGTGCGACAGCAGCACAACGGCGCCACGACGGCGCAACGGCGCCACGTCGCCGCAACGGCGCCACGACGGCGCAACGGCGCCACGACGGCGCAATGGCGCCACGACGGCGCGGCGACGGCGCAGCGGGACGAAAACGGCGCGACGACGTCGCAGCGGGGCGACGACGGCGCAGCGGGGCGACGACGGCGCGACGGCGCGACGGCGCCGCGACGGCGCAATGGCGCCACGACGGCGCAATGGCGCCACGACGGCGCAATGGCGCCACGACGGCGCGGCGACGGCGCAGCGGGACGACAACGGCGCGACGACGGCGCAGCGGGGCGACGACGGCGCGACGACGCGCCGGCGCGACGGCGCGACCCTGACCAAGACAAGGGGGATATGACTTGGGCGTGCGAGGAGAAGGCCGCTCTGGGGGCGTGGGTGGGGACCCGCCAGCCAGAGAGAAACCCGTGGCGGTCACGAGTCACCAACACCCCCGAAACTGGCCTGGAGGGGGTCCCTGGACAGAAGCCCGCTGGCTGCCAGCGAGACCCATGCAGGTCGTTGCGTCGCATCAGCGCCCCACGCACCGGAGTGGGCACGGCGCACGCTGGAGAACAGCCAGATTGCTCCAGATCCCGAAGAGGTCTCGCCACGTGGGGGGACGGGGTTTTTTTGCCGCTGACGACGTCTGCACGTTTTTCGGCTCGGCGCCGCATCGCGTCCATTCCTGGAAACCAAGAATTGAGAGGACCTCCACACAGACTCCCGTGGGGGTCGGTGGGAAAAAAGGACCGGAGAAAGATTAGGAACGATTAAGCGTTTTTCCGACTGGTGACACTCGTGGACCCGGGGTGGCTCAATCTGATTCACGGATTTGGCCTGTGGGGCACCACACGCTCTGTCGATGCGCCTTTCACGCGCGACTGTGCCGATTCCCCGAAGAATCGCACTCGTGTGCGTCTTTTTTTTTTCACCGGTCTCACTGCTGGTGTCGGAATCGCCCCTCATGGCCTGTCTGGTGGGGGGAGAAAAAAACCGGACTGTAACACGTCCTTGCCCTGCCATCAAATTTTGGGGAAGTGCCATCACTTTCAGATGTGCTATCCGGCCTCACCGTTCTCTGCATCCTGCAATCGTAGGTCTCCGTAGTTTTTAAGATGAAATATTCAGAATCATCCACATATTGGACAACTTATTGCTGCTGCCACGACGGAGCTAACTTTTTCAGGCCAGCCGTTGCCGCGCAACGTACGTGCAGCCACTTGGTCTTTCGGGGCGCATACCACAGGCGCAGGGAAGCGGAAACAAACGGCGCCCCGCCCTCCCGTCCCCCTCGCACAGGGGCGCCCCACCCCCTTGCCAGCGTCAAAATGACGGCGCGCCCCATGGGGGGGCGCGGCGGCGCTCGTCTTGGCCAAGGCGAGTGCCGCCGTGCCCCCCCCAGTCTCCGTCGGCAGCCGCCCCCGCCACGGATGCCGGCCACCACCACCCACCCCGCCCACCGCGCGCGGCGCCCTGCCGCCGCTGCCGCCGTCACCGGCAGGGCGCACCGCTGCCGCCACCCCCGCGACGGACCGCTCGTCAAGGGCGCGGGCGCCACGGCGGGGGGGGGGCGCGGGTCATGAGCACGGCCGCAATGATTCCCGCAATCATTGACCAGAAGCGCCCAAGCACCCGGTAATTTCACCCACTAGACGTTTTTGTACCGAAAACTGTGGATGGGCTGGGCACGATGGGCGCGCGCGTCCAGAACCGGTGGCGATGGCCGCCGCGCCGCACGGCGCCGCGCCTGGCCAAGCACACCGCACGCCAGTGAGGTGTGGGAGACCACGATGACCACACCAACCAGCTTGCCAAGCCCAAAGTGGCTTGGTGCGCCCGTCTCGTCACACCACCCGTTGGGCGGATGCTCGATCGCCACCGGCGTGCGTCCCGTCTGAGCCACGGCAGCGTCAGCGTCGCCCGCTCCGCGCACCGCCCTTTGCGCGCCGCAGCGTGGTTGCCGTGACTGCCCATGGGTGCCGGTGCACCTCAACACCAACATGGTCGAGTAAAGGGGACGCACACGGGGGCCGACGTGGGTCAGCGCCCAAGCTCTTTCCTGCGTGCACCCACGACCCTACGGGAAAAAGTCCCTGGACATCCAGCATTTTTGACCCCAGGATCCAGAAAAAAGCCTGATCTGGTGTACAATGACACACGTAAAGTTTTCAACTTTCGTCTGCAGAACTGTAAGCACGTGGCGTCTTTGCACGATCAAGCTTCCTCAGGTATTAATAGCAAGGTGGGGGAATGTGGATCAGGGGGGGGGGCAGCGCACCGGGCCCATATTTGTCGTCAAAAGCACGTCTGCTTTTTCGCGTTTTGGGGCGAACAGGAAATCTGCAAACCGCCCTGGGGCTCTGTCACGGCTGGTTTTTCCCAGAAAGGGCGCCAAA
>ENA-ORXR01001596-ORXR01001596.1-marine-metagenome-genome-assembly--contig:-NODE-1596-length-23662-cov-7.351664_pt1 | contig 23662 bp, 17 predicted proteins | sample MGYA00237866_ERZ511479 | MGnify/ENA metagenome assembly ERZ511479 | reverse complement strand
CTTGATCCTCGCGCCTAACCCTCGATCACATGAGGCTCCGCGACGAGTCACCGCCTTTTTCAACACCCTGCTAGGTACGGTGTACGACCCAACTAGTGGCTTCGAAAGTAGCACGGACGAAGAGCTCTAACTGATCAGATTTACTGCCTGGCGCCGTCGGAACTGTCTCGCTTTGCCCTCCCTCTTAGAATCCAACGATGATACGACATACCGCCGAGACGGAAAATATCAGTCGCGGATCTCTTATCCACTTAGTTCTAGACTAGAGAAATGATCTCTAAACATCGAGGTTGCGAACGTTGAGTGCGTTGTCCTCGATGAATTGCTTTCGAGGCTCGACCACGTCGCCCATCAGAATCGTGAAGATTCGATCGGCTTCGACGGCATTGTCCTCGTTCAGCTTCACCTTGAGCATCTTCCGCGTCTCAGGATCCATCGTCGTTGAGAATAACTCTTTAGCGTTCATCTCACCGAGACCCTTGAATCGTTTGATCTCAACACCCTTTCTTCCGACAGCGAGAATACCTTCCAAAATTCCGGGAACAGAGAAGACTGGCTCGTTTTTGGATTCGTCGTCGACGTCGACAATTTCGAACAGAGGTTTGTCTTCGGCGAAGAATGGCGAGATTGGGATTCCTGCGTTTTTGAGGTCTCCCATCGCGGTTCCGATTGCCTTGGCTTGAGGAATTTCGACAAGACGAGCGCGGCGCAACGGCCCCTCCCGTTTTACTACATTGACCAAGTTGCCGTCTTCGTCAGTTTCTTCGGCAGCGCGTTGTTGTTCAGGAAGAAGCTTAAGGTCTTCATTCTCCTCGGCGAAGGCTGTAAGCGCTTCTTCGTTGAGTAGGTAGTGGGTAAATTCGCGGTTACCTTCCCGCACTTTAACAATGTACTCGGGCAGTTGATCACCCTCTCCGGCAGCCAAGTATTCTTTAAAGTTGCCGCCGTTTCTTGGGACGATTGAACTAAGACGAGACAACCGGCTGAGGATGTCGAGGACACCTTCGAGGTCATCGCCCGTTATGGCGGGGCCATCGTTAGCGAGGACGTTGACGCCCAGATCTTCGGAGCCGAGCTCCATCAGAATCTTATTCAGTTCGTGGTCGTCTTGAACGTATTCAGCACGTTTTTTGCGCTTCACCAGATAGAGCGGGGGACAGGCAATGTAGACATGACCTTTGCGAACTAGCTCGGGCATCTGCCGACAGAAAAATGTCAGTAGAAGAGTCCGAATGTGAGACCCATCCACGTCCGCATCGGTCATGATGATGATCTTTCCGTAGCGGCGTTTCTCTAGATTGAAGGAACCCTCCATCTCGCCATCACCGATCCCAGTGCCGATCGCGGTGATCATCGTTTGGATTTCCTTATTCTGCAGAACTTTATCAAGGCGAGCTTTCTCGACGTTGATGACTTTTCCACGCAGGGGAAGGATGGCTTGAGTGCGTCGATCTCGGCCTTGTTTGGCCGAACCACCAGCGGAATCACCCTCAACAATGTAGAGTTCGGTGCGCTCGGGATCGCGCTCAGAGCAGTCGGCTAGCTTTCCGGGAAGCCCACCACCAGTGAGGGCGGATTTGCGGACGGTGTCACGAGCCTTGCGTGCGGCTTCACGAGCCCGGGCCGCATTGATGACCTTATCGACAACCGCCTTCGCGATCTTCGGGTTCTCATCGAAGTAGGTTTGTACTTCCTCGTAAGTGATCGACGAGACCACGCCTTCGACCTCGTTGTTGACCAACTTGCCTTTCGTCTGCGAGTTGAAGCGCGGATTCGGGTGTTTGATCGACAGAACACAGATCAGTCCTTCTCGGCAGTCGTCACCAGTCAGTGCAGGATCTTTGTCCTTCACCATCTTATTATCGGAGGCGAACTTATTGATCGCGCGAGTCAGCGCACCGCGGAAACCAGTGAGGTGGGTGCCACCATCGGCGTTTGGAATCGAGTTGGCGAACGGCAGAATATGATCGTGGTAGTCACCTGTGTAGTGCATCACGATGTCCGCGAAGACGTCCTCCATCTGACCATCGCCGATGTCGACGTTGCGGCGTCCACGGATGACGATTGGCTCATCGTGAATGAGGTGCTTGTTCTCACCGAGCTGGCGAACGAACTCTGCGATTCCTTCCTCGTAGTAGAAGTCGGTCTTGCGAGCGGAATCGGCCCGCTCGTCACGGAGATGAATCCGGATTCCTGGGTTCAAGAATGCTAACTCCCGCAGACGCGCTGAGAGGTAGTCGAAACTGAACGTGGTGGTGATGGTGAAAATCGAGGCATCAGGGAAGAAGGCGACCTTGGTTCCAGTCTTCTTCGGATCGTCGGTCTTTCCAGTAACCTCTAACGGCTTGGTAGTGTGACCGCGAGAAAACTCGATGCGGTGAACTTTTCCATCGCGATAGACTTCAGCGGTGAACCAATCGGACAAGGCGTTGACACACTTGGCGCCGACACCGTGCAGCCCGCCCGAGTATTTGTAAGCACCCTGACCGAACTTACCACCAGCGTGGAGATTGGTTAGCACCAGCTCAACCACTGGCATGCCGTGATCGGGGTGGACTTCGACTGGAATGCCACGGCCATCATCCTCGATGGAACAGGAACCGTCATCGCAGATGGTAATCGTAACGTTGTCGCAGAACCCAGCGAGGTGCTCATCAATCGAGTTATCGAGGACTTCGAAAACGCAGTGGTGCAGGCCCCTTTCATCGGGGTCACCAATGTACATTCCAGGCCTTTTTCGAACGGCTTCTAGGCCTTCGAGTTTGGTGATCTGGGCGGCTCCATATTCCTGATCGTTTCCGACGCTGGTGTCCGCTTCTTTCGACTCAGAGTCTCTGCCTATATTGTCTGCCATGATGCTCGCTGAATCTCCCTGCAGACCGCTTTGATTCAAGGACTAAGGTCGTTTCTAGAACGGCAGATTTGAGCCGCCTGATCGACGGCCTCACGTTCAAGCGGAGCGTCCGCGTAGCCATGGACGAGGCATTGGTAGGTGTAGTGCCAAAGAAAGGGTCTGAGCCCGAGCCGGTCGTATTGCCCGACATGAACGAGTTCGTGAATCCGGATTTCTGGATCGTTGAAAACTGCGGGAATGAGATAGATGCCGTAGCCTGCCGTTAGACCAGCGATTCCTTGCGGTGCTGCGCGACCGAGAAGGTGGGCGAGACGATGGCCGGGCACCGGAACAGCGTCGACTTCAAGAAGCCGGACAGCCTCTGGGTAGACGACTCCTAGGCTCGCAGCGACTTCGAGTTCGTGAGCATGCAGAGGCACTCCCTGACCGAGAATGGCTCGCTCGCTCTGCCTAATCCACGCCGCTGCAGGTTCGACCGTAGCGGTCGCTGCGGCCCAAGCGGAAAGGTGCTTTAGGATTGGGAATTGAGAACGTTTTTCGCGGTCTCCCATCGCTCTTCGAGTTGCTCTAACGTCTGTTGTTCCCAGGTCAAATCGTCGCGACGCAGGCTGGCTTCAATATGGGAAAACCGGGACTGAAAGCGATCGGAGGCTCCAGAGAGGGCGACTTCTGCACCGACACCAGCCATCCTCGCGAGGTTGACTACCGCGAACAGAAGGTCGCCGATTTCAGACTCGATTCGCTCCGCGTTTCCTTCGGCTAGCTCGACATCACACTCCGCGAGCTCCTCAACAATTTTCTCTCGGGCACCATCAATGGTCGGCCAGTCAAAACCGACCTTCGCTGCCTTCCGCTGGATTTTGTCAGCCCGGAGCAGAGCCGGAAGACCTTCACCGACTCCCTTCAACATCGGAGGCAAGTCTCCGCTAGTTTCGCCACGCTCCTGGCGTTTGATGGCATCCCAGTGAACTAGGACTTCGTCGCTATTTTCGGCCTCGGCGTCGGCGAAGACATGGGGATGGCGCCGCACTAGTTTTTCAGCGATTCGGCAAGCCACGGAATCGAGGGTGAAGGTGCCTTCTTCGTTGGCGATCTGAGAGTGCAGGACGACTTGCAGAAGTACGTCGCCGAGTTCCTCTTCTAAGTGGGGAGTATCACCTTCTTTGATCGCGGCGACTGCTTCGTAGGCTTCCTCCAACATATGAGGCGTTAACGATTCGTGCGTCTGCTCTCGGTCCCACGGGCATCCTCCGGGCTCCCGCAGCATTCGGACGACGGCAACGAGTGCTTCCATTCCGCTGCCCGGCTCAATCGACGGTGCATTCTTGTTCGGCATTTTGGAGGTTAGCGCAGTTATTCAAGAAATGTAGCACTACCAAATTTCATAGTTATTGGCATGGACGAAAGAACGCTTTTGGCCCGTAGACAGCGGGGCCGAGCTAAATAATCAACATTTCTTAACAAGTTATCCACATGGCAGTACGCCGAGGATATTGAGAACTTGCTCACAGTCGCTGAGGTCAGTTAGCAAGACGTCGGGGTTCGCGTCTGCGAGCTCATCTGTTGAAGCTCCACCGGTGCTAACGGCGGCGACACGAAGCCCCGCCGCCCTCGCGCAGGCGATGTCTTTTGGCGTGTCACCAAGCACCCACCAAGTCGATGGATCGCCTCGTTCGCCTCGCTCTTGAGCCCTCTTTACGGCAGCAATGGCGACGGCATCCCGGATCGGGGCATCACAGCCGAATCCGCCAAACTGAAACTGTTCCCAGAGCCCGAATCGATCTAATTTGGCCCTAGCCCCTTCAAGGATATTTCCAGTGATCAGAGCGTTGGTTACCCCGTCCAAGCTGGCGCAAGTTTTGACCAAAGCTTCTGCTCCAGTTAGTAGGCGCGGATTGAACTGATTGGAGCGCAAATTCCTCTCCAAAATTTCGACATATCGGGGATAAATTTGATCGACAGCGACCTCCGAGACAGTGGCATTTTCCAAGCCCTCAATGAGTTCCCGATGCAGTTCAAGAAACAGTCCAGAGTCAACCGCCCCGGCTAGCGAGACCTCAGGAATCTGATCGACCGGAACGCTGAATGTCTCGGCAAACGCTGACTGAAGTGCCGCCCAGCCTGCACCACCTGTATCGAGAAGGGTGCCGTCGATATCAAAGAAAATCACCATTAGTCTAAGGGGTCGGGTTGCCAATGCGCGGCTCGTCTTCCAGCCCAATCAGAACGCGAAAAGTCCTCGCTCTCCGGCCGCTCCGCGCGTCGTCGCTCAAGGACTGAATGATTTCTACCGATTTGCTACCCGGTTCGAGTTTCGCCGACGCCTTGGCCAATTGGCGGTCTAGATCGTCGATGGCGGTGGTGTAAATGCTCCAAGTGTCGAGTGCTCCACGGATGTTGCCAAATAGCATCAGATAGACAACCACTGCCAATAGCAAGGCGGCGACGACTTTGGATCGGCGGGAAAATCGCAGGGCATTTGGATCGATCGGTTCGGTCATTCCAGTTGGTTGTTCCCATTTGGTAAGTGATCGACAATTTCTTGGATGGGGATCTCAACGAGAAGTCCGCCCTTCGCTTTGGCGAAAGCTGGCCGATAACGTTCTTCGCAGCCCTCGGCGATCGTGGTCACTGGTAACACGACTCTTCCGGTTGGCAGTTGGTTGCGAACCGTATCCACAGGGAGAGTTACCATCACTTCGGGTGGAATTTCCGATGGTTCGAACCCGAGATCGGCGCGGGTTGAAGAACTGAGAATCCTGTTCAGGCTCAGGGTAATTTCGCCGCCAGCTTCTGGAGCAATTATCGAGCCGGGAAGTCTCGTTGGAGGAGGATTCTCTTCCGGCTCGGCGTTGGCTGCCGAATTGATGGGGCCGTTTAGCGTTGGGGAAGCTTCGTTCGCCGTTCGTCTTTCAAGCCTGGCCAGAATTGCCAGCCCGATCACGCCCACCGTACCCACAATGTGGGGCATGAGGCCGACTAACCGACCATCCCCATGGAACCCGACGATTGCGATATCACAGATCGGCAAGATCGCCATGCAGGCAAGAAATCCGGGAAGAACATTCCGGTGCCTGATCAGAATCAGTAGGGTCATTGCACCGAGGGTTAAATCCCTCATGCCCGTGGCTACTACGTAGGGGATCGCGGACGGCGTTCTGCCCTGCTGTGCATCAAGCATTGATCGCTTCAGGAATTCATCCTGCTCGGTTACATACATTGTGGGTTCAAGCGCCACTCCATATCCTTGAGCCGCCGACTCGGGATCGATCAGCGTGGAAATCGCCAGAGCAATCAAGCCGAGGCCGAGCAACCAAGTTCCGATCGTTAGAAGTTTGGAGATCACAGCATCTTCTCTCACGGAATGGTTTCTTACGCTATTCGAAAGTCGCAAAGCGGATGAACCGTTTTACTGGTAGCTATCAATGAAGACTGCCTATTCCATCCTATTTGTTGTGGCAACCCTGCTTGCCGGGCTCATCCACGCTGCTGAGAAACCGAATATCGTACTCGTCATCACGGATGACCAAGGTTACGGCGATCTCGGTGTTCATGGCCATCCATCGATTCAGACGCCTCATATTGATGCACTCCACAAGGATGCCGTTCGTCTTGAGGACTACCACGTCGCGCCGACCTGCGCGCCGAGTCGCTGCGCGCTTTACACCGGGCATTGGACGAATCGGACGGGAGTTTGGCACACTATTATGGGCCGCTCGATGCTGAGAGCGAACGAGATCACCATCGGCGATGTTTTCGGCGATGCGGGTTACTCGACTGGATTTTTCGGCAAGTGGCACTTGGGCGACAACTATCCCTATCGTCCAGAAGATCGCGGTTTCTCCGAAGTCGTCCGTCACGGTGGTGGCGGTGTTGGTCAGACTCCGGATTACTGGGACAATGCCTATTTCGATGACACTTACTGGAAGAATGGTGTTCCGACCAAATACACCGGTCATTGCACGGATGTCTGGTTTTCGACTGCGCGCGATTTCATCAGTCGCCAGGCAGCCGCCGGAGAGCCGTTCGTAGCGATTGTCGCTCCAAACGCTCCACACAGTCCCATGCACGCTCCTCAGGAGTTTGCTGATCTCTACAAGGATATCTTCCCAGACGTCCCGGCAGATCCGTCCAAGAAGGGCAAGCAGGGGAAGGCGAAGAGCGGCGTGGGTGATCGTCACTACTTCGGTATGATCACTCACATCGACGATAACGTGGGAAGAATGCGCAAGTTCCTCGCCGAACAAGGCGTTGCTGACAATACGATCTTCATCTTTACCACGGACAACGGCACCGTCCGTTCAGGTGTTTACGATGGCGGAATGCGTGGAGGGAAAGGTAGTGCGTATGACGGCGGGCATCGCGTGCCGTTCCTGGTTCACTATCCGAATGGTAAACTCGTTGGCGGGCGTTCAGTCGACTCACTCACCGCTCATGTCGACATCTTGCCGACGCTGATTGAAATTTGCGATATCCCAGCTCCAGAGTCGGTCGTCTTCGATGGAACGAGTATTCGCCATCTGTTGGAACAAGGCGACGAGGGTTGGCCCCACGGAGATCGCGTGCTGATCACCGACTCACAGCGTGTGAAAGACCCAATCAAGTGGCGCCAATCATCCGTGATGTCAGGAAAGATGCGGCTGATCAATGGCGAGGAACTTTACGATGTCTCGACGGATCCCATGCAGGAAAAGAATATTATCGCCGAGCATCCTGAGGTAGCGAAACGTCTGACCGATGCCTACGAAGCGTGGTGGGAAGAGTTGTTGCCGACCTTCAAGCAGACCACGGAAATTTATCTTGGTCACCCCAAGGCAAATCCGGTTCGGTTGACCAGTCACGATTGGATCAGCGAAGGTACTTCGCCTTGGCATCAGGGGCATATCCGGTCAGGGGGCCACAAGCCCGACGCCTTCGGTCCATGGGCAGTTAAGGTCATCGAAGCTGGCGAATATGAGATTGAACTTCGCCGCTGGCCGCTGGAGGCCGATCACCCAATCCACTCTGATCTCAAGGGAGAGCCGGGCGTTCCAGGAAATGTCAGCTGGCGCACGAAAGTTGGAAAAGGAATTCCAGCCAAGGAATGTGTTCTAACAATCGGTGGAAAGGACTACACTAAGCCGGTCGCCAAAGGAGATAAGGGAATCGTCTTCAAGGTCTCCCTCGAAGAAGGAGCCGACGAATTGTTCGGAAAATTCATCCGTGACGACGGCACCATGACAGGCACCTTCTTCGCCTATGTGAAAAAGCTCTAGCTAGCTATTTACCTCCGCCCGCCCGTAGGCTTCGGTCTGCGAACAGCGGGCGGAGGCGGATGAGCATCCACCCGACGGCGATCACCGCCAGTACTCCGCAGATCAAGAAGATCCGGTTTGATGGAAGGCCATTCTTTCTGGCGACCATGAAGATCCCGGTTCCAATCGATCCGGCGACAAACGAAAGCGCGTTGGCGGTTCCGAGAAATCGCCCGCGTTCGCCATCCGGTGACAGGTGCTGAAGAAGCGCCTGCAATGGAACAATGTAGAATCCGGCGAAAAATCCAGCGCCGCCCAGCAGCCCTGCGACCACACCGTAGGTAAGGGGCATCGAGCCGAGGAGAAAGAAAAAGATCACCATTCCAACAGCTCCGATCGGAACAAGTCGGGCTTCGATTCCCTTTCCTGAGATCAGCCCTGCGGTCACGCTTCCAACACCAATCGCGACGCCGAGAATCGCCATCAGGATCGAAGTGTTCTGCTCAGTCGCGTTCAGCAGCTCCCGGTAGTCTGGCAGAATGAGCATCGCCATCCAGCCAATCAGATAGAAGAACGCCCATGAACAGGCGACGAGAAGCAGCGGCGTCTTGGCCATCTCTCGGATTGAATGAATATAGGTACCGAACGGATTCAGGTTGAGTGTTCCAGACGAATCCATCGCTCTCAGTTTGGGAATGGCCGTAGCGGCGATGAGACCAAGAATGGCGATGCCGATGAGTGTCGCTCCCGGCGCCCAATCGAGTTGTCGCTCGGCAGTCGGTGACACGTAACCGGCAACGATTCCCCCGACCACCGCACCAATAATCGCGGCGATATTGGTCGACATATTGATCAGACCATTTGCCGGGCCGAGCTGGTTGTCGGAAACGACTTCGGGAATCATTCCATATTTTGCCGGACCAAAAAACGCGCTCTGAATCCCCAGAAGGAGCATCGACGCCAAACCGAGCCACAGGTTGCCGATCCAGAATGCCAGAAAGGCGACAATTGCGATCCCCAACTCCGCCACTTTTACGATTACTGTCACTCGTTGCTTGCTCGTGCGATCAGCGATTTGGCCAGCGATTCCTGACAAAAGAATGAACGGAATGATCATACAGAGCGCGACATAGCCCTGTCCACCGGCACCGAGTTGGGCTGCCCACATGCCTCCGGCAGCAACCGCAAACGTCAGAACCTGCTTGAGGATATTGTCGTTCAGTGCGCCAAAAAATTGGGCGAACATCAGGGCGACAAACCCTCTGCTTTTTAGACCGCGCGATGGCTTCAACCCTGCCCAGTCGTTCACGTTGGGTGGTTCATATAAGTCCCCGTCGGTATCCTCCATGGGCTAACGTCGCGATTCGATCACGATTCGCGAGTGGAATCGTCACCCAAGACTCCTTCGGTTTTAGTTATCTGCGAAACGAAGGTTGCGGAGTTTTTCTGGACTCTGTACTTTCGGACGTGAGCACGAATGTCCATCACTTGGAATTGTTTTACTATGTCGCTAGGTATGAGGGCATCACTGCTGCGACGAAGGCGATGCCATTTGGTATTCAGCAGCCTGCGGTCAGCGGTCAACTTCTGCAACTTGAGGAGGTGCTCGGCGTAAAGCTGTTTCAGCGACGGCCGTTCGTGCTGACTCCTCCGGGTCGAAATCTCTACCGCTTCATTGAACCGTTCTTTTCGCAGCTCGAGACGGTGGTTTCTCGGATCGCTGAGGATGAGGGGTCAAGTCTACGCGTTGCGGCTTCACCTTCGATTTTGGGCGATCACTTACCCGTTGTACTCGCGGCCATGAGGAAGGCCCATCCCGGTTTGCGTCTGACACTCCGCGAAACCAACCGAGCCAACCTTTCTGAATTACTTCTTAATCAGGAGGCTGATGTTGCGATCGCGCCACGACCAAACCGTCGCCTGGCAGGGATCCGATTTGAGGAGTTGGCCAGAGCGCCATTGGTTCTGATCGTCCCCGAAAACAGCTCGATCCAATCCTTTGATCAGGTTCACGAGGACGGAGTGTTTACCGAACCGCTGATTCTCCCTGTAGCCGAAGATTTGGCGACTCGCTTGTTCCGTGACGGGATGACAGAAATGGGGATCGGCTTCCAACCCTCGGTGGAGGTTCAAAGCATCGCCGTCGTTCCTGGCTATGTTTTGAACGGATTTGGAGTTGGACTGACAATTGCTAATCCGGGAATCACCGACACCAATGGGCTTCGCCACATTGCACTGGATGGTGTTCCCGACCTGATTATCGATGCCTGCTTTGCCGGAACCCCGAAACCGCTAGTCTCAGAGTTGATCAAAGAGGCCCAGTCTTATGGCCGAACCATCGGGTTGAGAACGGAATAGCTCTGTAAGCAGGCGAAAATCGCTCCTAAAAATAGTTGGTATTGGCGTTCGCTTCGGGGGCCATGCTGGGCTTAGGTTGGTCTCCTGAAAGCCATTTCTAGGCAATCAGAACCGCACCCACTTCTCTCGTATGCACGATCATAGCGCTCATGCGCACCCCGAGCCCGCAAAGTCGGAGATCGCCAAATGGAAGGCTGTCGTAGCCAAGTTTGAAAAGCCCTGCACGAAAAGGGCTCTTTGGCAGCTGTTCTCCACTCTTGGTCTTTATCTTGGAACTTGGACAGCAATGTATTTCCTGCTGCCGATTTCTAAGGTCGCCTTGATTCCCTTGGTTATCCTCAATGCAGGGTTCACCGTCAGGCTTTTCATTATCTTTCACGATTGCTGCCACAACAGCTTCTTGAAGAATCCGAAATGGAATCGCTTCATTGGTTTCTTCACCGGGATGCTGACGTTTACTTCCTTTAAGCACTGGCGCTGGGAGCACTCCGTCCACCACGCCACAGCAGGTGATCTCGATCGTCGGGGCGTCGGCGATATCTGGACGCTGACGGTTGAGGAATATCTCGAACTACCGAAATGGAAGCGGTTGGCCTATCGTGCCGTGCGGAATCCGTTCCTCCTGTTCGTTGTGGGACCGTTCATCATGTTTGTCATTCGTGAGCGCTTTCCTGTGAAGCGTGCGAGTGCGGCTGCGAAGAAGTCGGTTTGGGCAACAAACTTCGCCCTAGCTTGTTGGTTTGTGATCGGTGGGCTGATTTTCGGCTGGCTTCCTTTCGTGATTCTTCAGCTCGGAATCATGGCAGTCGCAGCTTCGGCTGGCGTGTGGCTCTTCTATGTTCAGCACCAATTCGAAGGTGTCTATTGGGAGCGTCACGAGCACTGGGAATACACCGCTGCCGCGCTTGAGGGTAGCTCCTTCTACAAGCTCCCACGTCTTTTTCAGTGGTTTAGCGGCAACATTGGTTTCCACCATGTGCATCATCTGAGCTCGAAGATCCCGAACTACTACCTCGAAGAGTGCCATTATTCCCATCCTTCGTTTCAAGAGGTCAAGCCTCTGACCGTTGTGAGCAGTATGAAGTCATTCACGTTCCGGCTCTGGGACGAGAAGGAAAAAGCGCTCATCGGATGGCGCCGGATGCGCGAAATCCGTCCGGCTCGCGAAGCCGCGATGGCATAAGCCGATTTTTCTTGGCTGGCTTGGCACGTCTGCCAAGACCTATTCGGGTGTCTTTGGCACGGAGACTGTGGGCAATTCCTCTTGGGGGATTGCTGGCTCTGTTTTTTAGCGCGTGCAGTCGCGTTGACGTCAAGGTCTCGGTAGTTTCCGACGAGAAGAATGAGATCGTAGAACTGATCGGCCAACTTGCGCACGCGGACGAGTCGACCCGTGAGCGAGCGTTTCAGGAACTGCAGACCTATTTGGTCATCGAAACGGATGTGCCCGAATTTTCTGAACGTCTGACGCTTTTTCACAAACACGCTCCTCATTCCTGTAAGGCGGAGCATGAAGCACAGACTCTCTACGTCCTCGAATTGTTTGCGCGGCAGGAAGACGTCTCAAGCGTTCTCGTGAAACAGTCCTTGCGGTCAAAACACGCCCGCGTGCGCAGCAAAGCCCTTGAGCTCGCCCATTTTTCTGACAATGCGATCGATGAAATGTTGTTAGGTTTCGAACCGGATCAGGAGAATTTGCAAGCTTACATGATCGCGCTACAAAAACTCGGCACACTGGAAGCGGAACAGCGCCTCTCTGAACTCGGCAGATGACGGGAGCTCTTTATCGGTCTCCAAGAAAAAGACAGTCCCGCTGAATCAGCGGACGCCTCCAACGAAATGAGGGTATTAACCTCTTAGGTTGAATTTAGCGACGGCGGCGGAATCCCATGATCAGGCCAGCAATGCCTCCGAGAAGAGCTGCTGAAGGCTCTGAAACAGCACCCATGCGGATGTTGTCGATTGAGCTGTTTGGCGTGTTGATCTTGCCAGCGGTGCTGCCCACGACCGCAACATAGGTCGATTGGTCACCGCCGAGAGCAGAGTCGACGAGGATATTTGTGCTACCAGAGATATCGGAATTGTTCGCGTATTGGGTTCCGTCCTCGCCACGCAGACCGGTTACGGAATAGTTGACCGTAGCAACTCCACCACTGATCGAGTAGTCAAAGTCGAGGCTTGTCCAATAGTCGACGCCATTGGAACCGTCGTTGTCATCAGGGCAAAGAACTCTCCGAGGACGGTGCGGTTGCCAGCGGACTCGATGAAAACCTGGAGTTTGTCTCCGCTCGTAGCAGAATGGGAGGCGACTTGGGTTCCGAAGGTCTCATCCGAATGAGTCACCTCGATATTGCGAACTTGAGTAGCGAGATGTTTGAGGTGGGCTTGCGGTCTTCCCAGAAACTCTGCTATTATCTCAGAATGAGCGTTCTCCGAGTTGTCGCAATTTGCCTCTCATCAATGTCGATCTTGTTTCTGAGTGGTTGTTTGGCAGTCCAAGAACGTGCCTATTCGCCAACAACCCATAACGGAGGCTATGGAGATCGGATTTCTAGGAGTGGCCCTCAGATCAACCATCCTGTGCACGGGGTCTATCGTTCTAGTGGTGGCACTACTGGCTACTCAGGTTCAGGCTACAGCCGGGATAGGGGATACTCGGGCAGACCTGCACCTGTGGTGAAGCACGGCGATCACTACCATGAAGTGATCGGTGAGATCCCAAGTCGTGGCCCTGACAGGCGCTACTACCGTCCTACAGACCCCAACCAACCTCTCCCTCCGAGAAGAGGCGGGGGGATGATTAAGCCCAGAGGCGGCACAACGAAAACCAGTCCACCGAGTTCAATTTCGACTGAGAATTATTTCGGTAGGTAGTCCAGAGCGCTGCCCTATGACTTTCCAAGCTCAATCGAGCGGTAGGTTGCTGCACTAACCGCACCCATGACGGCTGCGCGGAAGCCGTGCGCCTCCAGTTCGTTGAGCCCAGGTAGTAAAACAATCGCTCGGCTACATCGCCCCGGTCTGCGCTTATCCGCTGTGTCGGGTCTGTCTATGTGTCTATGTCGCCCACGCCCTGCTCCATCTCGCCGCACGCTGACGCGACGGCAAGAAGGGGGCAGGACGATAGAGCGGCTGCAGGAACGGATCCTCTCGTGAAGGTGGGTCTACTCTGGATCGAAAGCGCTCGTGAAGAAGGGCGATTTAGCGCGAACCGACGAGTTTCCAGGGCTGCGCGATTTGACCGGGGAGTCTTGGGAGTGTGACCTCGCCGTTTGCGCCTCCCAGATAGGTGAGGAAGAAATCCCCCGTGTCCAGTTCCCTCCAGAGGAGATCTGTGGCGCCATCGGCTCCGAGATCTCCGGGGCGGAGCTCCCACGATCCGGGCAGCCCGGCGTCGAGAGTGGTGCCACCGACGGGAACTCCCGATTCAAGGAAGCTGATCCAGGTCGTGGATGCCACACGGTTCCGCACGACGAGATCTGCAAATCCGTCGTCGTTCATCTGGCCCGCCAGAACATCCCAAGGGCGCCCGATTGTGAGCGGTACAACTCGCCCACCAGTCGGACTCTGGTTCTCGTCCAGGAACTGGATCCACATCACACCGGTGTTTGTGTTTCGCCAGAGGAAGTCGGGAACGCCATCGCCGTTAAAGTCTTGTAGGCTGAGTTCCCAAGGGCGGGCGATGGAAATCGGGACTACGACCCCGCCAGTCTGCACGCCATCGACTAGGTAGGCGATCCACATCGTCCCGGTGTTCGGATTGCGGAACAAGAGGTCGTTCTGCCCATCGCCGTCGAAGTCTGCCGAGTGCCACACCCAAGGTGACCCTACCGTGAATGGCAGCGCCTTGCCCCCAATAGGCTCTCCGTTCCGTGTATACTGGATCCAAGAGGTGCCAGTGACTTGGTTGACCCAAAGGTTGTCCGCGTAGCCATCCAAGTTGAAGTCGTAGGCAGTCGCGGCCGGAGTCTGAGCTGGGGGTGGCGAACTCGAGAACAACCGGATGGCGAGTTGCCCGGATCCTCCACCGTCGATATCGATCGTCGGGCTGTCGAAGGAGTTCCGAATGTTCGCAGTACTACCAAACCCTTCGGAGGCGGGTAGGGTCAGGCCGTTCTGCGAGATCGCGACGGAGAAAGGCTGGCCGTTGAAGTACAGGCGGAACCCACCTTGGGCGCGGTCGACCAGCGCACCAATCCAGTAGATCCTGTCCGGTTGCAGGGTGAAAGAGAATGGCGCCACGCTGTCGAACCATTGCGAGGACGTCGGACTTAGTATCGTCGAATTGCTCCGGTAAACGGGTAGCGACCCCTGGGAGTCCTCGTAGATGACCCAAGAGATTCTGGTCGAAGGCAGGAGCACTTCGCCGAACACCCCGATGCTGTTGATCTCCACCGGACTGGCACCGACGACCACCTTCGCTAAGCTTCCCCACGTGGGTAAACCACTCGGAACTACCAGGGATTGCCCATAATCACCGGGAGTCTCGATGATCACGGAAGGTGTCTGACTGAGCCCTGATGAGGGAAGCGCAGTGATGGCTGCGACGATCAGGGCTGAAACGAGGCTACTGTTTTTCATACGATACCAGATAATCCTTATTGCTTTTAAGTTGCAATAGAAAATAGCGTGCATTTTTTCGCCCCACAACTCTCCATTCAGGCTCGCCCAGATGAATGGAGTTCAACACCCTGCTAAGGCTGGCTCCTGAGGTCTAACTTGAATTATGACTTTCCAAGTTCAATCGAGCGGTCGGTGGCTGCACTAACTGCACCCATCACAGCGGCTCGGAAGCCGTGCGCCTCCAGTTCGTTGAGCCCGGAGATTGTTGTTCCACCTGGGCTTGTCACCTGATCTCGCAATTGCGCAGGATGCAGCCCGGTCTCGATGACCATTTTAGCGGCCCCCATAACGGTTTGGGCCGCCGCTTCGATTGCCTTGTCTCGAGGCAGCCCACGCAGAACACCTCCATCGGCGAGGGCTTCTATGAAGGTGTAAACATATGCTGGTCCGGATCCGCTGAGACCAGTCACGGCATCCATCAGCTTCTCTGGGACTTCCATCGACGTGCCGACAGACGAAAAAATCCGATTGGCGACCTCTAAGTCCTCTGGCGTTGCTAGAGCTGACGGAGCAATTCCTGCGACGCCGAGGCCGACCAATGCAGGGGTATTGGGCATCACACGAAGGATTCGGTGCCTCGGCCCAGCAATTTCTTCAAGTTGAGAAATCGTCACACCGGCGGCGATCGAAATGACAAGGCTACCGGTTGGGGCGTTATGGAGTTCGTCAGTGAGCCCCGCAATATCAGCTGGCTTGACACAAAGAAGAATAACGTCAGCACCGTCGATGGCAGCCGCTGTCGATTCAGCAATCGACGTTCCAATCCTCTCAGACAACCCCTGACTCGCAGGAGCGTAGGCGTCAAAACCGTGAATATCAGATGCAGAATAGGAGCCAGAAGCAACGATGCCTCCAACCAGAGCGCTGCCCATTTTGCCGCATCCAATGACCGCAATTTTCATGGCGCTATATTAAGGCGAATTCAGGAGTCTTCCGACAAAAAGACGAAATTGTTAGTGGTCGTGCTGACTTGGAACTTTACCAACAGCTGCCAGTAATCCGTATCGGGGGCTGATCAGGAATGCGATGCCAAACAGGCCGCCGAGTAGAAGGACGATACAGGCGCCAGTGCGGACTCCCAGCAAGTTCGATAAGAACACGGCCGCAGCGGCGCTCAGTGCACCAATGATCGCCCCGCCCCAGAACAGTGCCCGTGGCGAATTGGAGAATAGATAGACGATCGATGCGGGGGCGACCAACAGCGATAGCGAAAGGATGCAGCCGACAGCTTGAAGAGAAGTGATCAACCCCAAAACCATGAGGGCCATGAGTAGGTAGCTCAAAGACCGAACCGGAATCCCCAAGGTTTCGGCGACCGCTGGCTCGAAAAGCATGATTACGAGTGGTCGACGGAGCGAGGCGAGACACAGAAGAATCAGAGCGCTGACCCCAAAAGCTAGCCAAAGATCTGCGTCGCTGAGACCGAGGATGTTTCCGAACAGCCAGTGCTCGAGCTCACTATTCACGCTCATCCGATCAACCAGTAAAAGCCCCCCAGCGAAGGCAGTTGTGTAGAGAATCGCCAACGCTGAATCACCATCGAGCCGAGAATTTCGGGACACTAGAATCGCCCCCAATCCAACCAAGAGAGCTGCGAACAACGCTCCGAAGAAGGCGGTGAAGGCATTCAAGACTCCAAAGGTCGCAATCGCCAATGCGATGCCAGGCAGCAGGGTGTGAGCAAGTGAGCCAACCATCAGAGCCGACCGGCGCAGGACAATGAACCCACTGAGAAAGCCGTTGGCGAAACCAATCAACATCGCAATCAGCAGTGCGCGCTGATTGAATGGGTACTCTAAAATCTCAAGGAGTTGGCTCACGATTTGTCTCCTCCCTGCGGTTCGTCTTGGTCGGCAAAGGCAGCGTCGATTCGTTCCCGATCAAACACGTCAGCGACTCTACCGAAGGCAATTTGACGGCGATTGAGCATCAGCACCTCATCGAAGATTTTGGGAACAGTGTCGAGATCGTGGTGGCAGGCGATGATCAAATGACCGGCGTCTTTGAGTTCGGTAATGAGTGTGGCGAGGCGTTTGGAGCTCGGCAGATCAAGACCCGAAAACGGCTCGTCGAGAAGAAGAACATGCGCTTCTTGGGCTAGGGCCCGAGCCAAGAAGGCGCGTTGTTGCTGGCCGCCAGAGAGTTCTCGGATATGACGGTTGGCGAGGGCCGTTAGGTCAACGGATTCCAGAGAGGCATCTACGGCTGCGCGATCGCTTTTACGAAATCGTCCAAAACTTCCCACATGAGGGTAGCGTCCCATTTCTGCAAGTCCGCGAACGGTCAGAGGAAAATCCCAATTCACTTCCTCGCGCTGCGGCAGGTAGGCGATCTCATGGCGACGTTGACGATCCATCGCTTCGCCTCGCCACCGAATCGAACCAGCGGAGGGGATTAGACCAGCGATCGCCTTTAAGAGAGTGCTTTTTCCTGCGCCATTGGCGCCGAGTAGAGCTAGCGAACGACCGCATTCAGTTGCGAAATCCACCCCTTCAATGGCGCAAATTCTCCCGTAGTGGACATGGAGTCCCTCAACCTCCAGCCGGTGGTGGCCGTGGTCGCAGTGACTGCAGTTGTGATCTTCCGATTGCGCGATGGCTTATCAAAGCGCGGTCACGCCAAATCGCAACGTCCCGATGCATTAAGCTTATTTCCAACTCCACGCAGATCGAGCCCACCAAGCGCGCAATTCTTTCGTGGTTCCGTTGAAGACGTTGCGTTCTGTAGGGCGATCCAAGTTGCCGAAGTAGCGAGGCGAGCGGAAGGCACCAAAACTATAGTGCTTCGGATTCGACCGACCCCGTTTCCGATCCCACTCGACCCCACCGTATTGCCACAGAGCCCAAGTATCCCACGTGTCGTAGATGTCGAGAAGCACGCCTGGCGTGAGCGGTCGGTTGGCACTGTAGCGCGACTTGCCGTTATCGACGTGGCCGTAGAGCGCCATCCAGTAGGGGCATGCGCGGATGATTGCTTTTGTTCGGGGATCAGCTGTTCTCAGTTGGGTCTTTAGATTGTCTGAGTTCTCCAAATAGACTACGGGCAGTTTTCCGGTTCTCTGACGAATCCGTTCGATGAATCGGGCCATATTGACCGCGGACGTCTTGGCATCAAAGTCACCGACCAACAGAATCTGCGAGTTCCGAAACCCCTGCGCCCGAGCCATATCTCGAACCCGATCAACGAAACGGTCGGCTTGGGTGACCGGACTGCTATTCGGCAGGACGAAATGGTAGGCACCCAACATCATTCCAGCTCGATCAGCGGCTTTTAGAAAGCGCGGAGCTTTCGTGTCGGGTGCCGTGCCTTTGGACGTCCTGGCGATGAGACCGTGCGCTCCGTTGCGTGCCAGGTTGCTGACGTCATCGACCGTATATCTCGATCCACTCCGCTGACGCTCCTTCGGATCATAGGACGAGACATTGATGATCTGGGGCGAAGTTCGATAGTTGGCGGTCTCAAAGTGATCGATCGAACTGCAACTGATGCAAGATAGCAGTGGGACGATCGCGAGGCAGAGACCGGCGAGAAATTCTTTAGCCCTTTCCGGATGGAGGCATCGCCGTGCAGTGGTCGCACAGCCGAGTGGGGTTTTGAAAGAATCGTTCATGCCAAATGGTCGGCCAGCTTTGAGCAAAGCGAAACTACAACTCCGGGAAGGGGTCACCTATGGCATAGAAAATGCTTAATTTTCACTACGCAGTTTTGACGTTCCGTATCCGTGAACAGGGAGCCTAGTAAATATAAGATTTAGCCGATTGCGCGATTGATGAGTCGGGTTGTAATTAAGCGCCCTTTTGCTGAGGGAGATTTTACAAAGTCGCTTGGGAATCCGGGCGCGAATTTTTTGGGATATCATGAAGTACATCCAGTTTCCAGCCGCACGAAAGGGAACCCTACACCGTCCGGAGAACGAAAAGGATGCCTGCGGGGTGGGCATGGAGGCGGACATCAATGGTGTTCGAAGCAATGCCATTCTGAAGCATGCACTGCGCAGTTGCTGCAACGTTGTTCACCGCGGTGCCGTCGACGCAGACATGAAGACTGGTGACGGTGCAGGTGTTACCACTCAGATTCCCCACAAGATCTTTGAAGGCGAAGTCGTCCGATTGGGCGGAAGCGTTTCTGATCCTGACGAAATCGGAGTCGGCGTGTTTTTCATGCCAAGCAACGAAGCTGATCAGCTGAAGGCTCGCGTCTTGGCAGAGGCAATCGCGACCAACCGCGGCTGCCGGGTGTTCGGCTGGCGTGAGGTGCCAACCAACAATCGTGAACTCGGTGAAAAAGCACGTGAGACCAAGCCGATCATTCTTCACCTCCTCCTCGGCCGTCCCGAGGGCATGGACGCCGATAGTTACGAGCGGACGCTGTATCTGATTCGTCGAGAAGTTGAAAAGCGAGCTGTCGCCGAAAAGCTCGGTGACTTGACAATTTCTTCGATGTCTCACCGGACAATCTCTTACAAAGCTCTGCTCATCGCGCCGGTGCTTGAGAAGTTCTACCTGGATCTTCAGAACCCGGATTACGAGACAGCGATCGCTCTCTACCACCAGCGATTCTCAACCAATACGTTCCCGTCTTGGCCTTTGGCGCAGCCATTCCGGATGATCGCGCACAATGGCGAAATCAATACAGTTCGCGGCAATCGCAACTGGATGGCATCGCGCGAAACGGATTTCGCCAATGATGTCTGGGGTAAGGATGTTAAGCTCCTCAAGGACTTGCTTGATGACGATGCGTCAGACTCCGCAAGTCTGGACACCGCTCTCGAACTACTTGTTCTCTCCGGTCGCGACATCGCTTCGGCCATGACGATGCTAGTTCCCCCAGCATTCGGCATCGATCCGAACACGACTGACGAACAGGTCGCTCTTTACCAATACAATGCCTGCGTCTCTGAGCCGTGGGATGGTCCTGCAGCGCTCGTCTTCACCGATGGAAAAAGCTGCGCCGCGACGCTTGATCGCAATGGTCTCCGTCCGATCCGCTATAAGATCACTGAAGACGGACACTTCTCGGTTGGTTCGGAAGTTGGCACGACAAAGATCGCCGACGAGACGGTCATTAAGAAGGGCCGCCTGGGTCCGGGTCAGATGATTCACATCGACACCACGACCGGTAAGGTTTCGATCGATAAGGAGATCAAAGACGATCTCGCCAGCCGCCAACCCTATGGTGAATGGTTAAAGAACAACCGCACCGAAATCGCTCCCGGTGCTCCTGATGCGGAACAGGAAGAGCTTGATATTCTCGGTCTTAGTCAGCAGCAGACCGCTTTTGGTTACACGAAGGAGGAACTCGATCTCTCTTTGACTCCGATGCTAGGGACTGGGCAGGAAGCGATCTACAGTATGGGCGATGCCGTTTCGCTCAGCGTTTTATCGCTCCAGCCTCGCCTTCTCTATACGTATTTCCGTCAGCTCTTTGCGCAGGTCACCAACCCGCCGATCGATCCGATCCGTGAGCGTGCCGTGATGTCTGTTGAAGTGATTCTTGGTCACAAAAATAACATCCTCGAAGAAAGCGCTGAGCACGCTCGTGTGATTCACCTCGAGACCCCGTTCTTGTTTGAGCGAGAGCTTGAAGAACTAAAGGGTCTCAACGGCCAGTTTCCTCATCAAGTCATCGATACGACTTGGAAAGTTGCCGATGACGCCGCAGGAATGAAAGCGGCAGTTGAGCGCATTTGTCAGGAGGCCGAAGCTGCGGCTGACAGCGGAATCGAGATTCTCATTCTCTCCGACCGCGCCACCGATCACGAGAACGTGGCGATCCCAGCACTCCTTGCGACTTCAGCGGTTCATCACCACCTCAACCGCGCTCATAAACGCATGCAGGTTGGCCTAGTTGTCGATACTGCTGAAGCTCGTGACACACACCAAATGGCGTGCCTGTTTGGTTTCGGAGCTCAGGCTGTCTGCCCTTATCTTGCCTACCGCACGATCCAAGAGGTCGTCGAATCGGACAAGACAGTGCGCAAGCCGAAGCTCGACGGAATCGACTTTGCCACTGCTCAGAAAAACTTCCGGTCGGGGCTAGAAAAAGGCGTCCTCAAGATCATGTCCAAGATGGGCATCAGTGTTCTGAGCTCGTATCAGGCTGCCCAAATCTTTGAAGCAGTTGGGCTCCATAGCGACATTGTCGATCGGTGTTTCACCGGCACAGCTTCCCGCGTGGAAGGAATCACTTACGAAGAGGTTGCTCGCGAAAGTTTGGCTCGTCACCACGGCGGATTCGGGGTTCCCGTCCCAGATGAAGGCCCCCTCAAGCTCGGCGATCCAGGCTACTATCGCTGGCGTCGTAACGGGGAACTTCACCAGATCGGTGGCCCTACGATCAAACCGTTTCACGCTTTCGTTCGCGACAACGACGGTGAAAAATACGACGAGTACTTAGCCGCGATTAAGGCATCAAGTCCGTGCACCTTGCACGATATGTTTGATTTCGTCCCATCCGCTGGTGGACCGATTCCACTCAGCGAAGTTGAGCCGATCGAAGATATCCGGGTTCGATTCACCACAGCAGCTATGTCGCTGGGGGCGATCAGCCCAGAGGCCCACGAGGCGCTCGCCATCGCGATGAACGAGATCGGCGGAAAGTCTGATTCTGGTGAGGGCGGTGAAGATCCTGCTCGGTTTAATACCAATCGGAACTCAAAGATCAAACAGATCGCTTCCGGTCGTTTCGGTGTGAGTGCCGAGTATTTGGCCAATGCCGAGGAACTCGAAATCAAAATGGCTCAGGGCGCAAAGCCCGGTGAGGGCGGACAGCTGCCCGGCCACAAGGTGAGCGGCATCATTGCCAAGCTCCGGAATACGGTCGAAGGCGTGACACTGATTTCGCCACCACCGCACCACGACATCTACTCGATCGAAGATCTGGCTCAGCTGATCCACGATCTGAAAGAGGTCAATCCACGGGCTCGCGTCTGTGTAAAGCTCGTCGCTGAAAACGGCGTCGGCACCGTTGCTGCCGGTGTGGCAAAGGCGAATGCGGATATCATTCTGATCTCTGGTCACGATGGCGGCACTGGCGCTTCGCCACTGTCTTCGATTAAGCACGCCGGACTTCCGTGGGAGCTTGGATTGTCAGAGACTCAGCAAGTTCTCATGCTGAACGGTCTTCGTGATCGGATCACACTGAGAACTGATGGTGGGTTTAAGAACGGTCGTGATGTCCTGATGGGAGCCTTGCTCGGTGCGGAGGAGTTTAACTTCGGAACCACCGCTCTGATTGCCTTAGGTTGCGTCTATGTTCGCCAATGCCACCTAAACACTTGCCCGGTCGGGATCGCTACTCAGCGTGAAGACCTCCGCGCGAAGTTCAAAGGCGACCCGCAACACGTTGTGAACTATTTCAATGCGGTCGCTGAGGAAACTCGGGAGCTGATGGCCAGCATCGGAGTCGCTAGGCTAGATGATCTGATCGGACACACGGAATTTCTCACTCAGCGTGTCATCCCGGATCACCCTAAAGCAAATACTCTCGACCTGTCGCCAGTCCTTCGTGATGTCGCCCGCGAGAATGGCGAAGACATGCCGCGCAAAAATTTGACTGACCGGAATGACGGTAACCATCCGCATCCGCTCGATGATAAGATTCTTCAGCAGGCTCACAGCGCGATCAAGACCAAGACTCCGGTCGAACTCAACTACAAAGTCAGGAACGTGAATCGGAATGTCGGCACTAAGCTCTCGGGAGAGGTCGCCTACATCCACGGTAATCACGGCCTTCCCGAGGGGACGATCACGCTGAACCTCACTGGAAGCGCAGGACAGAGTTTCGGAACTTTCCTCTGTGGTGGAATCAAAATGACCCTGACCGGCGAAGCCAACGACTATGTCGGAAAGGGCATGTGCGGTGGCGAGATCATCATTCGCCCTCCAGTTGGCGTGAAATTCAATTCGTGGGAGAACTCCATTCTCGGAAACACCGTGATGTATGGTGCAACCGGTGGATCGCTATTCGCCTGCGGGCGTGGCGGGGAACGTTTCTGCGTTCGGAACTCTGGTGGAACTGCGGTTGTCGAAGGTGTTGGAGACCATGGTTGCGAATACATGACCGGAGGCACCGTTGTCATCCTCGGCGAAATCGGTAAAAATTTCGGAGCCGGAATGAGCGGAGGCACCGCTTACATCCTCGATGAGGATGGATCTTTCGAGTCGATGCACAACCCTGAAATGATTCACGGGGTCGCGCTTAACGAAGAAGATGAGACACTCGTCAAAGAGCTGATCTACAAGCATCTCGAACGCACGGACAGCGCCTTGGCGAAATCCATCCTCGATAATTGGACTGATCATTCTGCCAAGTTCATCAAGGCTTGTGCCAAAAGCACACCGACCCCAGCTGCCAAACCTGAAGAAAAAGCGCAGGCGAAAAGTTAGAGGACCGGGCGGTTGCGGAAAGGCGTTAACGATTAGATTCGCGATCGCCGACCGGCAGTTCGTTCGCAGGTTTCTCGCCTTCCTTCAAGACCCCGCGTTGTGCTAAGTCATACTCAGCGCCACTTGACAAGCAGGGTGTTGAAAAAGGCGGTGACTCGTCGCGGAGCCTCATGTGATCGAGGGTTAGGCGCGAGGATCAAGTGGAT
>ENA-ORXR01001595-ORXR01001595.1-marine-metagenome-genome-assembly--contig:-NODE-1595-length-23667-cov-3.578720_pt1 | contig 23667 bp, 16 predicted proteins | sample MGYA00237866_ERZ511479 | MGnify/ENA metagenome assembly ERZ511479 | reverse complement strand
GAGCGTATGGGTGAAACCCATAGCACCAGTTTCTCCTGTGACCTCGCCAAATGGCACTCGATCATGGGCGCCTATCTCAACGGCGGCCATGCCTATCACGCCACCATGCCCACCGACGCGCTGCGAGCCTTCCGCGACGTGGTCATGGAGACCAAGGCATTCGGCTACAGCGAAGCCAAGACTGCTCAGCAACAGCTCGGCGATCGGGTGCGAGTGCTGCTCGACGAGCGTGGCTTCAAAAGCGTGGCGGCAGCAGGCTTCGGTGCACCTGGGGTGACGGTGAGCTACACCAGCGATCCGAATATCAAGAACGGTTCGGCCTTTGTCGCCCAAGGAATGCAGATTGCCGCCGGCGTCCCATTGCAGGTCGACGAACCCGAAGGTTTCTCGACGTTCCGCCTGGGCCTGTTCGGCCTCGACAAGCTCAAGAACATCGACCGCACGGTCGAAACCCTGGCCGAAACCCTCGCCGCAATCAGCTGAGAGCTCAGTGGGGTTAGGGCAATTAGCCTGGATCCACCGATCGTCTTTCGGCGGTTGGGGTTCGGGTGGTGTGTTGAATGATGGTGTGTGTTCAGTGGATTGAGGATTAGAGGCGGGGGCGTTCGCTCGCCGGGTCGTAGAACGGGCGGTAGCTTGCCGCGGCGGCGTAGCGTTTGCCGTTGACCTGGAGTTCGAAGCCGGCCCCGAGGACTTCGTCTCTCGGCATTTCGACCGGCGACTTCACGTAGCCCATGGCCAGCGCCGAGCCCACGGTGTGGCCGTAGTTGCCCGACGTGGTGTTGCCCACGAGCACGCCATCTCGGTAGATCGGATTGTCGTGGTAGAGCAGTGGCTCGGGATCATCGAGTTTGAACTGCACGAGTCGCCGGTCCAGCCCCGCTTCTTTCTGCGCAAGCAAAGCGTCGCGGCCGATGAAGCCACCGGGCTTGTCCCACGCCACGGCAAACGACAGGCCAGCCTGCAGCGGCGAGTCTTCGTCGGTGATGTCGTGGCCCCAATGGCGGTAGCCCTTTTCGAGCCGCAAGGAGTCCAATGCGTGATACCCGGCGTGCACCAGGTCGTGCTCGGCACCGGCGTCGACCAGGGTCTCATAGACATGAGCTGCAAACTCGCTCGGCACGTAGAGCTCCCAACCGAGTTCACCGACGTAGGTCATGCGCAGCGCCGTGACGGTGGCGTAGCCGACATCGATCGGTTGCGAGGTGCCGAAGGGGAAGGCCTGGTTGTCGAGATCGGCGTCGGTGACCGATTGCAAGAACGCCCGAGCGTTCGGACCCATGATTGCCAACACCGAGTACGCCGAGGTCACGTCGGTCGCCAGTGCCGATCCATCGGCCGGCAGGCAGCGCGTCAGCCAATCGAAGTCGCGAGTCTGGGTTGCGACCGAAGTCACGACGAAGAACTTGTCTTCGCCGGTGCGCGTGACGGTCAGGTCTGCTTCGATGCCGCCCCGCTCGTTGAGCCACGCGCCGTAAACCGACGTGCCGAGCGCCACGTCGACATCGTTGGCGCAGATGCGATTCATGGCGGTCAACGAGCCGGGTCCCTGCACCTCGAACTTGGAGAACGAGGTCTGGTCGAACAGCGCAACGCCTTCTCGGGTTGCACGATGTTCGGCGGCGGAGTATTCGAACCAGTTCTGGCGTTGGTAGGAGTACTCGTATTCGGCAAGCGCGGGGGACGGTGCGTACCAGTTGGGCCGTTCCCATCCGGTGTTCTCGCCCATGCATGCCCCGGCGGCGACGAGCTCGTCGTGCAGCGGCGACCGGCGAGCCCCTCGGGCAGTGTCCTTCTGGCGATAGGGCCAGTGCATTTCGTAGAGCAGCCCGAGCGTCTCGGTCGCCCGGTCGCGCACGTACTTGCGGTTGCCTTGGAACGGATGGAAGCGGCGCACGTCGACGTCGCCGAGATCCATCGGCGGATGGCCGTCGACGATCCAGTCGGCCAGGACCCGCCCCGCACCGGCCGCCGACTGAATACCCACCGAGTTGAAGCCGCTGGCGGTGAAGTGGTTCCGCAATTCGGGTGTCTCGCCCAAGATGTACGCGTCGTCGGGGGTGAAACTCTCGGGCCCATTGAAGAACAGCCGGATGCCGGTCTCGCCGATGATCGGCATGCGATGAATGGCGGCTTCAATCTGTGGCGCCAGATGATCCCAGTCGTCATCGAGCTGCACGAACGGCTTGGCGGGCAGTTCAGGCGCATCGATGGGCTTGGCCACTGGTTCGAAGAAGCCGACGAGTATCCGGCCGGTCTCTTCCTTGATGTACGTGTTGCTTCCGGGATCGCGCAGGGTCGGCAACCCCTTCCCCAGGCCGTCGATGTGCTCGGTGACGAGGTAGAAGTGCTCGCATCCGTGCAGCGGAATACTCACGCCGGCCTTGGCCGCAAGATGACGCGACCACAGACCTGCACAGGTGACCACTGCGTCGGCGGTGATCTCATGACCATCGGTCGTGCGCACGCCGGATGCGCTTGCGCGAGAACCGGCGCGCCCGGTGATGATGTCGGCCACCTCGGTATTCTCGAAGATCTGAGCCCCCAAATGCTTGGCGGCGTTGGCCAGCGCCATGGTGGTATCGACCGGACTGGTCTGACCATCGCGGGGCACCCATACGCCACCGATCAGATCGTTGGTGTGCATGAGCGGCCAGTGACCCGCCAAGGTATCGACATCGACCTGTTGGATATCGATGTCGAAGCAACTAGCCATATCAGCGCCACGCACAAGCTCTTCTAGTCGCTCTTCGTTGTCAGCAACGGCGATCGAACCGGTGCGCTTGAAGCCGGTGGGAAATCCATCGAGCTCCAGCTGTTCGTACAACTCGGCGCCATAGGACGCCAGCCGAGTCATGTTCTGGGTAGCGCGTAATTGTGCAACCAGTCCCGCTGCATGCCAGGTAGTGCCGCTCGTCAACGTGTTGCGCTCGAGCAACACCACATCGGTGACGCCCTTGTTCGCCAGGTGGTAAGCGATGCTGGCGCCAACGATGCCGCCGCCAACGACAACGACTCTGGCTTCGGTGGGAAGTTCACGCATTGGGGGCCACGCTCCGGAGGTAGACGTCACATGGTACGCGAAGATCAAAGCTGTTAGAGACCTTCACGCGAGGGCTAGACGGTATAACAGATCAGTGATACATTGCTCACACCAACGAGGCCAGTGATTCCAGAGGGGGAGTGATGGCACCATCTACCGACGAGCGGGCCTTGGCCAAGGCGCATTTGTTGCCTCACTTCACCAAAGGTTCGGTCTGGAACGCCGATAATCACGCAGTGATCGACCGGGGCGAGGGTTGCTACGTCTGGGATACCGACGGGGAAAAATATCTCGACGGTCTCGCCGGTCTGTTCTGCACGAACATGGGTCATGGTCGAGCGGACTTTGCTGCGGTAGCGATGAAGCAGATGGAAAAGCTGGCCTTCTTCCCGACGTGGGGTTTCTCGCATCCGCCGGCCATCGAAGCCGCAGCGATGATCGCCGAACAAGCACCCGGTGACATCGACCAGGTCTTCTTCGTGAACTCGGGATCCGAGGCGGTCGAATCCGCACTCAAGTTCGCTCGCAACTATCACTACAGCCAGGGCGACACCGGCCGTTACAAGGTGATCGCCCGTGAATGGGCCTACCACGGAACCACTTTGGGCACCTTGGCGGTGACCGGCATCCCCAAGTTCAAGACTCACTTCGGTCCCATGATGTGGGACGGCGTTCGCCATGTGATGAATACTTGCCACGACGAGATCCCCGCCGGCGGCACTGCTGCTGATCTGGCGTGTGTCCAAGCGGTCGAGGCGCAGATCCTGGCCGAAGGGCCCGACACGGTTGCCCTGGTCATTGCCGAGCCGGTACAGAACGGGCGCGGCGCAGTGGTGCCTCCCGATGGCTATTGGCAGGAGCTTCGCAGCATCTGCGACAAATACGGCATCCTGCTTTGCGCCGACGAGGTCATCAATGCCTTCGGCAGACTCGGCCATTTCACCGGCAGCGAACGCTTCGGCGTCGTGCCCGACATGATCACCTTTGCCAAGGGCGTGACCAGCGCCTACCAGCCGCTGGGCGGCGTCATGGTTCGCACTCCTCTCGTCGAGGCGATCTGGGAGTCCGACGCCGGGTTCTTCAACCACGGTTCCACCTTTGGCGGACACCCAGTTGCCACGGCGGTGGCAGTGGCCAACATGCGAGCCATGAAAGAAGAACGAGTCTTCGAGAACGTGCTCGACAACGAGGACTACTTCAAGAACGGCCTGAACCAGATCATGGCCAGCCACAAATGCCTGAGCGACGTGCGCGGTACCGGCTACTTCTATGCGGTCGAGTTCTGCAAGGACCGTGCCAATGGCGTGGCGCTTTCCAACGAAGAAGCCCAAGCCTTGCAGACCGGCGTCATGGCTGGTTTCGTTCGCGACGCCAAGGTGATGATCCGCCCCGACGACCGCGGCGCCACCATGCTGGTGCTCTCGCCGCCGCTGATTGCCGATCGCGAAGTCCTCGACGACCTGCTCAGCCGAGTCGATCAAATCGTCGACCGAGTCGATGATTGGCTCGACGGCAACCGCTGATGCGCAGATTCACGAGCAACGATGCCGTCTGCGCGCACACTATTCGTGCTATCAATGTCCATAGTCTCGCCGGTAGTCGTGTCGAGATCCGAACAGAAGGTAATCCATTGAAGAAACTCCTAGCCATACTCGCCATGCTGGCGCTCGTCGCCACTGCGTGCGGCGGCAGCGACTCCGAGACCAGTAGCGATGCTGGAGACGGCGAAACGATCATCGACAATGTCAACGTCGGCTACTTCGCCGGCTGGCCACTACCACCTCAGATCGGCCAGGCCGACGGCAGCTTTGCGGCCGCGATGGGCGCCGAAGAGATCACATGGATTCCCTTCCCCGACGGCGGCGCCATGGCCGATGCCATGATTTCAGAAGACGTCGACATCGCCTACTCGATCGGTCTCACGCCATTCGCCGTCAAGGCCACGAACGGCGCCCCGATCTCCATGATTGGTGTGGCGGTTGGCTACGCCGACGCTGACAACTGCATTGTTTCCGGCGACCTGGGCTACACCCGAGAGAATGCGGCTGAGACGCTTGCCGGTGCCACGATCCTCACCCCGATCGGCAACGTGACCCATTACAAGCTTCTGAGCATGCTCGACTTCTTGGGTGTTTCGCAGGACGACGTCGAGATCTTGCCCCACGAGAGCAGCGACTCAACCGCAGCGGCGTTTGCCGCTGGTCAGATCGAGGTCGGCTGCGCCTTCGGCGGCGCCCTGGTGACGATGGAAGAAGCTGGCGGTGTTCCCTTGCTGACCGGTGCAGAAACAGCCGACGAGGTCGGTATCAAGACCTACGACGTGAACGCGGTGCGCAACGATTTCGGCGAAGAAAATCCTGATGTCGTCACCAACTTCCTGCGTGCCAACGCAGAGTACAACGACCTGTGGGCCTCGGACCCCGACACCTACAACCCGACCATTGCCGAGGCTGCGGGTATGGAAGAAGTCGGAAACTTCCTCTCCGGCCCAACCTGGTTCACCTTCCCCTCGGTCGATGACCAGTTGAGCGACGACTGGTTGGGCAGCGCAGTTGCTTCGGTCATGCTCGAGCAGCTCACCTTCTTCGAGGAGCAGGGCCAAGTCGATGCCGTTGCCGATGACTATCAGCAGTTCATCGACACCTCGTTCCTCGAAGCCGCTCAGTCCTGAAACGGCTCGAGAGAACTCGAACATAAAAGCAGTATCTGGGGCGCTGGTGACTTTTTGTCGTCAGCGCCCATTGCTGTTACCGGGGTAATACAACCAGGGGGAGTTGACGCTGTGAAGCCGCTAGTCGTCAAGAATGTAGAGATGGTGTACCAAGTCCCCAAGGGGGACTCGGTCCATGCGCTCAGCGATATTTCGTTCGAGCTCGATGGAGGGCGGATGCTCACCCTGCTCGGACCCAGCGGCTGCGGGAAGACCACGTTGCTGAACATCATTGCCGGCTTTCTCGCTCCCACGAGCGGCAGCGTGTCTCTTGGCGGCGACGAGATCGTCGGCCCGAGCTCTGAGCGCGGCATGGTCTTTCAGCAAGGAGCACTGTTCGAGTGGCTCTCGGTGGCGAAGAACATCTCGTATGGGCCGCGCATGCGTGGCCAGAAAGCCTCCACGTTTCAACCCGAAGTCGGACGACTGCTCGACGTGGTCGGCCTTGGCGGCTTCGGCGACAAGCAGGTCTATGAGCTGTCTGGTGGCATGCAGCAACGAGTGGCGCTGGCGCGCACGTTGGCCAATGATCCCGAGATGATGCTGATGGACGAACCTCTCGGCGCGCTCGATGCGTTGACCCGAGAGAAGATGCAGGGCCTCATTCTCAATCTGTGGAACGACACCGGAAAGAGCATCGTCATGGTGACCCACAGCGTCGAAGAAGCACTGTTGCTCGGCGACACCTGCTTCGTCATGGCACCTCGCCCGGGCCGCATCGAAAAGGTCTACGACCTGCCCTTCGCCGAGCGTGCACTCACCGAAGACTCTCGAAAGATCAAGAACAGCCCAGAATTCATCGAAGTGCGCGAAGAAATTCTGAGCTTCATCTGGGCGATGGAAGAAGAGATCATGGGAAGGGAAATGGCGTGATACCTGCCACTGCAGCGACACTCGCCGACGACACTGTCCCGTCGAGCGGCAAGCGAACCAAGCGTTCAGACAACAAGACGGTGACCTTCGGCGATGCGGGTGCCGTGCGTTCGTTGCCCAGGTGGGCGATTGCGGGAGCATTGTTTGCACTTCTCACCTGGTATGTGACCACCAGGGCGTGGGGATTTCCCGCTGACTTCAAGTCGACGGTCGAAGCCGGAGCCAGCGATCGCGAGATCTTTCGACTGTGTTCGTTGTCGTCGGAGTGCGACGTCGACAGCTACACCCAGATCGTCTCGCCGCTGACCTTCCCCTCACCGCGAGATACGTGGAACGCTGCTGTTGGCCTGTTCGCCGATGGTTACCAGGGCATCACGATCTGGACCCATATCTGGTCCAGCGTGTGGCGGGTGTTGCGCGGCATGTTCTGGGGTTGCTTGTTCGGCATTCCACTCGGGCTGGCGATGGGACTGTCGAGCAGGGCCCGAGGCTTTCTCGATCCAATGGTCGAGGGATTCCGAGTCATACCCCCGCTCGCGCTCGTGACGCTGTTCGGCTTGATCTTCGGTATCGGCGACTCGACTGCGGTACCGCTGCTCATCTTCGCCTCCGTCTGGATCATGATCATTGCTGCCCGGGCTGGGGTGCGTAACGCGCCACTGTCCAAGGTCCGTGCCGCCTACGCGCTGGGTGCTTCCAAACCGCAGCTACTGCGGACCGTGCTGGTTCCCAATGCGTTGCCGGAGATCTTCACCGGCCTGCGTGTCGCCCTGGGTGTCAGCTGGGGAACCCTGGTGGCAGCCGAGCTCTTCGGCGTCAAGCAAGGGCTCGGGGCGATGATCCAAACAGCCAAGAACTTCTCGCGACTCGACGTCATCGTTGTTGCGATTGTCATCATCGCCATCATCGGCGTGGCCATGGATGCGATAGTTCGCCTGCTCGAGTCGGTTTTCATTCCATGGCAGGGCAAGGGATGATTCGTTCCGCCGCCTGCCGGTGACGGTTCTCGAAGACTGGAACCGGCGCGCCGCAGCGAGTCCTCGCCGAGTGGTGCTCGCCGACGGCTCGGACCAGCGGGCCCATGATGCGGCTGCCGAGCTGAACGCACGTGGGCTGGTCCAAGCCACGGTGATCGACGATGCGTCTGCGTACCGGTCCCGGCAGGTCGAACAAGCTGCAGCGATGCTGCACAAACCCGTCGACCTCGATGATCCACTCGCAATCGCCGCGCTCATGGTCAAGTGCGGCCAGGCCGACGCCTGCGTGGCGGGCGCGTCACGGACCACCGCCGATGTGCTGCGGGCGGGGCTTCGGGTACTCGGCGTCGACCCCCGTGCGGGGGTACTCAGCAGTTGCTTCTTCTTCGTGCTGCCCGACGGTCGACCACTCGTCTATGGCGACTGCGCCGTGGTGCCCGATCCGTCGGTCGAGGAACTGGCGTCGATCACCGTCGCCTGCGCCCGGACCTTCGAGCAGCTTGCAGGTGACACGCCGCGAGTCGCGCTCCTCAGTTTCTCGACCAAGGGATCGGCCGAGCATCCTCGCATCGACAAGGTTCGCCAAGCCACCGCGCTGGCGCAGTCTCGCGCCCCGGCACTGATGATCGACGGCGAGTTGCAGTTCGACGCCGCCTGGGTTCCGGCCATCGCTGCTTCCAAGGCCCCTGCTTCCCCGGTCGCCGGGAACGCAAACGTGTTCGTGTTCCCCGACCTCGACGCCGGCAACATCGCGTACAAGATCACCGAACGACTTGGCGGCGCTATGGCGTTCGGCCCTTTACTACAGGGGTTGAACGGCGTCATGCACGACCTGTCTCGTGGCTCCAGCACCGACGACATTGTCAACGTGGCTGTAATTGCCGCGATACAAAGCAGCGCGAGGGCAGGCTTGTGATCAACGTCACGGATCAAGAAAGAACGGATGTTCACGGCGCCGTGGTATCACCTAGGAGAGAGGTGACAAGGTTTGGCTTCCCCTAACGCTGGACCCTCCGTGGCACGAGTCCCACTGGATCAAGGTCAAGTAGTCGATGCCGCAGCAGAGTTAGCAGACTCCGAGGGTCTCGACGCGCTCACGCTCACGCGCATAGCCAAAGAACTCGGCGTACGCCAGCCTGCGCTCTACCGCCATGTCGAGAGTTATCAAGATCTTTTGCGCCTGCTCAGCCTGCGGGGTCGCGAACAACTGGCGGCAGCCCTGAGCGAAGCGGCGATCGGCGTGTCTGGCGATGAAGCCGTGGGAGCGGTCGGCCGGGCGTGGCGCGAGACCGTTCTGGCCAGCCCGGGTCTGTACGAGGCAACTGATCGTTATCCATGCGCGGGCGACGACGAACTCGAAGAAGCCGTTGAACGTATCGTCGATGTGATTGCCCAGGCCCTTGCCGGTTTCGACCTCGACGATGATCACCGTGTCCACGCAGCACGTGCCCTGCGATCCGCGTTCCACGGGTTCTGTCACCTCGAAGCCGGTGACGGGCATCCCCATCCCCATGATCTCGACGACACCTTCGATGGGTTGATTGAACTTCTGTGTGCCGGAATCCGGTCACAGACCACCGTTGGCCAGTCGGCCTAGCGGCCGCTCTCAGCGCCACGGTTTCGCCATCGGTAGGAGAGGAAGCAGCACGAATGTCATCGTTTCTTGAGGAACAGATCGCCAAGCGGGCCCTTGACTATGTGGTTCGGCCTCCGCATGATCCGACCGATGTGATCGACTACGCATCGCCCGATGAACTTCTCGCAGCGTTCTCCGCCGCGTCTCCCATCGCCCTCGACGACACACTCGAGGCCGAAGACGACGCAGCATTGCTCGCTGCAGTCGACCTGGTCATCAAGCACTCGGTTCACACCAGCCATCCGCGCTTCCTGAACCAGAATTTTGCCGGCCCCGATCCCGTATCGGTTGTCGGCGACTGGCTGGGCGCTGCGCTGAATACCACGGGCGCAACGTTCGAGGCTGCGCCCGTGTTCACTTTGATGGAGAGCGCCGTGCTCTCCAAGCTCGGGCGCATCGCCGGCTATGTCTCGAACGATGACAACGACCATGTGCCGACACTGCCGCCGGGTTTGTTCTGCCCCGGCGGTTCGACCGCCACGCTGTACGCGCTTCAGCTGGCCCGTCATCGGCGCGACCCCGAGATCGTGCGCCGGGGTGCATCGGGCGAACGGCTCACGCTGTTCGTGTCCAACGCCGGTCACTATGCCGCCACCAAGTCGGCTGCGTTGCTCGGCCTCGGCTCCGACGCCGTGATCAAGGTAGACACCGACGCCGACGGGGCCATGATCGGTGCCGCGCTCGAGACGGCGATCCACGAGTCGAAGGCGGCAGGAGATACCCCGTTCGCAGTCATCGGCACTTCGGGTACCACGGTGACATCGGCATTCGATGATCTGAACATGTTGGCCGATATCTGTGAGCAACACGATCTGTGGTTGCATGTCGACGGTTGCTACGGCGGTTCAGCCTTGTTCTCCGCCAAGCACCGTCATCTGCTCGATGGTGTCGAGCGATCCGACTCGTTTGTCTGGAACCTGCACAAGATGATGGGCATGACCCAGCAGTGCACGGCATTGCTAGTCCGTTATCCCGAGCAGCTCGCGCCGTGTTTTGCCGGCAAGGCCGACTATCTGTTTCAACCCGACAAGTTGTACGCCGACTACGACTCGGGCGATCGCACGTTTCAGTGCGCGCGGCGCATCGATGTGCTCAAGCTGTGGCTGGCTTGGAAACACCATGGCGATGTGGGGTTCGCGGCTCGCATCGATCATGCGGTCGACATGGCCGACCACACTCGTCGCCGTATCGCCGAGTCAGACCATGCCTTCACACCCGTCACTGGCGTGTTCACCAATGTCGTGTTCGCGTGGGTGCCGCCCGAGGCTCGGCCGCTGGCACTCGATGTCGAGTCGATACCTGCGCTTTCCGAGCGCGCTCGCGACCAGTTGCACGAACTTCCCCCCAAGATCAAAGCGCAAATGCAAGCCGAAGGAACGGCCATGGTCGGGTTTCAGCCGATCGAAGGTCTCAATACGTTCAGGATGCTGTTCATGAACAGCGCAGTATCGAGCACCGATGTCGACGCGATCCTGGGCCACATCGATGCCTATGGCAATCGCGCCCTGACGCAGGGGTGAGCGACATGGCGAGAACACAGATCAAGAACAAGTCGATGTCTGCTCCGGATGTGGCCGACGACGTCTCTGCTCGGGTCACCGAACTGCTGGCGGGCTTGCGCGAACACGGCGAGGCTCGGGCGCTCGAGCTGGCCAAGAAATTCGACGGCTGGGACGGCCCGATCGTTCACGATCGGGCGGCGATGCTCGAGGCACAGGCCCAACTCGCGCCGTCGCTGATCGATGACATCCAACAAGCCCACCGCAACATTCGTACCTTTGCGTCGGCCCAACGGGCTTCGTTGCAGCCGTTCGAGATCGAAGTGTCGCCGGGTCTGCGAGCTGGTCATCGGTTGGTACCGGTCAACGTGTCGGGCTGTTATGTGCCAGCAGGCAGGTTCGCGCACATTGCGTCTGCACTAATGAGCGTGACCACCAGTTCCGAGGCTGGCGTGAACAACATCGTTGTTGCCTCGCCAGCCACTGCCGACCGCGGTGGCGTGCACCCGGCCATATTGGCGGCGGCGGGCATCGCCGGTGCCGATGTCGTGCTCGGCCTGGGTGGCGTGCAGGCAATCGCGGCGCTGGCGTTCGGCCTCTTCACCGGTCAACCGGCAGACATCATCGTTGGCCCCGGAAATTCCTATGTGGCCGAGGCCAAGCGGCAGCTGTTCGGCGAAGTCGGTATCGATGTGATCGCCGGTCCGACGGAGTCCATGATCGCCGCCGACGACACCGCGGACCCGTATCGAGTGGCCACCGACCTGGTGGGCCAGGCCGAACACGGAGCCGATTCACCCGTATGGCTCGTGACGACCAGTCGAGCGTTGGCCGACGAGGTCTCGGTGCTGGTTCCCCAGTTGGCCGACGAACTGACCGAACCAGCGCGCACCCAAGCCATGGCTGCATGGGCCGACTTCGGCGAGATCATCGTGACCGACACGCGCGAAGAAGCAGCTGCGGTATGCGACGAGTACGCCGCCGAACACCTGCAGATCATGACCGCCGACCTCGACTGGTGGCATCAGCGACTTACCAACTATGGATCGCTGTTCCTGGGCAACGAAGCAACCGTGACCTTTGGCGACAAGAGCGCGGGCCCGAACCATATCTTGCCGACTCGCCGAGCCGCTCGTTACACCGGCGGCCTCAACGTGCTCAAGTTCCTCAAGCAACTCACCTATCAGGAACTCACCCCCGAGGCAGCCCAGCAGCAAGGCGAGTTGTCGGCGCGGATATCTCGCTACGAAGGCATGGAAGGCCACGCCCGTTCCGCCGACCTCCGGGCCTGCGGTCTCGGTGCAGCGGGCGCGTCCTCGAGCGGCCCGGCTATGGCCACGCCGATCGTGCAGTTGGACTTCACCGCCCAGGAACCCATTCCGCTCCAGGCGGTGCGACGAGCAGAACAATTGATGTCATCGGGCAAGCTCTTCCGCTACGGCGAAGCAGGAGCCGACGAAGCCGACGCTGCGCTCCTCGAAGCCGAGTTCGCCGCGCTGGTCGGGCGTCGGTACTGCGTGGCCTTCAACAGCTGTGGCGCATCGCTCGCCGCTGCCCTGATTGCAGCCGGAGTACAACGCGACGATCACGTGATGATGAACGCATTCACGCTGGCGCCAGTGCCCGGTGCAATCGCCCATGCGGGTGCCAAACCCGTCTTCGTTGGCATCACCCCCGACTACCACATCGACCTAGCCGACCTGCGACGAGCGGCGCAGGCGACCGGCGCGAAATGGTTGTTGTTGTCATACATGCGGGGCCATATCCCCGACCTCGACGATCTTTTTGCCCTGTGCGCCGAACTCGATATTGAGGTCATCGAGGACTGTGCCCACACCATGGGTGCATCGTGGGGCGACAAGCCCACTGGCACATTCGGTGTCGCAGGCTGCTTCAGTACCCAGTCCTTCAAGCACGCCAATTCGGGCGAAGGTGGCCTGATGGTCACCAACGACGAGGATCTCGCGGCCAAGGCAACGCTGCTCTCGGGCTCATACATGCTGTATGAACAGCACGGGGCCCGGCCCGATGTCACGGTATTCGAGCGGCATCGGCTGACCACGCCGAATTTCTCCATGCGCATGAGTGCACTGGCGGCGGCATTGGTGCGGCCTCAGTTGCCGATGCTCGAGCAACGAGCCGAGACATGGAACACCCGCTACCGGGAACTGGCTGCGCTCTTTGGCGAAATCGATGGTGTGCATGTTCCCGATCGTGTGCCCGCCGAGGACTATGTGGCGTCGTCGATCCAGTTCAACTTGTCCAACGACATCGTTCAGGCAGGCCAAGTGGCGCCGATAATCCAGTTCGCTGCTGATCATGGCGTGTTCATCAAATGGTTCGGTGCCGACGAACCTGTCGGCTTCACCAGCAGGTTCGATCACTGGCGTTACGCCAACGAACAATCACTCGTGCAAACAATGCAGATCATGTCGGGCCTGTGCGACATGCGCATTCCCCTGTCGATGTCATCGGGCCAGGCGGTCGACATCGGGCACGTGCTGCGCGATGCCGTGCGAAAGGCGCGAAACGGCCCATCTGCTGCGTAGCACCGCCGCTCGCCGATGGTCGCCAACGCTCGACCTCGATCTGTGCCATGACGATCAGCGATATCGACGACGCCGTGCTCGGTGAATACTGGCAACGGAACTGGCAGGTAATCCGACCCAAATCGATGGCCATACGCGCATTTCGTCGGGGTTTGCAGAGAGCCTGATCCGTACTGGCCGAACGACCGGCGCGCCCGCGCCGCTGAGGTCGATCATGAGCATGTGGCGTCGGCATTGGTCCAGTCTGGCTCACTCGGGCGAGGCGCGGCCAACGGACCTGATCGGTCAGTCGATCAGGGTGCCGTCGGGTCGTTGGACATGGATCGTGCCGTGTTTGTCACGCCAGACCGTGTAGCCCTTTTGTTTCCATCGATTGTGTCGGCCGCATCCCGGTGCCCCGTTTCCGGGGTTGGTTCTGCCGCCCCTGGCATGGTCATGGGTGTGGTCGATCTCGCAGTCGGTGGCAGGCACCCAGCATCCGGGCCAGAAGCACTCGCGACCAGAGAATCGCACGGCGCTTCGGGCCAAGCCGGTGAAGTATCTGGCCTCTGCCATGTCGATGACGACGCCCTTGGCATCGATGACGATTCTGCGGATCTTGTTGAGCACGCTGTTGGCGAATGCCTCGGTGGGGTCCAATGGATCACCATCGACGGTTTCGCAGCGATAGTCGTCGACATCGAACGGTCGGGGAGCGGCGCCCGCCCATCGGCGGACCATTTCTTGGTAGGCCGAAGCACTCCATGCGACTTCGTGGGTCATTTCGAGCGGAGCCATGCCGTCTTTGTTGGCGGCGGCATCGAGACTTATCTGCAACCAGGCGTCGGCCTTGCGCTGCGCATGTGTCCGGCGCAGGTCCGCCTTGCAGACACCGTTGCCGACTCGGGCCTTGGCTTCGGCCCAGTCGAGATCGAACAGTGCCTTGCAATACGCCCGGTGAATCTTGTTCATGGTTGCGCCATCGACCGAGGGAAAGTTGGCGACCAGATCCCACGACAGGTCATGGGGGTTCTGGTTCATGTTCGCTGTGCGATTCTCGACAGCCCGGTCGCCTGGAGGCTCGGGCCCGTCTTCGTCGATCAGCCGTTCCCATTCGAGGATGCGCTTCTGGAAACGAGGGAAGCTGAGCCGCTTGGCATCTTCGATGAAGCACTTCTGGCGCCCTTCCATGGCGCCGCGCACCCGGGGATTGGCAAACACCCGACCGAGGAGCATGACCTGATCGGTGCCGATCTCGCCGTTGCGGTAGGCAGATGCGATCCGGTCGAGTCGGCTGAACATGCGCCGGCACTTCTCGCGACCTGCAGCTTCGGCGCCGGAGAGCTTGCTGACGTGGCGTGACATGTTCTTGGCTGAGCTGTGACCGTCTTGGTAATGCAGGCCAGCCTGGTCGCAAGCCGTGAGCAGGTCGATAGACAGTGCGTGGGCGCGGCGCCTGATTTCTTCGACATCGGCCATCATCTTGGCCAGATGCTTCGAGTTCTTGATCTCGACGTCTCGCATGTCGTCGAGCACCGAGGCGACCTGATCGACCCCGACCTGATCGACCCCGACCTGATCGACCCTGGCGTGGTCGATCAACGCCGGGGGATGAGGCGTGGTGGAGACAGCAAGAGCCATGAATGGGTCCCAGTTCTGCAACTGCTGAGCTCGCTATGGCTCAGGTCGTTCCACGGAAGCCGCCTCGTCTGGCTGCACGACACATAGCTACGCTTTCAAACGCCGGTGCTGAGGAGATTCCATCATTGCACAGGGGTGTGACACTCCCAGATTGTCGCAATGGCACCAAGTTTAATAGGCGAACCGTAAACCGATGGGGTGCACCCACACCTCGTCGGGCTCATAACCCGAAGGTCACAGGTTCAAATCCTGTCCGCGCCACTAAGCGAAAGGCCCGGAATCCCAACAGATTCCGGGCCTTATGCGTTTTCGAGATCATGTCGCAGCTAGCCGAATGGTCACGAATTGGTCACGCGGCTGGAGAATCAAGAAGCTGAGGTCGTAATCACGGCAGCCGTGCGCTTTGCCTATGCGGGCGGCGGGTCCCAGTCAGGTCGGTCGTAATCCACGCAGAGTTCTGACTCGTCGAGGAGATCCCTGTGCAGTATGTCTCGGGCCGGGCGAGTGAGCTTCCTCCGTTAGATCGATGCGTGCGCGCTCCCGATCGATGCCGGTTCCTCCATAGGAGTTGCAACCACTGCCGTGCAATGCTCGATCCTGTCGGGAAGCGAAGCGACCTCGCTGAACTCGAAGACCGCACCTTCCTCGGTGAGTCCGCCGCGGGTGGAGACGTCGGCGATGGATGCCCCGTTTGCCGTCAGTCCTGGCACCAATGGATCGTCTGCAACGCCTTCAAGGACTGTCCACGCACGCCAGAACTCGGGCTCTAACTCGTTGAATCGGGGATACGTCGCGGAGGAGCCGGTCTTACGCCAGTTGAGAAGCAACATGTCGTCCTGTAGCTGCAACAGTCGTGTGTTGTCGACGCTTGAGAACCAGGCCAGGTCGGTATCGCCAGTTTGTATCGCTGACTGTCGCAACATCTGCGCGCCCATCTGCTCCTCGGGATCCTCGAGATTGATCTGTTTCGCGATGTTCACCCCGTCGTCGCAGATGGTTGGGTTGCCGGTTGCCGTACGTTTTCGCCAGCAAGACCGATCGCGACTCCGGCCCCAAACGTCGGTCGAACCGCATCGGCAAGCCGACTCGCGCCAGCCAACAATTTTGACCGCGCGTCATCACCAAAGAGCAACTGTGTGTGGCTTGTCATGGCGGACTGGCATTTCTCTCATTCGTGAGGTGATGGCATCGTGCAACGGGCGAGCGGTGGTCCAGCAGGGTCATCGGTCCTTGAACACCTCAGCGACTCGATCGAGGCCCTTTGGCCCTGGGCGTCGTCACCGTGAATCCCGATGCTTGCTTCACCAACTTCGTTCCCACGAAGCTCCAGGAAGGAAACCTCATGGCAGGTAACAAGCCCATTGCAACCGCGGGCCTGGCCACGGCCGCGCTCGCGCTTCTGCGTCGCCGTCGCCGAAACACTGACCCGGTTCACGCACCCGGGCATCGGCACCGCAAACCACCTCCGAATGACCGCCCACCGAACGAGGTCGATCTCGATGGCAAGCGCGACCAACCATGGATACGCCGCAGCCACAGCGACAGCCAACAGCGTCGCTTCCGCAGATAGCGGTCACGCATCCGTTGGAAGCGATGAACGGGACGAAAGGCCCTGTTGCAATATCGCCGGCCGGTCGCATGGTGGAAGTGCCTCGGCCCGTCATGCGGCGCTCACCCAGCGAACTGGGAACCCAGCTTCTACGCCGGGCATAAGTGGAGTTGACGGGTCGAGGTTCCCCACCACATCGCAAGAGCCGTCGGCTGGATACGCCCGCAAGCCGGAGCGCACACGTGAGGTTCACAACGAAAGGCAAACCTATGGCGACCGATCTCGAGGTACAGGACTCACGCCACCAAAGATCGTCGCCCACCGAAGGTGGCACCGGACTCGCGGCCCGAGCCTCGGATGTGACCAAGATCTACGGAAGTGGCGATACCGAGGTGGTCGCGCTCAAGAGCGTCACGGTGGGTTTCCGACAAGGCGAAATGACCGCCATCATGGGGCCTTCGGGTTCCGGCAAGTCGACACTGCTGCACTGCCTCGCTGGCCTCGACGATGTCAGTAGCGGCCAAGTCTTCATCGGCCAAGACGAGATGAGCGCACTGAACGACAACGCGCTTACGGTGCTTCGTCGCGATCGAATTGGGTTCATCTTCCAATCGTTCAATCTCGTTCCCACCCTGACCGCAGAGCGCAATATCAGTTTGCAACGACGGTTGGGTCGCCACGGCGTGGATGCAACATGGTTCGACACGATCGTCGACACCCTAGAAATTCGTGATCGACTGGATCACCGGCCATCTGAATTATCGGGCGGACAGCAGCAGCGAGTTGCCGTCGCTCGCGCCTTGATCAACAAGCCGGAAATCATCATCGCCGACGAACCAACCGGCAACCTCGACCAAACGAGCGGTAAGGATGTCCTGACCTTCTTGCGTCGTGCGGTCGATGACTTCGGACAAACGGTCGTGATGGTCACCCACGACGCGGCTGCGGCCAGTTACGCCGACCGCGTCATCTTCCTGGCAGACGGTCAACTCGTCGGCGAACTTGAGGCGCCCACCACGGCCGAAATCTTCGCCCGTATCCAAGAGCTCGAGACCTGAGATGTGGTCGCTAAGTCTCGGCCGTCTGCGAGCGCAGAAGTTCCGGCTGATATCAACCTCGCTCTCGGTATTGATCGGTGTCGCATTTCTCTCCGGTTCCATGGTGCTCATCGACACGCTTGGCGAGTCCTTCGATGATCTCGTAGTCGACATCAACGAAGGTGTCGATGTCGTCGTGCGCAGTTCAGAGACGTTGGAGTCTGGCTTCACCGAGGTCCGAGCGCGTATCGACGAGTCGTTGATCGACGACATACGCAAGATCCCCGGGGTCGCTGCCGCAGAACCGTCGATCGACGGCTATGCCCAACTGGTCGACAAGACTGGCGACGCCATCGGGAATCCGCAGCAGGGCGCACCAACGATTGGATTCAACTGGGCAGATACAGAAGCGCTGAATCAGATGACGATCGTCGAAGGAGATCCGCCGAACTCACCGAGCGAAATTGTCATTGATCGATTCACTGCGCAGAGCAACGATCTCAACGTGGGCGACGCAGTCACCGTGCTGCTGCATGTGCCTCCTGAAGAGTTCGTGATTTCTGGAATCGCCGTCTTCGGCGAGTCAGACTCGCTCATGGGAGCATCAATCACGCTGTTCACCTACGACACTGCGCAACGAGTTTTGGGCGCTCCGGGCGAGATCAGTTCCATCTCCGTGGTCGCCGAGAGCAGCGTCACGCAGAGCGAGCTCCGCGCTCGGATCGCCGCATCGTTGCCGGTCAACGTCGAGGCGCTCACCGGCGAACAAACCGTCGCCGAGATGCAGTCAGATATCTCCGAGGCACTGAGCTTCTTCAACACGTTCATGACGATCTTTGCGCTGATTGCGCTCTTCGTTGCATCGTTCATCATCTACAACACCTTCTCTATCTTGGTCGCACAACGCACCCGCGAGACTGCGCTGCTGCGAGCGCTCGGCGCCCGTCGGCGACAAGTCATCGGAGCCGTCCTCATCGAGGCACTCACGGTCGGACTCATTGCCTCGACACTGGGCGTGATCGCTGGTCTCGGGGTCGCTGAGCTACTTAAACAGGCGCTCGCAGGTTTGGGATTCGATCTCCCGGCAGATGGGGTTGTGTTCCAGCCGTCGACCGCGTATTACGCGCTCATTGTCGGGATCACCATCACAACAATCTCGGCCGTCGTCCCGGCGGTACGGGCGTCGCGGACCGCGCCATTGGCCGCACTCCGACAGGCGTCAGTCGATAATTCGGCACTGTCTCGGCCCCGGCTCATCTTTGGCATGCTCACACTTGCCAGCTGCATCGTTCTGCTTCTCGTAGGGCTCTTCACCTCGACCAGTCAGCGAATGGCTCTGATCGGCGTAGGGGCCGCTGGCGTGTTCATCGGCGTCGCTGCGCTCGGGCCTATCGCCGCCCGACCATTCGCCCGGATCGTTGGGGCTCCCATCGCCAAGCTCCGCGGCCTGCCGGGTGAGTTGGCACGAGAGAACAGCATGCGCAACCCGCGACGTACCGCGACAACCGCTGCGGCCCTGATGGTGGGTGTCGGCCTGGTCAGCGCTATATCGATCTTCGCCGCTTCAACCACCGAGTCAGTCGAGAAGATTATCGACGAGTCCGTGGTTGGCGACCTTGTCGTTGACTCGGGCAGTCAAGGATTTGGCGGCTTCAGCCCATCTCTTGCGAGTGAAATCAACGCATTGGAAGAGGTCGATGTTGCCTCTGGCGTTCGGATTGTTCTGGCCGAGATCGATGGTGATAGCGAGGCGTTGTTGGCCTTTGACACCCAGGTGATGGATCAACTCACCGACGTCGCTGTGGTGCAGGGCGATCCAAAGGACCTGGGTGTCGACGGACTGGCCGTACTCGCCACAGAGGCAGAGGAGCGCGGTTGGACGATCGGTTCGCTCGTCACGCTGCACTTCGTGGACACCGGCGACCAGCGTTTCGTCATCGAGTCGATCTATGAAGAGGACCAGCTTGTCGGCCCGATGTTCATCTCGAACGAGGCCTTTGCGGCCAACAGCAAGGTGGTCTTCGACATTGCGGTGTACGTGAATTCGAACCCGGACTTTGCCAAAGCTGACGTTCGAGCAGCAGTCGACCAGACAGCTGCCCCCTACCCCAACGCCGACGTAATGGATCTCGCTGAGCTCAAAGACTCGGTGCGAGATCAAGTCAACCAGATGTTGAATCTTGTCTATGCCTTACTCGCGTTGGCGGTGTTGATTGCGCTCATGGGCATTGCGAACACGCTCGCGCTGTCGGTGGTGGAACGAACCCGCGAGATTGGACTCATCCGAGCACTTGGTATGACCCGGGCTCAACTCCGAGCATCGGTGCGCTGGGAATCGTTCTTGATCTCACTGCTTGGTGCAACCATGGGTCTCGCCGTCGGCGGCTTCTTTGGGTGGGTCATGGTGCGAGCGCTCCAAGATGAGGGCATCACCGAGTTCACTGTGCCACCAACCCAGATTGCCGCAGTAGTGGTACTCGCTGCAGCCGCCGGCGTCGTGGCCTCGATCCGTCCAGCGGCCAAGGCAGCCAAGCTACCGATCCTCGACGCAATGGCAACGACCTAGGTCGCCCGGGATCAGCTTCCACATCTTGGACTCGGCCACCCAACAGCAAGGCCATCACCGCCGCTGACGTCCTCGGCCAAGCAGGCGCGCCGGGAGTCCGAAGATCGCTTTGAGGAGATCGAGGACTCCGTTCACCAATATGTCGACCCTGCGAAAGGGACAGCTAGCCCCGGAACGGGCCCATTCGAGGGTGTCGTTGTAGAAGATGGTGTCAGTCCCGAGCTGACTCACCATCTGGCCAACACCGATGAACGCCGTGTACAGCTCGGGCTGATCGTGGCTAGGGGGCGAAGAGGTCGATGGTGACCGCTTCGATCTGCCCGGTGGAGTCGAGGAAGAAGTCGACAGTCCACCATTCGAGGCAGCTTGTTGCGCCTTCAGGCTGAAGGCTGACCCTTCGATGATCTGCAAATCCGGGTGGAGCCGGGACCGGTTCAGCCACGCAGCGGAGATGATTGCCGATGGTGATGGTGATGGGTGGCTCGGCTAACCAGAGCGCTGAGAACGGACCCGACCAAGCGCGGAACTCGTCGCGAACGATCGTCCAATTCGTCGGGTCGAGCAACACCTCCGCTGGCACCGTCTTGGCGATCTCGTCGCCAAGCCCTAGGCCGACGTTGTCCGCCAGATTGAGCTGATCGAACCGCTGGAATGAGGGGTCGGCCACGAACCCCAGAAATGCGTCGGCCAGCGCCTGGTCCTCGAGTGAAAGATCGCCATCGATATCGTCTGTGCCGTTCGGTCCCAGCTCATCGAGATTCTCGTTGATGACGAGTTGTTCGCCGTCGTAGAAGCCCTCAATCGTCACAAATCCTTGGGTCCAGCGGACGGCGCCTTCGGTTTCGAGAGCGACGTCCAAAGCGTCCGGATTTGCCAGGATGACCGATATCCCACCACATTGCGGCGGGAACGATTCTGCGAGCACTTCGCAGAATCGGGCGCTGGAATCGTCCCAGACCACGAAGCCTCGCACGGCCACCTCGCGCTCGCCGCCTGTGGCGAGGAGTTCTGCGATATCCAATACGCCGTCGCCGTCTTGTGGCGTCGGTTGAGTGATACGTGTGGGCTCAGGAGTCGTGGTCGTTGTCAAGACTTCATCGCTACCGGAACAGCCAGCCAGCACCAGCAGTGCGAAGCCGACGAAGAAAAGTGCTTTCATATCTTGACCTTGCGGGGCACGTTGCCAGTGAGTTGCAGCACCGGTCGCAAAATCCGATGCTGCCTCGGCGATCTTCATGGATGTTCTCCTCATCGTGCGCTCGCATCGTGACAGCAACACTGGGGCGCAGCTACCGACCAAGGTCCCATCATCAAACCCACCGGCTGGATCATGTGGTGCCCACAAACTCCGCGATCTGGAACACGTCCGTGGGATCGGCAATCGTCGCGAAGGGGCCCATCGGTATCGGCGCTGTCGGCTTGAGTACCGTCGCCCCGGCGCGATGCTCCCCAACTGAGCGATAAGGATCAAAGACGCACTCCAGGTGCGCGTTTCGCCGTGCCAATCGCCCTGTTAGTTAGTGCCGCTCTGAATTGTGGCTTTGGAGTTGTGCGATGAGTTCGGCGAGGCTTGCGGTTGCAAGACAGACTGATGTGTCGGCGGCGCCGTAGTACATCTGCAGCGTGTCGCCGTCATCCTCGAGAATCCAGCCACAGGGAAAGACGACGTCGGGAACGTCACCGGAGCGTTCGTAGTGGGCTGCGGGACCGAACACCCACTCATCGCCGCGCATGAGCACTTTGCACGGATCATCGATATCCAGCATCGCTAGTCCGAGCCGATAGATGGAGCCCGATGCGGTCGTTCGGACTCCGTGGTAGCAGATCAGCCATCCGTGTTGAGTTTCAAGCGGCGGGGGCCCCAGACCTATCTTGTTGGCATCCCACCAACCTCCGCGGCGAGCATGGAGCAAGATCTGCCCCGCACCCCAGTGGCGCAGATCAGGACTTCGCGACAGCCAAATGTGGGCGCCAAGGCCTGGCGATGCCGGGGCGGGCCGATGGATTAGCGCCCACCGCCCGTCGAAGGTGCGAGGGAACAGCGCCGCGTCCTTGTCTTCGGGAGCTTGCACCACACCGAGTCGTTCGAACTCGACGAAGTCCCGGGTGCGGGCCAGACAGACCATTGGGCCACCGACGCCAAAGCCGGTGTAGACCACGTAATAGTCATCGCCGACAAGGGTGATCCTGGGATCCTCAACTCCCCAGCGTTCGTTGAACGAGTCGAGTTCGGGTGCGAGCTGGCGGCCCCAATCTATATTCCACTTATCGACGCCATTCTTACTGGTTGCGACCACCAGAGTCGATCTGCCCGTTCGATCCTCGAGCCGGACGAGCAACAACGTCTCGTCCTGGAAGCGGGTCGCGGCGGGGTTGAACACCGAATTGACCATCTTCGGGAAGTGTTCTGCCGTGAGTATGGGGTTGGCGGTCGAACGGGTGAACATCTCCCGAGGATCGACCCGGCCAACGGCTGTTTCTGTTGATGCTGCGGACACTGTGTCTTCCTTTATTCGCGTCTTGCATTGCCGATGGGATCACCATCGCCTTTTTGTCGCCATGACTGTCCAATACTCTTGGAGTGCCACACATGATGATTTCTACCGACGCCACGACGTTCGTGTCGAGAGTTCAGACCACCCCGGTCGTACCGGCCGGTTCGGTGCCCGGCTACGGCGCGCTTTTCAACGCCGGTTTGATCTATGCCGACGGGCGCTATTGGCTCTTTGTGCGAGGCGTTCGAGACGGCTATCGAGTCAATCCCGGGCACGGCCCGCGGTTCTTCGACTACATCTCTGACATTTTGGTGTTCTCGAGTACTTGCGGCCACGACTACACCTATGACTATGTACTCGCTTCGGCCGGTGATCACGGTGTCAACTGTTACGAGGACCCAAGGCTGCAGTGGATCACGAGCGATGGTGAACAGCATTTGGTGATGACCTACACCAACCTTCCCGCAGAAGGTTCGAACCTTCCGTGGCGGATCGGTGCTCACCGTCTGGGTTGGGGCGACGGTCGCTTCGAGGTTGATGCCGAGAGCGGTCGCCTGCTCGGCCCCGAGGGTGTCGAGAACAAAGACTGTGTGCTGTTCAATCTCGCCGATGAGCGGGTTGCGATGATCCATCGGGTGCATCCGAATATGCAGATCGCGATCTTTGACGATCTCGACCACCTGTGGCACGCGAGCGACAGCTACTGGGACGAGTACATGCCGCGCATCGAAGAACACACGATCATTGAGCCGTCTGCCGGGGCGCTCGGTGTTGGTGCGGGAGCACCCCCGGTTGTCACCCAACACGGTCTGTTGCTGTTGTTTCACGAACGAAACGCGCAGGGGGTCTACACGATGAAAGCTGCGTTGCTCGACGAAGCGACCGGCATGGTCAAGTCCATGCTCACCCACCCTATCTTTGCACCCGAGCTGCATTGGGAAGTGAACGGCGATGTCGACAATGTGGTGTTCGTTCAGGGCGCACACGTGCTCGATGATCAGAACATCTACACCGTCTACGGCGCGGCCGACAGCCATGTTGGTGCTGCGATCGTTCGCACCGAACCTCTGCTGAGCGCACTCTTGGCGTGACCGGGTAGCCATAACTGCACTA
>ENA-ORXR01001589-ORXR01001589.1-marine-metagenome-genome-assembly--contig:-NODE-1589-length-23757-cov-11.698057_pt1 | contig 23757 bp, 28 predicted proteins | sample MGYA00237866_ERZ511479 | MGnify/ENA metagenome assembly ERZ511479 | reverse complement strand
AAGACCGCACCCGTCAAGTGCGGGGGATGCGGTGGCGGCGAGATGCGGATCGTCGACAGCGTCCGGTCGTCAACCTTTAAATATCACCCTGGGACTCGGCACATATTCTCGCTCGCGATCCACCACCGCTTTCCAAATCCAAGCCAACAAAGTCTGCAATCCGATTCCGGTGGGCGTTCAGGGACATGAACTGGCACACATATTGCCGCGATCTCGAATCACACTAAGGTGGAATTACCAGCGCAGCCCCTCAACCTCGAATCTGTCTCCGAGCCGACGACATCAACCTCTGCTGGTCTCTGGCACGGAACGAGCCGCTTCCTAACAAAAATGGCAGGTTGCCCGGCCCATCCAGCACTGTCTGGCGGCCAGTGCCTCTGACGCGTCGTTCGTTTCTAGTCCATTCTCGAAAACCCTGGGAACCAGTGTCGAGGAGGCACAATTGAAGCGCTCCACCTGCCTCACATCCCTCTCGCAGCGTATAAGATGTCTTGTATCTTGTTGACCGTCCCTTATGAAGAGTGACCCGATCAAGCGCTGTCATTGGCAGACGCATGATGGGTCGCAGAAGGAGTTCTCAGTCAACTCGGATGGCCACTGAAAAGCCGAGACCGGTGCAACAATCGATGCAAGAGTTCTCGGCAGTGACCTTTTGTCCCCGCCACGTGTGAGAGAGCCGTTAAATCCCCCGCCACGGGTGCAACACTGGCGACAGGCCCTTCAATTTTGTGCCTTTTCTGGCCTCGGCCGGGCTTTTATGGCCGCGAAATTCTGGAAAGGCGTTTGTCCGCTGTCGTGCCAAGTCGCAGGACTGCGGCGCATTGCCCGGAATCGATCATCTCGAGCTTTTGCCGCCAATGGTTCCCGGATCTTTGAGTGGGCCCGTGCACGTTGATTCGCTTTCATTGGAATATTTCTGACTTGTTGCATGTGCCGGTCACTGCTGATGCCGCCCGAGTGCCGGAAAACTTGTGGAACGACTGTACTCTTGGAGTACTCCCACCCCCCCGTCTCGGGGTACCCGCCGATCACCCAGACTTAATCAAGCAGAAACGGCGTTGGTAGTAACACCGCAACGCCCAGATCCAAAGTGGTCCCCAACCATTCTTGGAGTGTTTTGGAATTCCCACGGCGAAACTCGCATCACACTGAACTGGATTAAAATTAGCCAATCTAATTCAGTTCAGGAGACTTTACCGATTTGTTGGGTTCGACTGACATTACCCGAACGAACGCGTAATATCCCCCACGACCCCTGGCTGGCGTTTTGGCGTTTCGCCGAGCTTTCTGAGTGGCACGGGCCGTGTACTTACAGACGGCCCTGCCCCTCGTCCTTACAGGGTGACCACGCGCCCCCCGCGCCTGGTACCCAAGGGGTTGGATCCGAGCCTAACGGGCTACTGCTACCTTCGGTCGATGACCTAACGACCACGGTCGAGGACCTGATGTACCGAAGTACAGAGGCGACGCTTATAGCCCCAGATGGGAGAGTGCCCCCTGGTACAGCGACGCTAAAGCGGCCTGTGCATCGCAGGACGTACAGCCTCACGCGTCAAACGGCCACAATGGTGCGACCACATGGGCACTTGTTGCCTTTCACTGTAACAGGAAAACCAAGAGCGCTACAAAGCCAAACCCTCTCTGTCCAATTGACAGCCACCCATGAGCAGGCATGGTGTATAAAACACCGCCACAGCATGACCTGCCAACGGGAATCGGCAGAAAGCAGGTCCAACAAAACAAAACGAGACAAGTCGGGCCCGCACCGGTCCTAGACCACCCCGCCTCAGTTACGGGCATGCCCCCGGCTACCACCGTCCACCGACGAACTGCGACGGCGCATATTACGCGGAGGCTCCTCTTCGTCCTCGTCGGCACGGCTGAGACGCCGGACGAGGGTGTCACCGGCGTCAAAGCGCACAGGCGAGGGAGGCACCGGCGCCACTTGGCGAAGACGTTCGACCTCCTGGGAGAACAGGTCAAAGGCCACTGCCGAGTCCGCCGCCGCGCTCATGGCCTGAGCCAAGACCGGCGTGGCGTCCTCAAGGACATACCCATGGGCATCTTGAACCGCCCGGCGCAATGCCTCCGTCTGGCGATTCCACGACAAGGCCAGGGCGGCCGCCCCAACGCCACGAGGCACTCGCTGCTTGTGAATACGAAGGCTCGGCCCGTCGTCAAACAGCGGCACTGCCGCCTGAAGCGCCTCAGGCGAAGTCCAAACGTCCTCGAGCGTTCAACGCTCATGTCCCCCGGACGCGGAGGCAACGCCTGTCTCGCGCACAAGCGACAGCGAACCCCGACGGCTGGGAGAAGCGGCCCGACGCGAAGGCCCACAGGCCGACTGCGTCCCTTGACGGACGAAAACGCCATTTCCTTGAGCCTCCGCCACTGGCGTCTCGCCATCGTCGTCCGAGCCTCCGTCGCAGGCGGGAAGTGACGCAAAGCCCCGAAAGGGGTAGTTCAACATGAACCCGTACTCTGCCAACGAGTCCAAATGGACGTGCACCTGACGCGCCGCACGCGTCTGCGTGTCCCGTCGAATGACGGCCTTGACGACGATGGTGCACGGGAAGACCTCCGTGGACTTTGTGCATAATATGAAACGTGTCGAACATAGCCCGGCCGCCCGGCCCACTGGCCATAAGGTGCAGGTCCAACTTGGACATGCGCCGAAGGGCTGTGGCTTCGAGCCAGGCGAAGACCTTGTCCGTCATCAGGGTTTGCACCCACCCGGCCGCCAAGAAGGAGTAATACTCCGCGTTGACTACGTGCCAAGCGGCACTGAACTCGTCGATAAGCTTATGAGCCAGATTAGACAATGCGTATGGCATTTCCATCCCCATCCCGCGGTTAAACCACCAGCGGGGGTAGCGTGGGAACCACCGCGACAAGTCTAAATGACGAGGCGCCCGCATTACACCGGAACACCAAGCAGTGGGAAGAAGCGCGCGGCTCGAGATACGAGCAGCATCTTGAGCAGGCCGATGCGCGGGGACAAAACTCGGCGCCCGAAACGGGGAGGTCAAAGCCACTGTACGTGCGTAGAACATATCCTCCACGGCGTGTTCCGCCTCGTGAGATACCTCGACGAGTTCATCAAGGTACTCCTCCGTGCCTGCCTCCTGGGAAAAGGGAACCGACAACTCCTGCGCCATACGGCGCGACAGGAAGACGGCCTCTGGCCAAGCGCGACGCAAACGACCGAAGTTTTTGGCAGCCACCTCGAAGGTCCCCTTCTGGTGGACCGGGAACAGGAGCGCCCAAGCTTACAGACGCGTGTGGAAGTCGTGGAACGGCCGTCCGTAACGGACCAACTCGTTGGCATACGCCAGGACCTCGTTCGCTTGTCGCGCCTCGCCTTGAATGCCATAATTGGCGTTCCTGTGTACCTCCGCCACGACGGCGTCGACGTGGGCGTCGGGCGCTTCATTGAGGACGTCAATGAACCCCGGCGGGGTGCCTCAATGGCCTTGTTCAACGCGAACCGATGCCATGCGGCGGTTGTTGGTCGCCGGGTCCGTAAAGGCGTCGTCACTCATGAAGGGGACGCCGTCTCGTGTCCCAAGTGCCGGCGGGCTGAAGTACGTGCGCTGAAAGGGCGATGGACACGCCCCCTAGATGAGCAGAAGCTCGGGCGCTTGGTCCTCCGGCCCGTCGGGATACTCCGCAGGGATGCCGCCGCCGCGCATGTCGCGGCCATTGTCGGCCGCCGACCCGTCTTGCCGCGACCCCGAGTCAACACTCGCCGCCGACCCGGCTTGCCCCTCTGGGCCCCCAGCGCAATTGGCACCGCTACCCGCCGCGCCGGCCGCGTCGGCCATCTCGATGTCGCAACCGCCGCCCGCCATCTTGGCCCGGTACTTTCCTTCGGCACCCCGCGTCGAGCAGCAGACCCGGACCAACGCCACGCTCCCCCCCAACCACAAGCCCACCACGCTCCCCCCTCCAGACCTAGGGTCAACCTGATTCCTCAATTGCTATGAGCCCGACCCTGTTCCCCCGCCCACCATGTGCGCTAGCGCAACGACCCCACACGCCGAGGGCAAGGCCGTGACAGCCTCGCCTCTAGGCGGACGGGACACGGCACGCGGAGGACCCAGAATCCTACAAGTGCGCAAGCGCGGCCCACCGCAACCTTCCCAACTTTGCAACTGAACCCGGACGCCGAGTGGCATGAACCGGACGGGCCCTCGCCGTGCCCACCACCCCGGTATGTATACCTCGTGGCGAGCCCAGACGCCCGCCGTGTCGCCCCCACCTGTGCCCCCTGCGGCGCTCAGGCACAAGGTCGCCACCCCTGTGGGGGCCGATCCGACGCCTACACGGCCGCTGCTGCCCCCTGGGTGCCCAGAGGCTGCCCGTTTCCGCCCCTTGGCCCTCCGGCCCGCATCGGCCATTCTGGGCCGCTCGCGACCGTTCGCGCCGCCGGTTCCATCGCCCCGCCGCGCGCCGGAGTGTCAGGGGCTCCCCAATCACTTTTGCAGGCGCTGGCGAAAGCGTAACGCCCTCAAGTCCGTTCGCAAGTCGTTACGCGACTCGTTGATTGGTTGCCACTTGTGGCGTTGGTGGTGGCGGATCAGTCCATGTGCGCCCACTCGGCAGGACGGCTCGAATCTCATTACAGGGGTATGTCGCATATCTCCTTAATACTGGGATATTGGGCCGGGTAGCCCCCCTGACTGGTGAGTATTCCGGTGGAGCATTGAACTGACTTGTGGCTTGCCCTCTGGGAGGTTACTTCGGTCTTGTATCTCTGTCCTTTTCTTTATCGTCTCTATTTTTGGTGGTTATTCGTTCTTTTTGATCGCTCGGTCGATCGACCTCGCCTCTTTACCGGCTCATAATAAAAGCACCATGGGACCGGGGCTCGCCGTCGTTGGCACGCCCGGCTCTTCATCGGATGTTGCACGAACATAGAATCTTCTTCCTCGCCTCTTGGGCGATAGTTTTCGCTTTATCGTGCGTCTACCGCCGGTCGCTACTTACTGTTTAGTTAACAAACGTCATTAATACCACACGGAGGGTGGTTGTAGGGCGCGGAAACGCAGCAGCTTGATACAGATCTCCTCTCATGCCACATACGGAGAACTGTAGCCAGCGAAGATCGCTGACACTGATTCATCCAATGGATCACACGTCCCTCTGGTGACACTGCACAATTCAGTGCATTCCGCGGTTGCTCTTCCGTACCTACATACAGACGCTCTCATCGTTTTTCCAAGAAAAACATCGTTGCACGTCTCTCACAATGGTTTGTGTATTTTCTGGCCAGTATAGAAGAATAGCAGATGTCAAATGATACTCTTCACGTCCTCTTTTCCTTTTGTAGTAGTGTCTCAGACAGCTGTGCACTGAGAGCACCACTACTGGACCGAACAAGACCGAAATACACGATTCTTCTAGAGGCTCGATTATGGGCCTTTGAAGTGCGCTGGTGACAGGCATGTTGGCCGTTTTTCTCAAAAATGCTTCTTTCGTACCTTTTCCGCTCACCAGAGGTGACAGTGACCAGAGCATGCCACCACCTCCCCAGCTTGCCCTACCCGCGCACACGCAAACTGTTGTCGACAACTCTGGTGAGCATATACTAGCCCCTCAGTAGAGCCCAAAAGAGGGGTAGAATAGAGCCACATGAAGCTCAGGGGACAACCTCTGTGAGAGCAATCCCTACAACGTCTGTCCCATCATTCAGTTAGGGACTCTGGGGGCGCATTGTGTGGCCTGCTGAATGTAACGCCGATTCCGGGGGCCCTGTTTGGGGCCAGACATGATGTAGTTGGGGATAGACTTGTCTGAAAAGAGTCATGAGATGGTCAGAGTGGGGTCATTATTGCTGGGTTGTGCATAGCCCCATTCTGGTAGACCATACATCAATGAAAGTGAAGGAGCTCAAAAAGATGATACCCAACACCTAGAGAAGCGAAGCCCCTGAAAACGTGGCCGCAAAGTATGAAGAAAGATTGCAGTGGACTCGCGGCGTCCCGATATGCTGCTTGTATCTGTGAAAACCAATGACACTCTCAAGGAAATGGGAATTCCAAGGGTCTGTCGGGCCGACACCTGGGATGGCCACGACACAAACTGGTCACACAAGTGGTTCAGCGGCGTCGGCCAGCGTCTAATCTCCCCGAGCTGATTCTTGTTGCACGCCAGCCGTTAGGGTTGGGGCGCTCATGATGCGGTGGGCAGCTAGGCGGGCCGCCTGGCCAACGGGTGGCGTCAGTCCCGCGACCCACATCGTGCGGTAGGCTTGTCGCGAGATATGAGCTTGTCAGACGTGGTCGCCGTCGACACAATTGGTAGTCGTTTTGAAGGAGATCATTTTCGAGCGAAGAGCCGTGATTGACTGTAGAACTGAGAAAAACAGATCCGCCATCGTGGATCGCATTCCTTTCGTCAATATACATACTTTCGAAGAACAGCTCACGGCATCGACAGCTCGAGTCGTTCGGACTTGAGGTTTTTGGTGAAAATCCGTCCTGATCAACCCTCCAGATCTTGCCCAAGCGGTCCAACAGAGACGTGCAGAGGACCAGACGCAATTCGTGGACACGGCGGCGCGAGCGAACGGACGGCCAGGCGGACACGACAACTCCCATCAATTGAATGTGCTTGAGACCGCCCCCGCGCCGGGGCCATCGCTGGCTCTGGAGGCGCGACGCATTTCTCCGCCGCGACTCGTCCAGGGCCGCCTCACGGCCTCTCTGCCCGCCGACGTTGTCACGGACTGCGTCGCGCGGACAGTGTCGCGCTATGGACGACCTACACGTGGGTCGACCGCCTGCCTGTGCGCTGGTAGATCCCGTGGGTGACCATTTGTCTTGGTTCAGGGCCGCCGTCAAGAGGGATAGGCAGAAGGCTGCGCACAGGCGTGCCGTCGGACGGCAAGTGGCACCAGGTGGCAGGCGGGGATGCACCTCCTCTGTGTGCGGACGCGCACCGACGTGCTCGGTTGCCTGCCCTCTCGTCCACGCTCGCGCCACCGTCTGCGCGCCGACCCTTCCTCCTCGCTCACCCTTCCCGCCCACCGCAACCGCTCGCTTGTTGCGTGTTAGAGGCCCCGTGGACACGCCACGGCGCCGCGCGCAACGACACAGCAACGGTCGCTTGGCCTCCCCTCTCTCGCCGCCCTGCACCTGTATGGGCCCGAGTCACCACGGCACCGCGCAGGGGCGCCCATCCTCCCCCCTACTTCCTTCTCAACCGTGCTCGCCGCCCCATCACTGCTCCCGCCCCCGGCCCAGTCGCTCTGCCGGTCTTTGCGATCAAGGTCCAATGAATGGCCGCCCCACTCACCCGCCACGTGCTATGCAGCCGCGTCTTCGACGCCTCCCTGATTCCTGCCCGCCTTCATTGGGGAGGCGGGACAGTCGGCCGCTTTTGGATGGCGGCCGTCCTGCGCTAAAATACCACCGTCTAGGTGCTCCCCGCCTCGGCCGCCGCCAACGTGATACGGACCGCGGAGATCCCGACAACCGACTTGCTCGCTTATGGCTTGACGACGGGCGTCACGTTCATCTGCCGTCACGTGGCGCGCGGCGGTTTGCGGGCCCACACGGCGGTCGTGACTCCCCCCGTTTGACGTTCCCCTTTCGAGGACCGGCGGGCCCCGCACACGGTCCCCCTCGGTGGAGCCCCCATCGCAGACCAACGGTCCCCACACAGGGACCGCGTCGGAGGAGCCCCGGGCGACGGCCGGCGGGCCTCCTGAAAGGTCCCCGTCGGTGGAGCCCCCTTCGAGGGCCAGCGGGCGCCCCGCAAGTCCGCTCTCGCTGGAGGTCTCCACGACGACCTGCGGGGCACCCACGCGCGTCTCCGCGGTGGAGCCCGCCACAGCGACCGGCGGACGACCCTCGGTGCGCGTACGGCGCCCCCCCCTCCCTGCGACGGACCTACGTGTGCGCATCGCCCACCAAGCACGTGCGTCCCCGCCTGGCGGCAGACGTCGTACCCGGCGTCTGTACCTCCGAAGCACTGGAGCGGCGCGTTACTCACCAGGCCGAAGAGCGGGAGCGCCTACGAGTGGACGCTGAAGGCCCCTCAATAGCCGAGCACATCCTCGCCATATATCGTGTTTCCCACGCAGCCGCCGCCGTTTCCGCAGCTGACGCCGGCGGAGGCGGCGCGGCAACCACTGTTCGTCGTTACAGGCAGCCAAGCCCCGCCCTTGCAGCAGACGACGCAGGCGGCGGCGCCCCAACCGCTGTACGTGACTGGCGGGAGCCAAGCCCCGCCCCCGCAGCAGACGCCGCCGGAGGCGGCGCCCCAACGACTGTACGTCATCAGTGGGACCCAAGACCCGCCCCACGTGTCGTAAATGCTGGTGCCTTCTCGCTCCCACCCTCCCCACCAAGGCCCTCTTTCCTCACCCCCGCCATTCTGGCGGTATACTGCAACTTGCCCAAGTCAATGGGGTCGAGCCTGGGGTGGACCGATGAGGACCGCGTGCCCCTGTGCCGCGCGTACCTGGAGGTGAGCGGTGATCCTGTGTTGGCTACCGGGAGGTCCAAGGACGATCTTTGGGCGGCTGACCAAAAGACATGGACAGAGCGGATCACCGACAAGGGTCCATTGCGCGTCAATTGCAACGGGAGCGCTCTCGAGAAGTAGTTAAAGAAGATTATCAAGGGTGTGAGCACGTTTACCGCCCACTACCTGGCGGTTAGGAGCATGCAAACTACTGGCAACCTCATGGAGGAGGACATCATCAGTGGGGCTGTCGCACCGTACTGCTCGGTCGACTTTTATGAAGCCATCCGCAAAGACCGGGAGCAGGACGAGCGCAAGGCCAAGGCGGAAAAGAAAAAGACAAAGCTCGCGCATCGCAAGTAGGTAGCGTGCTGGCGGGTGCTGCGCACGTCGGACAAGTTTAGCATCGCTGCCAGCACGAAGGAAGACCTGAGCGTGGACTTAGATGACTCGTGGGACGAGGAAGACGACAGCGGCAGAACGAGCAGCACAAGAGTGCCAAACAAGGGGTACCAGCGCCGACGTTGTGGCATCCAGGCTGCCGAGCTGATGAGGAGCAAGGACGCGAGCATGGAAAATCAGGTCAAGGCGAGCACGGCGGCTGCTGCCAAGCTGACGGCAGCGCACCAAAATCACGGGCTTATGTGAATAAATGGCACTCTGATATAATGGATGGATAAACTGGGATATATTCAGATTCCGGAAAAACAAGCCCGATTATGTGTACTCTTATCTGAGCGGGACCGCCATTTTAATGGCTTTGAAGCGGATAAACAAAAGTACAACGACTTACCAGTCGTCAAACGAAGGCATCGCACTACCTCTGGTAAATTGAATCGCCAGGCAGCTCCGAAAGAACGAAGCGGGCGCGAGACACGCAGTAATATGTTTGACACAAAACTGGATAGCCGTGAGCCAACTCAGGGCACACCGTCGACGGCAATGACGATTGGTAAACTGGGCGATTTTTCGTCGCTTGTCGCGCGCGGCAGCTGAAGGGCGGTCTGTACGACTCAGAACACTTCTCAGCCATGAAGGTTAACCAAGGTAACGAGATGGGCAACGTTACTTTCGCATCTTGCCTGGCAATCGCTGTCGCGAGCGTGTCATGGTCTCACATAGATCGCGCTCCCACGTTCCACCGCAACCCGCATTTCGTGATTTCTTGGCAATCAGGATCGCAAGAACTTCCTATCTGGCGCAGTTGTTGCAGAATCTGATTCATTCTGAATAGAATCCCTATTCTTATTCATATCCTACATTTTTTGGTTTCGGATTTATATCCTATCCGTCCTCAAGAAATTGCGTCAAAACTCATATATGATTCAAAAAATGCCAGTGTTGAGTATATCGGAGTGGACCGAAAATCGGCAGATTCATAAGCCTCTGACCAAGAGCGCACCGCGCTGTGTTCTTTTTACTCTCCCGCTTTGCGCAACAGTACCGCCAAGCTGTGATACGAAAAATGATGCTGAGTGCCGGCCTGATTGTGGCCCCAGCGCGGGATGCCACGCCGGAACCTGCTACTATTTGCGACACTGGGGACATCAACGTGGTGGAGTTGGACAGTGGCGTGGACGCCCTGGGCGTTTCCTCCGTTCTCGCTGATGCGACGTCTTCCGCGCCGCCGGCGGCAGCCTCTGCCGCCGGAGCCAACTCGCCGCCGGGAGAGGACCCACCGGAGAGTACTGTGGCAGCAGATGCTGCTCAGTATGAAGCTCTGGCGGCAGAGGCGGCGACGCCGACGGAGCAGACGACTGAGTGCCGCGCGGGGAGCAGCTACCAGCGCGGCCGCAAGTCGCAAGCCGCCAAGCAATGGGCTGCCTCTGCCGCTCTTGAGGAGGAGCTCCACACCTCACGTCGCCTCGAGCAAAGCAGCGAATCTGAAACGACGACGACCACCACCACTTACTCTGAGTAGAGTAGCGAGTGTGTTGCCCAATGCATATTTCCGTGGCTCCATGTGACAGCAGTTCGATATCGAAACTGTTTTTTCTCCCTCCTCGGGTTTTCTTTTCCCACACTTGTGTCCTCGTGCGTCTCGGTGAATCTAGTGGCCCACCACCAAGGAAACGCAGCCGCAAAGGTGGCTCCAAAGCCTTTGGCTGATGGATTTGCATGCCCCGCCACCTCGAAGCCGGCGAAGGGCAGCAGAAGAACAACGGAAGCCGCGGCGACGAGGGCGCGCCGCCCGACGAGGTTGCCCGCCATGCCGACCGCCACCGCCGCGGACGGGCATGGAAGCTGCCGCCGCCGGCGACAGCGCCGTCCCCTCCCCGCATTGTTCCCTTCAGACCTTTGCGCACATGCCCCACCCGCGAGCACCCTCTCCATTGAACGCTTTGAGTTTGGCGAGAGTGAATTTGTACATTTCGAACACCCTCTATCAGAGTGACCGTCAAAAAATAGAGAGTTTTGGTATGTAACTCGACGGTCGCTTTGACGGTCTCTCGACAGTACGTCGTGCCACGTTGCGGAGATACCGTCGAGATACAGGAATTCCCGACCATCCCCGACGGTATTCTCGGGATATACCGTCGGGCCCGAGTCAAGCGGACTGGACATCGGCGGTGCATTCCGATCACGTGTCGAGCCTGCGGGGTTCCCCTGGGGGGGGGCACGGCCGGAACACGTACTGGTTCGACCCGATTCGGTACATTGGGGGCCGCCTGGAAGCCTCCTTCACAGCAATACAGGTGATCCCATCCAGCCGGTAACTTTGCGGCCAAGAACAGGTGTTGCGTTGCCGCGTGGTGTCCTGTGCCCCTCGTACCCAGCTCCGCCACCCATCCTCACCCCTGCGATCTTCTGTTTTTACCACCACCACTCACGTCGTTGGGGCCGCGATGCCGACCCCCAGCCCAACCCCAGCCAGCGCCGCCCCGCCCTCCCCCCCTTTCCACAAAGTCTTTTTGATACGCACTCAGCGTGTTGCTGGTCTGTGCGGACAGACTGCGCGCCACAGCACAGCCTCCCCGTCCTCTTTCTTGGGCTTGTATTTGGTCCCATGTGTACGGTAGCCGCACCTGCTGAGCGGCAGGCCACGGCCCCTTCGCGGTAGGCCGCTGCTTCCCAGCTGGTCGAGTGCTCCCTCGCCTTCGCATTTATCTCCCGCGATGCTATCTGTCACCGCGGGTCGTCGCCGCGTTCACCGCTCTCTCTCCTGCCCCCCCCCTCTCATGCACACCACAGTACGCTGTACGCACACCGATGCTCCCAACGATCTCACTCACCAACAATGCTATCGCACGACAACACATCTGGCTGCGTCACCGCACCGGCGGCGGTGCGCCACGCCCTGTGTCACAGGTGTGTACATCACCGTCGAACTACCGGAATTTTACTTGCCAAAACTCACTTGAGTCCCCGACGGAAGAAAAACTCCGGTGCCCCCCGTCCTTCCAGATACAGTCGAGATACAGTCGAAAGCGACCGTCAGATTACATGCCAAAACTCTCTTATGGTCTCCGTTTCTGAAAACAGTGTCTTGATGGTCGTCGTCACAGGCGCACACGTTATGGTTATGGGTTCGACGTCCAGTGTGCTCGTGGTCTTGTGGTCACGTTCGAAATAGGCAGTGTAGGGGGTCGCTTGAGTGCAGATCGGCGCGCTTGAGTGCAGATCGGTAACAGCAGAGGGCTTTGCTTCGAAGCCCTAGGGCTTCGCTTCGTTTTGCAGCGGCCCCCACCGGCCCCCACCACCACCTCCGGCCCCCGTCGCCACCTCAACGGCCGCGCCGCCGACGCGGCACCGCCACGACAGCGGTCGCACCACCGACCCGCCGCCGCCACCACGGGGGCAGCACCACTAAAGCGCCGCCGCAATCATGGCGGCGGCACCGCTGACGCGCCGCCGCTACCACGGCGGCCGCGCCGCCAACCCGCCGCATCGCCGACCTGCCGCCGCCACCAGGCGGCCAGACCACCGACCCGCCGCACCGCGGAACCGCCGCACCGCGGAACCGCCGCACCACCGACGAGCCATCGCCACCACAGTGGCCGCACCGCCGACGCGCCACCGCCACGACGGCGGCCGCACCACCGACCCGCTGCCACCACCACCGGGGTGGCACCACTGAAACGCTGACGGCACCAAAATGGTCACACCACCAACCCGCCGCCGCCACCACGGTGGCGGAAGCGCCCACTTTCCGCATCGGCAACCCGCAGCCGCCAACGCGGCTGCCACACTGCCGACCCGCCGCACCGCCGACCCGCCGCACCGCCGACCCGCCGCACCGCCGACCCGCCGCCGCCACCACGGCTGCCACACCAAGGACCTGCCGCCGCCACCACGGCGGCGGCAGCGCCCACTTGCCGCACCGGCAACCGGCAGCCGCCAACATGGCTGCCACACTTCCGACCCGACGCACCGCCAACCCGGCGCCGCCACCATGGCGGCCCCACCAACGACCCGCCGCCGCGTTCACGGCAGCCCAGCCACTGACGCGCTGCGCCAGCAAGGCAGCCACACGCCGGACCCGCCGCACCGCCGACCCGCAGCCGCCAACACGGCAGTCACTTTGCCGACCAGCGGCACTGCGCACACGCCGCCGCTACCGCGACGACCGCATCACGGACCCGCCGCCACCACCACTGCTTCCGCAACACTGACGGGACGCCGCCATCAGGGCGGCCGCACCAACGACGAGCCGCCGCCACCATGGCGGACGCGCCACACACCCGCCGCTACTCCGACCCGCCGCCGCCACCACAGCGGCCGCACCGCCGACGTGCAACCGCCACGACGGCGGCCGCAGCATCGATCCGCTGCCTCCAACACGGGGGCGGCACCACTGAAGTGCCGACGCCTCAACAGTGGCCTCACCACCGACCCGCCGCCGCCACCACGGCGGCCGCTTGGCCGACGCGCCGGACCGCCGACTCGCAGCTGCCAGTACGGCTGTCGCAATGCCGACGCGCCGCACCGCCGACCCGCTGCCGCCGGCACGGCGGCCGCACCGCGGACCTGCCACACCGCAGACCTGCCGTTGCCACCGTGTCGGCCACACTTCGGACCAGCTGCCTTCGCCAAGGCGGCCGCCCTGCCCGCCTACGACCTCTGCCTGTACCACGGACGTCTCTGCCGTACGGCGCGCGGTGGCTGCGGTATGCATCCTCCAGGCGCCTGAGACTGGCGGCAAAGGGGGCGGCGGAGCGGATGTGCCCCCACCCCCCACCATGCACGCCGCGGGCCCCGCCCTCAGAGAAGGCGCTGAGGGTACCCTAGTGGGCGTACGTCACACGTAACCTTCAGGTGACATTAACCGGGGGCGCCGCCCCTCCCCCGCGGGGGATAGCGGCGGCGCGGGCTGCCGCTCCCTCCTAACGTACGCCATCCGCCGCCCGTCCCTGGCGGGCGCCGCCCACGGCGGCAGCGGTACCCCCTCCCCTTCCACCACCACCCCAGCCACCAGCCCACCTATAACCGCCGCCACCCCCCAGACGTCCCCACCGCCGCTGCAGCATGCTGCTGCCGCCGTCGTCGCCGCCTCGTGCCGCCGCGTCGTGGCAGCGGCGACGGAGGTTTCTGCGACCGCCACAGGCGAGGCGACTGCCTCGACAGTACATGGCGCTTGTGGGGCCACTGCCGCAGCGATGCCGGCCTCGACCACCGTGGGTACCACCGCCGCCCACCCACGATGGGAGGCGGCAGCCGCAGGAGCCGCCACCGCCTGGTGGCGGGTGGCCGCGCACCCGGCGGTACGTGCCTCCACCCGGCGGCCCAAGGAAGTGCCGACCCCGGCCGGGGCCAGATGGGCAGGGCTATGGCGGGCATGGCGGCGGCGAGCGGCGGGGGAGGGGACGCCCTGCACGGGTCCTTCGGGTGTGGTGAGGGCTGCAAATGGGGGAGGCGTGAAGGGGAAAAAAGGCCGCGGTTGGGGACGCGGGGGAGGGGAGGAACCCACCGGCAGGTCGCTACGACGGGCAGGGTCGCACGCCGCCACCGCTTGCCGACCTGCGATATGTTGGTGTCCGACCTCCAGGGGAGTAGCCCCGGAGGAGCGAGAAAAGAAAGCAGTGAGAAATCTTTCTATCTGTGGTAATGCGGGAGAGAGCTGAGAGCGCCAACGCTGTGATGGCGCTGGCGCGCGGAACCAGCCAGGCTTCTACCACATGCGCGCCGCCGGAGAACGGGCGGAAAATAAGAAGCCAGAAGGCGGCCAGGCAGTCTCGGCGCCACCGCCGCTGTATAGCCGCGGCAGCCGCAGACGCAGAACCTGTCGTCGCAGCCGCAGCCACTGACGCCGACAAACTGGGAGGGGCACCGGTCCGGGAGGGGTCGACCCCGTGGCGTGTGGGGCGGCGTGCGAGGGCCGGCGGGCTGAATGTCGTGAGCCGCAGCAGGGCGCGCCCGCCCACGTCCCCAGGGTATTGGATTGCACGATTTTTATTCTTTTGTTGGCGTAACTATCATATGAGATCACGCCCCAGTTCACACCCTTTGTTGCTTCGGCGTGATGAGTGATCACGTAAAAACCGTGCATGTGATCACGTAAAACGTGACTTCCAAATCACGTAAAGGGCGTGAAGTACAAGCCTAATTCCAAATGCCCCTTCATGCACTCTGAATTGAGTATTTCACGAAGTGATCTATCCTAGTTCGGAATTTGCTGGGCCGGACAGAGTAAGGATCAATATTATAATGGGATACTCATGTAGGGCGATTTCGGAGATACTTCGGATAGACGGATTGAATATATTCACTTGGATGATGGATCTGGACGCAAGGTAAATTATCGAAAGGAGACATCTCACCAGGTACCGCCTAAAGTGTGCTGGAAATAGACTCTTCTAATTAAAAGCATTGTTTGCGAGGAACCGCCGTCAAGTACCATCTCGTTGCTGGAATTGATTTCGATGATGCAGCCGGCCTCGTCCGTAGGCATCGTTGGAACTCTCGTGTGCTCACCAGGGGGCGCCCGTTCGGGTTCGCGCGCGGGCCGTCGACAACAATGCAAACCGGGTCAGACGCGGGAAAGAACCGTTCCGACAGTTTCCGGCTGAATCTCCGCTTGGCACTGCCAGATGTTGGCAGCTCAACCAGGTGGGGAGGCATCCCCACGCGCCAGCAATGCGGCGCAGAATCCGTGAGCCGGATGAAGCAAGGTCGTAAATCGATGCAGATTATATTATATCCTGCCTTTGGAGAGTCATCAGGGCTCAGTATATCCGGCGGTAGATGAACAGAGTGTGATATGGATACGCGGCTGCAGCATCGATTATGGATTATTATGAGTATAATGTGCGGATATGTCTGGCTTCACTTTATCCACCTCAGTCCCTGGTCGAAATGGAGCGGGGCGGCGGCGATGGGGGAATCCCCGGAGGGCAGCCAGCGGTCTTGGTCGCCGCCGACGTCGTCGGCACGCCGGCGGAAGCAGCCGGCGTCCGCAGGGGCATCAGGGCGCGCGGAAGGCGGAGCGGCGGCGCCCCAACCGCACGACGCGCGACGCGGTCGGTGACCGGCCGGCGCCGATGGCGCGGCCCCGTCGACGGCGGGGGCAACCCGGTCCCGGCGGAGCGGTGGGGGCACGCGGGGGAAGCGCCCGCGCCCGTCCGCGGGGCAGGAGGTGGGGCCTCCGTACGCGGAGTTCCACAAGTGATACCGCGTGGGCTCAATCGCGCCGGAAGGCGACGCGCTCCGGGCGCACTCTTCGGCCGCGGCTGTGAGTCGCCTGGCATCGGCAGGCGGTGCGCCGGCCGGCGCCGTGGGGCTGGCCATCAGCCGGGTGCTGCGCAATGGCGTGAACCGGCTGCATGCGTCTCTACGGACGTCCAGCGACCGCACGGTGGGGGAGGCGATGGACGGCGTCTTCAAGGTCGTGAAAGAGCTCCGCCGCGCGACGCACATGGAGGACGACATAGGTCGTATCCTAAACGAGGTGCGGGCGGCGGATCGCGTGGCGTCCGCCGACGAGCGGTTCTTCTATGTCGACAGCGTCGAGTCGCGGGACAGTCGGCCCACGGGTCCTCGGCGGCGGCATAGCCAAGCGGTGGCGCCGGCGCTGACCCGGGTGGTATGAGCCTGCTCAAAGACGAAGATCACAACGCGCCACACAGGCGGCGGGGAGGACGCTGAACGGCCGGCCAACGTGAACGTGGGATAGGGGGGGTTGAGTTGCTTCCGCGCGTCGCAGTAGCGCGTGGTGAGCGCCCATCAGGACTGGTGTGGCCAGGACGGGGCGACCAGGGTGAGGTCACATGGGTCGGAGGTGATGCGGGCGACAACCTGCGGTAAAAAGCAGAAGGGGGGGTTGGCCCACCCGTTTTCGGATGTTCAGTTGACAGAGAACGCCGCGGCGCAGCTGCACGCGGCATCCGCGGGGGAAAGAGGCAGGAACCGGGGAAGATGGGTTTCCACGGCGGTGGTGAACAGGTCGACCGTATGGGGGCCCCAGACGGCATCGAGTTTCTCGAGGACGAGGCGTCCCAGAGCCCAGTGGGCAGTCGCTGGGTCGTCGGGGAACTCCGCGAGGAAGGAGGATGCCCAAAGGGTAGGGAAAGTCTCCTCGTGGCTTGCCGTCGAGGACGTCCAGCGGACACCGACGATCACGGCGCCCGTCTGGTCGGTGTGCTGCTGGACCGCGGCGCAGACCCAATCGGGTTGCCGCGGGCACGGGGTGAGGACGACGGGCGTCGTCGGGAAAGCGTCTTCGGGTAGCGTAAACTTCTTCTGCTTTGCCAAGCGGATGACGAGATGTGTCGGCAAACCCGAAATGGGTTCCCACGAGTCATCGCCCCGGCCATATGTGGCCCACCGAACTTTCGCCACGATGCCGTTGTCGGCGTCGTGGCGAATAGCCAACGGCCGGTCGATTTTCCACGTCGGGGCCTCATCGGAGGAATACACGTCGGGGAGCGGGGCCTGTGTAAGCCGATGCGGCTGGGAATCCGGTCCCGGAACCGGGCGCGGTGCCCGTGTGTCGTCATTACTATTGACCCGTCCTTCGCCGTCGCCTTGGTCGATGGCTAAGTAGGTGCCATCCGTATCTAGAATCTCGAACGGACCAAAGGCCTTTGGCAGCAGCTTGTGCCCGCCGCGCTGGGAGCGGAGGTAGACCCAGTCGCCGAACGCCAGGTCCTTGTTCTTCGGCCGCACCCGGCTGTCCCAGTCTCGCCTGTAGCGAGCTTGGTACTCGTCGAGGGAAGCGCGCACCGTCAGGATGAGCTCTTTCAAGACCTGAATGATGGCGCGCTTCACCATGAGCGGGGAGCCATCGGCGGATGCCAGCGGGGACGAGCCCGCTAGGCCCTCAACCGTGAGGTTTGGCATGCGGCAGGGGATCTGGAGGTCGAACGGCACCATGCCGGTGGCTCTTTGCGGGTACGTGTTGTAGGCCAGGCTCATGGCGGGGAGGAAGCGATCCCAATGTCTCGGGTGCTCCTCATAGAAGGCCCGGATCTGGTTCAGCAGCGTACGCTTATACCGTTTAACCGGACCGATGGTCTGCGGATGGTAGGGCGTTGTGTACTTGCACCTCGTGCCTAGCATCTTCATGACGGCGCGGAAGAACGAATTGTCCATCTGCCGACCCTGGTCCGATAGGACGCAGTCGGGGGGCCCGTAGGCCGCGACCCATGCGGTGAGGAACGTCTACGCGACCGTGACGGAGGTGATACGTCGGAGCGCAACCGTACGGGTTAGCTTCGAGAAGCTGTCGGAAATGAAGAACACATACCGGTTTCCGTCAACTGTGTTGAGCAGCGGGCCGAGGATGTCAATGCCAACCTCGGTCAGCGGTTCCTTTGGCGGAAACAAGGTCACGGCGGACGTATGACGTCGCTCCTGCATCCGGTTCTTCGCGCACGGCGGGCATTTCCGGACGAAGTCGTACAGGTCGACGATTATCGACTACCAATAGAAGCACCGCTTCATGGCGGCGTACATACGCTGCACGCCAGGGTGACCTTTGGTCGTCGGGTAGTGCTCGAGACCCATCATGCGGGAGCGTAGGGCCTAGGGAATATACATCTGCATAACGTCCCTCGTCGGTTGACGACGCACGAGGCGGCCGTCCTCATCGAGGAGAAACCTGGTCGGTTCTCCCGAGTCGATCACGGCGCGTAGCTGCTGGCGACTGCCATCCACGCCTTGTGCGCGGAGGAGCTCCTCCGCGGTGATCGGGGGAGGCGACACCGGCGCCGAGAAGTTCTTGGCGTCCATGCCCCTTGCGGCTTAGGCAAGCAGGACGCACGCAGTGTCGTCATCCAGCTCCTTATGGTCCAGACCCGTCGTGGGGATTCGGGACAGGGCATCGGGGAGGTGGTGGTTCGCCCCCTTCTTGTATTTCACTCCGAAGTCGATCTCCGCTAAGCGGAGGCGCCACCGGAGCAGACGACCGGTGGCTGTCGTCAACCGGTAGATCCAGCTGAGGCATTCGTGGTCGGTACGCACCGTGAACCGCGAGCCCTCCACAAAGTGTAGGAGGTGGACCATGGCCCAGACGAGGCCCAGGCACTCCTTCTCGGTGGCCGAATATTTGAGTTGCTCGGGCTGCAAGGCGCGGCTGTAGAACCCCATGGATTTCAGCTGGCGGCCCGGCTGCCCTTGGAGCAGAGCGCAGCCCAATTGGGTGTCGCACGCATCTTCGTCAATGTTGAAGGGCGTGTCGCGGAGGGGGAGCGCCAGTACTGGCGGATGAACCAAAGCGTCGCGGTGGCGCGTGAACGCGGCGGCCTGCGTCTCGGTGAACGCCGGGAGCGTGTCGCCGTACGCCTTGGTCGTCAGCTGGTTCAGGGGTGCTGCGATCCGTGCGTAGTTCGCGAAGAAACTGCGGTACACGTTGCACATGGAGAGAAAGCTACGCAATTGCGTCTTCGTCCGCGGGTGACCCACCATCGCGAGCGCCTCCAAGTTCTTGTTATGCACACGCATCTCCCCGCGGGATATGATGTGCCCGAGGTACTCGACGGATTTTTGGAAGAACTTGCACTTCTTGGCCTTCAGCGAGACGCCGGCCCGACCCAATCGGGTAAGGGCTTCGTCGAGCGCCTTCAAGTGGTTCTCCGGGGTGTCGGAGAAGACGATGACATCGTCAAGGTAGACAAGGCACGTTTTCCCGGTCATCCTGGATAGGATGATGTCAAGGGAACGTTGCAAGGTCGCGGGGGTATTGGGGAGGCCGAAGGCCAGCTTCAGGTACTCGTACGTGCCTATGTGGCAGGTGAAGGCGGTCTTGTCGATGTCGTCCAGGGCCATGGGTATCTGCCAATACCCGGCATTGCAATCGAGAGTTGAGAAGACGCGGGAATCCCAGCGAGTCGATGCCATCCTCCATCCGCGGGATGGGGTAGGAGTGCTTCTTGGTCACCGCATTGAGACGACGGTAGCAGGGGTTGTCATGGATATATCCCTGAGGAATGTATCCATGCAATATTTCCGTATCCACTTCGGATACGTGGAGAGGACGCATATCCTAAATGCATTATGATAAAGACAGTAGAGGTTATATCTATCCTGTCCGACAAAAATTGCGAGATTATATCTGATTCGTATCCCGGATATGAGAGTCAGGATACAGGGATATGTAATATTATGAAACTTCTCGCGCCTGCAGAATTCTAGAAACAAGCAGTCGACCTCTCTTTTCGCGTTCCGACAATCGGGGGACTCATGTGCAAACATTCTGCAGCGACAAGCGGCAATTCTGCCCGACCCGGAAGGAATCGTTCAATCACATGACTCGGCCCGCTTGCGTCTTCATCAGAGTGTGACACGAGATTCAGAATGGTCCTTCTGACGTCCCTTTACAAAATCGGCGGGGAACCGCCTGGACCGCGCCCGTTGGGGCGCACAAATCAAATGAGAATTTCAAGTCGTACTTGACGTCCGTTTAGCACTCAAATAGTGTCTGGATGGCGTTCTTCTCTAGCTCTAATTGTGCTGAACGTCGGACATGTGGTAATCTAATCGGAAACGATAATCGCATCCGAATACGGATATAATCTACTTAATAATCCGGTTCCGGAGGCAGATATCCGTATCCAGATCTGAGCTGAGGGATTTGTCCGTAATCAGATACGAAGCATCGGCGTGCATCCGTATCCTATTACGGCCCAAAATGCATATCCTGACAACCCCTGGACGGTAGTCGACGCAACAGCGTGGCGATCCGTCCTTCTTGGGGACGACAACGACAGGGCTTTCCCATTCACTGGTGCTTGGTCGGACGTCCTTGGCTTCCAGCATCCGATTTACCTCGTCACGGATCATGTCACGGGCATGGTGACCCGCGCGGTACGTTTGCTGCCGTATCGGATTTGTCCCGGTTTGAATCTCCAAGCGGTGGACGGTGGCGTCGATGGAACCGAGCGTCCCGTCCACCATATACGCATGGCGGCCGATGAGCGCCTGGACATCCGGGAGTAGCCCGTCGGGTACGCCGGAGAGATCGACTTGGTCTAGCACCGCCTTTGCAGCTGCGGCGGGCGACGCCGCGTCGTCAGTGATGAGCAGGCAATCGACATCGTCGACCGGGCTGACGGTGACGATAACAGTTCCCTTGCGGAGGCAGACCGGTTTGTCTCAGAGGTTCGAGACTTCAACGCTGGAGCGCCGCCCCGGGACGACGACGGCCAGGCCGCGTGCCGTTTGACAGCGGTGGTGCTTGTTGAGGCGGTTGTACGGCGCTACCAGGACCTGACCAGCGAGGTCGGCTGTGACCAGCGTGGCCGTACGGGCCCGCGGGGGCAGCACCCGCCGCTGCACGAGACGCAACGTCTCATCCCTTCGGGATCGGCGGCGTTCTCTCTTGCCGCATGCTGTGCACGACAAGATGGGCACCGAAGCATCGGTGGACCATCTGACGCGTTGACGGCGTGGGTAAAGCGCCTAGACGTGGCGGTTGATAAAACTGGTGCCCAGTAGCACGCGAACGGCGAGGCGCTGGACGACGACAAAGTCGACGTCCGTGGCGAAGCAACAGGAGCGCAGGCGCAAGGTAATCATCCCCCGGGCGGAGATAGGGTTTTTATTTGCGTCTTCAATGTGGGGCAAATGAGGGCGTGGATGCAACCGCCTCTCCCAACCCTTGGGCAGAGCATCCACCCGAATGATCGAGGGCCCGGCGCCCGTGTCTAGTGTCGGTGTCATCATCCTCATCCGCGCCTCGTCAAACCGAGGGCCGCGGGGATGTTGTACCGCCGGTATACCGGGGCCAAGTCACGGTGTACCCTTATTCTCGGACCCTGCGGGCTGGGGGCGGCACGGGGCGGCCGAGCCGATAGCGGCACGCCCCGAGTACTTTTCCCGACCCTGGCGTGGCAGGCGGGTCCACCGTCGGACGCGGATCCGCTTGCGGATCCCCGGGCGCGGCGTCGACGGACTCGCCTCCGCTGAGGGGGCCGGTGTCGTCCGGCACCAGTGGGTCACCCCAGGGGTCCCCGGAAATGGCAGCCATTGCGTATTGCATACGAATTGGGCGTAACGCAGGGCTACCCGCGCCAGGGGGTCTCGGTACGGCCACAGGTGGCGCACGTGGTCCCATAGCCCGGTCGGGCGAGTGCCATGCACGGGCGTAGTGACCGAAACTGCGGCAGCGGTGGCACTGTACCTGGCTGAGGGGGACCATGGCCGGCCGCCCCACCTTACCACCCGGCTGGGGAGCCCATGGGGTTTCCGTCCCAGGTGATGGTGTCCGGGCCGCTGGAGGCGTAGGGGTAAACGCTTGGAACGGCTGCTGCGGTGGAGGCCGACCCATGGGATGCCGGCTCTGTGGAGGCGTGGCCTCCGGCATCGTCGCTGGCGGCGCCGCCCAGAGGACCGGTTCAGATTTTGCTCCGCTCCAGGAGCCGAGCTGCGGGACGCTCTTGGTCGTGGTGTACCTGTCTGCTTTGCCGATGGTGACCTTGACCGATCGGAGTCCATCGCCGAGCCTCTGCGAGAGCGCCACGAGTTCTTCGAAGGTGGTGCACGTGCGATCGGCCAGCTTGGCTTGGGCTTGTCCCGAGGGGTGGAGTCCCGTCAGGAAGAGGTACCGGAGCAGCCCGGGATCGTACATCCCCATGCGCTGTCGGCCTAGCCGCATCAACCGCTGATAGAAAGCGCGTTCGCCTTCGTCTTGGCGCTGCTCCGCGGTACGGAGGGCCATTTCGGCGGTGTGCAGGGCGTCCTCGGGCGCATAGCGAGTCAACAGATAGTTGACCGTGTGCGGGAAGCTGGTACCGACGGCGCTGCCGTGTGGTCCATTTTTTTCCTGGACGAAGTCGTCCTTGGCCTCACCGCCAATGCGGAAAGCTAGCAGGTACGGGGACTCGCCCAGGGTGACATCCATTTCGTCCGCAGCACTACGGAAGCAAGTGAGTAGAGCCAGGACTGCCAACGGGTCCGAGCCATCGAAGAGCGAGACTCCGTGGAACGGACCGTCCAGCAGGCGATGGTGCCTACGGAGCTGGATTGCTTTCTACCGGCCGTACGTCGGATCCGCATTGCGGACGAGGTAGCGGCGATCGTCGAGTAGTGACGAGAATGGGCCATGCTTGGACGCCAAGGGGAGCGGCCAGGGGATGACCTCCATTGGCGTCAGTGCTGTCGGAGCGGTACCCCGCGTGCGGGCGCGACGGCGCGCGTGGGAGCGGCTGCGCGGGGGTCAGGTGCTGTAGCTGCTGCTGCTGCTGCTGCTGGGGTCCCTTGGAGGCTCGTCGTCATTGGCGGACCGCGAGGAGCTGGCGTCGGGATCCGAACGCGCCCCCGCACTCCGAGACGCCAACGGCGACGTTGAGGCGGCGGACCTGCGTGACCGGTGCCGGTCACGCGAGGCCGGGGTGTTTGCCGGTGTTGGGTCAGTGGGCCGGGGCCCACTGGCAGTCGACATTGGAAATGTCCCAGTTGGGTCGTGCAACGTTGTCGCGTCGGCGCGTAGCTCTCGGATGGACGCATCCAACGTACGCGCAAGCGTCGTGAGCTCGGCGACAGCCGATTGCTCCGCGCGACGAATAGCATTTCTGGGTGAAGCGCCTAAATCGCCCGTGGCAGTAGCCGCTGCAGCGGGATCGGGCAAGTTCGAAGCAGCGTGGGGAGGAGGGGGAGTCGTATCAGCCGGGACTGACCCGTCGGCAGTACGCCGAGCGTCAGTGCCCGTATCATGAGGCGGGGCACAGCGCGGCGGATCGGCACCCCCGCTCGCCATCGGCGATGGATTGGCTTCTTGTCTCGAGATAGCACGAACCCGGACACGACGGCGCCACGGCCCGTCGGGCACCGTCGGGCGACTCCCCCGGCCTGCAACAACAGCCGCCGGGTGACCGGGACCACAAAGTGGTCGCGTCACGAGCACCGTCAGTG